>OHJU01000075.1_pt1 | contig 54355 bp, 40 predicted proteins | sample 1568711 | NCBI WGS metagenome assembly OHJU01 (sample SAMEA3879574, study PRJEB24766) | human gut metagenome | biome: human-associated habitat; feature: feces | place: USA | collected 1985/1987 | reverse complement strand
TTTTACTATGTGGTGAACCGGGTACAGGTAAAACTTCTATTTGTTACGACGTAGCTAAAAAATATTCTGGGGATTCTCCAGTAGTATTCGTTACAGATTTTCAATCTATGGCAATGCACATTCAAGAATGTAGCCGTATTAATCGACGTACTATTGTAGTATTTGAAGACTGTGAAGCAACGTTAAGTAGTCGTAATAATTCTGCTATTCTTAACTTCCTAGATGGTATTGACCGTCCGAATATTGAGAACGGTGCTGTAGTAATGATGACAACAAATCATCCTGAACGGATTGAAGCACGTATCTCTAAGCGTCCGGGTCGAATTGACAAGATTTTCCATATCAATGCGTTGGATGGAAAATATGCACATGATGTATTCAACTTGTATTTCGGCGACTTTATGAAAGAAAACAAGTTCGATGCTACGACTGATACAGCTCGTGAGGCTATCGAAATTATTGCAAATGGTATGACTGGTGCACAGATTAAAGAGTTATTTAACTCTTATGTTTGTTACATGGTCTCTGAAGGTAAAGAGTTTAATTTAACGGATATTTTCGATACTAAGGTTAAATTATTTGAATCATTTAATCAGATAGACGAAACTAATAATTCGTTAACATCAAACTTTGAAAACGCTCAAGCAGAACTTTATAAGATTCTACGAGCATAAAAGCTACGGGGCATTAGGTTGCCCCATAGTTACACTGGGAGTTGATGCGAAATCGAATAGTATTAATCATTTAAAATCAATTCGTATGACAACATCAACTGAAATTATAGAAAAACGTGATAAATTATCTGCAGATATAACTCGAACTTGGAATATTATTAAAATGGAAAATGTAGTTTTCCGTGGATTTAAGCGTAATTACGATATGAAAGTACTACTAGATAGTATTTTTGATAAATGTAAAGAGCGTATTGAGATTAAGCTGCAATCTCTAGCATTAAATCTTGGATTTACTGACATTAATGATCTTCCAGAAGATTCAATCTATCCTACTATCTTCGCTGTAGGCGAGCTTAAAGAGATTAAAAAGCAATTATCTCATGTTCCTACTCTGGATCCTGAGATAATTAAGAAAGTAGGAAAGAAACGCATGAAGAAGACAGAGGTATTGACCCGAGAGTTTGTTAAGAATCTGTCTGAGGCACTTACGATAAAGATTAATACTCTTAACAAAGAGTTATTAGATTACAATGCTGTTCATTCGCTTGAGAACACTGAGCGTAAGAATGCTAAAGTAATCGATATGTCTTTTAGTAAAGCAAAGGCTGCAGCATAAAAAAGAAATTAGTGTAATAGTTTAATGGTAGAACATAACATTTTTGTTAAAGTGAGAGTTCGAATCTCTCTTACACACTCCGTTACAAATTAACATTGTAAATTTATCAAAAATTTAAAGAAATGAAAACAACAATATCAAACAAAGAGAAGACAGCAGCTCTTAAGAAAGAAGCTGCAGAGAAAGGTTTAACTTTCAAAGAAGTAGTTAAACTACACCGTAAGGAAAATCGCAAGGAACATAGAGTAAAAATAATCTCTAACGAACAGCGTTTAGTATTACATCGCAAACGCAAACTAGCTGGTGAGTTTGCTGTAGTAAAGAAACATGTATCAGCTGAAACACGTTTTGAGCGTATCCTTAACGAGAAGATTGAAAATCTGAATCAGTTCCGTAAACACTCCGGAAAATCTATGTCAGATGAACAATACGAATCTGCAAAAGCATCGCTTGAAAGAAGTTCTAAACGAGAACAACAATTGATAGACAAGCGTATTAACAGGAAACAACGCATTGAGAATCAGAAAACTCGACAGACTGAGGAAATCATGAAGCAGATTAAGCACTTCCTTGAGTCGGAAAGTAAGCGAAAAGCTAAGAAAGAGGAGAAACAGTCTAAATATGCCGGAAAGAAAAAGAAGGTACCTCCTCGTAAGTTAGAACCTAAAGAAAAGGTTGTAACATATCCTTACTATATTAGCCTTAATATATTTAAGGACAAAACGCATAAAGAGCGTATAGATTTGGATCCCATAGGAATGAACATTTCTCAGGATTCATTACATAAGTGGATGAATCACTATCACAGGATGTATAGTGATCTCTATAAAGATGACTACGTAGGAACGTTTGTATATAACAGTCCGACGTTAGATCATTGCATTCTTGAGTCAATTAACAGTAAATATTATAATATTGATGGTTACTTGACAAGCCGCATAGCCTCTCAAAGAGCAGCTGCTGCAGCATAAAAAGTGCGTCGAAAGACGCACATAAGGAAGAGGAATAGTCTGATAAACTATACTAGGTACTATATCGATGCAATATAGGGCAGTTCGATTCTGCACTCTTCCACAAGATTAAAACCACAACCATGAAAATTAGAAACAAGACAGTATTAGTATATGATATTGAGGTATTTCAAAATATCTTTCATTGCGCTGTAAAAAATACTGAAACTAATGAAATTCATTTATTTGAAATATCTAGTAGAAAAAATCAACTAGAAGAGTTAGTTAAGTTTTTCAAACAGTTTAATAATACAGAAGGATCATGGAACCAATCTTATACTACAGATTATCAATTTAATACAGATATAATATTTGCAGGTTATAATAATATTCATTATGATAATCCTATAGTAAACTATATGATAGATTACTATGAAAAGCTTATAGTACATCCGTATTGGAGAATTTGTAGTTCTATTTATAATTTCAGTAAAGTTATTGTAAATAGTAAAGAAGGTGAAGAAGGGTTATGGAAAGAATGGAAATATCAACAATGGTTTGAATCATTTGATATTCTAACTATGTTATATTCTACACAGTTACGAGTAGGCTTGAAAGAGATGCAAGTAACTATGCAATATCCAAATGTACAAGAATTTGTATATGATTGGAGTAAACCATTACCAGAATCCTTATTTGATGAAATGATTCAATATAATATAAATGATGTTGAGTCAACTTCTGAGTTATTAAACAGATGCAAGAAAGATATAGATCTTCGAATTGCTATTGAAGATGAATATGGTGTAAGAGTCCTAAGTAAAGATGGTGTGAATATTGGAATGAAAATTATCACGCAGAAATACCTAGAAAAAACAGGACAAAGTTGGTGGCAGATACGTAATTTACGTTCACCAATGAACTTAATTCCATTGAAAGATGTTATACTACCTTTTGTTAAATATAAATCTCCTATCCTAAATAAAATGCTTGAAGAAATGAAAAAACAAGTAGTTTCTCCGGGTAGAAAAGGTTATGAGTATAAATTTATATTTAACAATCTACGATATTCTGTAGGAGTAGGTGGTATTCATTCAGTAAATGATCCTGAGATTATTATACCTAAAGAAGATGAAATGCTTATAGATATAGACGTTGCTTCTCTATATCCAAGTATGCTAATACAATATAAGTTTTATCCTAAACATTTAGGACCAGAGTTCCTAGAAGTCTATTCTCAAATTAGAACAGAAAGACTAGAAGCAAAAAGAAATGGGAACAAAGTGAAAAATGAAACTTTGAAACTTGCGTTAAATGGTTTAAGTGGTAATTTACAAAACGAGCATAATTTTTGTTATAGTCCATTTGCAGTAATGCAGATTGAATTTGGTCTGCCTATGTAGAAATGCATAGAAAAAAATTCCCTTAACTACTGGAACATCCTTTTACATTATACGTTTTTAGTATAAAAGGACAATCAGTAACTAAGTTATATAATTATGAAATTAGCAGATAAAACATTAGAACTAGAAAACGATAAATTCAAAATAATAGAGTTTGACAATGAGCGTTACGAGAAAAACAATAGAGCTCATTTGTATTATAAAATACAATGTAAAAAATGTGGTGAGATCTTCTCTAGAAAGAAAGATTGCATTCACAATTTTGAAAATTTAAAATGCAGAAATTGTATACACAACCGTTTCGGTAAGTGCTTAAACGCTCTATTATACAATGTATTTACTCATTACACAAATAATGCTAAGCAAAGAAATATAGACTGGAATCTATCAGAAGAAGAATTTAAACATTTAATTACGCAACCTTGTATATATTGCGGTGAAATACCTAATGTAACAAAAACATCAACATATAAGAATAAATCAGAAAAGATAACAGGTATAGATAGAATAGATCCTTCTAAAGGATATTCTATGAATAACTGCGTTCCTTGTTGTAAAATGTGTAATATAATGAAAAACAAATTTTCTGAAGAAGAATTTATAGATAAAGTTAAGTCTATATATAATAATTATATAAAAAGTTCAACGACTATCTCGAAAGAGAGTACACTACAAGCCAATGGTAGTGGAAACGGGGAACTTCTGACTGCCGCTTAAGGTAAAAGAAGAAGATATAGTCTAATCTATATGGTAACATATAGCAGTTCATAAGAGAACGTATATAAGAGTTGCGTCTTATATAGAAGATAATGTAGGATTAATGGACAGTTGCTATTACTGATGTTAGCAGAATCTCTATCCGAGTTAGGATGTAGAATAGTACAAGCGAACACTGATGGTTTATTTGTCCTCTTAAAGAAGGATAAATATCAACAAGTAAAACAAGCATGTACTGAATGGGAACAACTAACTAAACTCGAATTAGAAGAGGAACGTTTTGAAGCTATGTATCAATTTGCGATTAATGATTATATTGCAATTAAAGAAGGATACAAAGAAACTAAAGATAGTAAACTTATTAAGAAAAAAGGTATGTTTATTACTGATGTCTTACTTGGGAAAGGTCTTAGTCCTAAGATTATACCAGAAGCAGTCATTAAGTATTTTGCAGATGGAATTCCAGTGAAAGATACTATAATGAATTGTAAAGACATTCGTAAGTTTCTACAAGCAGAAAAAACAGGTAAACAATGGACTGTAGAATATAATGGAGAAGTACAGCAGAGAGTTAACAGATTCTATGTTAGTACTGATGGTTTGTATCTTTGGAAATGGAAATCTGAGAATGGTATTAAAGAATACCAGAGTATGTTGAAAGGGTATGGCGTAACTATACACAATAAATTTACTCCAGATAAACCTATTGAAGATTATAATATTAACTATCACTATTATATCCTACAAGCTACAAAGATTATTAATCAGTTAAAGCCACAACAGTTAAGTCTATGGGACTTTTCATAAAATATCACAGATTATCATACTCTAAGACATAGACTTCTTTTAACGAAAGGAGAAGTGTATGATATTAGAACTAGATACAGAATTGCTCAGCAAAATTGAGCATTTGACTATTAATCAGCTAGTATTTTTAAATCTTGTATTAGGCAATAATCAAGCTAATATCAAAGATGTCCTGTCACTTATCAGTCTGGTGAACGAGACAGAAATACAAGATTTAATTGATCAAGGCTACATAGAAAAAAAAGTTTCAGACAAAGCAGTAGTTTATCTTCCGACTGAAACTCTAACATCGCTTATCGAAAGAAAAGTTACGATGTTTGATGAATTCTATGAAGCATATCCACAGGTTGTCATTAGACCGGACGGTACAAAGAGCTTCTTACGAGCCAATAAAAACAATTGTAGAAAGCGTTATAACGCTATCGTAGGCAAGAGTAGAGCAGCTCACGAACATTTGATGGAGTGTTTAAAATTCCAGCAGAATGAATTAACAATGACCGGTCGTATGGGTTATATGAAAACAATGTGGAAATGGCTTACCCAATGTGAATGGGAAGCACTTGACGAGCAAATGAAATGTAGTGTTGAACAAAATGAACAAACATCTTATGGAACAACACTTATATAAACCACTACCATTCAAACATATATCTGAAGTAACAGAAGAAGCTTTAGAGTATATTGACATGCGTAGAAAACATGAAATTGAACCACTTAGAACAAGGTGGAAGAAATTCAATAGATTGTGTAATGGTGGCATAGAACAAGGTTGCATCTATACAATAGTAGGTGCCTCTGGATCAGGTAAGTCCTCATTTGCAAATATGTTAGAAACTGATTTAATTAGTCTAAATCCTAATAAGAATGTTATAGTATTATCTTTTTCATTTGAAATGTTATCAAGTAGACAAGTAGGTCGAAAAATAAGCAGTTCAATGCGAAAGACTACTGCAGAATTATATAGTTCTGAATTTGATCTTCGTGACGAAGAATTTCAGAAGATACAGGAAGAAGCACAACAGATTGCTAAATTTCCTATCTACTATGTAGATTCTGCAGCTACAGTCGATCAGATTAAGGATACGATACAGTATTTTCAAGACACTCTTGCTAAAGATAAATGGCTAGTAGTAATGCTAGATCATACACTGCTAGTAAGAGGTAGAAGTGATGAAAGTGCTTTAAATATTATTAGAGATTTACAGAACTGTTTTATAAATGCAAAAAAAGTAGGTTGCACAAGTATAATTCAGCTCTCACAAATGAACAGGAACATTGAGTCTCCTGATCGAATTAATAACCCAACATGTCATTACCCAATGCGTAGTGACATTTCTTCCGCTGATGCTATCTTTCAAGGAAGTGATGTTGTACTTGTAATCGCCCGTCCAGAAACGTTAGGCTTTGCAGTGTACGGACCTCATCGACTCCCAGTACAAAACAAGATATATCTCCATATTCTAAAGAATAGGGAAGGACAATTAGCAATTCTTGATTTCGAAAATGATCTAGCACACAACAATATTATCGAAATTGAAAGAGGCATGGAACTAAACCCTACTTAGTTCACAATTAAAAAAAGACTGATATGAAAGATTATATATTCTCTTTTGGTAAATCCAACAACAATTCTTCTTACTTTGGAACAACAACCGGTAATAATTCTGTAAGCAGTTATACACAAAGCTTGTTTAATAAAGCAATGGGTTTAACTCCGTATTATCAGACTCCGTGTCGGAGTTCATATAATAGTTCGACTCCTTTTTATCTTCTTCCTTTTGCTGTAGAAAAGAAAAAGAGTCCGTTGTTCGATAGTAACTATCGCTATAAGAAGATTCAACGTGACCTTGATGTATACGAAGCTTGGAAGAACGCTGTAAATCGAATGAATGCATATCGTAATTATTATGGTAATGATAGTTATGAGGCATTGATTAACGGTATTCCGGCTAATTTCTTTAGCGATTTTGTACAGATTGGAGATACTGTTATTCCGTTTAATGCAAACCGTAGCTTTTTTAACAGTTTGACTTCGGAGAGAAAAACAACAATTCTTAGTGTATCTATTACTATTATCGAAATTTTTGTGATCGAGTAATTTTTAAAAACAACATATACTTACTATTTTCAGTATTTACAAATCTTATCATATCGTATCAAATCACAGTAAGTTAATATCTATTCATTATGATAGTATTACCTACTGAAAAAGTTAAAGCCAAAGTAAAGAATCCAAGATTCTTAATATTATTTGGTAAACCAAAATCGGGCAAAACTACTATAGCAAGTCAATTAGATTCAAATTTGATTATTGACTTAGAGGGAGGAGCTGAGTTCTTAGATTCTCTCTGTGTTCAAGCTAGAAACGTAAATGACTTAGGCGAAATTGCTGCGGCTATTCGTCAAAAGAATAAAGAATGTAATGGCTTCTTCTATAAGCATATAACTATTGATAATGCAACAAGATTAGAAGAAATAACGTTAAGTTATGCTCTAACTCTGTAAATTTATGCAGCTTTAACTAGAAATAGTTATCGAAAAATTCCCTTAATTTCTGGAACATCTTACCCATAACTATCGTTAGCAAATGGTAAGACAATCAGAAGCTAAGTATTATGAAAATTGAAACTTTAAAGAAATATATAGGAAATACTTATGGAGTATTAACTGTATTAGATTTAGATCATGAAGAATATGATAAAATAAAACAAATAAAAAGAAGTTATTTTAAATGTAAATGTAATAGATGTGGCTCTGAAACTATAGTAAGAGCAGATAGATTTGGAAAAGGTAAATATTCTCCAAAATCTTGTACACATTGTATCAATGATTTACAAAGAGAAATAGCTTATAAAAAATGGAACACAATAGAAAGAAAACCTATTAGAGATCGAATTAATTCTATTAAGAGTAATGCTAAAATTAGAAACTACAAAGTAGAATTAACAGATGAACAAATTGAAGACTTTTTAAATAAACCATGTTTTTATTGTAATTGTCCTCACGCTAATGGAATAGATAGAATAAATTCTAAAGAAGATTATACTATTAATAATTGTGTACCGTGTTGTTTTATTTGTAATCGTATGAAAAATAAATATGATCTAAATATATTTCTTGATAAAGTAAAAGATATTTATAACAATTTTTATAATAAAAGTTCAACGACTATCTCGAAAGAGAGTACATTTGAAGCGATTGCAGATGGAAAAGGGGAATCTCTTAATACAAAAGTAAAAGAGAATGATATAGTCTAATCTATATAGTGATATATAGCAGTTCATAAGAGAACGTATACAATGTAGCGAATTGTATAGAATATAATGATAATCAGACTCCAATGGGTAAATCCTATAGAGGAGATGTTCGAATGTTGCCTAACGGTGCTGGGTGGTTTTATATCAGACAGGCTGTTAGAAAAGTTATTGATATGTTTAGAGAGTTGTGTGAAGAATTTATTTTAGTAGGTCATACTAAAGATAAATTAGTCAATAAGGATGGTGAAGAACTATCTGAAATGCAGCTTGATCTTGCTGGAAGACTTAGTGATATTATCTGTGGAGAAGCAGATGCTATAGGCTATGTCTATAGAAAGAAAAACCAGACATTAATTTCGTTTCAAGGCGGAGAAAACAATATAGTAGAAGCGAGAGCGCCTCATCTTAGAGGCCAGAAAATTGTTATTGCTGAAAGTGATAACGAAGGTAAGTTAGTTACCTATTGGGATAGAATTTATTTGCCTAATAATGATTAAAATATACGTATATGTACAGTTCTAGCAGAGCAAAAAAGATTGTAAAAAACGATGTAGCATTTTTAAGTGCAGGTATTCATGATAATGTCCATTTAATTGGAGTTAGATATGAGACCTCAATTCAAGATAACAGTTTTATCGAATTTAAGTTCGAAAAAGAAGGTAGGATTATGACTCACACTGAGTGGGAACCGAGAAAGAAAACAAGTTTCGGTGAGCTTACTCAGGATGAGTTTGAGTTAAAGTGTGATAAGCAATTTTCTCGTGTAAAGCAGATTTTAGAGTGTTTTTATGACGAGGATAAGTTGCAATTTGAAGGTGAAAGCTTCAAAGAGTATGCTAAATGGGTAGTAGGACTTTTGTCTGCAGATAACATTAAGGACAAAGCCTTAAGAGTAAAAGTTGTCTATAATGATAAAGGTTATACCACACTTCCGAAGTATGCGAAATACACGTTTATCGAGCCTATGTCCACAGTAGATGCTGGTGAATCAATGATTACTAAGTTAGGAATTGATTTATTTGAAAAGCCTATTGTAGCTGATGTCGAGAAACAAAATGCTAATCCATTCCAAGTAGTAAGTGGTACATTAGAAAGTGTTGACGTTACAACAAGTAACGATAGTGAGGATGATTTGCCTTTCTAAAAAAGGTAGAACATTATATAACCAATTAAATTGGGGGGGAGGTAACAAAAGTTACTCTCCCTTTTTTATTAACCTCAAAAAGTAGTTTATTATGTTAGATATTCAAGAGTTAGAATCAAAGTTAACAGATTTAAAATATTCAGTAAAAAATGGTAAGATTAGTGGTAATGCAAAAGGACATGATGACTTAGAACACCCACTTCTGCAGATGATGCAACAGTTTGTTGAAAACGGTAAACAAACTGAGTGGGAAAAAATGTTCAAACAAGCATCTGAAAAGATGTTGAATGATGAAGGGTCTGAGTCTAACGGTAGCATCGGAGACAATCTTACTACTAAAACAAAGCCAAAAGATCTAGAGGTTGGTGATGAGTTTTTTGGTAGTATTACTACTACTATTAAAGACGAAAAAGGTAAAAATAAACGTATAAAACCGATAGATTTTTGGAAAGTCATAGAGAAAGATACCCGTTTTGGAACTAAATACACTCTTACAAACAATAAAGGAGAGAAGTTCAAAACATCTGCTTCTGGGATTACTATGCGTAAAGCTGATGAGTTTCAGGATAAACTTCGTAAAGAACTTGAAAAACTTAAACAGAAGTTAGAGGAAGAAAAGAAACGTTTAGCTGAAGAAGCTAAATATGTTGATATATCCAAAATGGAACCAGAGGAACAATTGAAGAAGATTATTGAAGCTGGTATGCGAAACATTTGGATGGTAGGTCCTGCAGGATGTGGTAAATCTACTATGGCTCGTAATGTTGCAAATGAACTTAATGTTCCGTATTTATGTATTTCTTGTGGTATTGGTACTTCTGCTACGGAATTCGTAGGATATAAGTATCCTACTCGAGAATCTACTAAGTTTGCGGAATATTATGCTAAGCCATCTGTTATCTTGATTGATGAGATGACTGCATTAGACCCCGCAGTAGGTCAAGTATTAAATGCTGCTCTTGCTAACGGTGAGATTGAGACTACTACTGGTTTAGTATGTCGTCACCCCGAGTGTATCATCATTGCTACTTCTAATACGTTTGGCAATGGTGCGAGTCGACAGTATGTGGCTAACAATCAATTAGACGCATCTACTATTGACCGATTCACCGGTGGCATTATAGAAGTTAACTATTCTGTAGATTACGAAAGTCAGTATGACACTGATGTAGTAAACTACGTATGGAAACTTCGTGAGATAATCAAAGAGTGTAATCTACGCCGAGTTGCATCTACGCGTATGATTCAGTCTGGACACCTTATGAAGAAGGCTTATTTTAAGAATTGGAAAGAAATGTTGATTACTAACTGGACTGATTCTGAGAAAGAAATGGTCAATAAAGAGTTAGATTTTTCAACTCGTTTTCTACAAACATCTGAAATTAAATCCGAAATTAAAAAGGCAGCGTGACATGGGTAAAAAGCTGGAGACACATTTTGATAATCTCGATAAATTTTACACTGAGTGTGAAGTTCAAGAAGAAACAGGTAGTCCTGATAAATATAAGGAGATTTCTAGAGTAGATGATCCTGAATGGGTAGGACTAACTAAAGAAGAGATTCAGAAGTCTAAATACTTTTATAAAGAAGGTTTAGATAAACTTGAGAAGTTAGATGAAGATCTTATATTTGGAGGATCAAAAACTAACTACAAGTATGATGAAAATGATGGAGACGATATGAATTACGATAGATTTATCGAAGGATTACCGTCTCTTAGGAAAAGACAAAGAACTGGAGGAGATAAAAACGGAAAATTTATTAAATTACATGTAGGAATATGCGAAAGTTGCATGGTATCTGCAAAAGATATGCTTTATAAATCATATACTGCTTTAAAACTTGCAGATTATTTAGAATCTCAAGGTTATCGTGTGCAGATTTCAACATTTGCTGAAGTAGAATCGTTAGGTTATTACAAAGAAGAGCATATTGAGTATCTATTAGTAGAAGTAGTATTTAAGCGATTTGAAGACCCCTTAATATTACCTACTATGCTTACATGTGTATCTCCTTGGTTTTTTAGATATCATATGTTCAGATTTTGGACTGCCAAATTTAAATGTGGTTGGGGACTAGGTCATGTTCCTAGACAAACCAGAAAAAGTACTAAATCTGACATTTATATCTCTTCAGGAGAGTGCCTGTGCGAAGAAGGCGCTAAAGAAAAAATTGAAGAAATTAAAAAACTTTTTGACACTGATCATGGGGATGAGGAATAGGTATTATCGCACGTAAGTGGATGTACTGTCTGGTAAAGAAATACAAAGTCTGAAAAGGACGACAGAATACCTAGATTGGAGCTAGTTAATATATACTAGCATGGGGGTTCGAATCCCCCTCTCACACAAAAAGAGAGTAAGCACATAATCCTAGTAGAGGATAAGCAGATGTGTGAATAGCCCGGTATTTTACCTAAGGAGAGGTGCAAGTCCTCTACTCTCACTAAAATTGCTATATTATGTACGACTCTAAAAGAATTAAAAAAGAGGATCCTATTACTTTAGATTACATTCTATCTAGAGTAACAGAGTATGATATATATGCACGTTATATAGGGCAATTTAAAATAGGTTATATCTATAATAGTCCATTTAGAGAAGATAAAAATCCTTCATTTGGGATATTTAGAAGTAGGAAAACAGGTAAACTGTTATTTAAAGATCACGGTAATGGTATTTGCGGTGATGTAATTAGATTTGTGCAAGAATATACTGGCATAACTAATTATAATGAACTACTAAAGCAGATTGTGAAAGATCTGAATATAAAAAACAACACTGTTTTAAAGAGTACTAAAGCGTATGAAAAGTCTGAAGAAACCATAATTGGAGTAGTAAGACAAGAATTCACTAATGTTGATAAAGCATTTTGGCAACAGTTTGGTATTACTCTAGATACATTAAAGAGATATAATGTAAGTAGTATTAAATACTATTTATGTGACGGAATTGTAAAGGGTATTTATAAAGATGAAAGTCCGATGTATGCATATAAGGTTTATGATAAATTTAAAATTTATAGACCTTTAGCAGATAAATACACTAAATGGCGTAATAATCTTACTGAGTACGATATTCAAGGATTAGAACAACTTCCTGAAAAGGGAGAGTTATTGATTATAACTAAATCTCTCAAAGACGTAATGTGTTTAAGAGAAATGGGTTATGATGCAATATCTCCGTCATCAGAAAGTACATTTATTCCAGATAATATCTTAGACATATTAAAGAAGCGTTTTAAGCGTATATTAGTATGTTTTGATAGAGATCCTGCAGGAGTCAAAAATATGCGTAAGATAAGCAAGAAAACAGGCTTATATGGGTTTTTAACTCATAAAAAATTTAAGAGTAAAGACATTAGTGATGCTGTTAAAAACAACGGCTTTGAAGTTATTAAAAACTGGTTAAATAAAACACTATGAAAGTATTAAAAAAGATTTGGAAAGGTATTCGATTCGGTATTGGTATATTATTTACTATTCCGTTTCTTATTAGCCTTTTTTGTATGTATTTGTTTGGTATTACTGTGGCTATTTTTGACTATTCGATCATTAACAAAATTGCTGAAAAATTCAGCATAGTTAATGACAAAGTTGAAAATAAACGGAATACACAAGTACTAGTAACTAAAAAAGAGTTAGAAGACTTAATTGCAGAACTTGAGAACCTAAAAAAGGAGGCACTTGATGATCGAGCTGCTTAGTACTACAATTACTGTTAATTTAGTAGCTTTAATATCCTTTATTGTTTTATGTTGTACTATTAGCAACATACTCAATCTTCTTTCGTTTAAGAAACTGTTAAAACAAATCTTAGATGAAAAAGAAAAAGAGTCTAAACAAGAAAGTGATAAATGCGACTCCAACGGTCTTTGATAATATTAAATTTCGAAGTAAGTTAGAAGTATATACATACAAAGCACTAAAAGAAAATAAACTGAAAGCTGAGTACGAGCCTATAAAGTTTGAGCTAGTCCCTAGTTTTCAGTTTAAAGATAAAAAGATACGTCCTATGACATATACTCCAGATTTTGTAGGTAATAACTTTATAATTGAAGCAAAAGGTAGACCTAACGATGTCTTTCCTTATAAGTGGAAATTATTTCAGTATAACCTAGTTAAATCAGGTTTAGATGAACAGTATCATTTATTTATTGTTCATAATCATAAGGAAGTAAACGAATGTATTAAACAAATAAAACAGTTAACTGATGGAAAATAAAAACGTATTAGAGGAATATGATTTGATCATCGATTTAGGTCCAGTAAAGGATGAAGATCAATCAGAGAAAGTAGAAGAATAATATGGATTTAAGTATACCTTACTATGATGACAATTCTCGTATATCTAATAGTAATTTAGGACAATTTCTGAAGAAAGGTCCAAGATATCTAAAAGATATGCTAGAAGGAAATGCTGAAGGCCTTAAAGCTAGTTATTTAGATAAAGGAACAATGATACATATGTATATTCTTCAACCTGAAGAATTTTGGGCACATTATCGAATACTAGATTTTGAAACTCCAAGTAGTAAACAACAACAATTATTTGCTGACAAACTAGTTGGTACTGTAGAAATTGACCCAGATTTAGCCCTTATAAAGGCTTATTCTGATGCCTATAGTACAAAAGGTAAGAGTGAAGAAAAAATACTCTTAGAAGCCAAAGAAATGGCTAAAAAGCTAGAAAACTACATAGAGTATCTTAAGACTGAACGGCAAACTGAGTTGAAATCTATTTCATTTGCTGATCTGAATATGCTAAAAACTATTAAGCAGAACATTCAGAACCACAAGAAAGCAAATGAATTATTATATAAACAACCGCAAACTTGCGAACAAAACAACGAGTTCCACATAAATTGGGAATTTCCAAAAGCTTACGAAAACTATCATTTATCTTGTAAGTCTTTATTAGACAGGCTAATGATAGATCATACTCTAAAAAAGATTACATTAGTAGATCTAAAAACTACTGCTGATGTTTGGAATTTTGAACATTCTATTGAAGAATATGATTATAGAAGACAATTAGCTTACTATTGGTTAGCTATTCATTGGTATTTTAAATATGAATTGAATATAGATATAGACGAATACACAAAAGAAACCTATATCATTGCTATCCAGAGTAATAATGGGTATGAGGTTAGAGTTATTAACTTTACTCCAGAATGTATAGAAGAAAGACTTACAATAATATCAGAAACTATCAGAAGAATATGCTGGCATAAACAAAACGATTTATGGGACCACTCTAGAGAGTATTACGATGGAGATGGATCAGAAGTATATGATGGAAATGATAGTATCTCTATTCTTTAATAAATGTTATTCGAATATTATATTAAAGAAATTATCTACCTATTTTATAAAAGAAAACCTGCACATAAGTTATGCAGGTTTATCATATACTGAATATATAAATTTATGTAAATTATATAAACAGCATAGTTTATATTTAGGCCACTATAGATATAAAGGAGATATAGATTATCATACCGTCTTCATATTTAAAGTAAATCAGAAGCATAATAGACTAATATACGCAATAAATAATAGATATTATCATCTACTACCTATTAAAGTAAAAGAACATATTACTCAATTTACTAATAGGAATGTGTTTATTAGTTCAAGTGCTAGAATAAATGATAGTATTATGAAAGATGAAGTAACGTTAACAGTAAAAGAAGAATTATTTATAATGCAAATGGCTGAGCAACAAGACGTTCAAGAGCCAACATTGCTTGAAGATACAGATTGCCTTGGATTTTAGTATCCAAAACTTAATTGTTTGAAAAAAGAAAGGGGTCGTTGTGAAACGATCCCTTTTTTGTTTATCCAATACGATTTATCATATCGTTTAGTTTCTCTCGTGGATTCTTCATATTATAGTAGGCATTAAGTATTGGAATAACTTTAATAAAGTCTCTTTGCCATCCTTTTAAGCCTTTATAAGCACCTCTCTCAATTTCTTCATATTTTCTACTACTCAAATAAGATAACGGATTAATAACCCTATTAACATCTACAAATGTTTGAATTAATGGAGTAATAGAATTAAGAATATCGAATACATCCATTGCATTATATCTAGAACCAGACTCTAATGAAATCTTCTTTAATTCTAATCGTAAGAATTGAGTAAACCAATAATCATCATCATCTGCACCCATTCCAAATAGATTAAATATAGTTAACCAGAAGAAGTATGTGAATATTTGAGCATTAAATCTCCTAATATGTAAATCTATTTGTTTTTTTACATCTACATCAGGATATTGTTCTTGTAATTCTTTTAACTTTTCATCATTTCTTCCTGTAAGTACTCTTAATAACTTAATAAGATTTCTATCAGATCCGTATTTCCATCCATAGAAATATGCTGATGCTGTTCCCATCGATAACTCTTTTGTCTGGTAATTCCAGTACATTGGAGATATTGTATTTTCTATATTTTTTGGAATAAAAGCACGGAACATAAGTATAGTACTAAGGGCTGGTAATAAATGAACACCACTTTTATCTGCTTCCTCAACCATACCCTCTGCATGACTAGATATAGACCCTAACTTAGCAGTTATTTCTTCTTCTAACTCCGCAGTAACATATGGTGCATACTTGGATTTTACTCTAAACCCATCTTTCATTTCATATGCATTCCATAGATTATCCTTAGCATTTCTATACATAGCCTTACGCTCTTCTATAGACTTATTAAGAAAATGGTTATCTAGAAAATCATTCTCAGAAATAAAATGTAATTGCCCATCTTCTAATCGAATTAATCTATAGTTTAGATAAACTGAAATAGCAAATGCACTGTTAGGTAAAAATGACATTAACTTAAAAGCAGAGTATGGTTCTACAGCTCTAGTAATCATTCTACCTATTCTCCATCTATTAGTATTAGATAAATCTTCCTCTTGATTAAAAGTAAGACCATTATATTCTAACACACCTACAAGTTTATTGTTAGCTTGATTCTTACCAAATTGACTAGCAGCTTTTAAGCTAATTAGTTCTTTTGTTAAAATACCATTTGCAATAGTGAAATCATGCATATTGTAATGTTTACGAACAAAAGCATCATTAGCATAAAAACTCCATGCAGCAACTCCACCAGATATCGCAGAACGTAAGTTCCAAGACAAACCAATATCTCTACCCCATCTTGAAAAATATTCAAATACTTTATCTATAGAAATCTTATAACCTTTTAATGTTACTTCAGGTAGTATATCTCGTCTACCATAAATATGATAACCTATATAAGTGTGAACTGCATCTGCTAATTTACTACTTGCAGCAGGCTTAGTAAAACCTTTTTGTCTAATAGAACCAGCATTAGTAATCAAACTATCTAGTAGGTTCAATTGAGGAGCTATTTTCTTCTTGTTTTCATAATTACAAGCCATTCTATAATACTTAGTAATAGCTCCAATTAAATCATTAGTACCAGAAGCAGGATCAGTAAGCATAGTAGTATACATTGTAGGCATAATATTTATCTCTGTACCATTAGGTCTAGTTTCTACCTTTACTCCATGTATTTCATCATCTGGTTGAATACCAAATGCATCTATCATATAGTTTCGAGTTCCTGTAATGAGCCCCCTACTACCCCAATAATTAAAGATATTACCATTAATTTGCGGTAACTTATAGTTATTCTTATAATTAGAGTGAGTAATTTTATCATTAGCCTCATTCATAACATCTAGAATAACATTTCTAAGATTAACTAGAGCTGGATCTCTCATTACAGCATTATAAGCTTTTCTATTATCGTATTCTTTAATAGATAATTTAGGTTGTTCTGCCTCTGGTATACTGTTATCGTAGTTTTTATTATAGAACCTAGATTCCTCAGATGTTTCAGCCCAATTGCTATTTGGTACTCTATGCATGTACTGTTGACGTACTGGTATTACTTTGGTCATATAAGAAGCATAGTGTTTTACGCCTTTATCGTCTACCCATATATCGTCAGGTGATACAGCACTTTTACCTCCATTTTCTTTTGCTAGATCACTAAGTTCAGATTTAAATAACCTAACACTACCAACAGTTTTTTTAGTACGTTTTCTCACATTATACATTGCTATATCAAGCTCTTTGATTTTATCCTTAACTGCTTGAGGCATTCTAGTATAATCTGGTTCAAATTTATCAGTTCTATATAACCTCAATAGATTGTATCTGGCTTGATATAATCTATCATATATTTCACCATAATCTTTTTTATTTTGCTTAGATACCTTCTCTTTAAACTCATCTGTAAGCTCCCATCTGGTATTACGCTCTAACCAAGCACTATATAATGTGTCACTTCCATCTGGAGTATATCCTTCTATGTTTTTCATTCTTTCCATTTCTTCTAGGAAAGCATCCATATCCACTTTAGATTCTAAACCTTCTTGTAGTTTAGCATATGCTTCTGTAAGTTCAGCAGCTATCTGTGCTTCTACACTACCTTCTGGTTTTAATTCTCCAGTAATAGGATCATAAGGATTTGCAAGATTCCTTTTCTTCTCTAATAACCTAATATATTTTTGATATTCATCTATTGGCATTCTTTCGAATCTAGGTTTATTAGTACTACTATCTCTGTATGGTTTTAATATGTTATCTATCTCTAGGTTTACTTCAGATAGAGCCATATTAGCTTCCATACTTAAATTAGTAAATATAGCATAAAATTCTGGCGTATATTTTCTTTCGCAATTCTCAGACTTCCAATCATTATAATCTTTTTGATATTGTATCCATAGAGAAGGATTAAGTTTAAGCTCATCAATACTAGCTAATTTATGATTCTTTAGCCAATCTTTTCTAAACTTATATTTATTATTTTGATATACACCATATCTACGATCTCTAATTAAATATCCAGTTTTTTTACCATCTACATCTCTTTCAAATAAAAGATTATGGTCTCTTGTTTCTTTTGCTGCTTTATATAATTCAGCATACTTACGATAAACCTGTTTATGAGTCATAGAATTAACATCACCAATAACTTTTCTCAATAGCTTGATAACAAATTTAGGTGAGTTTACAGGAGTAGCGAAGAATCTATGATACCAATTTAAATCACCATCAAAAGTAAGCCAGTTCATCAGAGCTCTATCTATATTAGGGTCTTTAGCTTCTTCCATCTCAGTACGCAAGAACTTTTCTACTGTTCTTCTAACTGAGTTCCCATACATGTAACCAATGTTTTCTCTATCTATCATCTTTTTAGATGAGAATTCTCTAATCAATCCATCTACTGTAGATAGTATATTATCAAATTCATTAATACCTAATATGTTTTCATAGATATTCCTATTAAACTCTGTATTTAACTCATTATAAAGTTTCCTTAAGTTACTTTCATGTGGGTATAAATACTCAGCACCAAAGTTATCTAAAGCAGTTCTTAGTTTAGTAAGTTCTTCAGTATCATTTGTTATCTGTGCAGTACTTATCTTTTCATCAATGGTTTTGATTACTCTTTCTGCTTCGTCTAGACTGTATATTACATTGTCTACATACTCTAGACTACCATTAAGGAAATTAGTAATGTTATTGACACCTTCTACATCTGTTATAGAATTTTGTATACTTCTAAGACTAGATAGTAATTTGTCATTACGTAAATTTTCGTTTCTATCAAATTTATCTTCTATAACATTGTACCTTAAAGAAGTCACACGGTTCTCTGCTGTTTTAACCATATCAGAGAATACAGATCTGAGTTTGATAGAAGCAATTTCTTCACGCTTACTGGCTGCTGGTAGAACGTCAGGTATATAATCATAAGAATCTTCTCTTTGCTCTAGAGTTTGATATGCATTAAATTCAATAACATTATCTACTATTTTATTAATTAAGTCTTGATGAGTAGTATTTTTACCAAATAACCTCTTAAACCAATCAATAATTTTTTGAATTAATGTTTTTTCTCCTTTTGTAGCAGGGAAGTCAAACATATTGTGAATGACCTCAGGATTAGAAAATAGCTCTGCAGCAAACTCATATACATTCTTACTAGCATGATCCTCATACTTTTCTGCATATTCTTTTTGAATCTTTCTAAGTTCATTAGCTGCTTCAGTATTTGAAGCTAATGAGTCTAGAGTAATAGCATGGGCTATTTCATGCAATAATACATTCTCTAATGAACCATATCTACTAAAATCACCATTTCTATTTACTACAATCTTATTTGCATTTCTATCATATATAGCAGGTGTCCAATAAGTAGCTTCAGGATATACCTCATTCAATGGTCTATCAGTATATTCAATAGATACAGGCTGCATATTTATTTTGGCAGCAACGTCATTGAGTACAGTAGCCATTTCAGAATTCATATTATCTAATAGTTCTTTACTATTACTATAAGATTGCATAGATTCTAATTGACTTATATTTTTTGTGTTACTATCTGCTAGATATATATTATTATCCTGAGTAGAGAATGTACCTTGATTATCTATTGATTTCATCTGATTTGGATTAAACACAGCTACATTGCTTGCCCAATAATCTGTTTCATGGTCATAATCCATATAATCTCCTACATCCCAAACCCGTTTGTATAATACACCATCATATCCTTCTTTGATTAAAGTTTCCGTAATCTCTGGGATGCTTGTTTGTTTTCCATTATACATTAAGTAAAAACCATGAGACTCTTCATTAATTATATATGGATTTTTTAAATTAATAAAACCTTTATAAAGGCTACTAGAATCTTCAAAAGCATAAGACGCCGCTACTAATATATTATCAGTAGCAAAAAAAGGTCCACCATCACCTCTACCCATAATGTTTTTACCTTTATCATCCGTTCTAAACATTAGTTTAGGTTCACCATTCTCATCTACTACTTTGGATTCACCAAACCATTCTTTAAAACTCTTAGAATAAGTTCTAGCTTTAGCTTGAATAGCAGCTACTCTATCACCATTATAATGCTCTAAAAGGTCTGAAAAGAGCTTAGATGGCTCCCCATTGGGAGCCTTATCTATGCCATTACCATTGTTCTGCGACCATATATGATAAGCCGCTGCTTCACTAGTTGCATTTTTTAATTCTTCAAATTCTCTTGCAACTTCTTCATTTTTTAAATTAGGACAAATTATTTTCATATATGATTACTTTATACAATGATTCATTTCATCTGTAGGAAATTCATTCTCATTATTGAATTCATTAGTCTGTTCAGTCTGTTCATTTTCAGAAGTAGAAGGTTGTTCAATAGTGTTTTCTACCACTTCACCATTTTCATCCATACTAGTATCTACTAATGGAGCTGAATCATTTTCAACAGTACTAAACATATAATCAATTGTATTTCTTGAATAAAATACTCCACTTAATGGTTTACCACTTACCTTATTAGTTTGTGAATTAATTTTTGGTACAATCTCATTGTTAATAATATCTGGAATATCTTCTAAGAAGTTATTATCATATTTAGCAAATCTTGGAGCAACATTATTACCCGGAATAATAGAGAATCTAGATATATATTTACTTCCAGTAGTGTATGGAGATAAGTATTCAGATACAAATCCTTTACCACCTTGTCTAAACCCTTTCTTATTTACTAATATATATAATGGTTTATATGTTTTGGTTTTACCATCATCTTTAATAAATGTACCAACATATTTATATAGATTATATCCACCAGTAGCATTGTTATCCCTCATTTTAACATATGGGTGATACAATGGAACATCAGTATCATCTTTACAAACATATCTTCTAGAAGAGCCTTTAATGGCTACAGGAACTAACCTATTACCAACTTTCTCTCTATGAATATAAATACCTCTAGTATTCGTATTTATTACAGGAACCATGTTATTATCCTGCCAGTTATTACGATAGATTTCATCCACATCATCTGGAGTAAACAAATTGGAGAAATCATTTATATTTTCCTCTAAAGTTCTTACAGTCTCATAATAACCAAGTTCATCCAATATTCTAGTAGGTATGAAATCAAACAAAGAATTCAAATGTTTAGTACCATGACCACTAAATACTGCATATCTAACTAAATCATAAGCTAAATCATGTAGTTCTTGATTATCACTATCTAATAATTCCTGCCAGTATTCTCTAATCTGTCTACTAGCATTAGAACTAATATCATCTGAATAATCTAAACGAATATAATCTATAGCTTTGCCTGTAGTATCAGTTACACCAGTAATACTATTAAGGAATAGATTACTAATTCTACCATTAGTAACAGAAATAATTGGGTATTTACCACCTTTAGAAGCAGCATCAGAGATAATATCAGTTTTAATCCTATTGATCCTCTTAGCAATAGTATTAGGACCAATAAATAGATCCCTCAACTCTTTCATACTATTAATTAATGGACTACTAGTACTATCATACAATGAATATGCTCTCCAGTAAGAATCAATAGCATTAGTAAATGCTGTTACAGCTTGTTTATCCTTTACTTTAGAAAATCCACTAGCATTAATAAGAGATCTGAATACTCTATAATACTCATCAGAAGATTGTATATTAATTTTACCAAGTAAATCTAATGTAAACTTGATACTATTATCAATTTTCTTTTGTAAGAAGGTTTCCTTAAAGAATTTATTAACCATTTCTGGTGTGAAATACGGACTAGTATAACAATCAGCAACATTTTGTAGGAAGGTTCTCATTTCAATAGAGTTCTTACCAAACTTCTTAGTATCCACCTGAGAAGCTTTTACAAGATCAGACATTGCCTGAGCCATAGGCTCTAGTTCCTTATATAATTTATATACGAGAATTTGTCCATAGTAATAGTCAAAATCTTTTTCTTTATCATTAGCTTTACGAAGAAGATTTTCTAAATAACCTAATTTTCCTTGTTCAGGAATTTCAAACAATACTTGATCTGTAACTTGTTCATTCTTAAGTAATAAGTCAAGGTTTTCTTTATCCTCATTGGATTTAGCCAAGCTCTTTGCTTTAGTAACAAATTTATCATATACTGCCTTTTCCTTCTCTTGGAATCTTCTATAAAATGGTTTAGTATTATCTATAGCATAGACTCCTCTACTCTGTATATAATCATTTGCAAGATCTTTCATAATCTCTTGTGAAACAAAATACATAGTATTCTTACCTACTCCATTTCTCAATAAGAAGTTAGTAAGATTATATGTAAATCCATTTACATTAAGCTTAATAATATAGTTATCTTTAGCAACGTCTACGTGAGCACTAATCAATGCAGACAACCAGTCTAGAATATGAATATCATCTACACCACTAACTTTATGCAAGTTACCTATATTTGGTAAGTACTCTGGAGATTGCATTACTAATTCAACTAACTGACCTAATACATGGTGAGGGTTATTTAATGCGAATGGTCCAATACCACCTTTACTATCAGCAAAGTCCTGTTTTAAAGTATCTTGGTATTCTTCTGTATACTCGTATAAAGCAACATCATTCTTTTTATCAGGGAAATACTTCTTTACAATACCATTTTTCATAATATTAACAGGAACGTCCAATGGTCTAGTAGTATCATGAGTATTCTTAGAATCAAGTAATGAAGCCATAAATGTATCAATCAATAGGTTTTCTATAGCCCCCTGAGATTGTTCATTCATTGGTTTATTATAATCAAATTCTGTCTTAGAAGATATATACGGGTAAACCTTATAAGTTGCATCTGTAATATCGTACACAACATTAGAATTCTTACTCTTAAGGTAATCATTAACCAATGCTGCCATATTCTGTGTAGACCTTCTTGTAATAGGTTCACCGTCTTTAATAGCTAAGATTTCATCAGCATATTCATTAAATCCACTTAATGCTAATTCTATTTCATCTTTAGTTGCCTCTCTTCCGGGTTTATTACTTCTACGAGAAGTATAATTATATCTTGTTAAGAATAACTTATCAATATCAAAGTCAGAACCAGTTCTCGCAGTGAACTCATCTGGTAGTATAATTATATCTCCTGCTTGAGACATTACTACATCTTTAATAGTTAAAGCAGCAATAGAAGACATACCCTGAGTAGGTACACGATATGCCATTGCAGATGGTGAAGCATTTGGACCAATTATATTGTTATCCATTAACCACTGCCTAGCTTGTAAGAATGACATATTTTCATACCCGGGGATTATGTGTTTCAATAGATTTATTGAAATAACACACTCCATAGATCTATCATCTGCAATTAGTTTAAGTCTTTCACCATTATTAATTTGGTACTTAGAATATTGACCAGCTTCACTAGCTTTTACTTTATCAATAGATTTTAAACCAAAGGAAGACATCTGTACAAATGTACCACCCGGTAGATTAATATCTACAGTTTCTTTGTTTACTGCGGATATAATCTTTGTAACCAATTGCTTAGCTACAGGAGAAGCAGACAATGGAACCTTAAAATTACCAGTTTCATCAAGAGTAACCTGATCGATAATATCAGAATCAATATTAGATGAAATCATATCTCTTACTAATTTATCAGATATACCTTGTAGATCCTTAAAAGAATATGTACCATCTTCATTCTTTTCAGCATGCAAATCCTTAAGAATTCTATTGAGTCCTCTATCTGATAAATTATCAATAGCGTCCATTGCTAATTTAACTAGCTGTCTACCACTGACTTTCTTGCCTTTTCTACCTGTAGTATCTTGGTCTACACCACTACTAGAAGGAATAAAATAGTCTCCATCTAATCTGATATTAGAGAATACTGTTTTCATAGCCTGAGTAACCAACATACGCTTTTCAGCATCATGGGCTTCAATAGGCATCTGATTAAGTAAGTTACCAAAATTCTGTTGTCTATATACAATAGGTTTAGAATAGGTCCCTTTATCATCCTTTTTGAATTCTTCTGTTATTTCATTTTGAGTAGCATCTGTATAGAAATCATACTCTTTGATATTACCTACCTTTACTGCGGATTTTGTAGTAAACATATCAATAGGATTATTAATATCATTCATCCTATCATATAACACTCTTAAATCTCCAGTAGCTAGTACTTTAAATAACGGAAATATAGCCATCTTATTAAAGATAGGCATATTAATGAATTCACCGGGTATTGGTTGAAGTATTTCATTACCAAAGTATACCATCTTTTTAGGAGATAATACAGCAGATAATGTATTTACATATTTTCTGATATCCCCCAAATCATCAGCGTGTTGCTCCACATAATCAATGGCTTCTTCTACTTTAGGATCTAATAAACCTTGACTAGCTAAGATAGCTTTATACATAGTAGGTGAACAGTATACGGATGCGTCGGCTTGATTAATTGGAGTTTCTTCTTCATTAACCTCAATATTACCATCCTTGTTCATCTTAATATCACCATACAATGACAAGTCACGTTCTGTGCTCTCTTTAGCCTTATCTTTGATACCTTGTGGTATACTTTCATTGTTAAATAAGTCACCAGATTCAAATGCAGTATCAATGTATTCTTTGGTGTATTTACCAGAGTTCTCCATTAATTCTCTTACATATGCATCATAGATTGCTTTATATAATTCTTTTGGTTGATTAGTGCGTAATTCTACATCTTTCAATCCTGCTACATTATATCTACCTTGTTTGTATCTAGCAACCTTATTCATTATGTGATTAGGGTCAGAGAAATCTGTTCTAGGTCTATCACCAGTTGACAATGTACCAGCAAGACGTTTAGATACATCAGGATAATTTTTAAAGAATGCTACATCTTTATACAGGATTTTTTCTGTTTCAAACATTGATACAAAGTTATTAACAGTAAATGTAGAAATAGCATCATAAATAGCTATATGATTCCTATTTAGTTCATTTTCCTTTCCTGCTAATGTAGCAATATCATTAGATAGTTTATTAGCTCTGTCATTAATGGAACTTACAGGTAAGAATTTATTTTTATAATACCCATCACTTGTTTTCTCAATTAGACCTAATTTCTGTACATAATCCAATTGTTTACCAACAAACACTCCTAATGTAGTATTTAAGTCTTCTTTCAATTGAGCAGCATTGTTAAAATAATCCATCAACTCTTTGTCACTCATTGAACTGAAAGAAATATATTGCACATTACCATCTTCAGTATAATGATATACACCACGAGCAATTCTAAACTTACCTCCTTTGCCATTATCCTGACCCTTTTTACCAAAGTACATTGTAGGTCTGTTAGCATCATCAATCTTATCTTCTACTAATTTCATTCTACGATACTGTAGAATTGCATCATATTCACTTCTATAGTATTTATAGAATTGATTTAATACATCGTCAGAAAATCTCATTTCAACATAATCATCAACAGGAGTAATATTTAAAGTACGACCTTTAAACATTTTTAATCCTTGAATTGGCATATATGTTTTTTTATCAGACATCGTAGGTAAGATAAGAATATCATTTTCAGAACATACAAACTTAGAAATAAATGTTTCTATTCTAGGAGCTGATTGATAGTCTGTACCAGTATTACCAGAATTATATTCTGTAATATTAAGTAAAGTACCTACAGTAAGTCTAGTATTGGGACTATTCTTTAATGTATTGTATACTAGTGAAGAAGAGTTAATTGGGCACTTTAATAATCTACTAACATAATTTCTATCATTATTAAGTTTCTTAATTTCCAAAGTAAGATAATTATGCTTAGATAACGGGTACACTGTAGTATTCTTAGGTCCTAATACTTTCTCCTCTAGATTATTGTTATTAAGCTGATAATGAACAATAGCTAAGTTTAATATACTGTTTTCCCCAGTAAATACACCATCAATAGATCTTTTAATTCTATCGTTAGGCTTATCTTTAACAGGTCTACGCAAAATTTCAGGAATTGCCTTGGCTAAACTACCATCTCTATTACTAGATAATAACTCTTTAGCTGCTTGTAGTATTGTAGGCTTATTAACTGAATTGACTGATGATACCTTATCTACAATAGCTTGGTATAAAGTATCAAAATTAATTGCAATACCAATCTTATTATATACATCTACATAGCTATACAATACCGCATTAAAATCTTCATTGCTAGTAGATTCATTCATTCTAGCTAACCTAGTATTTAATGTATTGATATCATCTCTAATAGTCTTTAGTAATTCCATGTTAGGCTTACGATTACCTTCTGCATCAGTAATTACCATGTTACTATTATAGAAATTTCTATTCCAATCAGCTACTAATCTTTTACCATTACGTAGATTAACACTACCACCTAAGTTGGCTATGTACTGAATAGTATCTGTACCAACATTTTGGAATCCTACTGTAAGGAAGTTATGTCTATAACCAGTAATAGTTTGAAATATTTGAGTCTGAAGATTAGAATCCTTTACTGAGGATAACTTATTATATACAGAAGCATAGAAAGGATCAGTTTTTGCTAATTGAGCAGATTTTCTGATTAATCCATCATAAGTATCTTCATCAAATAATTTATCTACAATTCTTCTCCAAGCTGTAAGAAATGGTGTTACTCTAGGTATACCAGTTTCAGCATTCATATCTCTTACATAGCTATCTGTAGCTTTATCGTATACACGATCTTCAATAGAAGATAAGAAAAGTTTTACAGCAGGTCTAATATTATGTAATACAGATACTTCGTAAGAAGCTTTATCATATTTATCAAAGTTTTCCTTTTCGATTTCGCCACCATCTCTTTCCTCAGTTTCATCATATTCCTGTTCTTCTTTTACCTGTCTTAGGCTTAAAGAATCAAGATAGGACTTAATATCTTTTTGGAATATATCAAAGTGCTCATACAATTCATTAGCAGCTGCTCTTTGCTCTGGTGTAGCATTATCATCATATGATAAATCCTCAAGTAGATCACGCATATCTTGATAATCAATCTGTATTTTAGTGAGATCATCTACAAAAGATTGAGAACTTAATGATTGATTAATATAAGATATTGCAAAGAATTCTACAGCCTGATTATAGTTATCAAGAGATTTTATGTTTTGGAAAGTGTACCCATGTTGAGTAAAGTTTACCCTATTCCTATAAGCTTTCTCAAATCTATCTTTAGCTTCTTGACTTACTGGAATATTAGCATACTTACCTTCATATATACCTCTAAAGATTTTAGTAGGAGTAGTTCTACCAAATAAAGACATAATGAAATCTCGTAGTTTTTCAAACCACTTAGTAATCCTATAAGACTTTCTTGGAGTCTTATACATCATATACCCTCTAAATTCTTCTGCTAATGCTTCTTCTACATATTTATCAGATGCATTTTTAAGATTAGGGTGTATTCTACGATATTCTTCATATACTTTATTTCTTTCTTGATCAGAAAGTAATAATAGAGATACTCTATGGTATGCTTCGTGAAATTCTACACCAGCTGGATCACTATTATATAGTGTTATACTATCTTTAGTCATATAAGACATAGCTGTTGCAGGCATATCAGAAGATACAGCTACATCAATTATATTGATCTCTGCATCTGTCATACCTAACTTTTGTTTCAAGAAATTTTTAGCTTGAACCTTATTCAGTTTCTCCTTAGTAGTATATTTTTTATTAGGAGTAAAGTTTACTTTAACTTCTTTTTGACTACCACCCATACTAGATAAATCATTAAATGATCTACGTCTTCTAGATGGTTTAGGAGTTTCAGATTTAGGAGCTTCTTCTGTTGCTGGAATTGCTGTAGAATTAGGTATAGTTGTAGGCATATCTTGAGTCATACCATCTGCAATTACATATGGTCTTTCATATCTTCCTGCATTAAGATTAGATTTGATCATACCATTTCTTATCATCCAAGATAATAATGTATGGTTCATATCTTCTCTAGTAAATACTATACCATCAAATAGTTCTAATCTACCACCTGCTTTTTCAACACTACTAGATAATCTACCAGAAAATAATAGATTCATTTTCATGTTTACTGCTAATTTCTCATTCCCTTTTGAAGGAACTTTAAAAGGCATAGAACCATTAGATAATAACCAGTCTTCGAAATGCTTTCTCTCTTGTTCTTTCTGCGCAATAGACAAACCTGCTAAGGATACTTCATTGATACCATAGTGTAATACACCAAATTGTCCTTTATTATCTATATACAATTGCTTATTACGCAAATTAGCTTTTGCAGAATCACTAATATCAGAGTCATTGTTTACAGAAGTAGGTTCACCATAGTTTAAGAACATTTCAATAATATCAGATGCAATTAAATCTGTATTATTTATATTCTGCCCACCCTTAAAACCACTTCTAAACACTATAGTAGAGATTGCCTCTGCTAATTTAGGATAAGAATTGAAGCGCGCTAGAGATAATTTTAATGGTAATGGTCTACCAGACAACCTTTTTTTACCATCGATAATATAATACACACCACCAGAAGTAGTACCAATAAAACCAGTATTATCACCTTCTACGGTAAATATTGTACTTGTACCTCTAACACCAGTACTATATCCAAAGTTATTGATTTCTTCATCTAGATTACCACTAAACTGAAATACATCTTTAAATTGTTTATCATTTACTGGTATCTCTTGAGAAATAGTACCTTCAATAGCATTATGCAACAACAATCTAGTAGGAGTTACCTTTATTCTAGTATCTACCTTATTTAGTAAAGACCCATTTGAATCTTTCATTACAAACCTAGAGATAATTTCTTGTCTACGTTCCCGTAGTTTTCTTATCATCTCAGGATATTCTTCTGGAGTAAGATTACGAATATTGTTCGGACTTCTCATCGCAACCCAATACCTTTTACCATTTTCAGTATTAGTAATTATTAATCCTACTCTGGCATAATCATAGGTACTAGGATCATTCCATTGTACTGTTTTCTTACGAATATTATCATAGTAAGGTGCTACAGAATATTCATAAGTAAGTTTATCTTGTTTAGTTTTAAACAGCTTAGGTAATTCAGAGTTAGGAGAGAATTGAATTCTAGCACCGCCTAATTCTATAGTTTCACCAATATTAGCAGTAGGAGTATAATGGAAAGTATTTAAAATACCTAACTCACTATTCTCTGTGAATTCAGCTAATTCTGAATCACTAATAGCATCAGGTGGAACCGAACCGGGGGTTACTGGTGTAGGTATAACTCCATCTTTGGCTGCATCGTTAACTTCTTCTTCAGTTAAATCTGCTGGTTGTGGATCAAACAAATCATCTACAGTAATCTCAGCGACTTCTGCTGGTGTTGTCATTTTACCTCTAACATTCTCTGGCATATTGTAGTATGCAGTAGAATATGCTCCCTTAATAGCATCAAAATGTTGAGATAACTTTTCTCTATCCCTACCAATAGCTTCATACATATTCAATGCTACTTCTTTGAACTTGTATGCTCCTAAGTTAAATGCTTTACCAAGCATTGTTAAGAAAGCTTTGAATATTTTTGCTTGCTTTTCAGCTTGAGCAGCAGGATCAAATGCGAACCCTAAAGTATCATCTTCAAGAAGATCAAAGAAGTTTCTTGCTGCTTCATTAAATTCTTCTCTAGCATTTGCAGTATCCTTTTTAGCCTGCTCAGTTTTAGTTGCTTTTGGTTTAGATTCTTTAGCTTTCTTTGATGTTTTAGTAGGTTCCTCAACAGCACCACCATATTCATTAAATACATCTTCAGTTTCTACACCACCTACTCCACCAGCAAATGGATCTTCATCTGCACCTAATATTTCATTAGTAGTTTCAACAGGTTCAGTTTTTGCACTGTCATTATTTTGAGGTTGAACTTCAGGTTCAACTTGTGGTTGTTGTTTTCTTTGAGTTAAACCAATATCCTGACCTTCTGCAGCAGCTATAATAGCTTGATCTGCTTCACTTAATTCTTGAGATGCAATATTAGCTTGAGTAGGTCTAGCTGTTCTCCTTACTTGAGGAGTAGGTTTTTGCTCAACTTCTGGCGCTGCTTGTTGCTCAGTACGCATTGGGCCGGTAGGAGCAGTGACAGGCTTAGAAGGGACAACAGGTTTAGATGCTGTTTGTTGTTCAGTAACCCCTAGTGCACCTTCTGCAGCTTCTTTACTTTCAGCTTTTTTAGTTTGATATAAATCAAACATTTCACTAATAAGAGTATCTCCTTGATGTTCATGAATATTTCTTAAAGCAGTAAGTCTTAATTTCTTAGATTTCTTGTAAGGTTTAGTCTTACCTAATTCTATTATATTCTCTCTTTCTACTTCTTCAGTAGGAGTAATTCTACCATTATCTATACCATGAAATGAATTTAAGATCTCTCTATTCCTTTCTAACATTAATTCTGCTAATATACTATCTTCTGTAGCTTTGTTAAGACCAGATACATGTTCATTCATAGTAACGAACTGCATAGCTGTATCTACATTATTAATAGTATTAGCATTATTCTTATACCAAGATGGCATACTCTTTAGAATAGATTTCTTTCTAGCATTTAGACGATACTTCATATCCTCTAATTTAGCTAAAGAGTATTGATTACCTCTGAATTCAGATTCATTTTTACTTTCATTCAATTGATTTATTGCTGTATCAATCTCAGTAATCATATTATTCATGATATTCAAATGTCTTTGCCTATCATAAATTTCTCTTAATTCATCTTTAGATACAATTTCATCTTGAGTAGTAGCTGTATCATTAATTTGTCTATAAGCACTATCTATAGCAATTGTTAGGCTTTCCTCTGATATAGGATCATTTACAAAATTATTCTTAGCATTATCTAATTCTTGTCTTCTTACTCTGGCATTTTGAATAGAAGAAGTGTACTCTTTTTCTGCTTGCATTGCAAGACCAACAAGTGTACCATACTCTTCTGTATCTTCCTCAATGCCCATAGTTTTAGCTAAGGATTTCATTTGTTTACTCTTAGCTAAAGAAAAAGCTCTAGATGCAAATTTAGCTTCTTCTAATGCATCTTCTCTGTTAAACCCTTCTGGTAAGTTCTCTGTTTTACCATCAGCCAACATACTCCAAGCATTTACAATCTCAGCTTCATGCCCTTTTAGTTTACCACTAGCATAAGTTATTGCTTTTTCCATCTCCTCCTTAGAGTTAATTTCATTTGCAGCTAACTCATTTACTCTATCCATACCCTGTGTCTCTTTTACTAGAGAATAAGTACCTCTAGCATTAACAGCACCTTGAATAGGAGATAATATGCTTGCAGCAGCTCCTAATTTAACATTATTCCAATATTCTGTATCATTTTCATATAATGGGTTTTGATAGCCAAATGGACTTCCTAGGATGTTAGCTACAGTTGTAGCTTTCTCTTTATATGCTCCTACTAAGGATGATGCTAATCCTTCTAGGTCTAAATCAGAACTATCAAAATCTCCACGCTTATAGGCTTGACCTGTAGTATATTGTGAACCTTCCTCAATTGCTTCATTAAATACAGTTGCAGCATTACGCAATGCTAAATCCGTTCCAACATATGCTGCTTTTGCGGCTCTATTAGCCCATTTTTTTGTTGCAACATCAATAGCATTTCTACCTAATACATACTTGGACATTTTCTTTTTAGCTTGACTAGCTGCTAATTCTCCTAACCCTTCAATAGGGTTCATTCCAAATGCAACTGTATTAAGACTTTTCCCAATCCAACCATCTGCAATTTTTCCAAAGTAAGGAACCATAAGAGCATCTTCCGCTAAATTGCTTGCCCATGTGATAGCCATGTTTTGGGCAAAATCTCTGTCCAGACCTTGTCTTGCTTGAGATATAGCATTACTTAAAGATTGATCCTCTATTTGAATTTGACCATCAAGAATCTTTTCAAACAATTTATCATCAGTGAGTTTGCTGAACTCTTCTGGTAAATCTTGTGATCTAGCAGCATTAACTACAGCTTGTACAGAACTACCGCTTTGACTTAATATATTAGATACTCTATCTCTATAATCATCTGATACGTTAGCATTAGCTTCATTCTCAGCTTGCTTATAGTTAGAATATATCATCATAGCAGCATTACCTAGATCTAATGCAATGCTTAATGCTCCTGCTGTAGCACCAATAGCCCCACCTGCAAGAGTACCAGCTCCGGGAGCTACACTACCAGCAGCAGCTCCAGTTAATGCCATAGTACCTGCTTTCAATAGACTCTTAGTCATTACGCTTTTTAACGCTGTAGTAGCATATGGTGCTATTTGCCACATCCAAGCAGAAGAAGAAGAACCTACAGCAGATGGTACAGAATATATCCATTTACTTGGTTCTGTCCATTTAAATTTGCTATTCTGTTCCATAGCTCTCTGGAAACGTTCATCTACTTTATATCTAGCAATATCAGCCTCATCTGTAGCTATATCATCATATAGTTCTTGAGCTCTATCTTTATATGATTGTAATTGCTGTTCTTGCTGTGTACGTATTTCTTGAGCATTGCTTAAATCAGGTGACACACCTAATGTGATTAATCCCTCTTTTGTCTGATTCAACTCATTATCTACTTCCTGTAATCGAATAGCTATGGCATCTGCCTCATTACTATCCTGAGTAGTAGATAATTGATTAAGAAGAGAATTCTTCTCAGACATTAAATTGTCATATGCAGAAAATAGATTAAGATTGCTATTAAATCTGTCTATATTTGGTAATACTTCCCTACGTAATACACCTCTAGTATTTGACAACTGTGCTTCGTTCATATCACGAAGCATTGCCTTTGCAGAATTAAATATTAATTCTGTAGTACTAAGATCATTAGAACTTTCATCTAGAGTGCTTTCTGTATCTAAATCTTTATTATAACTATCTTTGTTATAACCCGCTAAGTCCCTAAGCACCAAAGTAGGATCTACTGTAGATCCTACTCCAATACTTGAAGCATTAGAACCATCTAGATATTTTTCGTAATTTTGTTTGCGAAGTCTAGTGGCTAATGATATATCTTGTATATTGTTTTTACTGTCCATAGATTAATTCTTCATTATCTCCTCTGTAAGCAGCATTTAATTTAGAACCCATTTTAGTATACTGGAATTCTTCCAAATTAGCTCTTTCCCTAGTTTGCTGATTATTAAGTACTTGACGCATAACAGGTACCTCTACATAAATACCATCATACTGAATAGCTGCAGCATACTGAGGATCTGATAACCATCCACTACTTTGTATCTCTCTATATGCAGCATTTTTATCACTACCAAATTTGATATTAGGTTTCTTAACAATGTCTCCAGAAGGACTAGGTAATCTACCATTTAATGTTGATAAGAACTTATTAAAGTCTTCATTTTTAATTAGCTTTTCAGGATCAGTTTCTCCAAAGTCGTAGCCATTATCAATGAAGTATTGTACTGGAACATACGCTTTGTATTCTTGAGTGAATTGTTCATCACCGGGAATACCATTTTCAATAAGTACTTTATTAGTAGGTGTAACTCCCACATTAGGAATATTACCAGCAATAAGGTCTCTTTCAAATTTAACTCGTTTTGGGTTCCAGTTAGCTTCATTAACGCTTAAACCAAACTTAGAGTTGATATATTGTTCAGGTGTCATCATTCCATAAATGCTATTACCAGAATAAATTGGAGTACCTGCTAATCCTCTAACCATAGAAGATTTATCAAGCATTGCGTCATTAATAAAGTTTGCTTGTGAACCAATATCTGTAGACAATCTTGATGCAATGCCATATGCACTCTTGTTTCTATTTAAAGGTAATTGAGTGCCATTTTCATCCACTCTGTTAATATAGATATCTCTATATTTACTATCAGGAGCAAATGTCTTTTGGATTCTATCAAACTGTGAATTATAAGTTAATTTGTTTCCTCTTTCAGATGTTTTAGGGCCATATGGTCTATTCATAAGTGTAGCAGCAAGCTTTGTAGTAAATTGTACTGGAGAACCTTGAGCGTTCTCTGCAGCTTTCAACTGTCTACGATATGCTTGCTCAGCAGCCATCTTAGCATACTGATTAAGCTCTCTTGTTGGTCTAATGGTTCTATCAATATTAGAATCAATAATTTGTTGCCTAAACCAAGCTTGAGCTTCTTCATCTGTAGCCCCAGTTCTTTGCTTAAATAACTGCATATGCTTCTGTGCTTCTGGAGTACTAACGATATCATTATAGTGAGCATCTGCTACAGCTTCAATATCTTCCTTTGAATTTCCAAAGTAATCGTAACCACCTTTTGTATATAGATATCCTCTTTGCAACTTAGCATAATACGGATCAGATAACTCTCTAACATCCTTATATGCTAAAGGAGATACATCATTATAAATTCCAGAAGTAAGTGTATCGTAGTTAGCAAAATCAACTCCATGCCACATTTCATTAAATTTACCGGCAGCTGCTAACTTCTGATTCATTTCCATTCTTTGTAGCATACCCTCTCTACTTTGCTTTAAAGTAGCTAATTTGTATCTATCTACATTGTTGATTAAAGAATTAATCTGAGCTCTACCTTCTGGAGTTTTAAGTGAATCAATATTTTGTGCTAATTTATCAATAATGGGTTTAGCTTTACCCATTGTCTCATCATACCAAGCCTTAGTATCTTTTTCTGATGGTGATCTAAAATCAGACCATTTATCCAGAGCACCAGATAAATCTGCAATAGCTTTATCTACCCTAGCATTTGCTTCTTTACCTAAGGTATATAATTGCTGGAATGGTAGAGGAACATATGTATTTATGAACTGCGCTTCTGCAGGACGATCATATCTGTTTACCATAATTATCTATTATAATATTGTCTATTCATCTGTTGAATTAACTCTGTAGGATTACCATATGCTAAGAAATTAGCTAGATATGGGTAAACCATATTATCTCTTGCTGCTTGATTCTTCATCTGTCTGTTTACTTGAGACCACTGTCCTAATTGACTAACAGCAGCAGTACCGAAGCTTCTAGCAGCTGCCCTATTTTTAGCATTCAAATCATTTGCAAGAGTTCTACTTTGAACAAATTGCTGACCTAAATTATTTAAAGTATTAGCGTATTCACCTAAGTAAGCATTATCTGCATTTTGTTTAGTAGCATACATATTAGCATTAGCAGCATATTCATCAACAGCAGCTTGAGTTCTTGCAGCTAAATTAGCGCCAGTATTAGCATTAATGTTTGCTAAGTTATAGTTAGAAATAGCTCTTGATCTACTGTTAGCTAATCTTGCAGGTTCAATATTCATTCTACGTCTAGCCATAGTATTAGTAATAGCACCTGTATAAGGATTTAAAACAGTTTGTTCATACTCTGGATTACGTAAAGACTGTAAAGCATTATATACCGTAGGAGCCAATGATAACCAGTCTGGTGAATAATCAATTTTATTGTTTGTAACATCTTTTTTTTCTGGTGTAACCCATTCTGGTTCCTCGTCTACAATAGATGTTGGTATTGTTGGAACATATGATGTTTCTTCTGGAACTTTAGTACCTAGCTTATTCATATGATCTTGAATCATTTTATCAATATCAATAGTAGGTAAGTCAGGTAATTGTTTACTACTTTTTTTTGCTACTGTTTTTCCAGTTACATTACTTTTTTGATCAGTAACCTGAAGATTATGTAAATTTATTGATTCTTTTTTAGGCATAGGTAGCCAAGGTAGTCTACCAGCTGGAGTTTGTCCATTTAAAAAATTTAATTCTGGAGTAGTGGATGTTCTAGAGATATTTACATCGTACGGTGTATTCCAAAAGGTAGGTAAATCATCTAATACAGATTTATATTTTTTTGTACCATCTTCATAAGCAGGAATACCTTTCTTTTTAGGTTTAATTCCTTTTTTAGCTTTTACTTCCTCCTGTTCTGATAATAGATTATCATATGCAAAGTTAGCATTTCGTTTATTTAACATATTTGTATTATCAGCAAATATATCTTTACCTTTACTTGGCTTCGTCATTCTAGTAAGTTTTTTACCTTCTTGTGCAAAAGTTTTATTTGTTCCCGGTCTTTTAATTTTGTCAGATAATACTGACTCTAAATTAGACGCATCAATTAAATGATTATCTGTACCGGGTCTATTATTAGGAATTTGCATAATAGTTCCATCGTCCCCTCTGATAACCTCATTATTGTCTACATAGGCTAAATCAGGAAGTATACCACCATTCTCATAAGTATATGCTAATACATTATCATCCCAATATTCTGCTGTTTGATTTGCTGCAGCATTCATACCTAGTTGAGTTTTATTCATGGTTTCTTTTCTGCGCCGCATTTGTTCCATCTGTTTTTTGCGTCTTCTAGATCCAATCCAACCAAAAGCCGCTCCTAATACTCCACCAGCAGCAGCACCAATTGGCCCTCCAATACTAAAACCTGTTCCAGCTAAAGAAGCAGCACTACCTAATGTACTACCTATAGCATCACCTGTAGAACCTTCTCCTGATAAACCAGAAATGGCAGAGCCAAGAACATTAGCTCCACCAAGGTAATTAGGCAGTTGATCCATGCCAAATGCATATGCTGGTACGTTTTTCTTATTAATTTTCTTTTTCATATTATATCATTGAGTATCTATAAGCTGTACTAATATAAGGTACTTTAAATTCATTACCATTATTACAATCATATTTATAATTGCAGATAAGATATTTCCCTTTCATTCTGTCCTTATAGGATTTATTAGCTAGCTGTTCTACTTCATTTAGCTTTAACGCATTACGAGGAATTGCAAATTTATAAGTATCCTCTCTGTAATCAATATCTTCACTAGTTAATGTTTCACTAGTTTGCCTTTTCGTAGTAAATAGTATCAAATCAAAATTAGTATCTGTAGTAAAATCACCACCATATTCAACATTATCAAATGTTTTAGTTTGTGGATATTCTGCATTTACTACAAACTCTATTTCAGATACTTTCGTTTTATCAGAATCTAAATTAGCTTGTTCACCACCATTGTACTTAAATAGTTTTAATGATTTAAACAAATATAGTTTATCACTAAACTCTGCGTAATAGTCTGGATTATAGTTATAGAATGAAGTAAATACTCCTAATTGTTCATTAAATGCTAATGTTTTATATCCTAGAGTAAACAGAACTTCATTGTATTTTTTATCATAAACTGCAATAGGATCTTTTTTAAATGAGTCTTTATTCTTATTCAAATAAGATTGAACTCCTTTTAATTTAGATACTGTTTGTAATTGACCATTAAACCCACATATCTCATTACGTTTACTATCATACCAGTACACAGTGCTATCTGATTGAGTATTTGCTCTTAACTGGTTTGGACTTTCACCATTCATTGTAGTAAAGTAGTCATATCTGTCTAGTATACCACCAGTACCTAGAGTAAGAGCACCTGGATTATTATCAGTTATAATAGAACGTTCATTCACTGCAACTGTGCCAAAAGCGTCTGTTTGCCAGAATACTAAATTATTTTTAAACAGTTTCATATCATTAATTGGACCAAATCTAGTATCTACATCAAGATAATTAGCTACTTTAAATTTTGTCCACGAATCAGTAACTTCATTATTTGTTTTCAGTTCTGAAGATATGATACGAGTATCTGTTAATAGATTATCTATATTATAGATAGATTTAGCTACAAATTTCTTTGCATTAGGCTGAGCAGAATATGCGTCATTGTATGCATATGATGGAGTATTTTGAGTGTATAAATCTCCAACAGTTACTATATCGTCTTCTACAAAATGATTAGCATATCCATCACCAGCTTGATAAGTTCTATTTATAGATGAATCAGCATGGGTTAATGCTAAATTAATACTTGATTCACATGGTATGAACGCACCTAAAAATAATCTATTTGATTTATTATTATAATAATCATCTGTATTGTAACTAAACATACAGTTATTATAATCAAATATGTTTAGATAAGTATCGCCACCATAACACAACACTGTGGAAACACTAGATTCAGCACTAGCTCCTGTAGTAATATACACAGAATTCTGTACAGCAGAGTAGGAATTGCCACCATAAGCATTTACACTTTGTTTCATGTTGCATAATACTACTGCATTTAAATATCTAGCACTTGAAGATCCTGATGCTAAAGATATGTTAGAGATCATGTTATCACTTTTAAATATAGCACAAATTCCATGTGGACCATATTTTCTAACATTATTTGCATCAGTCTTATCTACTTCACCATCTCCTGCAGTTCTAATATTATCCCACACCCAGTTATAATAAACTTTGTCACCAATAGTCACTGCTTCAGCATTATACCAAGGTTGATCACCATTTGTTAACCAAGGACTGCTGGGTCCTGCATATTTCGCACTTTCTATTGCAGCAGATTGAACACCATTTTCAACATATAAACCATAGTATTTAGCGAGCAATGCTGAATAAAAATCATCATTGTTTATTACTATGGCTCCATTAGCCACATAACCATTACTAGGTTGACCTCCTAATGATTTAGTTGGTTTTATTGTGGAACCATCATACTTTATAGATCTAGCATTTGCTAATACTTTTAGAGAACCATCTGTAATACCCCAGTCACCATCCGCAGTAATAGGAGACGTCATAATCCCTACCTTTTCAACTGTTTGAAACTTATCAATTAACGCATCTGCATTTTCTCTGTTAATTGCTATCTCTGGAGACACAAACATGAAATAATTGTTAGATTGTGTACTTGATAAGTTAAAAGTATACTGAAAATCTCCATTGTTATGAGTCTTTGCATAGTAACCATGCTTATTTGAATAAGCTAGATATGGGAATGGTGTTAAGATGTTAGAATCTCTGTCATAATTTGTAATACAACTTACTACACCTTGAGCTAATATAGTTCTATCAGACAATGTTCTTTCACATCTAACTATCTCGTATCTTACTACATCCGATGGTAAATTCTTTACTTCAAACTCAATACCAAGTGGTTTAGTAACAACTGATAAATTAGATCCATAATCACTAGCCTCATTAGAAGTAAAAAACTTATAACCTGTATCTTTATTAGATGGCATTCTTATATCACCTATCCAATGTACTGGTGACGCTAAACCTTGCTTATTATACAATACTATACCAAATCTATAAATCTCATCCCTCATATATCCTTTTACTTTGGATTCTATTTCAGCATTAGAATAGTTTGGTATTTTGTTACCAGACGATAAGCTTATTGTATTTGATTTATCATTACCTTCATAGTTGATACCTAAACTAGTAAGCGATCTTGAAGAAGAATTGAATGTAAATTCTTCGTTTATCATTCCTCTAGATGTGGTAGATGCATCTTCTAGTAAGTCCGTAGTGATGAACCTATATGATACGTTCTTACCCTTTCCACCTTGTATGTATCCTCCTGTTGGAGAAGTAGTGTATTTATAAGCACTACCATCAACATTAAATGGGCATATACAATCATGATCTTTTGGTATATTTGTAGTGGTTAATGCTGATAGAGCAAAGTTTAACGAAGAACCAGAGTTAGATAGCAATAATACATTACCAGAAGAATTAGCTCTAAATGCTCTAGCATCATATTCTACATCCCATGTTTCCTCAGTAAGATTGGCAGCAAATAATCTGTTATCTTTAGATTCTATTACTTCAGGTATAAATGTATAATTAGCTAATGAATTAAATTCATCAATACTTAATTCCGATACTAAGCTACCACCTTTATCTTCATAGTTTATTACAGAACCAGTTCCAATAACTATATCATCTACTATAGATATTACAGGTACCTCATTCTTTGCCTTATAGAATAAAGAGATTATTCTAAGTCTATCAAATCCAGTACTATTGTTTCTTACTTGTAACTTTATGGACTTACCAGTATTTTGTCCTTTAGAACTTCCTTTTACAGCATTGTAATTAGTTTTTTGATCTCCGTCACTCAAATGATAAAGAGGGGTAAGTGGAGATATTGCAGACTCTGTACCTCTTACTTTAAACAATTGATAACAGTACTGTATCATTCCAGATTCTAAACTACCTGTTCCAAATCCATTAAATTCAAATGGAGGTAATGTAGCCTTTGGTAGCATTACTATAGTATCCGAAGTAATAGATGAATTACTAGATATGTGATCATCATCCACATTGATTACTTTAATTTGTGAATGACCATCTGCCCAATATACTTTTACATTATTACTTGCTTCCCATCTACATACACTACTAATTGCAGCTACGTTGCTAGATGATACTTCTATATCTAAAGGTCTATTAGTTACTACTTTTGTTACAATTGGTTCCTCTTGGGATCTAGAAAAATCAATTCTATAGACATTATTGTTATTTGTACCATTAACCTTAGTAAAAACAATCGCCCAATCTCTTACTGTGGTAACGTGTATAATAGTTTCACCAGACAAATTTGAAGAAGGTCTACACGCTAAGAACCCTTCTATATTCTGCATTGCTGCAAAAGAAGATCCTTCATTCGTTAATATCCGAATGTTCTCTGCATATATGTACTGGTTATCTTTTAACACAGAATAGTCTACATCCATGCTAAGTCCACCAGAGAATGTATTTGTTTGTCTTCTTGTATTCATATTTAGTTAGCATTATAAATATGTTGTCTGGAACCAGTATGACTGTAAAATGAATTATGATCTAATAGTTCTGTATGTATTTTATTCCATGTATTTTTAATAGATTCTAATTCGTCTTCATTAGGCAGCATAGCTTCTGCATATGCTTGCTTACAGTAGAAGTTCCAAGAATTACGCATATCATAATATATACGTTGATTCATTTCCCCTCTTATATACTTTTGAAATCCTATTTTTTGTGCAATGTACCAGTAAATTGCTTCCATATATGAAGCACTATCTGGAATTAATGGATACCCATCTTCATCAGTAGGTATAGCACTATATGATAATTTCAGATACCCACATGGTGCATTTGTCATTATATAACCGGGTTTAATACTATACTGTAAATCCCAATTAGGATTAGTGCTTGTATTACCTCTCATATAATCTAAATTAATAGTATGTTTATTAATCAGATTCCTAAGTATAGTCTTCATGTTTTTATTAGTATTTAGCATTTCTAGAGCTTCGGTTTTATCTATATTACCGTATAGATCTACAACTAGATTTACTAATACTTCATCCTTAACCCATATTTCGGGTTTCTCACAATCACAGCATTCATCACATCCCCAAGCAGCAAATGAACCTGTAGCTTTCCTCATAGGAAACCAAGGCCCATCACAATTGAAAGAATATGCAACTTGATGTAATTTATGTAGGTTACAAGGTAACTGTGCTTGATGACAGTTTATTTTGATAATTGGAGCCCCTTCTACACCTGAAACAATATGTTCAAACTGTTGTACTGCACCAATTTTTTCAATAGCCTCAGCCGCCCACTCTATAAAATCAGAAATCTTAATTTCATCCTCCTCTAACCCTAGGTCTGCTATTACTTTGGCTATCGCAGTTTTAATTGATGTTAATTTCGTTATCATAAATCTTAATTTTTATATTTCCATTACTCCAGATAATTTGTGTGTGTTTTTATTAATTCCCTTCGACATAATCCCTTACACGATTTTTTAATATTTGAGCCAAATATCTCTTATTATCTCTTGTCATTATCAATTGATACATTGTCTTATTCTTCGTAAGCATATTATGTTTGTTCCAATAAAAACGATATTTATATCCCCCAGTATGGTCGTTAAGATGATAAATTACTTTATTGTATTTTTTGCTTTCTGCATAATCTATCCTGAGACTCCTACCACTATATTCTTTTGGTTTGTGCTTCACTATACTTAAAGTACCTAGTCTGCATGGTAATTTTATCTCTTTACCATTCTCTATTAGTTCATCTCTCAAGTATTTGAAGTAATCATTAATTACTCCTCTAAATGTTTTATAATCTACTTGATATAATGGGTTATCACCAACATAATCAATATAAGATCTATAGAAGTCTTTTCCAGTATAAGATTTAGTTTCTTGCATTTAGTCCATTATTAACGTCGTTAGTACTATTATTTGTATTATCAGTAGGTACAGTTAACATTATATTTAGTTCTTTGCTAAATATTAAGTTCTTCAAAGTAGGAATCATGTTAGCAGGGATAGGATATGGACCATCATAATCATAACAATCTGCTGCTTTTGTAGGGTCTTCTAATATGCCTTCTATTTCTACATACTCTAGAAAGCCAGGTCCATTTAAATATAAATGATTATTCTTTAAGTAAGCAATATAATCATTACATGTATATTTTCTACTTGTCTGATATTTAGCTTTTGTTTCATTACCAACCTGAATCAGATTACCATGCATATCTTTAACTGCTACTAGACCAGTACCAAAATGCAGATCTATAAATTTAGGTAATTCTTTATCTGATACGTAATGAAACCCATTAGGAACACCGCATGTACTTACTTTAGATATATGTAATGGACCTAATGTCTGTATATAGCTAGGATTAATATCTCGACCTTTATCTAAATCTTGCTTAATTAAAAAAGCCCTGTATTGATGAATCCACTGTTCTACCTGTATACGTGATAAATTTTCACTTTCTGACACATTATTGTCTCTCAGAATGTTATAAATATCGTCTATAATTGTATTTAGTGAATTAAATGTCATTTCCACGAGTTATTAATTGTTATTGTTATCTTTTCTTTGTTGTCTGCAGCTTTCTGGAGTAAGGACATTAATTTATTAAAGGCAACTTTAGAATCACTTACCCAATCTTCTTTTTCACCATCCCAAGTACCTACAAGAATACATCCGCTGGAATCGGCAGATGAATTGCCACAATGAATGCGTATGCCAGTGAAATTAGGTACGTTAAGGATTTCCGGCAATATTTTCTTAAATCTTGGTGAATACGATAATACCATTTCGTATGTACCTTCAGGTATTGCAGTTTTACCATAAACCTTTTCTCCTTCTGGTCTTACTCTATCTTCAAGAGTATCTGCTATATATTTCTTATCAATATATAATTCTCCAATAGTTGCAGAACTACCTAAAAAGATTCTATTTAATTTTAATTCCATTATGCAGCAGGTGTTTCTAATGCAGCAACTCTAGCTTCCAAACTTTCAAGATCCTCACTTAGAGTGGTTAATCTAAGGTTCAAAGCCGAAATCAATTCTCTTACTTCACTATCATTATAGTTCTGAAGACTAGCAAGTTTATTTTTTTCTTGTGTAGTATAGTCTTCAGTAGACAATCCTTTACCTTCAACTTTATCTTCTTTGTTTTGTTCTAAATCCGCTATCTGTTGCTTTATCTGAGAAATGTCTTCAGTAGCTTTATTATTAACTAAAACCCATTTAGTACCATTAAAATACTTTAAATCCCCACCATTTGGATTAGATGATAGATCTGCCCAATATTTAACAGATGCAGGATTGGGTTGAATTGTACTAGCTAGAATGTCGTATTTATTATTATAAAGTGTACTCATATTATTTTAAAATAAAAAAGGTTGACTAAATAGCCAACCTTTGTGTTTTAGATTTCATTTTCTTTTTCCTCAGTAGGAGGATCGATATTGTTTTCTTCCGGACGAACAGTAGAAATATTTTGTAAAAGTTGTTTAAGCTCTTTCACTTCAGCTCTCAATTCATCAAGTTCTTTGAAATCTTTTGTCACATTGGTTGTTATGTCCGAATTTACATTAAGTATTTTTAAGATGTCTTCACATCTCCTCATCTCTTCATCAATCTTACTTAAGCTCTCTTTCTTGATTCTACAATCCTCTAGAGATTGTCTAACCATATTAATAATTTGTGATTTTTCTGTGGCTATAGTAAGACCAATGTTTGAATCGGTCATCATTGTTTTATCTTCAGATACTGACAGTTTTCTTTGTTCACCATCACACGAAATCACTAGATCCACGAGCTTACGCCTATTTTGCATAGGCATCGGAAATTGTGTCGGTGGCATTGGTTCGTCATAGGGTTTTGATACACTGACTACCGTTCCTAAACTGTACGTTGTGTTCTTTTTAAAAGTACCTGTTATTTCGAGTACGTGTATTCTAGTACCCGACGTTAACTGAGAGAATGTCATATCTTTATAAATTTAAAGAATATGGGCAACTCTCATAGCTGCCCATATATCTTGATTAATATTTAGGCAGCTGGTGCAGGAGTATAATTCATCAACTGTATTACATTGTCACATTTATTAAAATATGCGATGTATCTGTTCCCAGCACTAACTTGTGAACCAGTAATTGGCTCACTTGAAGCATTTACTAAAGGTATATTGCGAGTATTTGAAGCAGTACTTACAGAACCAGAAACCGAGATAAATACAGGTAGACTAGCTCCTGAAGCTTCTGCTGTGTGTCTAACTTCCAAAACAATTACACCTTCTTTGGGTAATCTACACCATACTTTAGGGCAGATACCTAATACTACATTTTCAGTGGATTCACCTATTGCTATAGTTTTTACTTTAGGTATTACTAGATCTAAAATATTTACGGTGTTATTTCTACCAAATGGATTAAATACGAAAGGATACATAATCGCCTCCTTTCTTATTAAGCGCAACAGCTATCGCCGTATCCATAAGGATAACCATAACCATATCCATTCAACCCACCATTACATCCATAAGGATTACATGTTAAGTAAGCAGGAACCGGACAAGGTCTAATTTGACTTACAATGTTTGCAGTTTGTGCTTGTTGAGATGCAGATAATTGAAGAGCAGCTTTGTCTTCACGTAATGAATCGATCTTATTCTGCATTTCTCTCATCTCTAATTGACAGAACTTGTCATTGATAATCTGAGTCTGAGCATCTATCTTAGCACCAAGAATGTTAAATCTTGTAGCATTTTCACTAGACAAGGTATAGTGAAACCTTTCTCCAGTAAGCTATCCTCATGCTTCTCTAAAGCAGTAGATAATTTATCTATAGCCTCTGATGGAGATTGATGGCGTTTGATTTGTTCTAATATTTTGTTCAAATGCATAGTTTCAATTTATTTATTGATTAATACTAAATTGAAATATTTTGCAATTATTTTGATATTTTGATAACCCTTGTATCTGTTACTTGTATTAAAGGGTTTGAATTAACTATTTGATAATGAGGAATTATATCCTTTTTAAAATTTAAAGTAAATAAGCGCCTAAAGAAACCTTTTTTACGCCATACTTTCTCTTCATATATAAATAAATCTTGACGATTCTTTATATCCAGCACATGTGTGATCATGCTGTCTATTCTTGCTATTTTGATAGTTGTCAATTGATTTGGCTTTAACTCTACTGTAAAATTCCTATCTACTGGAATCTCTTGAGTTATTGTATCCGAAATAATAGTTTCTACTGATGCGACTTCTTTTAATTTCTTATCCTTTATTTTAAGTTCTTTAGATTGTTTTCTTAGTTCTTGCACTAAACTATCTTCAGAATGTTTGAAGTCATCTACAGTTAATTGTAATACTTTGTTTTGTTTTTCCATTCCTGAGAGAGCACTCTCATAGTAATGTAAATTCACAGAAGCTCTAGCTAACGCATTATCTAGATTATCTACTTTTTTATTTAGTCTGTAATTATCAAAACCTAAAACTGCTATCAATAGTATAGCACCTAATTTTATGTAATGTATAAAATTCACTATTTAATCTTTTTAACCAATTTTCTTATCTTAGGCAAATCTTCTCTATCTATAGTAATATCAAGATACTTTTCGCCTTTTTTACGTATGAACTTATTTAGAAGTTTCCAAGGTCCATCTGGATATAATGTAGCTAAGTTTTCTATAACAGACCATAGTTCTACTCCAGCAATAAGTCCTGCAAAGAATTCTACTAAGTGAGCATCTATAGATACTAGTATATTAGCATCTATTTGATTTGCAAACCATATAATAGCACCACACCAACCAAATTTGCGTAAGGTTTTCCATAGTCTTCTTGATTCAAACTTTTTTTGATTCTTAAATGCTATCTTACTCCCTAAATAAGCATCTACTAATATGATTAGTAGTAAGATAAATAGAACTGTCCATAAGGGTGTAAAACTACCTGCCACCCAACTAAATGCTCCTGTTAATAAGCAGGAGATAAATTTGGCTGGACCATCACTAAATAGTTCTTTAAAGTAGTTCATACTAGATACTCCTTGGGACAATAAAAAATATTGATGAATTTTATTTAACATAATAGATTGATATGAAAGGAAAACAAAAACGCTAACCAAATTTTACTTCAGTTAGCGTTTGGTATTTTTTGATATGAGAATTGATGCTATAACGTCTTTAGTCATCAAAAGTTCTTTTATATAAATTGACACTATCCTAAGTAATAGCGGTTATTGCTAACCTAATCTAATTACTGGGAGTGCTGCATTGAGGGTTCTCTTTGCTGTTGCGTTGTATGCACCAGCAGAAATGTCTAATTGCCAAGCTGTAGTAGCATCTTGTTGTGTGGAAGACCAAATAGGCTTATAACCAAAATAAGAAAAGCCAAACGTATCAAATACCCAATCATTCAATTCTGACATATACATGTGAATTATAATAAGTTCACCAATTGATGGTAAATACCAATTAGTACCAATCGGTACAGGAGTAAAACTATATGCATATCCAGGAGCATACTCATTCGATCCAGCAACATTATGAAAGGTATTAAACAACACTTCTGTATTTTGTCTACCATTAAGATCATCAACCCCAATTCCAACATCTGGTACTATAAAAGTATCAAAATTCTCAGGACACCACCTATAACTATTAGTTAGATTTGGTCTAGGTGGTAGTAAAAACGAACCGTTGCTATCCACGATAGCAAACCCAAGAACTTGTGATATATTGGTGTTGGATAGTTTTTGAAATTCAAGAAAAGTATAAAATTTCTTGTCTACGTGATATACATATACTCCTTCTACTACAGGTAGACTTGGATACACTTTAGTATTACCAAGAAATATTGCATCAACCTTAGTTGTTCCTAACATTACATTTGTTATATCTGTACTTCCTAACTTTATCATATTAACCTGTAATTATATATAATGTTGTTGCTGATTTTGATGATAACGAATCATAGGCAGACTGAGTCATAACTCTAATACTAGCCACACCAGACTCATTTTTAACAGGAGTATAACCTAATGCACTAGTTACATTACTACTACTTAAAGAAATAGTTCCAGAAGAATTTGTAATGTTGCTTCCAGTCTTTACTCCACCTAATACAGAACTAGTTGCTGTTGGTAATGAATAATTATTGGCATTAGTAGCTATACCATTTAATTTAGTTACCATTGCAGAACTCATTAAACCGTTAGCAGATGTAGTTGCAACACTATACGTAGTATCTTTAGCAGATATACTTAATTGTCCTGAAGTAGGAGTAAGCGTTACATTACTACCAGCTACTACATTAATTGTTTTAGCTGCAGATCCATTAAAGGTATACAAATTTGTACCTTCTGTACTTCCTCCTGCTACTTTAAATATAAACGAATTAGCAACTTTTGATGCATTTACTGCAGTACCTCCACTTGCTAATGCTCCAACTTCAGATGCAGTATAGGTAGGTTTAGATGATCCAATCCAACTAGGTTTACTTGTAATTTCAGTCCAAGTATAAGTTGGTTTTGTACTAGCTTTAGCCCAAGCACTAACATCTGATGCTGGACGAGAATTACTTAGTCTAGAATCATTTCCTTGACAAGCCGTACCAGCTGCAGTACCATATGTTACACTAATTGTACCAGATGAGTTAGTAATACCAGTACTGGTTTTAACACCTCCCAATACAGATGAAGTAGCTACAGGTAAACTGTAATTATTTGCATTAGCTGCAATACCAGCTAATTTATTTTTTTCAGCTGTAGTATAATCATTTGTACTAAGAGCTTTCCCTGATACTTTATCGACCTTGTTACCTAATGCTGAGTTCATTGCAGCAGTAGTTGCATAACCAGATAGATCTACAGTCTCACTAAGTTTATCCCATGTTGGCGTGGTAGATGTAGCTACATAGTTTGCACCAGTATCATTAACATTATAAACATCGCCTATTGTTACATCCACAGTAGGTAAGTTAGCGTAACTAGCAACAGATCCTTTTACTCTATAAACACTACTAACTTTACTATCTACTTCAGATTTTGTATATACATTACTTGCATTAGCTTTAGTAGCTAATTGTGTATCTACATAAGACTTTGTTACATCCACAGTAGGTATAGTTGGTTTATTACTAAGGTCTGCATAACTACCAGAAGTGGCTACTTTAGCTAGACTTGGTTTGCCAGTTAAGTCATTATATGCACCACTTGTAGCAACTGTAGCAAATTCAGGTTTACTTAATACATTATCCCATTCAACTGAATCTGCCATACCACCACCAGTTGCACTAAGTACTTCACCATTCATAGTTAAACCTGAACCAACTTTAATACCACCTTTAATTGTGTCTGAAGCTGTAGGTAATGCGTAATTACTTAAACCAGCTAACTTGGTTTTCTCTTGAGATGTAAAATCATTAGAACTAAGCCCAAACCCATCCACCTTATCTACTTTACTTTGGATAGCTGTGGTATTAGAAGCAATAGCAGCAGTATTTTGAGATATCTTTTGATTTATTTCAGTAAAATCTACTTCTGGTATATTGACTACTGTCCACTCACCACTTTGTCTAGCATATTGTTTACCGTCTAATGGAGCTTCTGGAATTATTGGATTGTTATCCGAGCTCAGGTATGGTATCTTAACCCATTCCCCATTATTTTTTACTTTAATTACCATAATTAGATATTAAATATTTGTCTACCAACAGATTTGGCATTGTCTCTACAATTTTGAAATGCTTGCCATTCTTCAAAACGACTACGCATTATTTCTCCATTCATGAATTGTTCAACCATATTAGATTTTAATGCTGCTTCCTCATCTGCACTATATCTAGTTCTGATAACCTTACTTACGAAAGAATCATAAGTTGGTTCTTCATTGAATTTTAATTCATAGTAAGCGTAACCATGTATATCTTCAGAATTAACTTCTTCAATATCCCATCTAACAGCCCATTCATTCATTCCTAGGTATTCTATTACTTCAGGTATATGATCACCTTGTACTTTCTTTAATTCCATAACTACTTAATAATTTTTGTCTATAATCTTTAAAATTATAAGATCTCGTAAAGCGATACCATAAATTATGACAGTTTCCATATTTACACCATCCCCAATAAGCTGCTAGTGATGTTAACCTCTTATTCTTACTTTTATAACCTAATTTATAAATAAACTTCTTTTTGATATCTTTCCTGAGTAAAGTATGACCATGGTAAAATACATAACCAATAAAATCTATACCTCTTGCTTCTACAGGAAATATCTGCCAATTACGTTTTACTTTTAGTTTCAAGTTATCAGCTAGATATTTTTCAATCTCTTGTAAGCAATATCTTAAGTAATCTTTATCTGGGTGTAATATAACAATATCATCACAATACCTGTAATAATATTTTATTTTTAATACTTGTTTAATCCACCTATCGAACCAAGTCAAATTCAAATTTGCTGCAAATTGAGATATGTAATTTCCAATTAGTAAACCTTTTGGTGTAGAATAAACTACATGATGTAATAATCTTAATAGTTTCTTATCCTTAAATACCTTTTCAAATTGTGAGTACAACACATCTTGATCTATAGAAGGAAAGAACTTTTTAATATCTAATTTTAAACAATATTTTGTGCCTTCTTTATCAGCTTTTAAATCTCTTTTTAATCTCTTTACTCCATAATGAATACCTCTTCCTTTTAAACAGTTAAAGGTATCTGCAGTAAATCTACTAACAAGGTAAGGTTCTATAACATTCATTATAGCATGATGGACTATTCTGTCTGGATAATACGGTAGCCTATATATTTCTCTTTCTTTGTTACCACGATCGGCGATGATTGTATATATGCAGTATTCCGAAGTACGATAAGTATCTTCAATTAATGCTTTTTGTAACCGGACCAGATTTTCATATGGATTCCTGTCAAATTTTTTAACGCCGTATCTTTTAGTTTTACCTAGCCTAGCCTTCTTTTCAGCCCGGACCAGATTTTCATATGATATTATCCTGTTAAATAAATTGCCTATTCTTTTCATAAGCTATTTTGGTGGTAAGACCCGTTCGCCCAATACTACTAGGGTCTCTTCAAAGCACCTGTTATCTTTTACCTAGAGGTAAGGCTGATCTAAGTTCAACAAACATTTTTGAAAGTATCTGAAAGTATTTGTTAGTTCCAAAATTTCACTGATATTCGTCTATGAATTCGAGGATGCATTATTAGCATTAGCTATGAAGACTCTGCATTGAGAACCATTATCTGAATTACCTGACTGTTTTTTCAAGTATGAAATAATGTGACAGCAGTCTTACTATAAAGTCATCTCATAGTAATTCTTTTAGATCCCGCCCTTGTTATTAATATTTAATTATCTATATTACTCAGGACTATGCCTGCATTTTCTTAAATGTATCTGAATCAACTACAACGATCTTACCATAAAAGGCTAATCTTGCACCGAAACTCGGCCATGAACGCGAGGAAGCATCATTAGCAAAAGCCACGAAGACCCCGCACCGAGAACCATAATCCGCATTACCCGACCGCAGAAAGATTCTATTTCCTGTTGGATTAAACCAACTATAGTCAGAATAGTAAGTAGTTTCAGATCCACCATTTGATGTAGGAAGTACGTCTCCATATTTACCTTGAGCTATGGTTTTAATCCATCCATTATATCCTTCAGTTGCAGCTGGATTGGGTTCATATCCTACAACTCTAATATTAGTAGCACCTGCTGCTTCAAGATCTGATACATCCTTATCTGGGAATGAACCTCCATCATATACAACGTATTTACCTTTTAAAATGTTTATTCCTTGTACAAACTCCCACTTACTGTAATAGCAGTCTTCAAGTCCTAAGAAGTTAGTTGAGTAGTATCCAGCATCATTATTTACAGCTGCTTTCCCATCTCTATTACCTAAAGCCTTTGTTCCACCAGTCCAACCGTAGTTATATCTCTTAGTACCTCCTGAACAAGGAATAGCACTATTGCTTGTACTAATATTAGTAGTCTTATAGTAAGCACAAAACATTCTAGCTATAGTAGCATGAGACCTATAATCACCAATACCATACATTGAACCATTTACCTTTGCTGCTGCAACGAACTGTGCCATAGTTTTAGATGCTGTTGATATAGAAGATCCAGTACTAGTCAACGCTCCTCCATTATCGTCTGAAATTATTCCTTCAAATGTACCTAATAATAATTCTGGTTCTTCAATATAGTCACTATCAATTTGTTGCTCAGATATGTATGTTCTCCAAATGCCAGGACTTCTTTCTATAGTTTTATGATAATATTTAGGAAAATGTACCATCAAACTCTCCTTTTTAACGTGATTGTAAGTAGCACCTGTACCATCAGGCCATTGATTACTATTTGTTTCATTTAAATAACTAATCAATGCAGCATCATCTCCATATGGTTTAGCAATACATCTCTTGAATTTACTTCTTAATGATTCAATTACATTTCTATTACCACCTGTCAAACATGTTGTAGATGAAGCAGTTTCATTATTTTCATACCAATATGCTAGAGTATCTTCTAGATTAGAAGTAGTAACAACTCTATTTATATTCGCATATACAATGTTTTCAGGTTCTGTAGTTTGAGTAGAGTTAACTAAAGTAAATCCTTTACTAACACAAATATCTAAACTAGAAGTTCCTCCATAATTTTCAGAATTTGCTATCCAAATTTGTACCTCTGAATCTGTAGCAACATAACCTACTTGATATTGTGCTGCATTTCCTATATGGTTTATAACTCTAACAGCAATACTTCCTCTTGTACTAGCAGTAATAGTAGCATATATTTCTTCAGTAGTGCCAAAATTAACTAAACCACAAACGTGAAACACTACTTTAGATTCGCCAGTACTAGTAGCAGCAACAGTTGGTAAATTACCTATATGCCAAAATCTTCTATAATTTCCAATAGTTGGACGATAAACAACAGAATGAGGGCCTGTAGCATCTCCAACAGTAACTAATTGATAACCATCTACAGTATCAGCATCTAACCCACTACCACTACCGTCATTACCAGCATGCCATACTTTGTTACCGTTTGTAGTTAAGTTCTTTGCTTTTACTTCAAAAGTGTTGAATTCTTGTGCATTCATACCACTCATGGTGATATTGTCGCTACTACTGTCATCGGAAGTACCATATTGAAACCATAGACCGTTACTAGCATTCTCAATAAGCCTAAATGTCTTATCAAGAGGTGTATTATTCGTAGTAATATGAACATATTCACTTAATGTATCTACAGCTTCTATTCTTATTGCTGGATTTCCTCCTTTCACATGCAATGTTGCACTTGGATCTGAAGTACCAATACCAACTTTACCATCAGGTGTTATTTTTACTCTTTCAGATATTCCAACAGTGCGAAAGATAATATTATTACCAGCAATATATGTATTATAACCTTTATTTGCAGTGTAATATCCAAAATGGAGATCATTTGTTGCATTAAAATTCAATACACCTAAACCTTCACCTTCAGTGTCTTTAACTGTTACACCTCTATTATTGTCAAGATTCAATACACCAGACATTGCGATATTACCAACTCCTGTCATATTACCACTAACATTTGCACTACCATCAAATGCTTGTCCCCATATAGTTCTAGCAGTGGCTAATTTAGTAGCAGTTGCAATATTATCAGAAGCAGTTAATGCAGCATCAAGTTTAGTCTTATCAGCAGCAGACATTACACCAGCAGTAGTAGTAGTGGCTTTGTTAATAGTAAGTACTTGATTAGAATTATTATCTGTAACAGGATCTTTAATATTCAACGTAATAGCAGCATTATTTGCATCTTGTGTAAAACTACCACTAGTCACATAACTATTAAGATTATCTACTTTATTCTTATCAGCATTACTGTAGTCATTAGTAGATAAATCTTTTCCCTCTACTTGATGAACGAATCTTGCATCAGCATCTACTTTACTATACCCATCAAATGTAAAGTCATAATCTTCATCAGTATCCATCCAGATGATTTCATTGTTGGTAGGTTCATCTGGACTAATTGCAATGTCTTCTGGTATAGTTACATTTTTATCTACAACATTCAAGAGTACTCTTTTAGTAATAGTTTCGATCTTATTGACTTGTGCACCTGCTTCAATACCTTGTAACTTTGCAAAGTCTTCTTTAGACATCAAACCATTAGATGTTAATGAAGCTAATTCAGCAGTACCACCTAATACATCCCAACCTTCACTTGTCCATGCATAGTTATTATCAGACTTACGAACATTCCATACATCACCAATGACATTACCCTCAGTAGGTAAATCTTCAATCGTATCTACAGATCCTTTGAAAATATATACAGAAGTAAACTTACTGTCTACTTGGGATTTATTGTAGTAATTGTTAGCAAGGTCATCTGCTACTACCTTTATGTTAGCATCAGTTTGATCCTTAGTATAATACCTAGTATCATGAGTATGAGTAGTTACTTCACCTACTAATACAGCTTCAATAGCTGCTTTACTAAGTTCAGCATCTTTACCGGGTTCTCCTTGAGGTCCTTGGAATCTACCCATATTAACCCATTCAATGCCATTCCAAAAGTATAGATCTGTACCAACAATATAAGAATCACTAAGTTGCGGATCTACTATATCACCTAGTTCCTCTGGACTGTTAAGTCTACCTTTTAAAATAATACCTGAGGATGGCCAACCGGTATTT
>OHJU01000062.1_pt1 | contig 58605 bp, 50 predicted proteins | sample 1568711 | NCBI WGS metagenome assembly OHJU01 (sample SAMEA3879574, study PRJEB24766) | human gut metagenome | biome: human-associated habitat; feature: feces | place: USA | collected 1985/1987 | reverse complement strand
AAAAAGTTGGTAGCGAAGCGGAGGCGCCGCGGCCGCGCTTGCAAGGCCGCAGCCGCAGCGAGCGGGACTTTTTGCGGCAAGGAGGAGCAAGGGAGCGATGCAAAAAATCCCCTAGCCGTATTACGGTTAGGGGATTGTGAGCAAAGCGGACTTTGCTCCGACGTGGCACGCCCGGCGCGACTTGAACGCGCGGCCTTCAGAGTCGGAGTCTGACGCTCTATCCAACTGAGCTACGGGCGCATACATATATAATTATTGTGTCATGCTGCGTTAATGTCATAACCGGTGCGACGGAAAACTGAGCTGGATTCAAATTTTGACAACCCATCGCTGTCCCTGTTGACGGCGCAAAAGGTATCCAAGCTCCAGTTAAACGCATACCCTCCATGCTTTCGGCGTTAAATAGCCATAACATGAGCCATCCCGCGATAATGTTCGCCTGATCAACTTGTTCCGCATATAGGTTTATACTACAGGAAGTCCGCACACCTACAGGCTGTAACTGCCCTATAAAATTAAGAATACCGCGCACCCATCCCTCGACATAACGTTTCCAGGCGGAACCCTGACAGGTGGCTCCAATCAGGCCATCCTGCGGCACACCAGCTCATCCGCTTAATGCTGCTTCCGTCAAGACCTGACATGGTTCACGGACGCCAATTGCACAGGACCAAATCATCAACACTCCTTATCAGTGCCAGACCCTACAAACGAATGCCTCGGGACGGGAATCCAACCCTGCTGCAGCGGATTGCAGGTATAGGGCACCGCTAACTCCCCGTCTGGCGCGGCCAGTATAGTTTACAGCGTTTTAATGAATTTTGCAAGCCCTTTATTATTGCGCTACAAATAAAAACAATGCGCCAGGTGGGATCGCCCTGACACATTGCTTTTATGTTACATGCCATGATGTCGCTTTAGGGGAAATGTGTGTAAGTATGGAACGCTTCTAGCATACACAATCGAACGATGAGCCTTTCACTAATCACAGGGAGTTGGAGAAGCTGGCATCATGGCATGTAATGTGGGGAAGGTATATCATGAATATGTTGGCCTATGGCCTCCATAAACAGGATGGCTTAGTATCGTTCAGCCATAGCCGCCGCCCATGTTCTCACCGCAAGACCGATTGGTCTGTAGGCGGCTGCATGACTGAACGATTGGCGAGGAAGGAAGATAGAGATATGTAATTTGGCTGCACATCTGATTCACACTTCTAGTCAATGGCGGATGCGCCTCCAAGCCTCTACGCTTGTCCTTACACCTATATATCCAAGAAAGCACCTAAACGTAACGCAAGAAAAATCATATATTTTGCTAATTCCTTCATATTGGTGTCACTTTGTTCTTTATATAAGTATGATGTTGATATAGACCGTGTTTGAAGTGCCTAAATCACGTGCTTTACACCCTTATTCATCAAGGTATAGATAGTTGCAATCAAGAAGTACAGATTTAAGTAAGCAAAATATATTTTTAAATTGTATCTTAATTTGTTAGTATTAATTATTGACAAATATACTTAAAAATGGAGGTTATTCATGTCCACATGTTTAGCTCTGATTCCGAAAGAGAAAAACAGTTCTTGGATGAATTATACGAGCAGTACTATGATGTGCTGTTCCGTTATTGTTTGCCATACCTAAATCGGGATATCGATTCATCGGCGGACTGCGTGCATATGGTTTTTGACGTGGCCGCGGCAAAGGTTAAGACCCTGATGAAGCATCCCAATATAGGCGGGTGGATGTATGCCACAGCTAAGAACTGCATCAAAAAGGAACTGCGTCGTATAAAGATGGAGCAGACTAAGTTTGAGCGCCTTGTGGATTCCATGCCTACGACCACACAGATAGACCCGATACTTGAGGACGAGGTAGACGCACTCAGGGATAGAATCGTAGATACGCTCAACGAGGCGGAAAGACTGCTTTACCATCTGTACTATGTTGAAAACAGAACGACGCCTGAAATCGGTCAGATGCTTAATATTACTGCGGACGCGGCTAAGATGCGCCTGTACAGGGTCCGTATAAAGCTGCTTAAGGAACTGAATAAATATATATAAAATTTCAGCGTTACTTTTAGCTAAAAACTGGGATATATAAAAGATGGTGATGAATATGACGAATAAATATGAAAAACAAATAAGAACGCTTTCCTTGAGAAAATGTGCAAGGCTTATAAAATCTATTGAAAAAAAGATGTTTGAAGAGATGGGGAAACCCATTGAAGCCAGGGATATGGATTTTATAACCGAATGCCTTGACACTTTGGATGCCATCCACTTATATGTCAATGAGAAGAATACAGCTAAAAAGATGAATAACAGCTGTAGAGAACCCGCTTTTGTTCCGCAAAGGTTTCTCAGGCCCGCCATTACGCTATGTCTCGTTATGGCTCTGTTGCTGACCGTTTCGGGCTTTGCCGAGGCGTTCGGCATCACCAGATGGTCCTCTAAAATAACCTGGGGCAATAACGGTCTTAATTTGAATCCCAGTTCTGAACTGCATGAAGAATATTCCGACGGAACTGAAAGACATTTTGCCAATGGAATCAAATCTCAGGCGTTCAAATCCCTTGACGAGGCTTATGAGCGGCTTAACGTAAAGCCGCTGAGGCTTCCAAGCTATATGCCTCCAGACTTCGGAGAGCCAAAGGTGAAAGGTTATAGTGTATCATATTATAGAATAATTCTCCTCAGTTATTTAAATTTAGAAAACAATCGTCTTATTCATTTACAGATTGAAGACTGTGATTATACTATGTATGGCATGGAAATTAAAAGTGAAGAAAAAGTTAATTATGAAGCAATACATAAATTTAATGGCATTGATTTTTATGTATATCAAGTAGGGGCTACTATTAATGCTATCTGGTCAGTTAACAGAATACGATATACTTTACGGTTCTATGGGGGCAGCATACAAGAGATTACACAAATTCTTGAATCATTTTAATAAAACGTTTGTCGAAATATATTATTTTTTTGCGCGTTACTTAGTAGCATATATTGGGATATATAAATGTAATGAGTAATAACAGAATTGCTCATATAATTATATCCTACTTAAGTATACATAATTAAAGGAGTTAAAAAAATGAAAAGAATCAGAAATTTGATTACATGTATCTTGATCATCATTATTATCACAACCTCTGGGGTGTCCATTGCAGAAATGGCTTCAGATATAGACTGTAAAGCGTGTAGTCATGGTATTTATGACTTTATAAAGATGGAAACAATATATCATGGAGACGTGGATGGAAAATGCAAAAAAACTGTCATTGAATATAGATCCTGTTTGATTTGCAGCGAGGAGTTTACGCATGAAGTAACACTTTTTGACAGTCATGTATCTTTCATATTTAAGGCCTCATGTGACCGTGCCACACATATTTACTATTGCAAATGCAGGTGCGGCAAGGGAATGCCCACAATCCGAGAAGCCTGCCCCCGTCCGGGCGTAGGGTGCCCCGATATTCTTAGCCTGGGCCGTCGGATAGGGCGGATAGATATGCCATATTAATTCCGTTGATACCCTGACAGTGCTAATGTTAGCGCCGCAAGGCGGACAAATTCCTGTTAATGTAGTTCATCCTAAGAGTATACATGCGATACGGATTCCTCTAAACCTCTGCTGTTGTTAAACCTAAACCTCCGTAGCCATTGTCCCAAGTGTGAGACGGAAAGCGTTCACCTACCCTAGGATCCGGCTTTACAGCATGTATACAATCGATAGTCAATGCGCCAAGACGATCCCACTTGGCGCATTGTATTTTTTATTAACAAGGCAGCTAATCAACGCCGCTTTGGGACTAAGGCAATGTTCTGGCAGGTTACTATTAAAACGCGGCGTTAAAATGCGTGCTTATGGGGAGATTGGGTAAGGATTTAAACCGTAAGCCGGATAACCCCTTTGTGCCAGTCAGGATGTAAAGCGGGCAATAATACGTGTATTTGATTAGCGGCATAATTGGCGCCTTGAGTTTAATCCTGAACGGGCCGCTTTGACCAATTTTAAAGAGTGTTTCAGACTGCTATAAGCGCCGGGAAACCCATCTTCTCATACTGTAAGTATTATAACATGATATAATATTGCTATAGATATTTATGAAATAACCGTCATGTCCTGTCAGGACATGACGAGGGCGGAGCTTGCCGCCAGGATTGAGCCTAAGCGATCTATCAAAGGCGGGCCCTTCAGTGTTTATATAGAAATGAGGATATCCTGGGATTGCTGACAGTCTTGCCATACGGTCATAGTACTGTTTGGTCTTGTATATAGAATGACTAACTCGTACTGTCCTGCTTAACGGATTTAAGCACGGGCCTTAAAACCGCGCAAATTAACGAATATTTCGTATAAATTATAACATATAAAAAATATGTTTTAGTTTACATTTATACCAGTATAAATTGTTTGATAAAGCAAAAATCAAATGATATAATTTATTCAGGATTTAAGCGTATTCGGTAGAAAAAGCGTATGTCCGTATACCGTGCGCCGCTGAATCGATATAAAATTTTGGAGGTAGCTTATGAGAAAAATATTACCGGTTATACTAGCGTTGATATTGGTATTAGGGTTAGTGCCGTTTACACAAGCAGAGGGAGAAATGTCCTTGACGGCTATAAGCGTTGAAGCAAAGCCTGGCGACGACGTAGAGGTTTCAATAAAAGCGTCCGATATAGCGGCCGCGGACTTTGTATTGACCTTTGACGCCACAGCGCTCGAATATACGGGCTACAGCGCGGGAGCGAGCGACACCCTGATTGTAAACGACAGGGAAGCGGGCAATGGAAGGCTGGCCATAAACGCTATATCAATCTATGATAACTATGATGACGAGGCCTGTATTGTCCTGGGGTTCAAGATCGGGCAAAACGCCCGGGGCCCGTATGAGCTGTCAATCGAACTCAAGAGTGCGGCGGTTATCATCGGAGGCAGGACTGAAAATGTTGTTCCGGAAGACGTGCGTGTAGAGAATGGAAGCATAGTAACGCCCGGGTTATATACGGTCACTTTCGTTGATGGCCTGGACGGTCAGGTGATCGACGTTCAGGAGGTAATGGAAGGCCATAACGCTACCCCGCCCGCTCCGCCTGAGCATGAGGGTTATGTGTTCATCAGGTGGCAGGGAAGCTACACTAACGTCACTTCCGATACGACGGTAACGGCCGTATATAGGACCGAGGACGCGGAGCTGTACACCATAAGCTACTATGTGGACGGAGAGTTCTATGACAGCCAGCTATACGAGGCAGGCGATGAGATTCTGCCGCTTGAGGAGCCGGTGCGCGAAGGCTATGTGTTCTCGGGCTGGAACGGGCTTCCGGAGGAGATGCCGGCTGAGGACATAAGGGTTGACGGAACATTTACGCCCGCGGGCGGCATAGTGAACGTGGCGGTTACTTCGTCTGAAGGCGGAACAGCGTCGCTGATAAACGCACCTGTTGCGTACGGCGCAAACGCGGAGATATCGCTCAACCCCGATGAAGGTTACTGCGTATGGTATGTAGCGATAGACGGCGAGATGGTTTCAACGTATCCGGATGGCAGCGTGTACGTCATTGAGAACGTAATAAAGGATATAACGGTAAAGGTTGTGTTTAAAGATTTAGAGCCTTCTAATACACCCGAAGCAAATCCCCCGGCGACCGGCGCATCCTCAACGGCTGGAATAGCCATCGGCCTTGTCGCCCTGGGTGTGGTAATTGTGATAGTAGCCCTAGTTGTTAAAAGAAGACGCAACGGTTCGGAATAATTACAGTAATCGCAGGAGGCTGCACAGAGCGGATTAAAGTTCAGGGGGACTGCCGGCTTAACCCGGCAGTCCCTGCAGACTGTCAAAAAACCCTTGACTTTAGATCCGGCTCTGACGACATGCGCGTCAGAACGGATGAACCCCGTAATCTCAAAAAAGCGGCTGCGCCACTTTTTTGACACGTCGATTGCTAGTTCTTATGGGGGGTGGCTATGTGCCTGATTCCAATATAACCAAAAAGGCGCTTTCGGCAGCAATGAAAAGGTTGATGAATGATAAACCCTTTTCAAAAATAAGCGTTGGCGATATTTGTGATGTATGCGGAATGAACCGTAAGAGCTTTTATTACCATTTCAAGGATAAATACAGCTTGGTAAACTGGATTTATTATACCGAGTTTGTTGATACGATATATGACAGGTCATATGAGGATGGATGGACCCTTATGGAGGATATATGCCGCTATTTCTATGAAAACAGACGTTTTTATACGAACGCGCTTCAGGTAACCGGCCAAAACTCATTCAGAGACTACTTCACAGAAGTGCTGCATCCGATTATTCATATATATCTGAAAGAAATATTCTCTAGTAGTTCCGATTTAGACTTTTTTGAAACATTTTTTACCGATGCCATGCTTGCCGCGCTGGAAAGATGGATTACGGACAATCCCTGCTTAGCGCCAGATAAGTTTGTAGCGTTGCTAAGGGATTCAATAACATGCGTTGCGTTGAAAATAGTAAAGGATATAGAGGGAGAATAGGGCGCAGATCTATGGCTTGGCGTTAAAACACATTATATCTATATATTATAGATAATGATCAATATAATTTTATTAAATTAATTAAAAATTTACTATAATTTTGATTTAATGGAATATATATGTTGACAGATCATGAACGGCGTGCTAGTATCAGTTTTAGAGACAGTGGGCATTGTTTATCCTATTTAATTATAAAATCAATGGGTTGTTTGTTAATATATAGTGTAACAGTGCCAGGGCTTATATGGGTTAGACATATATGGATATCATATATTAACACAAAGCGTTAACGTGTGGTATCTATAAGGCGTGATTGGAATCACATTGCAAACATAAAGAGGAGACGGGATGTTTTGAAAGGTAAAACAAAGAGCTTCATAGTTTCTTTGCTGACCATTGTTTTTATGGCAGCATTAATCGCCAGCGGAACCCTGGCATGGCTTTCAGACAGGGAGAGGATTGACTCTGAGTTTCAGTCGGGTATTTTGAATATAGATATTGAAAGTAAAACGGCGCTGAGTTTCAGCAACCTGCGTCCGCTTACTCTTGCGCAGCATGACGGCGAGCTTGTAAGAGCTCAGGATGGTGCGGTAGAGAATAGGAATCGGGAGGGGTATGATCCCATACCATCCTATTTTCAGCCTGTTACGGTTATAAACAGTGGAACGCTTCCGGCACGAATTCAAATCTCATTGGCAGACGCCGAAATTCCGGATGGTTGCCAGGTGGAAAACATCGTTTCGAACGGACAGGGCGGAGTTACGCGCGATGGCATGACCGCATGCGGCAATGAGCTTAAAGAAGCACTTAAAATATATATATATGAAGATATAGCTGGAGAGTGGGTACGGATTGAGGGCGTAAACCTTAACGAGGCAACCCTTGAGAACGGGGAAGTTCCTGTGTACTCGCCTGAAACGGCGCTTGGCGCCAACAAAAGCGTTGATTATGTAATTGGAGCACATCTGCCGGAAACCGTTGGGAACGAATGTCAGGCCAAGCATTACCACGGATACCTGTATATCGGCGCCGGACAGACGGATGAAGGCGCGGATATAGGCGGCCCGGGAGGGAGTACGACTCCGGCGCCGGCAACTCCGCCGGACCTCCGGTCGAGCCTACGCCAACGCCAGGAGGTCCGGCGGAGCCTGACCAGCCAGGAGAATGTCCTATAGGAGCCCAATCGCATATTATCTATACCCCCGAAGACCTGAATAACGTGCGCAACCATAGGGGATGCAACTTCGTAATAGCAAACGATCTTGACCTTTCGGAGGACGCGAATACTCAGTCCTGGGTCCCTATAGGGGAGGCGTCAAGGACGACGGATTATTTGACTGGCAGCATAAGCGTCAATGCTTCCAATCCGTTTGGCGGCATGCTTGACGGCGGCGGCCATACGATCTATGGACTAAGGATTAATTCATCGGTTCAGGATGGGACCGGCCTGTTCGGTTCGTCGGCAGGAACAGTGAAAAACCTATCTATATCGGACGCCAACGTGTCGGGAAGAAGCACGGCAGGTATTTTAATGGGCTATAACGGAGGCACGGTTGAAAATTGCACTACAAGCGGAACCCTGTATTCTAACCGTATATTCGGCGGCGGCCTTGTAGGGTATAACGGCGTCGGAGCGTCTATAAGGCGTTGCTCGTCTTCGGCATACGTTGGCGGCTCTACGATTCAGTCAGGCTACAATCCGGAAACCAACATCCAAGGCGGCCTTGTAGGCTTTAATGAGGGCGCCATTGAAGCGTGCCATACTACCGGGGACGTTAACATGAACGTTACGCAAAGAACGCTGTCGGATGCCGACTATATGACGAGCATATCCGGAGGGCTGCATTTTGATACCATCGGCGGCCTTGTTGGAGAAAACGGCGGCCTTGTAACTAATTGCTACAGCACCGGCTCGGTAAGGGGGTACAACAAGGTTGGCGGACTGATAGGCTATAACTGGGGTACGCTTAACCATTGCTACACCATAAGCAGGGTTTATTCCTACAAGACATATTCACACCCGTCGGCCGGCCAGATTGGAGGCAGCTCGCTTGATGTAAACAGCGTGTTCTTTATCAAGGGCCGCTACTATTCATGCAGCAACGGTACGGGCGGCTTCAGCACGCCTTACACGGGATGGGACAACGATACATATCGGGGAAGGGGAAAGACGGAAACCGAGTTGAAAGCCTCAAGCCTCTATTCCGGATGGGACGAAAGCATATGGCAAATTGCGGACGGAAGCTTTCCCACGCTGAAATAGGCAAAAGCCCTTATCTTAGATGTCTAGTTACAGACTACGGTTGATATCGCATTCTGTGACGAGTACATAAATTATAAACTGGAGGAACGAACATGAAGAAAAGAGTATTGATATCCGTTTTATCGGTGCTTGTCGTTGCAACTCTTCTTATAGGCGCGACGTTTGCATGGTTCACGGATGTCGAAAAAACCGATGCCGGCTTTAAGGCCGGAGTGCTCAACATAGAGCTGGAAGGTTACGAACCGTTAGAGTTCACAAATCTGCGCCCTCTGACGCTTACGCAGTTTGACGATGAGCTCATAGCCGGTTACGCAAACAGGAATACCGAGGGCTTTGACCCGATTCCGGTATATTTCCAGCCTGTGACCATTGAGAATAAGGGTACGCTTCCGGCCAGGCTCCAGCTTACGGTGCGGGAAACTGAGCCAAGCGACCAGGTAAAGAACATGGTCGATAACGGGGACGGCGGCATCATGTGGGATAACAGCATGGTCGACTGCGAAAACGGTCTCAAGCCCGTACTCAAGATCTACGTCTACGAGCTTATAGGCGAAGAATGGGTGCGCGTTGAGGGCGTAAACCTGAATACGGCGTCGCTTGAAGAGGGCGAAACGGACATATTTAACCCCGCCGCTACTCTGGCCGCTAAGGAGAACGTGACATATGTTATAGGCGGTCACCTGCCCGAGAGCGTTGGAAACGACTATCAGGCGGAGCATTTCCACAGCTATCTCTACGTAGGAGCGGGCCAGACCGACCCTGACGCCGAAATCGGCGGCCCTGGAGAAGTCGTCGAGCCGACGCCTACGCCGGATATCCCAACACCTCCCCCTACGGCTGAGCCCTATCCCGTTGAAAATGTTGAAATAACGGTAAACTTTGACGACCAGGCCTCGGATGTGGATCCGGATCCAACTTCAATATACGTCACCTTTACCGATGATGTATTTGATGTAGTAGCTGGCACCGACGTAACGGCGCCCACAGGCTATTTCTTCTCCCCAGCGGATCAGACCGAACGGTCGGTTTATGATATTGAAACGGGATCAGCATCGGAAGTAACCTTCACAGTTGAAAAGGAAGCGGTCGTCACCCCTACGCCGCAGCCGGACGGTTCCGAGGAGAATCCCTACCATATCTATAACGAAGCCACACTGAGGGCGGTTGAAAATGAAATGGACGCTCACTACATCGTGGTTGAGGACTTCAGCCTGACCCGCGGATGGAATCCCCTTGGACTGGGCGACAGCGCGGATGTGGCGTTCACGGGAAGCATTGACGGCCAGGAACATACGATTTCAGGGCTTCACAGCGTACTTGGCGACTACAGCAATGTCGGACTGTTCGCCATCAACAACGGCACAATCGAAAACCTGAACCTTGCAATCAATGAGATTGAAGGCTGGTCAGAAGTAGGAGCCGTTGCCGGAACGAACGATATAAACGGCGTTATTTCGGATGTTCATGTTACAGGCAAGTATGTAGGCGCGCTCTCAGACGGCAGTAACGGCGGATTTGCGGGCGGAATAGCCGGAAGAAACAGGGGTACAATACAGTACTCAAGCTCCAGGATAGGCGTTGGCAGCTACTCGGGAAACGCCTATGGAGTTGTTGCTTATAATTATGCCGGCGGAATAGCGGGCGGTAACTGGGGCGTTATTAAAGAAAGCTATGCCACAGGCGGCATAAATTCAGGCTATTACAGCGCGATAAACAGCGGTCAGCTCAGCACCTATTATGCCGGCGGATTGGTAGGCGGCAATCTAGGTACCATTGAAGACTGCTATGTAAACCTTGACGCACCGGTGGTAGGCTACCAGCGCGTAGGAGGCTTCCTGGGCTGGAACGGATCCTCCGGCATTGTAAGGCGCTGCTATGTGGTTCATAACGATAGAGCATGGGGATCCATTCAGAAGTCCATTAGCATCGGCTATAACGTAGGCTCCGTATCAAACTGCTATGCTGAGTCCACAACAAGCGGGACAGTAAACGGGTTTACAAGAATAACGCGGGCTAACCTTACAAACGGAAATACGCTTTCCGGCTTCAGCACCAGCGTATGGAGCTTTGCCGCAGGCAGGTACCCCGATCTGGTCAATAATCCACGCTGAAAGTGGCTTTAAAATTCGATAATAAAGGAGAAAAATACTATGTCATCTAAGAAAAGAATCACACTGTCCATAGTTTCCATCGCTGCCCTTCTTGCGTTGCTGGTAGGCGTCACAATGGCCTGGTTTACGGATGTCGAGAGAGTGGACGCTAATTTTGAAGCGGGCGTTTTGGACATAACCGTTGGCTCCAATGAGACCCTGGATTTTGAAAATCTCCGCCCAATGGCGAGCGAAGAAGCGTTTTTGGCAGAAATAAATTCCGGCATTGACTATGAGGACGCTGGATTTGAAATGCCCACGGTATACGTACAGGACTTCGCGATTACAAACGCGGGCACAATGCCTGTCAAGCTTCAGCTCACGATCAATGACGGCGTTATCCCCGAAGGCGATATGATACCCAACATCGTGGACAACGGCTTTGGCGGCGTTATGGTTGGCGATCCCGAGGAAATAGCATGCGACAACCTCCTCAAGGACGCTATTCATCTCGTTCTGCTTGAGAAGAGTGCCGAAGGCGTATATACAAAGGTTGCTTCATTTGAAAACGTAAGCGATCTTAACGCCTATCTCCTTGTAGATGAAAACGGTGAGGCTCTTATCCTTAATGCAGGCGCGACAAGCAATACATATGCTATCGGCGCGTATCTGGATGTAGAAGCTGGAAACGAATATCAGGGCAAGCACTATCATGCCGAGTTCGTTGTAGGCGCAAGCCAGACCGATGAAGGCGCGACATTCGGAGAATAATCCAAACCGATACAATGCTATTTAGCATACATTAATGATGCATGCGCGGCTGCAATCTTGCAGCCGCGCATGCGGAACAAATAAGGGAGTGTACCTCGTATGAAAAGGATTATAGCCAGCGTAGCCATTATCGCTGCGTTATCACTGTCCATAGTAGGCTTTACTATCGCCTGGCAGCATGAAACGGAAAACCGGCAGCTTTCCGCTGTATCCGCATCATTGAACGTTGAGCTTGCGAATGACGGATCACTGCTGGATCTTACACAACTCAAGCCAGGCGAGACTTCCGAGCCGGTATCGCTTCCGTTTACGGTTACCAACAGCTCCAGCATACCGGTGGCGGCCAGCTTCCTATTGGGGCCGGAATCAGGGGAGGCGGATGAGCTGCTTGCATATCTTGATTACGAGTTCCGCGCGGCAGGCACGGGAGAGACGTTGACAGAGATAGTTCTGAACGCTGGGCAGGAACTGCGGTGCAGTCTTTATGTAAAGGGAATCCGCGAAGGTTTTGAGCCGAGCGCTTTTGAAACCTATGATTACGCGGACGCGGACTTTTCAATATCCGTCGCCGCGCGTCAGACAGAGGAAGGGTAAATAAACTGGAGATTACGCTATGGGAAAGGCGCTGAAAATAACAAAAAAAATATTTAGCGCACTGCTATGGGCGCTGCTCATATTTATTATAGTTTCCATGGCGTTTCTTCTAATCGCTTCAAGAGGCGAACAGGTTCCGTTCTTAAACGGCGTAAGGCTGTTCAACGTGATGAGCGGCAGTATGGAGGATACGCTGCCTGTCGGCAGCGTAATAATCGTGTCGGAGCGGGAAACCGAGGAATTGGCTGAGGGAGATATAATAACTTTTATATCGAACGATCCATTATTCTATGGTGAAATAGTAACTCACAGAATCGTCGAGATTGCCGATTTCCAGGGCTCAGTGATGTTTATCACAAAGGGCGACGCAAATGAGGACCGCGACCAGGCCGCTGCCATACCAGCAAACGTTATAGGCAAGGTAGTGTTTAATATACCATTGCTTGGTTATGTTTTGAATTTTATCAGAACTAAGCTTGGATATTTCCTGATTTGCCTGTTGCCGTGCATGGTCATTCTAGTTATTGAGGTAATAAACCTGGTGCGCAACATACTGAGACATTCAGACGCAAAAAAGGCAGAGGGATTATTGGAAAAAACTAAGGCATCCGGAATCGATAAAGAAGAAAAAGCAGACCAAGATGAACGGGACAGCAATTCTGCCGATAAACGGGTTGACTGTGGCTATTTACAAAGCGGCCCGCCGGATGATAATATAAGTCGGGATAATAATAGACCTAAAAAATGAGGTGAGAAGGATGATGGGTAAAAAGGGAAGGTTAAGCTTAATGTTAATCGTTCTTGCGGTTATACTGACGGCCATGTTATCCATCTTTATGGGAAGCACTGGGGCGTATTTGCAGGACTTTTCAAAATTTGATTTTACTATACGCTATTCTATTCCTGCTGAATCCGCTCCGGGAACGGACGACGGCGCTCCCGAATAATAGACGCATTTTGGCCATAAGCAGCAATCCAAAGTGATGTATTCCAATTTTACACAACATGAATACAAATTACAACATAGTGAAACATTAAAAATACGATTCTCAACATTAAAACTGTTGGGAATTTTTTATTATAGATAATTTATCAGCGGGATATGTCAATGGATTGGCATTAAGATATAAACTCAATTAAGTGTAAAAAGTCATTTTCCATTATAAGCGACACTATACATAATGCAGGCAAAAAAATGCTGAGGTGCGCCAATGCTTTCAACTTTTTCAACTGCTATGTCATTGCTGCTGCTTGCTACGGGCGGCTATTTTACACTTGCAAGCGGTTTTTTTCAATTTACACATATAGGAAGCATAATCAAAAACACACTTGGAGGATTGTTCTCAGGCAAAAGAGAACATAAAAAGGGAACGCTTACACCATATCAGGCGCTTGCTACGGCGCTCGGCGGCTCAATAGGCACGGCTAATATAGCCGGCGTGGGCGGGGCAATAATGATCGGGGGCCCTGGAGCAATCTTTTGGATGTGGGTCAGCGGTTTTTTAGGCATGATGACAAAGTTTGCTGAAATAGTATTGGCAATGCGCTATAGGTCTAAAAATGATCGCGGAGAGTGGAGTGGCGGCGCAATGCAATACATGGTAAAGGGCATGGGAGCCCAGTATAAGCCTCTCGCGTCGGCATTCGCGCTGTTTTGCGTATTAGCGGCGTTTTGCGGGGGAGGTATGGTGCAATCAAATACGATTGCGGAATCGGTGTTGACAGCCTGTGAGACGATACCTGGTCTTTATTATAATGACAATACAGTAAGGATTATAATAGGGGCGGTTTTGGCCGTCCTCTGTGCGGTGGTTATATTTGGAGGATTAAATAGAATCGGTATGGCGGCAAGCATGCTTGTGCCATTTGCCGGCGCAATGTATGTAATCGCCGCCGTATGGGTCATTGCCGCGAATGTGGAGGGGTTGGGGGAGGCGTTTAAATCCATCTTTGAGGGCGCGTTTGGGGGATTCAGGCCAGCCGCGGGAGGTGTTGCCGGCTTTGCACTTGCCAGAACAATGAGAGTAGGCGTAGCGCGCGGCGTTTTTTCAAATGAAGCGGGCGTGGGATCGGCTCCAATGGCTCATGCGTCATCCAACACAAATGATCCGGTCAAGCAAGGGATGTTTGGAATAATCGAGGTGTTTACAGATACAATATTGATCTGTACCCTTACGGCTCTGGCAATGCTGTGTTCAGGCGTGGAGATAGCATATGGAAGCGTGTCGGTGTCAGGTATGGAGCTTGCGCGGCACACCTTCGCTACCATCATGCCGGACTCTATGGCGGGCCTATTTCTTTCAGTATCCATATTTCTGTTTGCGTTTACCTCTATAATTGGATGGTCGTTGTATGGAAGCAGATGCGCTGAATTTCTATTTGGAAGCCGGGGCTTGTTCCCCTACAGGCTTATATTAGCCGCTTGTGTGGGCGCTGGAACCCTTATCCCTATTGATATGGTATGGGAACTCGGAGAATTGTTCAACCTATTGATGGCGGCCTGCAATATTATTGCCCTGTTAGCGTTATCCGAATTGGTGGTTAGATCCACAAAATTCTATGGCCAAATTGGAAGGCGCTGGACTTTTGGCCGGAATAAATAGTATAATGTAGCGTATGGTGAATATTAACGAATTTTACTTTGACGAGGATAATATTGGATGAAGATCAACGGAAATACACAGGGGATTAAGCAAACCTTATTGGAACGTATGGAGGGCATGTATGATATGCGGTGCGTTCAGAATGAATTTGCCTCTGACGAGCTAATACATGCCATGTCCGAGTACACCGGCCTTATAGAGCGTGAGATCTCCGTATATATTGCCAGGGATGGCCGCATAGTAGACGTTTCGGTTGGAGACGCTCATAAGGTTACGATGCCGTCAATGAGACTTGTAAGAAACGAGGACCGCCTATGCGGCGTTAGATGTATTCATACCCATCCAAACGGAGATGGACGGCTTTCCGGAGTTGATCTTGGCACGCTAAGAAGCATGAAATTGGACTGCATGGCCGCCATCGGCGTTCGAAACGGTCTAGCCGCTACAATGTACGCGGCATACGTTGGCGCAATGACAGAGGGTGAACGCAAGGTGCTGATATATGGTCCGCTTAGGCCGTATAACCTACCTCACAGGCGGCTTTTGGATGAGATAGCCATTGCGGACGAGCTGTTGAAGAGCTCTACAAAGGATGTTATGCAATCCAGGCCTGAGAGGGCTATTCTTGTGGGAATAGACAACGGGGAGCCTTATGATACGCTGGAGGAACTAAAGGAGCTTGCATTAACGGCCGGAGCCGATGTTGTGGGGCGTGACGTGCAGCGCAGGCGGACAATAGATAACGCAACATATATAGGAAGCGGCAAAACCGAGGAGCTTTCGCTGATGTCCAGTGAACTTGAGGCCGACCTGTTCATATTTGACGACGAGTTAAATGCAATACAGCTTAGAAACCTTGAAGATGCGCTTGGCGCCAGGGTGATAGACCGTACGTCGCTGATACTGGATATCTTTGCCGCAAGAGCTACTACACGCGAAGGCAAGCTTCAGGTGGAGCTTGCGCAGCTAAAATACCGGCTGCCCCGTCTGACCGGCAAGGGCGCTTCGCTGTCCAGGCTGGGAGGCGGGATAGGTACAAGGGGCCCAGGAGAGAAAAAGCTTGAGATCGATCGAAGAAGAATAAGGCGAAGGATATTCGAGCTTGAGGAAGAATTGGTTGAGATTAAAAAGCAGCGTGCTCTGAGAAGGGAAAAGAGGGAAAGAAACGCTACTCCGTTGGTGGCGCTGGTAGGTTACACCAATGCGGGCAAGAGTACATTGTTAAACGCTATGTCAGATGCCGGAGTTATTGCCGAGGACAAGCTGTTTGCCACGTTGGATCCGGTGGTACGGCAGATAGAATTGAGCGATGGCACCAATATCCTGATTTCAGATACCGTTGGGTTTATTAACAAGCTTCCTCATGATCTTGTCAGCGCGTTTCGGGCCACACTGGAGGAGGTGTCTGGAGCGGATTTAATAATACACGTGATCGATAGTTCATCTTCCTATATGGATACTCAGATCAGCGTCGTTGAGGATGTATTATGTACGCTCGGCGCTGCCGACAAGCCGCGCATAAACGCATATAATAAGATAGATATTGCAAGCGGGCGCCCTTCGGGCGGCGTGTGCATCAGCGCCCTGAATGGCGATGGGCTAGCGGAGCTTATGCACCAGATAGAAGGAATAATCAACAACAGCAGAGTCGAGGTCGAGCTTGTTGTGCCTTATTCCCGATATGAGGCTATAGCGATGATTAGGGACGAGGGCGTGATATTGAGTTCAGAACATGAACAGGAAGGAACCAGGGTGCGCGCACTGCTTCATAAGGATGCCATGTGGAGGATAAAGCGCACGCTCAACGAGGCGGAAAAGGATTCATAGCAATATGGGAGTTAATCTCAGCAGATAAAATAATTTGTTTATTAGGCATTGACATATTGCTTATAACCTGCTAAAATTATCTACTGTCGGCGGGTGAAAGATAGATGCTTGCACCGAGTGGAATGCCCATGACGAGATATGCGCCTGTAGCTCAGCTGGATAGAGCAACGGCCTTCTAAGCCGTGGGTCCGGGGTTCGAGTCCCTGTAGGCGCGCCAGCTTATGGTGGGTATAGTTCAGATGGTTAGAGCGCCAGATTGTGGCTCTGGAGGTCGTGGGTTCGAATCCCACTACCCACCCCATTAACCTATGGAGCTAAGCGCATTGGGGTGTCGCCAAGCGGTAAGGCACGGGACTTTGACTCCCGCATTCGTAGGTTCAAATCCTGCCACCCCAGCCAGAATTTGACCCGTTAGCTCAGTTGGTAGAGCATTTGACTTTTAATCAAAGGGTCCGGAGTTCGAGCCTCCGACGGGTCACCAGTTTTCTGGTGTCGAGGTAGCTAGTCCTTGATTTATACGGGTTTATCCAATTTATAAATAAGCAGATAACAGGAATAAAGGTAATAAAAACGTTACTTCTGAACCTCTGATTACTACTTTTAAAAGGTGTCTTCCAAACCCTATTTCATCCGTGAACCGGCTGGCCTAAAATTCGCAGGTCCTGAAGCCATCCTCTGCGCTATCAGTTCAAAAATTTATAAAAAATAATACGCTTAAAAAGGAACGATATAAATATCCCACCCCACCACTGTAAAATTGGGGTTATGGAGCATAGTAATTTAGCTATATGCAACAACCCATAGAAATCCACTCCGCTTGGGCGAATTTTATAGTTAAACTACTGGATTACCTGCAGGGCAAATCTGAGGGAACGCAACATTAAGAGCATAACCGAACCGGATTTTGTTCGACCTTATAATTTTTATATGCTAAAAAGCGTAAACCCTTAAAGCAGCTGCTAAACTTCGTCAAAACAAGCGCTAATTCGAGCAAAGTTTAAATTACAATTATATATAGAAAATGATATACTTAATTTGTAGTAACATCAAAACAGGAGGTATTATGATGAAAAAGGTCATATCTATAGCACTAATCCTGTTGTTCTTAACCTCCGGGCTGCCCCCATTAGCCCATGCCATGGAAAACAGGATAGATGTCACAAATGATAAGGAATTAATTTATGCGTATCTTAAGGCCGTTAATGATAAGGATTATGCGGCATACCTTGATATGCTGGGAGGTGAGTTCAAATCCGTAATGGAACCTGTTCTCTCATTATTAATTCACGATAAAATGGGGGTTGGAGCTATAAAGTCAATAAACCTTAAAACTTTTGAGGTTATGGCCGACCTGTCCGATACGGAGTACTCAGAAACCGAGGAGATTCAACCGCAATATATGAACGGTGCACGCCATAGGCTAAAAAATTATCTGATAAAATGTGAGATGGAAGTTTATCAGGACAATGCTTATTACTTTAATGGCGTTAATTATCTTAGCATAACTTGCGGAACCATTGACGGCGCTAAAAAGATACTGGATAACAGGCTGCCGCTTCCCGATGTAGTAGCTGAGTACGAGAAGGACAGGACGCTTGTAAAGGATTACTTCAATATCAGGTTTACAGAGGATCGCGGAGGTTTCTATATATCGGACAGGTTCAGTGAGGAATTTAAGGAAGTAGCTAATTATAGCGGTACTATGCCTACATCAATTAATGTGTTGCGTGTGACGAAAAATAGAGTTGACAATGTGAATTTCAAACAGTATTGTCGTGTTGTTATGGTTTGCGAAGAAGGGTATGAAAACAGACAGACTGACTATAAGAAAGCATTTGCAATAGCAATCAAACATTTTGGTTGGTTTAGATATTTAAAGCCAAGACCTGACCCTGCCTATCATATTAGAGATGACAATCAAGATCAAGTATATAATCCTGAGCTTCGTAGCCCATCTAACTATCCAACATGCGATAGTGCAATGCTTTCAACTTGGAATACTATCATGGTAAATTCGGATAAGCAATTATTTAAACCATTCTATTATAATGAAGGTCCTGATGCTGACCTTGGAACCACACAGTATCAAGGTACAATGTATGAATATGAAGTTTGGAAGTCATTAGTTCCAAATGGAATGAACTATATAAATGTGCTTAAATACTACTATAGCAACTGCAGGGGAACATCAGTCGGACAAATAAGAGTTTGTAGCAACCATACTGGTAGTTATACAAATATAACCGCTACAACGCACAAGGTCAACAGCTGTACTACATGTAAGGTTAACATAGTGGAAAGCCATAGCTTCAGATTGCAGGGAAATCAACAGATATGCACAAAATGCGGACATTCCGTTATTGTGATGGAAATACAACCGCCCATATTTATGCGAAACGCTTTAAGCGTACAAAAATGATTTAAGGGGTGAAAGAAATGAAAAAAACACTGATAGTTATTGTTATGCTATGCATGGTTTTTATTCTGGGCTGTACCAGCGACGCCATAAATCCCACGGCTGAACCGACAGATAGTCCTACCAGTCCAACTATAAATGCCGCAACTCCGTCGCCGACAGTAAATCTTGGAGGTGAGTTTACTCCTACACCAAGCGTTAGATTCTGTGATGAGCCCGACGAATACATAAGGCTAGAACAGTTTTTGCGCGGCTTTGATTTTGGCGATGCGGAAAGGCTTGAATTATATCCAAAAAGGCTAAATGACGGTTTGTTAAGGGCATCTTTTTATGATAAACCAGTTGAAGCCGCTCTGGTCCTTTTATGTGAAACATCTGATTTAGAGTATTTAGATATAGACCTACCTGGGAGTATGGACCACTATACCGGGCTTCATGCTGTTAATTTAAGGCAGCTTGAAATAAATCCTAAATACGACTCAAAGGCAAATAATGATGAGCCTTATTATATTATAAATGACATTGAAAAATTCGTTTACACAAATCAGACAGTAATTCTTTTAAATGGCTATGGAATTACAGAAGCATCATACCCTGTACTTTCTCCGTGGTTACCATTTTCCTTAAATGATTATATAATGTATGATATTAATCGTATTATAGAAGGAAAGAAGGTGGAGGGCGAACCATATTGTCTTTACAGGATATTTTACTGCGAAAACGAAATATTATCATTAGAGCAACTTTATGATATTGATGCTGATGGGCGGAGCTGGGGCTATAAAGATTAGACTGACTTTAAAACAAAGAGAGTCATTAAGGGGTGAAAGAAATGAAAAAAACACTGATAGTTATTGTTATGCTATGTATGATTTTTATTCTGGGCTGTACCAGCGACGCCATAAATCCAACTGCTGAACAGACAGATAGTCCTACCAGTCCAACTATAAATGCCGCAACCCTGTTGCCGACAGTAAATCTTGGAGATGAGTTTACTCCTAAACCAAGTGTTAGATTCTGTGATGAGCCCGACGAATATTTAAGGCTAGAGGGGTTATTACGAAGTCTTGGTTTTGGCGATGATGAGAGGCTGGAGCTTTATCCCTCCAGGCTCAAAAATGGACTGTGGCGCGCATCGTTTTATGATAAGCCGATAGAAACTGCCCGTGTCCTGTTATGCGTAACAGATGAAATGGATTATCCAGAAATACAAATCCCTGGAGGAGAATTTCGTGTGGGTCACAATGCGATTAAGGTTAAATTTGCCGATATTAATCCCGAGTATGATTTAGCAGACAATAAAGACGTGCCATATTATTTGGTTGATAAGGAAGCCACAAAGATGGTATATTCTGATGTAACCATTATTATGCTTAATGGATTTGGTATAACGGATTTTTCCTATCCTATACTCACGCCACGCCTGCCGGGTGCGTTAAACAACTATGTGAAATACGACTGCGAACGCAAGGTTGAGGGCGAAGAGGAGACATACGAAGCGCATAGCCTGTATGAAATATACTACTGTGAAAATGAGATAGTATGGATAGAACAGATCAGGGATATAGGTATAAGGGGTACGGATTGGGAATACAAAAAATAGGCAGTTGAGTTAGAAGGAGCGTTAAGGCTATCTAAATGCTTAACGCTCTTTTAATAAAATTAACACAATTAAGTATAAAATGATTTAAGCCATAGCTTCAGATTATAGGGAAATAGTCAAGTCCGTATGAAATGCGGACATTCCGTAGCTTCAGATTGTAAGGAAATCAACAGGTATGTACTAAATGCGGACATTCCGTTATTGTGATGAAAATACAACCGCCCGTATTTATGCGAAACGCTTTAAGCGTACAAAAATGATTTAAGGGGTGAAAGAAATGAAAAAAACACTAATAGTTATTGTTATGCTATGTATGGTTTTTATTCTGGGCTGTACCAGCGACGCCATAAATCCAACTGCTGGACCGACAAGTGTTGTCCCAAACACTAATCAAGCAAGAACAACGCCATCAGCTATTCCCAAAATTAATCCTGATGATGAACAGTCGCCAATACCCATTGTAGAGGAAGCATACGCAAAACTGGTACAGTTTTTACGCGATTTTGGTTTTGGAGATGACGGACAGTTTGAACCTCCCCCTTCAAGATTAAAAAATGGTCTTTGGAGAACATCATTTTATGATACATCAGTAAAGAGGGGACTAGTGATGTTATGTAAAACAGAAGATATGGCGCACCCGGAGAGTACTATCCCAAGTGGCGGGGAATATCGCTTAGGAACATATGCAGTAAACGTAATATTCGTTGATGTGAATCCGGAATATTATAATCCCGAAAATAATGCTGACGTTCCATATTATCTAGTCCACACCGAAGAAACAAGTATGTTATATTCAGATGCAACGGTTATCCTTCTTAATGGATTTGGTATAACTAATACATCTTATCCAGTATTGGCCCCGACTCTGTCGTGGGAATTAAATAACTACATAAAATATGATTATGATCGCATAATAGAAGGCGAAAAGGAAGCTGGCAACCCCCATAGTCTATATGAGATATACTATTGTGACGATGAAATAGTTTGGATCGAGCAACTTAGCGATTTAGGAGTAGAAGGTACGGATTGGGAATACAAGAAATAAACCGTTGAACTGCAAAGGGCGTTAGGGCCGCATAACTGCACGTAGCGCGCTTTAATTCTTTATGGCTGAATTTGAAGACCAAAGGAACTATCTATCAAAGTCATTTGAGTCAAAATCAAGTCACAAATTGTATAAAATTTATTATTGTATGATTTTGATAAAATTATAAGTAAATGCTTGACAAAACGGGATTGGCTATCTTATAATGATTTTTGCTTGGGTTTAACAACGAGCTTTCCGAAAAGGGAATAATCAAGGTTTCAGTTTCGGATAAACCCTTATAACAAGGGCCATTAGCTCAGATGGTAGAGCACTTGTCTCTTACAAAGGGTCCGGAGTTGAGTCTCCGATGGGTCCCAGCGTGCTCTATTGGATTTGCGGGCGTGGCGGAATTGGCAGACGCGCCGGATTTAGGTTCCGGTGCCGCAGGGCATATGAGTTCGAGTCTCTTCGCCCGCACCAGAACATAAGGTAGTTTGCGGGAGTAGCTCATTTGGTAGAGCGCCGCCTTGCCAAGGCGGAGGTGGCGGGTTCGAGCCCCGTCTCCCGCTCCATAACAGGATATTTTGCGGGTGTAGTGTAATGGTAACACATTAGCCTTCCAAGCTGAATTAGTGGGTTCGAGTCCCATCACCCGCTCCATTACCTCTCAGTTCAAACGGATTGGAAGTCTGTTAGAACATAAGCATGCCTCCTTAGCTCAGTTGGCTAGAGCACCTGACTCTTAATCAGGGTGTCCAGGGTTCGAGTCCCTGAGGGGGTACCACGTCGGAGCAAAGTCCGCTTTGCTCACAATCCCCTAACCGTTCTGCGGTTAGGGGATTTTTCACATCGCTCCCTTGCTCCTCCTCTTCCGCAAAAAGTCACGCTCGCTTCGGCTGCGCCCTTGCAAGCGCGGGCGCGGCGCCTCCGCTTCGCTACCAACTTTTTGCGGCATGCGCCTTCGGCGCGGGACGCTGAACCGGATGTTTTTTATCGGCGATATACGCAGGAGCAAAGTCCCGCTTGCTGGGCTATGCCCTTTTTAATTTAATCGTGGGCATAGCGCCTGCGCTTCGCTAGTAACCTTTGCTGGGGTACATCTGCGGGCGTGGAAGCCCAAGGAGGACATCTGTTTTGTCAACGGTAAGTAAATCAAAAGGCAGCCAATCCTTGTATAACAAGGGTATGTCTGCCTTTTATCAGGTTATGTAAACGATCTTACTGTTGCGCGTCATTGTCATAACCAAGCGGACGTACAAATCGGCCGTCCGCAAAACGACTTCTGTGGTATTTCACGTTATTTGGCGCAAAACTTCGTTAAATACCTGTTCGGCAACGCTTATACAGCTATCAAAAGCGGCCTTCCCCCGAATGCGAAGGTCCTCGGCAAAGGCTTTGTCGGTCAGTCCGCCGATATTTATCAATACATTAAGCCAGGCGCCCTTTGCGGCCGATTCAAGGTTAGCGGCGCCCGAGCCAAGGTCGCTATAGCAATTAGGATTGATTCTGCCAACCCCTTCCTTCAATATAAGAAGAGCCTTTTCGCAGTTGAGCAGCAGCCCAAATGGCACCAGGGCAGCGTTTTTCAGCGCTTCCTGCATTGCCGCCTTACGGGCGGCCTTTTCATCATCATTGGACTTGGGCATTTTAAATACGGCTGTCACTCCGTTAAAGGCGTCGGTATCACGGTCGATTCCATCGGTCATTTCCTTTAACAGGGGTGCCGAATCGGAAATAATTGTACTCATAACCTCGTCGTGCTCAGCGTACTTGGGTTTTCCAACCGTGAGGCCTGCCGCCATTGAGGCCAACCCGATTCCCATAGCCCCCGCCACGGCGGAAGCGGATCCGCCGCCGGGAGCGGGAGCGTTGGATGCTAACAATTCTATAAATTCGCGCACGCTCATGGCTGCGAGCTGGGTGCTGTTTTCCATCTATAAAATTCTCCCTTCTGATACTATTATTTTGCCTTTTTTGATCACGTTCTTTACCTGATTTGAGCCGTAGCGATAGAATATCATGTCGAGGTTTGGCGCATTCCAGACTAAGATATCCGCCTGCTTCCCGCATTCGAGCGTTCCCACGGTATGCGAACGCCCTATTGACGCCGCGGCGTTAAGCGTTACCGCCGTAAGGGCTTCCTCGGGCGTCAGCAGATACTTATAACACGCTATATTCATTGCAAGCTGCAACGAGAGGTTGGGTGTAGAGCCGGGGTTAAAGTCGCTGGCCACGGCCACGGGTATGCCCTTTTCGATCATTCTCCGTGCGGGGGCGTAACCCTTTCCAAGATAAAACGAGGTAGCGGGAAGCAATACGGCAATGGTGCCGCTATGCGCAAGCATATCCATTCCGTTTTCGGTTATAGCGATTAAATGCTCCGCGCTGACCGCGCCTAGCTCGGCGGCGACTTCAGAGCCGCCGATAGCGTCTATCTCGTCGGCGTGTATTTTAGCGCCTAAGCCAAGCTTTTGAGCTGCCGAGAGTATACGTTCGGCCTCGAGGGCGCTGAAGACAGCGGTTTCGCAGAACACGTCGCAGTATTCGGCAAGGCCGCGTTCTGCAATATAGGGGAGCATCGCGTCTATAATAAGGCTGATATAGGCCTCCTTGTCGTCCATATATTCACCAGGTACCGCATGCGCTCCCATAAATGTAGACACCAGTTCGACAGGCTGTTCTCCTTTAAGCCGCTTAACCACATTAAGCTGCTTTACCTCATCATCAGGCGTCAGGCCGTAACCGCTTTTAGCTTCGCACGTCGTCGTACCCAGAGCCAGCATTTCACTTAATGAGGCTTTTGCTTTAGCGGTTAGTTCATCCTGTGTTGCCGCCCTGGTCGCCGCCACCGTGGATAATATCCCACCGCCGCGTTTTAGAATATCGAGATAGCTCACCCCGCGAAGCTTATCGGCAAGCTCGTGTTCCCGCCAGCCGCCAAACACAAGGTGGGTATGAGCGTCGACAAGTCCTGGCGTAACAAGCGCGCCGCGGGCGTCCAATATTTCAGCTCCTGATTTAACAAAGCGCGGCGGAACCTCTCCGGAACCGATCTCCAGGATCTCCTGGCCGGCTATTACGATGTAGGAATCCCTGATTAACTCGATAGCTCCCTGTAATTCGCCGGCCTTTGGCGCGTTGCCTGTGGGGGTGGCAAGCGCGCCTATATTTTTAATTATTAATGTGGGTTTCATATGCTTCCTTTACATAAGTCGGTTTTCAAGCACCTGCGCCTTTGTGAAGCCCTCAAGCTTGAGATAGTATTCCGCCGCGTCGATCAGCGCTGCCATGGGAGTCAGCCCTACTATTTCGCTGCCGATTATACGCGCGCCATAGCGTTCAGCCTCAATGCGAACAAGCTCAAATACACGGTATAGAGGCGTTTTATCGCAGTTGCACATGTTTATTGATACCTGGGCGATGTTCCTGTCTTCAAGCATAACGCCGAGGGCTTTTACGTGCTTCAATCCGCCGCCCGACTCTCTGATAATCTTTGCGATATTATTTGCTATCGAAATATCGGACGTATCAAGATTTATATTATAGGCGACAAGGGGAGCCCTGGCTCCCACGGCGACCACGCCAGCGGTCGGGTGTACGGTGTGGCCGAAATCGGGATGCCACTTTTCCTCCGTGACCTTTTTGGCCATTCCCTCAAACTGCCCTTTGCGGACTGACGCCAGGTTTTTGCGGTGCGACGCCGTAGCGGATTCCTCATATAGAAATACCGGTATGTCCAGCTCACTATAAATCCGTTCGCCTACAGCCTTTGAAAGCTCTACGCACTCCTCTACCGTAACCTCCTTTATCGGAACGAACGGGATAACGTCTATCGCGCCCATCCTGGGGTGTTCTCCCGTATGCTGTGTAAGGTCGATTACATCACGTGCCGCGCGGGCAAGGCAAAACGCGGCTTCAGCAACGCCCGCGGGATCGCCGACAAAGGTGATTACGCTCCTGTTATGGCTTGCGTCGGATGAGTAATCAAGAAGGGTCACGTTTGGTATCCCTCTTACAACCGCGACAAGGTTCTCCACCACTTCAGGTCTTCTGCCCTCGCTTACATTTGGTATGCATTCGATTAGCTTAGCCATTATTATATCCTCCAAAAATATTGTTTAACTTAACATATAGCGGTATCAAAAGCGGAACTTAATATTCTGCGGCCGCACTCTTAATTATATCATCGCTTACTATATTTGGAAGCGTGATATGATCCGTCGCCGAGTTAACCAAGTTATACTCTTCAACGGTTGAAATCGAGTTTTCATTTCGTGCCCATGCCCGCCTTGCCACGCCGCACATGGTGTCCCAGGGCATTGCCATAGAAAGGACGGCGTCAACGCGCTCGCTCCCGTCAAGCACCATCCCAAAGCCGCCGTTTATTGCTTTGCCTATTCCAACGCCTCCGCCGTTATGCAGCGCTATAAGGCTCATACCCCTTGCCGCGTTTCCCGCAAAGCACTGTGCAGCCATATCGGCCATTATGTTGGAGCCGTCCTTTATATTTGACGTCTCACGAAACGGCGAATCCGTCCCTCCTGTATCGTGATGGTCGCGCCCTAGCATCACAGGCCCTATGGCCCCGTTTCTGACCATTTCGTTGAATTTAAGCGCGATTCTTGTGCGTCCCATAGCGTCCTGATAAAGTATCCTAGCTTTTGTACCGACTACCAGCTTATTTTTTTTAGCGTCGCGCACCCAAACATAGTTATCGTAGTCCTGATAACGCCTGTCTGGGTCAATACACTCCATCGCGGCGCGGTCCGTAGCGTCAAGATCCGCCTGTTTGCCGCTTAAGCATACCCAGCGGAACGGTCCGTAGCCGTAGTCAAAGAGCTGAGGCCCAAGTATATCTTCGACATAGGAGGGGAAGATGAAGCCGTCCTTCTCGTCAACGCCGTTTTTGCATATCTCCTTAACCCCCGCGTCATACACAGCCTTTAAGAAGCTGTTTCCATAATCAAAGAAATAGGTACCGCGCTCATGGAGCCGCTTGATCAGCTCATAATGGCGAATAAGCGATTTATTGACAAGCGTCTCAAACGTTTCCTTATCCTCGTAAAGCATGCGCGTACGTTCTTCAAAAGTAATGCCCTGAGGGCAGTAGCCGCCGTCGTATACCGCGTGGCATGAGGTCTGGTCTGAAAGAAGGTCAACATGAACGCCGCTTTTTACAATGTGCTCCAAAAGGTCGACTACGTTTCCAAGGTATGCTATAGCGCACGGACGTTTGGCCGACAGCTCCTCTTTCGCCCACTCTATACACTGATCAAGACTGTCTGAATATTTGTCCACCCAGCCCTGCTCGTAACGGGTCATTATCCGCGATACATCGACCTCGGCTATTATGGACACCGCTCCGGCGATGTTGGCGGCCTTCCCCTGAGCGCCGCTCATTCCGCCCAGGCCCGCCGATACGAACAGTTTGCCCGACAGATTCTCATCCTTTGGTATGTTCAGCTTCAGGCGGCCCGCGTTAAGCAGCGTGTTGAACGTGCCGTGAACAATCCCCTGAGGGCCTATGTACATCCATCCTCCCGCGGTCATCTGGCCATAATTGGCCACGCCCAGCGCCGCCGCGCGGTTGAAGTTTGCCTGATCGTCAAACAAGCCTATCATCAGCCCATTCGTAATTATCACGCGCGGAGCCAGTCTGTGCGAGCGGAACAATCCCAGCGGATGACCAGATTCTATGACGAGCGTCTGCTCGGTTGTAAGCCTTTTCAGATATTCCTTTATCAACCTGTACTGCATCCAGTTCTGGCAAACTTGGCCGGTTTCACCATAGGTCACAAGCTCGTAGGGATACAACGCTACGTCAAAGTCCAGGTTGTTGTCGATCATCACCTGAAACGCGCGGCCCTCAATGCAATTACCTTCATATTCCTCTATAGGACGGCCGTAAAGCCTGCCTTCGGGCCTGAACCTATAGCCGTAGATCCGTCCATGTTCACGCAGTTCGCGCAGGAATTCAGGGGCGAGCGCCTCATGATGCTCCTTGGGTATATACCTCAGCGCATTTTTCAGCGCAAGCCCTATATCCTGTTGCGTAAGATGCGATTCGCGCCTTGGGGCGCGCCGTATACCCTCCTCAAACCCTGGGCGGGGCGGCAGCGGACCCGAGAACAGGTCGTGTAAGATGTTGGTGCTGTTCATTTTTTGCCTCCTGTTTGATTTATACCACGGTCATATCTTAAAATCATCTGAAATCAGGAATCATATCAAAGACGATCTTTTCTATCTCTCCGCTTCTAATTAGCTCGTTCATATTTGATATATCAGGGCGGATTTCCCTGTCTTCGCCGTAAAACTCAACCCTTCCGCGTACAAGGCTGAATATGCTCTTATGCACTGGCGACGGTTCTCCCGCGCGCAGTTCAATTCCCTGCGCCGCAGCCATGAGTTCAAAAGCCAAAACGGAATAGGCGTTGTCAACCACCTGAGCGCACTTTCTGGCGGCGGTGGTGCCCATGCTTACGTGATCTTCCTGGTTAGCCGAGCTTGGGATAGAGTCAACGCTTGCAGGGTGGGAAAGCACCTTGTTTTCCGATACCAGCGATGCGGCGCTGTACTGGCATATCATGTATCCAGAATTCAATCCTCCGTTTGGCGTAAGGAACGCGGGCAATCCATTGCTCAGGGCTGGGTTTACCAGCCTTTCAAGCCTGCGCTCGGATATATTGGCCAGCTCTGAAACCGCTGTGCATAGGTAATCCATAACTAGGGCGACGGGTTCGCCATGGAAGTTTCCGCCAGAGATTACGCTTTCATCATCCAGGAACAGGAGCGGGTTGTCGGTAGCCGAGTTCATTTCGGTTTCCAGTACCTTCCACACGTGCGAAATAGCGTCGCGTATAGCCCCATGCACCTGCGGGATGCAACGTATCGCATATGCGTCCTGTACGCGCAGGTTTTGGGACGCCTCAAGAAGGGGGCTGTCCTTGGTTAGCAGCAGTATGTTGTTGGCTACAAGCGACTGGCCATGATGGGGGCGCACAGCCTGAACCCGCGGATCAAACGCGTTTTTGAGGGCGGTTAACGCTTCCATGCTCATTGACGCCGTGATATCGGCGAGTTGCGCCGCCCTCAGCGCGTCGTAACATGCCAGAGAGCCTATTGCCGTCATGCATTGCGTCCCGTTTATAAGCGCGAGGCCTTCCTTTGCCTGAAGGCTGAAGGTTTTTATTCCAGCTTCCGCCATGGCCTCCGCGCCTGGCATACGCCTTCCATTATATATTGCCTCGCCCTTTCCGATAAGCGGAAGCACCATATGCGCAAGGGGCGCTAGATCGCCGCTGGCGCCAAGAGAACCCTTTTCGGGGACTATGGGATGTATCCCCTTATTAAGCATCTCCGTGAGCGCCTGAACGATTTCGGGGCGTATGCCTGAATGCCCCTTTAACAGAGCGTTCGCCCTTAGGAGAATCATTGCCCTGACCGTTGGCTCGCTTAATGGCTCTCCAACGGCCACACAATGGCTGAGAATCAGGTTTTCCTGAAGCCTGCCGCTGTTCTCGGCGCCTATGCTGACCTTGCTGAACTCGCCAAAGCCTGTGCTTATACCGTATGCAACGCGGTTTTCCCCGATTATGCGCTCAACCAAAGCCCTGGATAAACGCACCGCCGCGAGAGCGGATGGGTCGATAACGACCTTTGCGCCGTGTCTGGAAACGTTAACTACCTGCTCAATCGTAAGCGAATGGCCGTCAATGGCTATTTCCTGTGTTTGATGATGATTGCTGTGCAAAATACTTTCCTCCGTTTGATCTTAGTTCATAAGCTCTTTAAAACACTTCTTTAAGGTTATCGTAGCATTGTGACTAAACGCTGTCAATGCGATATGCGTTGAAAAGTAACCGGCGGGTGATTAAATTGTTATCGCAGGTGTAGGTTTCGAGTCCTTCTGTTAGATATGCTGAGCATGGTGTATAATGAATGTAAATATGGTTGTTTTCATACCTGCTTTTGAGGTATTACGTTTTTAATATAAACGGGACCAACAGTTGGAGGGACTTATGAGGATTCTGCTATGCGAAGACGACGCGGGAATAATCAAAAAGCTCACGCTCACGCTTGCTCAGGAGGGCTATGACGTTATAGCGGTAAACAGACAGCGCGACGCGCTGGAGGCTGCCGAGAACGAGTCCTATGACCTGGCGCTTTTAGATCTCACATTCCCTGACGGAAGCGGATATCCCATATGCTCCGCCATAAAGAGGAAGGGGGATATTCCGGTAATCTTCCTAACGGCAGCCGACGATGAATTCAATGTCGTTACCGGCTTTGACGTTGGAGCGGACGATTATATTACAAAGCCTTTCAGGCCGCTTGAGCTTGTATCGCGGATAAAAAACGCGTTGAGGCGTTACGGAAAATCCCAGTCGATATTTAATATAGGATCTTTAAGGGTCGATACAATCAGCGGGGCGGTAACCCGCGACGGAGAAGAGGTTATACTGTCGGCGCTTGAATACAGGCTGCTGCTTATGTTTATAAACAACCGCGGAGCGGTTCTAACCAGGGAGCAGTTAATGGGGAAGATATGGGATATGGCGGGAAACTACGCCAACGACAACGCGCTTACCGTGTGCATAAAGCGTCTGCGCGACAAGATTGAGGACGACCCGCAGGATCCTAAAATAATACAGACCGTGCGCGGTATGGGATACAGGATGATAAAATGATAAGAAATTCCGAGCTTAAGCACATAACCCTGTTTTGCCTGATAGCCTCGGCCGCGTTTTCAGCCGTTGGTTTTTGCCTGTTTGGCAGCGCGGGCTGGCTTGTCCTTTTGTCCTGCTCCGTGTTTTCTGCGTTCATATTTATAATATCAAGGTCAAGGCTTCGCTCCATTGCAAAGCTGTCGGATCAGTTTTGCGCAATAATGCACGGCGAGACCGTACTTGACATATCAGGGGAAGCGGAGGGGGACCTGTCCATACTAAAAAGCGAAATATATAAGATGACGGTAACGCTTCGCGAGCAGGCGGAACAGCTTATGGCTGAAAAACAGGCGCTGGCGGATTCGCTGTCCGACATATCGCATCAATTAAAGACCCCGCTCACATCGATGATGATAACGGCGTCGCTTATGACCGGTGAAAAGGACGAGGCGACGCTGGGAGGGTATATTCGCGATATCGAGTCCCTTATCCAGGGCATGAGCTTTTTGGTTTCCTCGCTTCTTAAAATTTCACGCCTTGACGCGGGCATGGCCGGACTTGTTTCCAACAGGGAGCTGCTAAAGGATGTGGTGGAAAAGGCGTGCGCGCCGCTGCTTATTCCAATGGAATTGCGCGAGGTGAATCTAACCGTAGAAGGCGACCCCGAAGCCTCCTTTACAGGCGACATAAACTGGATGGCCGAGGCGCTGACAAATGTGATAAAGAACTGTATGGAGCACACGCCTTCGGGGGGAACGGTAACGGTTAACTATTCGGAGAACCCGCTTTTCTCTCTCATAACCGTCTTAGATACCGGAGGGGGGATAAGCAGAAAGGACCTGCCCCATATATTCGACAGGTTTTACAGGGGTGAAAACGCGGCGGAAGGGAGCGTTGGCATAGGGCTGGCGCTTGCCAGGAGAATAGCGGAGGAGCACAACGGTACATTGAGCGCCCATAACAGCGGCAAGGGCGCTGTGTTTGAGCTTAGGATCTATAAATAAAGCCGAATGTGACATATTTGTAATTTCAAAGTCACCGATTGGTAAGAAGCGCGGCTTATACTTAACTCCGTATAGAGCATTATGCAAATACGGAGCGCTTTTTTTGAAAGGAGAGCAGGGATATGGAAATATTGAGGGTGGAGCACCTGTCAAAGATTTATGGTACGGGCGAGAATGCCGTGAAGGCATTGGACAACGTATCGTTTTCAGTGCATAAGGGGGATTTTGTAGCCATTACCGGCCCATCCGGCTCGGGGAAGTCAACATTACTGCATATACTTGGCGGCGTTGACGAGCCGACGGCAGGTAAGGTATATGTCGACGGTAAGGACGTATATTCGCAAAACTCCGAGCAGCTGGCCGTATTCAGGCGCAGGCAGGTGGGGCTTATATATCAATTCTACAACCTAATACCTGTGCTTGACGTAAGGGAGAATATTACCCTGCCACTGCTCCTGGACGGGAGAAAGGTAAACGCCGAGTACTATAATGAGCTTCTTAATACCCTTGATTTAAAGGAACGGGAGAAGCACCTTCCAAACCAGTTGTCGGGAGGACAGCAGCAGAGGGTGTCCATAGGCAGGGCGCTCATCAATACGCCGGCGATAATGCTTGCGGACGAGCCGACCGGCAATCTAGACAGCAAGAACAGCCGGGAGATAATCGACCTTCTCAGGCTGTCCAATAAGAAATACGACCAAACCCTTATCATAATTACGCATGACGAGAACATCGCCCTGCAGGCGGACAGGATAATCACGATAGAGGACGGCAAAATCTCCAGGGATGAGGTAATACGCAAATGAAAACGGTGAACAACGTTAATATATGCGTCTGTACCATGTCATATAAAAGCTGTTTAGTTCCGGATAGGAGGCGGTGGCTGTGAACATAATGCATTCGGTAACCATGAGGCAGATGAAGCTCAATAAGCGAAGGACCATCGTAACGATCATGGGGGTCATCATCTCGGTGGCAATGATCACGGCCGTTACAACGTTTGCCGCTACAATGATGGATTATCTAGGACAAAATGTAATAATGTCCTCAGGCGAATGGTACGGCTGCTATAAAGAGGTGCCGGCTGAAAAAGCACAGAATATTTCGGATGCGCAGTGCGTTGATGAAAGCTTTCTCATAGAATCTCTGGGCTATTCCATGCTTGAGGGAGGAAAAAACGAGGATAAGCCATACCTGTTCTTCGCCGCGCTTGATGACACTGCAATGGAAAGGATGAGGGTCGAATCGAATCTGATTGAGGGCAGGCTTCCGGTTAATGGCAATGAAATAGTAATACCAAACCATATTAGAACAAACGCAGGCATAGATTACAAGATTGGCGATGTAATTGAGGCTGATATAGGCGAACGGATTATAAATACAGGGTTTGAAACCATAGTAACCAAAAGCCAGGCTTATAGCTACAGGCTGTTTGACTATAGCGGCGCCGACGCTGACGCAAACGTGCAGGAGGAGCTTTCACCAAAACAACACAAAAGTTTTACGATCGTAGGCATAATGAGACGTCCAGGTTGGGAGAATTACAGATCCCCGGGATATACGTCGATTACAGTTTATGAAGGAAATGCTGAGTCCGCCGATATCTATACCTTAAAGGATAATCCCATGCCATCGCTGTACAACGATATGGTAGCGCTTGCTAAAAGCGAGGGCGTACAGGTTGAGGTGAATGACGACCTGCTTATGTACAAAGGCATACTGCCGCTTTCAACCATAAGCGTAACGCTTTACAGCGTGGTGCTGATAGTGGTATTGATAATCATGGCGGGAGCTGTAAGCATGATACGAAACGCTTTCTATATTTCGATGAGCGAAAGGCGAAAGTATATGGGCGTTATGTCGGGCGTGGGCGCAACCGCAAAGCAAAAGCGCATGGGAGTGTACGCCGAGGCCGCCGTTATAGGCGCAATCGGGATACCTCTTGGGATTTTAGCCGGCATAGGCGGTATGGCGATAACCTTCGCTCTGCTCAATCCAACCATAGCCGATCTTTCGACATACGGGCTTGGGTTTAATACGACGGTTTCCTTGGTATCAGTGGTAGCGGCCGTTGTGTTCTCAATGGTCACAATATATATTTCCGCCCTTGTTCCGGCGATAAAGAGCGGAAAGATAAGCCCAATGGTAGCGATACGCCAAAGCAATGATGTAAGAATCAGGAGGCGCAGCGTCAGGACCTTTGGCATAACGAGAAAACTATTTGGCTTTGAAGCTGAACTTTCATTAAAGAATATCAAACGAAACCCCAAAAGCTATAGAACCACCGTCAGCGCCCTGACAATAAGCGTAATACTGTTCCTTACCGTTGTGTATTTTATGGGTCAGTTAACTGACGTAGGCTCCTTAAAAGGGGTTGGCGTAGAGACGTCTGACATGACGCTTGTATATAGTGTCAATGAAGATGAAAGTATAGCATATGAGGATATGCAGCTAGCCGGCCAAATCTCGTCGTTAAGCGGTATATCGGGTGCGGAGGTCGTTATATATAGCGATAGCTTAATCAGCGGGACTGTTGACGAGTCCTTGTTCACGGATAGATTCAGTGAAATGAGAAAGCAATACAAATCCAACTATGATGTAGATATCAACGGCATAAGCATTTTAGCTGTGGACGATAATACCCTGTCGCGGCTTGCGGATAAATCTGGAACAAGCCTTGAACAGTTAAAATCGGAGATGGGCTGCATCGTATTAAATGATATGAACACGATGGGCTATTCCGAGGAGGGCGATATGCACGTTGACTATATGCAGGTGTTCAGGCAACAGGCGGTTGGCTCAAACCTATCGGTTGAAACACCCGAGGGAACGGAAAAGCTTAAGATATGCGGCCTGTCCAGCGCAAAACCCCAATTCTCAGGGTCTCAGATGATGGGCTTAAACTACAGCGTCGCAATCTCTGTTGATACCCTAAAGGAGCTGCTCGGAGGCAAGATAGAGTCGGGTTCCTATTGCAGGATATACATAAAGCTTGAGAGTGAAAAGAACTATGAAACCGTATTGTCGTCTGTAAATGAGCTGAAAAGGCGATTCAGCGCTGGCGCTGACGCGATGGTACATGATAATATAGCGTCTGCGCGCGAGGCCAGGCAGCTGACAATGGTGGTTTCCGTATTCGGCATAGGCTTTGTAACGCTGATATCGCTTGTTGGCGTTACGAATATAATCAATACGGTGTCTACGGGCATAGACCTGAGAACGAGAGAGTTTGCGATGCTTAAGTCCGTGGGCATTACGCCAAAGGGCTTCAACAAGATGATAAGATTTGAAAGCCTGTTCTATGGGTTAAAGGCCCTCATGTGGGGCTTGCCGATTAGCGTAATATTAATGTTATTGCTAAATAGAGTAATGGGTACAACTTTCTCCTTCGCTTTCAGGCTGCCGTGGCTTGAGATGGCGCTGGTGAGCGCGGGAATATTTGTGGTAACGGGCATAACAATGCTGTATGCGACCGGCAAGGTCAAAAAGCAGAACATTATGGATGGCTTAAGAAGCGACAATATATAAAGGCATTCCATAAGCCACGCTATCGTGTAAAGCAGCTGGCCTTGTGGCTAAACCTGTGGGCATAAAGAGCTAGGGGGGACATCGTCTCCCCTATAGCTCTTTTTAAACGGGTAATTTATATGAAAAATCCAATGTACTATCAGGATAGGGTTAGCTCTAACCGTCAGCTTATTTACAATCATAGATCAGTCGCCGCGATTAGTATTTACGCTCCTTTTTAGAAGCAGCGGACAAATCCCAGCAATTATCCCGCCTATAATAGCATCCGGAGCGGCGTCGGCATTTGGAGGATCGCTTGGGCCGGAAGCGTCCTTTTCAAATTTAACTTCCACTTTTGAGTCGCAGGTTATGTTTTTGATAGCATAGGCGCTTTTGGACGGGTTTTCAGTAACAACCACATCGTTAATGCTGATGCTTGCAACGTGGCGCCCATCAATGGGAACTACTTTTATTATTATCTTTGCAACCCATCTTAACGGCGAAGGAGAGCGTTACCAGCCCGCTGTCGGGCGAGCTGATTTCAAGATTATAGCTGTGTATGAAATATAGTGCGAAGTCCAGGTTTGAAGTTACGTTTGTAAATTCTGAGTTCCGCTCCGGAAAATAGTGATATGAATAGGCGGCTCAGAGCGCTCAACAACAAAAAACTTTTTATCCATCTCACGGCAAAATTAATATTACATTTTTACTATAAGGCGGGTAGCCATAGAATGGGACAGGATAATGGTCAATGGACTGAATTTGCACTCCCTTTAGGTTTTAGCTTATCTGAACATAATTGCATCGGGTATTGCGAATTCTAAAGCTGGAGGAATAAAGCATGAGCGTTGAAGTAAGGGCATTTTTAAGACTGCTGCTGAGGGCCGTGATCGCCCTCTTGGCGGTTTTAATAACCATATGGATCGGTCCTGCGGCATGGCTTGCGTTTTCCCCGTTTATAATAGCGTTTTTTATTGCCCATATTCTGCAAAAGCCTATAAAGCTTTTTACGTCGCGGCTGAGGATGAACAGGACCGTAGCAAGCATAATATGGACATTTATGGTCTATATTGCTGTTGCCGCAGCTGTATATTTAATTGTGCACACAAGCATAAGCCAGCTTTTGCAGGCCGCCAACAACTATCAGCACCTGATAACCGGAATTATAGGGATGCTGGAAAGCGCTGTGGACTGGGTATTGGGATTTATAAATAATATGGATCCAGAGCTGCAGGAGACGCTGAACAGTGCTTTCGCATCCGTATCCACATGGCTTACAAATGTGATTTCAGAGACAGCGTCAGGAATAATAAAATCAACCGTGGACTTTGCCGCGCACCTGCCAACCGCGTTTATCTATGCGAACTTTCTCATATTCGGAACATACTTTATAGCAAAGGATTATGGACGCATTCGAAAACGGATTAATGATATGTTCGCCGTTAACACAAATGAGAGAGTACGCCTCACCCTAACAAGCCTGAGAAAGGGCGTTTTGGGCTACCTGAAGGTTGAAACCATCTACGCGCTTATGGTATTTGTAATTTCATCCGCCGTGCTGTCGATATATGGACAGGAATACTCCCTGCTTATTGCTTTTATTCTGGCGGTGCTTGAGTTTCTTCCCCTTTTCGCCAATGGGACGCTCTTAATCCCATGGTCAATAATATGCTTTTTAATCGGGGACATATCGCGGGGTATAATGCTGGCGGTCCTATATCTTGTTCAGATGTCGATAAGGCGCCTTACCGAACCCAAACTTCTCAGCAGCAATATGGGATTAACCCCTCTTGCGTCCCTGATAGGAATGTATGCGGGGACAAGGCTATACGGGGTGTTGGGATTGATATTTGGCCCAATAGCTATACTTATTCTGATAAACATATGCAGGGCAAACGCGTTTGAAGGAATGGCCGCGGACGCAAAGTGCGTCTTTAAGGGGATAAACAGATGGCTCAAACGCAGGGATTGCTAAGATGGCTCTACTCTCATATGTTTACCCAGGTATTGAAGAGAGGGCCATGCGCATAAAGGGTTGGTCTTTTGATCCAATAATATTACCCTTGTCAACTGAGGGCAGCGGATTTCAAATACAAAAACAGGCCGTAGTGCCCCTTCACATAAGGAAGTGGGGGCACAAGGCGGCTCTTCATCAAATTACGGTATAGTCATTCGTGGCTATGCCGTTTTTTGTTCTTTGGAACGCTTCTTTTTTCTGTGTTCCTGAAACATTTCTTCAAATTCTTCAGCGGGAGGAACTTCAAGGATACCAACGCCATTGTAATAGACGTCTATGGGATAAACGGTTTTACCGTCAACAACCTGCTTGGACGACACCATAATATAATCAATAAACTCGTGAACGACGGCAGGAGTTAGTTCTTTGATTTCGGTATACGCCTTTGCCCGTTCCACAAACCGCAGGATATTGTCAGTCTTATTCTCATCTGTCTCAAGCTCTGTCCGAAGCCGTTCGGCAGCTTCCTCTAATGCCTTTTGCTCATTTTCGTAGCTTGCAGACATCAAAGCATATCGTTCATCACTCAGCTTGCCGTTTACATTGTCCTCATAAGTTCGCTGAAAAAGTACATTTAACTCAGCAATACGCTTTTCTGACTTGGCAAGTTCCCTGCGTTTTTTGGAAAGCTCTTTCCTCTGTTCCTTGGTGGACTTCTCAAACTGACGCTGCACAAAATCCTTTTCAAAAGCCTGCACATAGTACAGAACACGCCGCATACTCTCAAGCACCAAGCCATACAGCACCTTTTCACGGATATAATGTGCAGAGCAGTTTTCCGTGTTTTTGCGGTAGCTGGAACAGAAGAAGTAAGCATTTTCACGCTGATAGTTATTGGTCACGCTGTAATACAGCTTTTCCTTGCAGTCTGCACAATAGAGCATTCCCGAAAACATGCTGACTTCGCCTGTACGGTTAGGGCGGCGTTTGTGGCTTCGCAGCTCCTGCACCAATGCAAAGGTCTCTTCGTCAATAATCGCTTCGTGGGTATTTTCAAATACCTTCCATTCGTCCTTTGGACGGTCAATCTTTGTCTTGTCTTTGAAAGAGCGTGTGGTAGAACGAAAATTAACCGTGTGACCACAGTACTCAAGCCGCTCCAGAATGTCCGCCACCGTTCTCGCCACCCACTTGTGCGGAATAGCAGGAAGTATTGATGTCTTTCTACCCTGTGCCTGCCAATGCTCCGTTGGGGTAGGGATACCCTTCTGCATAGAGCCTCTTTGCTATCTGTGTCGGACCGTAGCCGTCAACACACAAGCGAAAGATTTTGCGGACAACCTCGGCGGCTTCTTTATCAATCAGCCAATGGTCTGTACTGTCTGGATTTTTCCGATAGCCGTAAGGAATTACCGTAGTCAGAGGCTTTCCCGACATTCCCTTGTTATGAAATACCGCACGCACCTTTTTCGAGGTGTTTTTTGCGTGCATTTCATTAAACCAGTCCTGTACGGGAAGAAAGTCACTTAACCCCTCTGCGGTATCGATATTATCCATAATGGCAATATACCGCACGCCCAAGCGGACAAAATCTTCTTCTAATAACTGCCCGACAATCAGACGGTTTCTGCCAAGCCTTGAGTGGTCTTTGACGATAATCGTACCAATCTGCCCCTGTTCCGCAAGCTCCATTAGCTCCATAAAAGCAGGTCTTGTAAATAATAGAGTGTGATAACGATAGCGGCAAAAAGCTAATAAAATCAATGGTTTACGGGCAGCGGATAAACAAGTAATGTACTAAAACAGAATACGCACACAGGCGGCGTTTCTCAATCCCCACAGGGGAGAACAGGAACGCCGCTTTTCTATGCCCGAAAGCAGCTATCAGCATGGACAAATAGAGGGCAAAAATGCCTTATAAAATGCGGCTTTGCAGACGCGGAAACGGGCATATCCGATACTTTATATCAAAACCGTAAAAAACGGTGTTCTAATTGTCCATGACTACACCGCAAAGGAGTGAGAAAAGCATGGCAGTAGTATTTCGCGTTGAAAAGCGGCAGGGCTATACCATAATGAGCAACCACCATTTGAGAAACGCCGAATTGACCTTGAAAGCCAAGGGCTTGTTATCTCAAATGCTGTCCTTGCCCGAAAACTGGGACTATACCTTAAAAGGGCTGTCCCATATCAACAGGGAAAGCATTGACGCAATCCGTACCGCCGTATGGGAGCTGGAACGTGCGGGATATATCACCCGCAAGCAGGGGCGCGACGAGAAAGGCAAAATGACCCCGATTGAATATACCATCTTTGAGCAGCCGCAGGAAACGGCGGCGCAGGAGGCAAAGCCGGACGAGCCTTGCCCGGTGTTGGAAAATCCAACCCCGGCGAAAGCGTCAAACCCGCTGTTGGATTTTCCGACAACGGATAACCCGATACCGGATAATCCGACGACGGGAAAACCGACATCGGAAAATCCAACGCAATTAAATAAAGATATATCAAAGAAAGAAAAAATAAATACTGATGTATCAAATACCCATCAATCAATCTATCCGGCGCAGCCGGAGGACGCGCCGCCATTCGGCGGGATTGACAGGATTGACGGAAACAGCGCAGTAGAGATTTACAGGGACATTATCAAAGATAACATCGAATATGAAGCCCTATGCTGTCAATTCGACAGGGAGCGCGTTAATGAAATCGTTGAGCTAATCCTTGAAACGGTATGCAGCACAGCAAAGTATATCAAGGTGGGCGGCGAGAAATACCCCGCCGAGCTTGTGAAAAGCCGCCTTATGAAAATGGGGCAGTTCCATGTTGAGTATGTGTTTAACCGTATCGACAACAACACGACCAAGATTTACAACATACGGGCATATATGCTGAAAACGCTGTTTTCCGCGCCCTCAACAATGGGGCATTTCTATACCGCCGAGGTCAACCACGATATGTACGGCGGCGGGTATCAAGAGCGCAAATATACCTACGACCCGGAAACAAGCCTGTAATGGGCTTTTCTTCATTTTGCGAGGAAAGGAGCTGATTATTTGCAGGAGGAAATCACGCAGCGGGTAGTTACCCTGTCTATCCGCATGAGTAAGGCAACGGCCAAGCTGACCGAAAAGGCGTTGCAGAAAGCAATCAAAATGATGTTGGACGCCGCCCACAAGCCCAAGCGGGGCAAGCAGACCATGCGGCAGCTTATGAAGCAGAACGCGGGCGTTTCCAACATCGAAATCACGAATGACAATATCAAGGGCTTTGAGAGTACGGCGAAAAAGTACGGCATAGATTATTCCCTCAAAAAAGTTGCGGGAGAGCAGGCGCATTACCTTGTCTTTTTCAAGGGGCGCGACGTTGACGCTATGACGGCGGCGTTTCAGGAGTTTTCCGCAAAGAAGCTGAACAGGGATAAAAAGCCCTCTATCCGTAAAGCCCTTGCAGCGGCAAAGGATAAATCCAAACAGCTTAACCAAAGCCGCGACAAGGTTAAAAAACTGGATAAGGGGCGTGAGCTATGAAGCGGATAAATTACATGAAGCTGATTATCCCCAATATCCCGTATGCGCTGTTCGTCTATCTCTTTGATAAAGTCGCGCAGGCGGTACGGCTTTCGCCGGGAATGGATATATCCGCAAAGGTAATCAACATCGGGCAGGGCTTTACGGCAGCATTTGAAAACGCCTTGCCGAGCGTTCACCCGTTGGATATGGCAATCGGCATAGCGGCGGCGGTCATAATCCGTCTGATTGTGTACGCCAAAGGCCGCAATGCCAAGAAATACCGCAAGGGTATGGAATACGGGTCGGCCCGATGGGGCGGCAAAGAGGATATACAGCCCTACATAGACCCGGATTTTCAAGACAATATCCTTTTGACGCAGACGGAACGGCTAACCATGAGCAGCAGGCCGAAAAATCCGAAGTATGCCCGCAATAAAAATGTCGTCGTGATCGGCGGCAGCGGCAGCGGAAAGACAAGGTTTTTTGTAAAGCCTAACCTTATGCAGCTTCATTCTTCGTATTGCGTTACCGACCCGAAAGGCACGATTTTAATTGAGTGCGGAAAGCTGTTGCAGCGCGGCGGGTATCGGATAAAGGTACTCAATACGATCAACTTTTCAAAAAGTATGCACTATAACCCTTTCGCCTATATCCGCAGCGAAAAGGATATTTTGAAACTCGTAAATACCTTGATCGTCAATACCAAAGGCGACGGGGAAAAATCCAGCGAAGATTTTTGGGTAAAAGCGGAACGGCTCTTGTATTCCGCGCTGGTGGGCTACATTTGGTATGAAGCGCCCGACGAGGAAATGAACTTTATCACCTTGCTTGAACTAATAAACGCCAGCGAAGCGCGGGAAGATGATGAAGAATATCAATCGCCCGTCGATCTGCTCTTTGTCGATTTGGAGGAACGCGACCCGGAACATTTCGCGGTGAAGCAGTATAAGAAATACAAATTGGCGGCGGGCAAGACCGCGAAAAGCATTTTAATCAGTTGCGGCGCAAGGCTTGCCCCGTTTGATATAAAGGAACTCCGCGACCTCATGGCATACGACGATTTGGAACTTGATACTTTAGGCGACCGAAAAACCGCGCTCTTTATCGTCATAAGCGATACAGACGATACCTTTAATTTCGTCGCCGCTATCCTTTACACGCAGCTTTTCAATCTGCTTTGCGACAAGGCCGACGACGAGTATAACGGGAAGTTGCCCGTCCAAAAGACCTGCTCGGTATTGATAAAATGCACACCCCTTGCTGTCGAGGGGTGTGCATTGGTTTTTAATCGTTAAATTTATGTTGCATAAAAACCAAACACTCGATTTACGCATCTCTGCCTCGCCCGGTAAATTTGCGGACGCTTTTTATTTGTTCCGTTCGCAGCTCCCAAAATGTAGCCTGTACAAATTTCCAATTATTATCGGCGTTGTCCTTGTCGAATATCCTTTCCCATGGTTTTCTTTTTATAGCTTCCTGCTTATCAAGGGGCAGATTATCGAACCACGCGTCAATTTCATTCCATTTATCCTCGTCGTTATTTACATCATGCAAATACCAATTGTTCAGGACATAGTGCCAATTTTCTTCGTCTGACAGCAGTACATCATCATCTGGTATTTCGAGTTCCAATATAACATTCTCACCAACGTAATTATTAAACTCCGTTCGGCGCAAGTCAGGCTTCTTGCTCGCTCCGTCAATTAACGCCCATGCCCAAAACGGATAGCGGGCATCCTGCGGTGATATGGCAAGCCTTATGCGCATTTGCTCTGCGAGCCAGTCATAAGCGGCTTGAAATTCTTCGCTAATCAATCCCCAGAAACCCTCTTGTTTCGGATCGCAGAGAAGAGTTCCGTACCCTATCAACTCTTCGTAAAGGGTTAGGGGTTGTATCGTCCAAACAGTCATCGGCACCTCCGTTTTGCCGTTTTAGAGAATATTCAATAGTGCGAATTTTTGATGTTATACATATCTTTGTCTATCCAAACACTTCGCAAGCCGCTATCAATTGGAGTATCTCATCATCTATATTATCACGACCATATGCATCAAAAAAACGGTTTCGGTATTTGTCTGTTTTGAGATTTAACCAAAGCGTCCACGCACCCCAAAAAAGATCGACGTGCCTGTCGCCAACGCCTCCGCTGTCAAGGTCGATGAATCCGCTAAATTTCCAATCGTCTAATATAACATTTGGCAAACAGTAGTCACCATGCAATAGAGTATCGGTTTTTAGTGAGGGACCGTGCTTTTCTACAACATCCCATGCTTGTTTCGCACTCCGGTAGCCAAAGCTGTCGGGGAAATGGCTTTTATCAAATGTGTCGGCAGTTTTGTTCTGCTGAGCTTTTAAAAGATAGCGCTCGGTATGGTTTGGCACTGGACAATCGGAGTAATCCAAACTGTGCAGAAGTCGAAGGCGCTCACCAAGCAACTGAGCAAGTCGCTCCGGTTGCTCCAGATATTTTGTCGTAGTGCAGTCGTCGCCCTGTATTTTCTCAGTCAGGAGATAATCGTGTCCGATGTCAAAGTGGTACGCTATGACATCCGCTGCCAACCCTTTGCTGTGGAAATATCGGGTCATTTCATATTCGCGGCTCAAATCAGCCACGCGCCCGATCTTCAAGAAATATCCTGTATCTTTATCTATGAAGATAACTCGTGCATCCGGCGAACAACTGCTATCATAGAGATTTGCACCTTCAAGGTACAAGCGCAACTCCATTGGATAATCATCCAAATTTATGGTTATAGGCTTCAGTTTCATGTCTCACTCTCCATTTCTTTTTCGATAAGAGCAAGTGCAATTCGCAGGGCATTCACACGTCTGTCATTGAGTGTTTTTTGAGATGAGTGTAGTTTGCCACCCTCTTGTATCTTCTCACACTTGCGAAGAGTTGAGGCAAGAGATACAATGGCTTCTTCGAGTTCTTGTTTTGAAAATCTGCTCACTTACAACCTTCCTCACTTTCGGCTTGATTAAGTCATAACTCCGACCAATCATCCGTTTCAATTTATCCTCCGGCACATCGCCGTCAAGCGTAACCGTATTCCAATGCACTTTGTTCATGTGATAGGCGGGAGTAACATTTGCAAATGCCTGTCGTAGGAAATCCGCCTCAAGAGGCTCACATTTCAAATTGACGCACAACTTGGCGTTTCGTTCATAGATGAGCACAAAGGATTTTTTGTTTGTGCGATGCCGCATAACTGTCCATGCCCTGGCGTCTGCGATGCTGTCAAAGGGGTAGTCCTCGTAGTCGGCGGGGCATGTTAGGCAGAAATCAATGAGTTTTTGACGGGTCATTGGTTGGCTTCCTCGTTTTTTCTTGCGCTGAATATATAATGCGGCATATCCTCGCCACGGTATTTTTTTATGTACCGCCCGCGAACGAGCATACCCATTCGGATTGCCACGTTCATTGACGGATAATTTGTATCTCTAATAAGCGAGAACACTTCCGTGAAACCTAAAGTATCAAAGGCATACCGCTTGCAGGCGATTGCCGCTTCCGTTGCGTATCCCTTATGCCAATAGGCGCGGTTGAAAAGATAGCCGATTTCAGGAACCTTCTCCCTATCTGTTTCCCACCACAATAGCCCACACATACCAATAGCCGCACCTGTTTCCTTTAGCTGAACCGCCCAGCGGCCATAGCCATCCTCCCGATAAGCACATAGTTGTTTTTCAAGACCCGCTACAGTATCTTCCTCGCTCCACGCGTGTCCCCAAGCATACATGGTTTGCTTGTCTTGCACGATTTCCCGCATAGCAGGCAGATCATCCATTGTCATTTCTCGAAGTATAAGTCTCTTCGTTGTAAGTATTTGCTTCATAAGCCGCACCTCATTTTAGCCTTTCGTAACCACGCTTGATGACCTTCGCCATCAACACGCGTCGCTGGCTGAGAAAGTCGGCGTATTCCATATGCTCCCATCCATCTGGCAGTGCGTGGTCGGCGTAAATGCCGTCTTTTTCATCGGAAGGGATTTTCGCAAGCTGGTCTTTCATGTACTCAGCGGGACTGTCGTCGAGGATTTCTATGTTGTCACTCCATTCGATAAAGGCAAAATTCGCTGTCTGGTTGCGGTCGCGGTCATCGGTGATGCCTATTCGGGCAAGATACGCCTTCGGGAATAGGTGATGCCGCTCCAGTGCGGATTTTGTGCCGTCAGCGGTTGGGCTGAACAACTCCCGTGTATGTAAGGTTGAAAACAGCACCTTCGAATCGAGTACATTAAGTGCAGCGCAGTACCCAAACCACGACGGGTTGCGTGGTGCTGAGTTCGCCAGATTGTTTGGAAGAGTGATACCGAAGTAATCTCCGGTAAATACACCTTCTATCTTGCTTTCGAGTAGCGACACGAAAGCTTCGGCTGTTTTTACGCCACGCAAATCGGCCATGTCTGATTCCATATCGGTTTCGGGCGAACCTGTGTAGTAGCCAGTGACCGCCGCCATGAAGAACCATTTCGCTATCAACTTGCGGAGGGAAGACTCATCCATCCCATAGTCAAATTTACCTATCAGGTACATAGCATAGGAGTATACAAGGGCATTCTCGGAGGAAATGAGTGACTTGGAAACGAAGCCCGCCGCCTCCACACACTTTAGGAAGTTCTTCCATACCTGCACATTTAGCACTTTGTCCAGCACGGTTTTCAACTTGTCAAACTGCTGAATACGGAGATCTTCCGAATACACGCCATTATCGAAATCACGCCCACGGAGAAGCATATACGCATAATGCAGTCGTGCTCTCTTGAATCCATAGCTCATCGCAACTCTAACAATGTGAGTCGGAGATGGCTGGAACAGAAAATTGTAGGGCGTGCCTTGCTTCGGGATTCTCGCACTCCGGCAGAATTCAACGATTTTTTGCCTACCTTCTTGCCAATAGACGGAAATAAGGGTCAGAATGAAGTCGTCTTCTCCCAGCTTTTCACCGCCTGAATTTACACGGACAAAGATATCAGCTACGCTTTCCTCGTCTGAGTTTCCGTTTATCTCCAAGGTAGGAATGCTAAAACTACCAAGAGAGAGCAAGTCCATGATATTTTGCTGGATGGACTGTTTCTCAACATCGGTCAGTGTACCACCAGCTTTTTCGCGGCTCTCGGCCATGCTTTGCACTTTTTCGGAGATGTATGCAAAACTGCGTGGCTCGTTCAAGAACACCTCGCTAATATCATAAATCCACTCGGCGGCTCGCTTCTTTGCATTATCGCCGACCTCAAATGCTCTGGTGAGCGGATTGAAAGAGATGATTATCGGCTTCTCATTGAACTTCTCATCCACGATTTTCTTGCCACGCATAACGGCGAAAAGTGAGGTCAATCTTTGCTGCCCATCAATAACAAGGCTTTTCGGAGCAGTGTATGGCTTTCTGTCCGTCCCGATTTGCTTGCTCTTATCCGTACTGTCCGCTGAATCCCAAATCATCAGATAACCAATAGGATAGCCTTTGAGCATTGAATCAAGCAGATCACGGACTTTTGTGGCTTTCCAAACATACCCTCGCTGAAGTTCAGGCAGACCGAGTTTGCCGTTTTCGACCTCCATAATGAGATCTTTCAATATGCGGGGAACGGGGGTGAATAGCATCTTTGCCATAACGGTCTGGCCTCCTATATCTTCGACAACCGCTCGTGAACAAGCGGAAGCAATATCTTATCGACCTCGCGTCGGAATTCCTCGTCTTCAAGGTACTTCTCGCAGAACTCTTGGTTTTTTGCCATGCGTCCCAGAACCACATCCATAATGGTGTTGTCATAGATGATTTTAAAGAGATCAAGCGGGTTTTTTGAACGTAAGACCATCTCTTGATTGCCTGCCATATCCTGTACGAACTGTTCTAAGACCTTATCCATCTCGGTAAAGTTTGTGCCAAGACGTTCGTTAAGACTCTGAATAATAGCGGACAAAACCTCTTTCTCATCCTCAAGTGGCAGGCCGCCACCGGAGGTTCTTTGCTTTAAAACGCCGTCCTCCTGTGCCAAAACAATGGCACCTTCGGATACTTTCTGTACCCGATAGTATTGGAGCATGACGTCGCTACCTATGTCGGGGGTGCGTTCCGTGTCGTCTTTCGGCAACTTACGAAGCAGGCACTTAGCGTAAGCGTGGAACTTATGGAGTTTCTCATCACCAAGATTGATAATGTGCGTGAGAAACGCATACAGGCGAATAAATTTCGCAAGAGCGCCCTTGAAATCCATTTTATCTTGTTCCTCGGTCAACGCATTATAGCGATCGACAGCAGGGTCGATAAATCCGTTCAGCTTTGCCAAGTCGATGTTGCCCTGTGATTTGTTTTCCTTAAAGAACACCTTTGCAAATGATTCAACCTCGCTGTCGTGGTAAACCATAAAGCTGTCAAGTACATTCTTAATGTCGTAGATGACGTTTGGATCGGTGGTTTCAGCCACGCCCGTTGCTTGGTAGTAGTCCTGAAACGCCTTTTCAATGTCCTCACGGGAGTTGACAAAATCCAAGATAAAGGTCTCGGTTTTGCCCTTGCACGAGCGATTAACACGCGATAGTGTCTGGACAGCCTTAATGCCCATCAGTTTCTTATCCACGTACATTGTGTGAAGGAGTGGTTGGTCAAAGCCGGTCTGATATTTCTCCGCTACAATAAGAATCTGGTATTCGGCAGTGTCGAACTTCTCCACGGTTTCGCTGTCCGGGAATTTATTCAGGTTAGATTCCGTGTACTCTTTGATTTCGCCGCTCACCTTATCTTTGACCGTGCCGGAGAACGCCACCAAAATGCCCAAGTCATAGTGCATCTTCTTGATGTACCGCTCGAACTCAAAGAAATAGCGCACAGCGTGAAGTCGTGAACCCGTCACGAGCATCGCCTTTGCCTGACCGCCGATGCGGTGCTGTACTTGGCTGCGGAAATGCTCGATGATGACCTCCGCTTTTTGCGCGAGGTTGTGGGGGTGGAGGCTCATGTATTTGCCAAGTGCCTTATTCGCAAGGTTCTTACCGTACACAGGATCGTCGGCGATTTTCTTTCCGATTTGGAAATAAGTCTCGTAAGTTGTATAGTTTTCGAGGACATTGAAAATAAAGTGTTCCTCAATAGCCTGTCTCATGCTGTAGAGATGGAAGGGTTCAGGCTTGCCAGCACCCGTCCGCTGCCCAAAGATTTCAAGGGTCTTCTGCTTAGGCGTGGCGGTAAAGGCAAAAAACGAGAGATTCGGCTGATGACCATGTGCCGCCATTTCGTCGGCGATAACCTCGTCGATGTCCTTCTCCTCGGCTTCAGCCTTTGCTTCTTCCTGCGCAAACTCATGCAGTTTCTTTTCGATGGCTTCGTCGCCCTGTAAAGAGATGTCTGCCAGTATTTCCTTCATGCGCTTGCTTGCGTCACCTGTTTGGGAAGAGTGCGCCTCGTCCACTATGATGGCGAATCGCTTCCCTGTGGTCGATACTTTTTGCACGTCAACAAAGGGGAATTTCTGCAGAGTGCAAACGATAATTTTATCGCCATTGTTAAGCGCCGTTGTGAGTTGCTTAGAATTCTTGTCTACAAGGACGACTACACCCGGCTTATGTTCCATGTTGTAGATGCCGCGTTGAAGCTGTTTGTCGAGGACGCGGCGATCTGTGATAACGATGATGCTGTGGAATACCACCTCGTCGCTTGCGTCATGCAGGTTCGCCAAGTGATGGGCGAGCCAGGCGATGGAGTTCGATTTGCCTGAACCCGCTGAATGTTGAATCAGGTAGTTCTTGCCCGATCCGTTGGCATAAACATCCCCGACAAGTTTGCGCACGACATTCAACTGGTGATAGCGTGGGAATATCAGTTTCTCCTTGCCAGTCTTTTCATCCTTCGATACCTGCACGAAGCGGTGGAGGATATCCAAAATGCTGTCCTTTTGAAGAATGTCCTTCCACAAATAGGCGGTGCGATAGTCACCACCCTTTGCGATGGGGTTGCCCGCTCCACCGTCCTCGGTACCTTTGTTGAACGGTAGGAATGTGGTGTCGAGTTTCCTAAGCCATGTGGTCATCCAGACTTCTTCAGAGTCCACGGCAAAATGCACAATAGCCCGCTTTTTGAAGGCGAGCAACAGTTCCCGTGGATTGCGGTCGTTCTCATATTGCGTAATGGCATTCCTATATGTCTGACCAGTGAGCGGATTCTTAAGTTCAATTGTGATAATCGGCAGACCATTCAGAAAAATGACCGTGTCGATGGAGTTCTCATTTTGCAGGCTGTATTTGACCTGTCGCGTTATCTGAAGAACATTCTTGTTATACAAAGCCGTTAAACTCTGGTTCATGCCGCTGCCCGGTTTGAAATAGGCAAGTCGCACGGAGATTCCAAGGTCGACGACACCGTGGCGAAGCACGTCAATCATGCCCCGTGCGTTCAATTCCGAATGCAAGCGTTTGAAGAACTCCGCCTCGGCGGCGGTTTCCGAGCCATGCCGCTTACAAAGCCCTTGCCAGCTGTCGGGCTGGGTGTCTTTGATGAACGACAATACTGCGCCTTTATCCATCGCAAGTGTGCGGTCGAAGTCGGCGGGATCGCCCTTTTTATAGCGGTCAGCCGAGACCGCACCCTCTGTGAGCCACCATTCGATTTCCTGCTCAAATGTGCGTTCGTTTGTATTTATCGCCATAGCTTATCCCTCCGTAACTTTTACTTTGCCCGTGACCGCATCGTGTATGACAATTTGGCGGTACTGCTTTAGTTTTTCTATCTGTGCCATGATGTCGGCGATTAAGCCTTCAATCTTGGCGGTTTTTTCGTCGAGATACGCCGCTATGCTTTCCTGCTCATCAACGGGCGGTTGCGGTAACCGCATATTCAAGAACTGGTCTGCTTGGAGCCGCCACCGTCCGAGGTTGGAAATACCCTGACCTAAACGATAGAAAATGCGGTTCTTATAGCACATCTGAAACAGATACTTATAATAGCTGTGACATTGCTCTTTACCCGGCAGAAAGCGAAACACACGATAATCAGGACTGGTCACGCCTTCAAACGGACTACAGTCTACCCAGCCGGTCAGCAAGTCCATAGAGTTCATAGCGAAGTCGTTGACATTGACCACTTGATAATTGGCGTAGGATTCGGCTAACTGTCCGTCGTTTGATTCGAGGTCTCGCACTTTCAAACCTCGTTGGGTGATGGAAAGCACATCGCGATCCTCTTTGCCGTAAATGCGCTTGACAATTTCAAACATCCATTTCGTTTTTGTAACATCCCAATGCTCTGGCATTTCCCCAATCCAGTCCACGCCGCAATCCTTCATCGCTGCCGATTTATCAAGGCCCTTGGTGACAGCTTCGGCGATGAGTTCCCGCTTATAGCAGTCGAGCATTTCTGCTTGGTGAGCGAGATCGGCGAGCAAACTGTCAATTTTGGCGGTGCGACGGTCAAGGTAGGTAACAATGTGCTCTTTCACCTCTGCGGTCTGATTTGGAACACGCGTGTTTTTTAATTGGGTGCCAGTTATTAGCGGCATAGCAGTCCCAGCAGAGTACGAAAGAAAATCAATACATTGCAAGGCGTAATAGGCAAAAGCCAAATCATGAGGCTTTTGCGTCGACATTACTAAAGCGTTGTCATTAACCCAACAATGGCTAAAACGATTTACTGCACCAACAGACCCAACCCGTCCAACGACCAAAACTTCGTCCTCAATATTTGCTGAGTCGTAATGGCCCAAAACCCCATTCGCACCAATAACGGGGTATGAACCATCTTCTACATACTGCTCTTTTGCAAGCGCGTCTCCGCTATTTATGTTGAACTGAAATTTCAATCTGACAACGTCTCCAAAATATTCTTTCACGCTCACACCTCCCCGAACAGTTCTGCAATCGCCGATTGAATCTTCGCTCCAAGGGACTGAATGTCGCGGAGAGTGTCCTCAGCATTACCCAGTTCTGTGTATTTGTAGAAGTGGCGCGTGAAAGGGATTTCATAACCCTTCTTGGTCTTGCTCTCATCCACCCAAGCGTCTGGCGCATAGGGAAGCACCTCCCGCTCTATGTAGGCAGCAATGTCCTCTTTGAACGGAATCTGCTCGGTATCGCGCAGATCAGTGTCGGGTTCGGGATTACCCTTTGCATCGGTACAGATGTCGGCGGTCTCGTCCTTTTCTGAAAGACCAGCAAGGATAGCCTTCAAGAGCGGTGCCTTCACGTTAAGCCCCGCTTTCTTGAATGCCTTTTGGAGCAGTTTGCTGAACTCGGCGCGGTTCTTATAAAGCATTGTCCCATCAATCGTGCCGATAGCGGCAAGGATGGCTTCCTGCTGCTTTTTACCCTCGGCGACTTCGGCGTCATGTTCAGCCGGTTTGCGCTTACGGCTCGTGGCAAGATTGGCGAAAGCCTTCTGCTCGCGGATGCGTTCGATACGCTCTGAACTTGTCTGAAAATTCAAGCGCAACGGACGCTCAACTGTCACTTTCCAGTAGGCGAAGTCGTCCTCGTCAAATATCTTACAGAACTCGCCCTCCATAAAATCGCCGTAGATGCGGGTGAGTTCGTCCTTTTGCTCCTCGCTAATTAGCTTACGCTTTTCGCCGAGTGGTTTTCTCATGCGTTCGAAGAAAGACGTACCGTCAATCAACTGGATTTTGCCCTTCCGCGTACCTTTCTTGCGATTGGTTACTATCCAGACATAGGTCAAGATGCCTGTGTTGTAGAAAAGTTGGTCAGGCAGTGCGATGATGGTTTCAAGCCAGCCGTTTTCAATAATCCACTTGCGGATTTCGCTTTCGCCGCTGCCTGCATCGCCCGTGAAGAGCGGCGAACCATTAAAAACTATGGCAAGACGGCAGCCGGTCAAACCTTCTGCCTTTTCGTCATACTCCATCATCTTGCTTATCATGTGTTGCAGGAACAGCAACGAACCATCAGATACGCGGGGAAGTCCTGCGCCAAAGCGACCGGCATCTCCGCGCTCGTTTTCGTCACGAATGAACTTCTCATATTTTTTCCACTCAACGCCGAACGGCGGATTGCAGAGCATATAGTGAAAGGTCTCGTGTGGCAAAGCATCGTCGGTAAAACTGTTGCCGAGGTGAATGTTCTCGTAACCCTTACCCTTAATCATCGTATCCGACTTGCAGATTGCGTAGGTCTTTTCGTTCAATTCCTGACCATAGACTTCGATAAGCGCCTGATTGTTTAGTTCGGTGGCGTATTCGATGCCAGCTGAAAGCATTCCGCCCGTGCCTGCCGCCGGATCATAAAGTTTTGCCATAAAACCCGGCTCATTAATAAGACGCATATCCGGAGCAAACAGCATGGCAACCATCAAGCGGATAACCTCACGCGGGGTGAAATGTTCTCCGGCCGTTTCGTTGGACATTTCAGAGAACTTGCGGATGAGTTCCTCGAAGATATATCCCATCTCGTTGTTGGAGACATGGTCTGGATGCAAGTCGATGTCATCCACAAATTTTGTCACAACAAGATAAAGCAGATTCGCCTTGTCCAATCTGGCGATCTGCGAGTATATGTCAAAGGACTCCAGAATCGTTCTCGCATTTTCGGAGAAACCCTTGATATAATCAGTCAGGTTATCGGCGATGTTCGAGGCATCATCTTTTAATTTGGCGAAAGTAAACTCGCTGATATTATAAAATTTCAGTCCGCCGGTGATGCTTTTGAAACCCGCCAGCTTGGCATACTCCGTCTTGAACGTCCCTTTCCTATGAATCTCCATAATGCGGTCTTTCGTAGGTGCAAGGACGCTATCCAGACGGCACAGCACCGTGAACGGAAGTATGACATCACCATACTCGCTCTGCTTGAAATCGCCTCGCAGGATGTCGGCTATCTTCCATATGAAGTTGGATTTCTCCGAAATATTAATACTCATTGATATCGACTCCTTTCTCGCATAGGCGCAGATAGCGTTCATAGGACATTACTACTGCTATAGGTTTGCCGTTCTTCTGAATATAGGCTGTTTTATCTGCGGCGACCAGTTCTCTTAACAGACGCGAGGACTGCCCTCGATTAAATTCAGCTATGTTCAAGTGTTCCATTATCGGCACCTTAGGCGATGTCATCTTTTTATCAGGCATCACAGATCCTCCTCCAGACGCAATAAGCTCATACCATCGAATATTATAACACGAATAGATTGTAATTACAATTCCTTTAACAAAATCCTTTTCAATATTTTTTAGCATTGTAAAAGTAATTACTTTTGAGGTGTTAATTTTAGGACAATGGCTTCAAGGATAACCGAAGACAGAGCGTTTAAAAAATGTACGCAATTTCGCTTACGAGGGGTTGACAATCACGACATCGATAGTGTATAATGTAACTATGTTAGCAAACATAAGGTGTTCGCGGACAATCTAACACCTTGAAAGGAGTACCGCAATGAATGAGAATGAGCAGACTTTCGGTAAGTTCATAGAGGAAAGGCGCAAGGCTTTGGGCATCACCCTTCGCGGGTTTGCTGCCGAGCTGGACATTGCCCCCGCCTACATGAGCGACATTGAGAAAGGCCGCCGCTACCCGCCCGACAAGAAACTGGACGAAATCGCCCGCATACTGAAACTGGAAGGCACAGACAAAGAGAAACTGCTGGATATGGCTGCGCTTACCCGCGTGAAGACCGTATCGCCCGACTTGCCTGAATACATCATGGAGAAAGACCTTGCGCGTGTCGCCCTCCGCAGAGCAAAAGCCGGAAACCTCTCTGATGAAGGCTGGCAGGAAGTTATCGACCTCATCAACAAGAAAGTCGGCGACGATGATTAAATGCCGAGGGGAGGAAACCGTTTGTATCACTGCTATTCACCTGAGCGGCTTGAAAAGAAAGCAGAGGAAATCCTGAATAATTATATGAATGGGGCATTGCTGCTGAAACCGCAGGCGATGGATGTTGACCACTTCGCCGAGTTTTACTGCAAGGCTACCATTGACTTCGCATACCTATCCGAGGACGGACAGACTTTGGGCTTGACCTGCTTCCAAGACGGGAAACTCATTGTCTGGAACGAGACGCGTACACAGCCGAAGGCTATCGACGTGGGGAAAGGCTGGATTTTTATTGACAAAGATGTCCTTGAATTTGAAATCGAAGGCCGTGTACGCTTCACCATCATCCACGAATGTTCGCACTATATCCTACATCCTCGCTTCTACTATAAGAAGCTGGGGAGCGAGAACCCACGCATTGAATGCACCGTCTACCACATCGAGGGCTGGCCGGAAAAATCGCCCTTGACGGACGATGAGATAAGGGAATGGCAAGCCAACCGCCTTGGTGCGGCATTGATTATGCCTGATGTAACCGTCAAAATGCTGATGGCGGAGCGGCTCGGTATAGGCGTTAACAATCTTGCACCGGTCTACGTTTCCGACATTTTCATTCAAGGGATGGCTGATGTTTATCAGGTGTCTAAGTCCGCTATGCGCAACAGATTACGCGACCTAAATTTAATGCTCCAGTAACCGCGGAGAAATTTGCCCTTTGGGATTCTCCGCATAATTTTTACCCCTATGTGCGCAAGTTAGCTGACATAGACACGAACGGAAAGAAGTGATTACTTATGAACTCGCAAACCGTAATTACAGCGGTCAAAAGAAAGAAGTCTCACAATAGAGCGCATATCCACCCGCGGTTGCCATGTCCTGCCTGCCATTTCGAGCGGCTCATCGACACGGGGCACCACACAAGATCGATAACCTATATCGCAGGAGACCCCGGTTATAAGGATGCCGACTATTATCAGAAGTGCAGACACTGTAAAGCTGAGATCGGTATTAGAAAAATTGAATAATAAAATCTGTACTTAAACAGAGCACGACGCAAATGCCATTTTCTATGGTGGCAGATATTAAAAACGACGGACGAGCCTGACAAGTAGCTTTATAGCTATGCGTTAAGGTTCGTCCTTTTGCTTGTTGTCGCTACTTGCTCAGGCTCCTTCCAAAATCGAAAGGAGCCAATATTATGAGGCAATTTAAGACAAGCAAAAAGAATCGAACCAACTACACCTATTACTACGCAGATGGCACAAAATTCACGCTAACCCCCGGCGAAAACGGCATAACCGAAGCCGATATCGCCATGTTGCATGAATCAGACGACACCGAATTCAACGCCCAACGCCGTGAAAACTATCACGCTCCTGTCCACTACCAAGCCTACACTGACGGTGATAGCAACAATGCGGACGACCGCAATGACTATCTCGCTGATACCAGTGCTGACCCCGAAAAATCCCTTATCGAGGCGCTTATCAGAGCCGAACACAGCACCGCATTCAAATAAATCTGGGACGAGTTGCTCCCACAACAGCGTGATCTCATACAGAAAAAACTGCAAGGTCGTTCCAACGTGGACATCGCCGCCGAGGAAGGCGTGACTGAAGCGGCCATCCGCAACCGACTCGCTAAGATTCAAAAGAAATTCGAAAAACTCCGCTGACAGGGGTTCGAATCAGGCTTCTTTTTCGCTTATGGACAGAGGGTGCGCCAAAGCGACCTCTGGAAGGAGGCGGAAGCCAATGAATCTGAAGCACAAGGTCAATATTTGCGTGACCCGTCCGGATGGCGGCAAGACAGCGGTTTTGAAGGGCGGTTCACGCACATTCCGAAGCAGGCTGCTCAGTCTGCTGTTCGGTGAAAAGGTCGGCGTTATCGTTGTAACGCCCGGCGAAACGGTAGAAACCGTTGAAATCAAAGAAGTTCAAGGGGGTGAACATGATGGGCAAGATGAGTGAACTCGATTTATGTGTCAGCGAACTGCGAAGTGCCGTACAATCCCTTACTGCGGTTGCAGACAGCTTGACCGCTCTATTCAGCGGCAATCAAGCTGAATCGTCGGCAGAACCCAAAGCGGAGTCGGTTGCGGCGAAGCCTAAAGCGTTAACGCTGGAACAAGTCCGAGCCGTACTTGCAGAGAAATCTCGCAATGGTCATACCGCCAAGGTTCGGGAATTGCTCGAAAAGCATGGAGCGTCGAAACTGTCGGAAATCGACCCTGCCAAGTACGCCGCCCTGCTTGCGGATGCAGAGGTGCTTAGCGATGGGTAAACACGCACTGCTCTCAGCATCATCAAGTCACAGATGGTTGAACTGCCCTCCGTCTGCACGACTCTGCGAGCAGTATGAGGATAGAGGCAGCAGTTACGCCGCCGAAGGCACGGAGGCTCATACGCTCGGTGAGTATAAGCTGAAAACCACACTCGGCATCCGCGCCAAGGATCCGACAGCACATCTCGCCTATTACAGCGAAGAGATGGAAGAATGTGCGGTCGGTTACGCCGCCTACATCATGGAACTGCTGGAAACAGCGAAGCAGTCCTGCGCCGATCCTGTTGTGCTCATAGAACAGCGGCTTGACTTTTCCAAGTATGTCGAGGGCGGTTTCGGCACCGGTGACGCTGTCATCATCGCCGACGGCACGCTCCATGTAATTGACTACAAGCACGGGCAAGGGGTACTTGTTGAAGCTGAAGACAATCCGCAGATGAAACTGTACGCTCTGGGCGCCTTGGAACTGTACGATGACATCTATGACATCGACCAAGTCAGCATGACGGTATATCAGCCAAGGCGCAACAACATCAGCACCCACACGGTATCCAAAGAATCCCTCTATCAATGGGCGGAGGAAGTGCTAAAGCCCGCCGCCGAACTCGCCCATTCCGGTGAGGGAGAATTCAGGTGCGGCGACTGGTGTCAATTCTGCAAGGCAAAGAACGACTGCCGCAAACGGGCGGAGCATAACCTCGAACTCGCCAAATATGATTTCAAAATGCCGCCGCTTCTGGAGGACGACGAAATCGAAAGCATTCTCGGCAGGATTGACGAACTCATCTCTTGGGCTTCCGACATCAAAGATTACGCTTTCCAAGTAGCACTCAGCGGCAAGCAATGGAGCGGATGGAAATTGGTCGAAGGACGCTCTAACCGCAGATACACGAACGAGGAAGCGGTGGCCGCCACCGTCAGCGCGGCGGGATACGACCCATACGAACGCAAGATTATGGGCATAACCGCGATGGAAAAGGCTCTCGGCAAAGCCAAATTCGCCGAACTGCTCGGCAATCTGGTCGAGAAGCCGCAAGGCAAACCCGCGCTTGTGCCGGAGAGCGATAAACGTCTACCAGCCCGGCTCGGGTCGGCAATCCATACGGCAAAACAAGATTTTATCGATTACAAGGAGGAAAATTTCAATGGCTAACACGACAAACAAAGCAAACATACAGGCTAATCCCATGAAGGTTATCACGGGTCCGGACACCCGTTGGTCTTACGCAAACGTCTGGGAAGCGAAGTCCATCAACGGCGGCGTGCCGAAGTTCTCGGTTTCGCTCATCATCCCGAAATCCGACACCAAGACCATCGCCAGAATCAAAGCGGCGATTGAAGCAGCTTACCGCGAAGGCGAAGCGAAGCTGAAGGGCAACGGCAAGACCGTGCCGCCTCTCGCTACAATTAAGACCCCGCTACGAGACGGCGACACGGAGCGCCCCGACGATCCCGCCTATGAGAACGCTTACTTCATCAACGCCAACAGCGCAACCGCACCGGGTATCGTTGACGCCGACCGTCAGGAAATCCTGAACCGCTCGGAGGTATACAGCGGCGTATATGGCAGAGCGAGCGTGAATTTCTACGCTTTCAACTCGAACGGCAACAAGGGTATCGCCTGCGGGCTGAATAATCTTCAGAAAATCCGTGACGGCGAACCTCTCGGCGGCAAGTCCCGTGCCGAAGACGATTTTGCCACATACGACGACGAGGACTTCCTCGGTTAACAGCAAAGCAGCGGAACACCAGTGTTGCGGGCGGCGGGTTAACTACCGCCTGTCACACTGGTGTGATTGCGTTATGGAGTGCTTATGAAGACGATCAGTATTGATATAGAGACCTACTCGTCGGTCGACCTTGCAAAGTCGGGTGTTTACCGTTATGCCGAAGCGCCTGACTTTGAAATCCTGCTCTTTGGATATTCCATAGACGGCGGCGAAGTCCATATTGTTTCTCTCGCCGAAGGCAAACGCATTCCCAACGATATAGTCGATGCCCTGACGGACGATAATGTGCAAAAATGGGAGTTCAACGCAAACTTTGAGCGGGTTTGCCTGTCGCGCTATCTATCGAATATGGGCATCAGCCTTGACCCTTTCGCCGACAATTATCACTCTGCCGAAGTCCTCGGTAAAGCACGATACCTGAATCCCGAAGCATGGCGATGTTCTATGGTCTGGTCGGCCTACATGGGTTTGCCGCTTTCCCTCGAAGGTTCGGGAGCGGTTTTGGGCTTAGAGAAGCAGAAACTGTCCGAGGGCAAAGACCTCATCCGCTATTTCTGCTCGCCCTGCAAACCCACTGCCGCCAATGGACATCGAACACGGAATCTGCCCGAACACGCTCCCGATAAATGGGAAGCATTCAAGGCATACAACCTCCGTGATGTTGAAGCGGAATTGTCCATTCAAGAGAAACTCAGTAAGTTCCCTGTGCCGGACAGCGTTTGGAGCGAGTACGCCCACGACCAAGAAATCAACGACTGCGGCGTGGCTTTGGATATGACGCTCGTTAGAAACGCCATCAAAGCGGATACCCGTTCTCGCAGCGAACTGACTCGGCTTATGAAGGAACTTACCAATCTTGACAATCCCAACTCCGTACAGCAGATGAAGGGATGGCTTGCGGATAACGGCATGGAGACGGACAGTCTCAATAAGAAGGCGGTTGCGGAATTGCTCAAGGATGCGCCGGAGCCGCTCGGGAGAGTGCTGTCTCTCCATCAACAGTTGGCGAAATCCTCGGTCAAGAAGTATCAGGCGATGGAGAATGCTGTCTACTCCACCCACAGCCACACGCCGGAAGAACCCCGGCTCCGTGTGGTTATACCGTTATCCCGCGAAGTGTCGCCCGACGAGTACGCCGCCATCTCACGACTGGTGGCGGAGGTCATCGGTATGGACTTTTTCGACGACAGCACCTACGAGCCGGAACGCCTGATGTATTGGCCGTCCACACCGTCAGACGGCGAATATATCTTCAAGGAAATCGACGGCGACATCCTCGACCCGGATATATACCTTGCCAAATTATCCGACTGGCGCGATTGTTCGCTATGGCCTACGTCAAGCCGACAGTCCGAGGTGATACGGCGCAGTATCCGACAACAGCAAGACCCGCTCGCCAAAGAAGGCGTGGTCGGCGCATTCTGCCGTGCTTATTCGATCGAGGACGTGATTGCCGCATTCCT
>OHJU01000020.1_pt1 | contig 87905 bp, 65 predicted proteins | sample 1568711 | NCBI WGS metagenome assembly OHJU01 (sample SAMEA3879574, study PRJEB24766) | human gut metagenome | biome: human-associated habitat; feature: feces | place: USA | collected 1985/1987 | reverse complement strand
TGACTCATATTCAATTGCTCCGCCAACATTTTTACATTAAAGTTCTCATTCGCCAAATTAGCTTCTATGACGTGAATAACCCCTTTCATAAAATCATCTGCCGTTTCTTCTGCCTCGCCCTGTTTCGTTTCCTTCTGCTTCAGCATCAAAGCTTTGGTATAAATACGCTTCAGGCGTTCGCGTTGCAAGATAAGACTCTCTACCCTCGATTTCAGTATTTCCGGATTAAACGGTTTCAGTATATAATCGTCCGCCCCCACTTTAGATCCATACAGGATATCCGCATCTTCTGCCTTGGCAGTCAACATCAAAATAGGAATATGCGCAGTGCACGGCCGCTCCCGAATCTCACGACAACAGACAAATCCATCCTTAACGGGCATCATGATGTCCGATATAATAAGATTCGGAATCTTCTCCGTAGCTATCCGGACACCTTCTTCTCCATTGACAGCCTCATACAACGTATAATTCTTGCAAAACAAACTGCATATATAGGCACGCACCTCCTCGTTGTCTTCAATAATAAGAAGGCTTTTCTTGTTTCCATCCTCTTTTTCCTGCTCGGCAACAGAGGAACTTACAGGTACAGGAATATCCGTCTCCTCATTCACCGGTGTTTCCACCAGTTCATACTTATCTTCCGAAAAATGAGCATTTCCCTCAGGAATAGCCAATACAAACGTACTTCCTTCTTGCAGACTACTCTTCAAAGAGATAGAGCCATGATGCAAATCCATGGTATTCTTTACAATACGCAGCCCGATACCGACTTTAGTAGAGAGCATCGGAACTTGGTCACCCGTGATGAAAGAGTCAAAAACCCGTTCCTGCAACTCTTCGGGTATTCCTTTACCTGTATCAGAAACAGTCAGTTTGCAAAATGCCTGTCCATCTATTTGTACCCGCTCCATGCGTAAAATGACACGACCCCGAGGAGAAGTGTATTTAAAGGCGTTCGACAATAAATTACGGATGGCCGATGATATTTTCTCCACATCTATCCATAACACCAACGGCTCTGCAGGGAGTTGAATATCGAAGCCAAACCCTTTTGTCTCAGCAATCTGACGAAAAGAGTCCACTACTTCCTCCACAACAGTCACTATATCGGTTTGAGACAGGCGAAGCTTTACCATGCCCGCCTCTATCTTCTGCACATAAAGTAAATGGTCTACCAATGTATGCAATGAAGCGGCATTACGATAAACCACAATTAGTTTCTTATAAATTACATCAGCCGAATTCAATGTCTGCAACAATTCTTGCAAAGGCGAAAGTATTAAAGTCAGCGGCGTACGCAACTCATGTGAGGCATTGGTAAAGAAGTTCTCCCGCTCCAGCCGTATCTGCTTCTCCTTGTCTCGTTCTACGTTGGCCGTAAAAACTTCATGTTCCAATTGCAGCTCATGCTCCAATCTCTTTTGACGAAGCCGGAACCGATTGATAGTCCATAATACAATCATGAGAGCCAATCCCAACAGCGATAATTTAAACCATACCGTTTCACTCCAATGTGGAAGAATAACTACTTTCAAAGAAGTCATTTTACCCATTTTCTCATCCGGAAACAAATTCTGCACTTCAAACATATACTCGCCTGCACGCAAATTGGCATACGATATCTTTTCACCTCTGTTGCCTATCATCCAGTCCGTTTGATAAGGAAACAGCCGATACCGAAGCTTCTGCTGCTCTTCGGAATAAGACAGATTATTAAAGGTGAGCGAGAAATCACGATTTCTGTTATTCAATTCTATTTCCTTGGTATAAAACAAATTATTATTCAGTATCACCTGCCCGTTTATCTCTTCCCCGATATTTACCGTCTTGTTTCCAACTTCCAAGGTAGAAACAGCAACAACCTCCGAGAAAGGAAAAGCATTGATATCCTCCGGATTGAAATAAGTAAGACTCTTATTATTACCAAAGAACAAATTATTACCATGTAAGAACGCAGTGCGGTTACTACCTGAGATATAATAATGGTAGAATAATCTCTGATGACGGCTATAACGCGAAATCCCCGAATTGGAGCCAAGCCATATTTGCCCCTTGGCATCCTCGGTGATACACCCTACAAAATTATTGCACAGACCATTGTGTGTGGTATAGAAGTCTTTCATCCCCTCCGTTCGCGGATCCACTATTGCAAAACCATTCTCATATCCCACATACAGTAACCCATCGGAAGAAGCAAGCAATGACCGGACAGACACATTCTGTAATCCGAACAAAGAATTATATCCGATCTCCATAACTCCGTCATTGTTGATTCGCGCCAATCCTTTCGTTTCCAAGCCCAGCCATAACTTACCATCTTTTGTTTCCGAAATAGCACGAACATCAATATAAGAATCTGTCAATGAAGCCTTTCGGACTTTTATCCGGTAGCACTCTCCGGTTTCAGGATTAAACCTCAATAAGCCACCTTCCGTACCAATCCAAAAAATCTTTTTCGAGTCCATATAGAGAGACCACACAGAAGACTTATTCATTAAACCATCCGGATATAAAGTATAGCTCCTAAACAGACCGGATCTATCATATACCGACAATGTACCGTCCTGATTACCAAACCAAACATTTCCTTCCCCATCTTTTAACAAGCATAGCACTGTTTCCCGGCTTTTAACTTCCCGACTGCCCACAGTGTCAAAATCAAGCATTTCCAATAGGTTAAAAGGTTTGCGGCTTTTCATTATGCCTTTATGAAAAGTAGCCAACCATATATATCCTTTATCATCTGCCGTGATACCGCAAATTTCATTATGCCTATCCTGATGAAATTGATTAAAATACTGCAATCTCAAGTCTGAATACATCACTCCGCCACCATTCGTCCCTATCCACAAAATTCCCTGTGAATCATAATATACCGAAATCATGCGTATCTCAAGATTCCGGTTAACAAGTGAAACATTATTATAGATACTCGTGGTCAATCCTTCAGAAGAGTCCCTGCCGGGAGTTATGATAGTATATCCATTCCACGTCACAGCCAACAACCGGCCATTATTAATTGGAACTAACCCATAAACATCCGTATGCGACAATAAATTCGGTTTACCCTCTCCTTCATACGAAATACGATAGATATGTCCGGTACGCTTATAATAACGAATCAGCCCATACACCTTAGTAGAAATCCATATAATATCATCTCCGTCTAAAATGGAACTGATATTATAGTTTTCTTTTACTGGAATACAACCGGCTAACGAAACTTGCCCGGTCACAGCTTGCTTTTTCACATTATAAGTAATCAGGTTAATATGGTTGTCGGCCAAGTAAATCTCATCATTGTCATGCGAAAAAGCAAAACGAACAAGATAATCCTTTTTCTGAACCAATCCCCCAACCTTTGTTTTTACATTTAAAACAAGATTTATAACATTCCCCTCTTCATCTGTTTCCTCCTTAACATCAAATAAATACAAATAATCCCGACTCATTGCCCAACATTGTTTATCATAACTGATGGCAACTTGCGTCAGTTTAGGCACTTCTGCTGCCATCTCTATCGGAATGAATTGTTCCGTCAGCCTGTTAAAACCCCAAAGTGTCTTCTGAACCAATATCCCTAAACAATGTTCAGACAGTTCGCTTATTCCTGTAACATTCATATACGATACCGAATCTACCATAAAACTCTTAACGGAAGAACCATCATAACGGCTTATTCCGTTATTAGTTCCGAACCACATAAATCCATCTTTATCCTTATGTATGCAGTTGACATTATTGTCGGCCAACCCATTTTGTATAGTCAGCAAACGAACGTCACGATTTAAAAAGGCATAACAACTGTTACACAGCAAGAAGTTGATCACGACAAATAACAAGGTAAGAATTGCAAGACGTTTCATTAGCATCAGATTATTGAAAGCAAAAGAACTATATTTTCTTTAAAAAGCAAAGAAAATCAGCGCAAAAACATGGAATGAATTAAACGTGTATGCAAACTGAAAAGAATATGTATCTCCCTTAAATAAGTTCAATCGTACATTTGCCAGTACTAATTAACCTTATGTGTAACTTAAATGATATACAATGAAAAAAATCACACTTTCACTCATTCTATTGTTGGTAGCCATGGTCACCCATGCACAACAATTTAACATTACCGGTAGCGTTATCGACAAAAAGTCCAACGAAGCTATTATCGGTGCCAGTATAATTGTCAAAGGAACTGCTCATGGAACCATCACCAATGTAGATGGTGCATTCTCTCTTGACAAAGTAAACAAAGGAGATGTATTAGTCATCTCGTATGTAGGATATCAGTCACAAGACATTCTTCTTAATGGAAATCAAAAGAATTTCGACATTAAGATGGTCGAAGACTCGAAAACCTTAGACGAAGTGGTGGTAGTGGGTTATGGTATCCAAAAGAAACAGGATATTACCGGCTCTGTTGTCTCAGTAGGTGAAGGCAAATTTACGGAAGGCGTTAATACAAATGCTTTTCAAATGATCAATGGTAAAGCAGCCGGTGTAAATATCAGCCAGACAAGTTCTGCTCCAGGTGCCTCAACGAAGATACAGATTCGCGGTGCAGGTTCCATTAACAGCAGCAACTCTGCATTGGTGGTAGTAGACGGACTTCCAGGGGTAGATCCTTCTTCCATTAACCCCAACGATATCAAGTCAATAGAAATATTAAAGGACGCCTCAGCCGCAGCTATTTATGGAACACGTGCAGCCAATGGCGTCGTACTGATTACGACAAAGGGTGGCAACAAGGGAGAAATGACCGTAAAGTTCGGCGCAGAAGTAGGATTTCAGTCTGTAGCAAAAACAATAGATGTTCTCAATGGGAAACAATATATGGAAACACTGAATGCCCTTCGTTTGGAATCAAATAATCCCGAAGGAGCTATCTATACAGCAGAACAAATTGCAGCTGTAGGTAAAGGTACAAATTGGCAGGATGAGATTTTCCGAGTTTCTGCACCGGTACAAAACTATCAATTATCCATATCCGGTGGAAGCGATAAGCATGACTATTATTTAGGACTCAGCTATTTTGACCAACAAGGAGTTGTAAAACTCTCTAGTTTAAAGAAATACAATGTAAGGGCCAATATGAATTTTACTCCAAAGACGTTCTTACGCTTTAAATTCAATATGAACTATACACGTACCGATGGAAAATCTACGTATGAAAATATGACCGGAGCCAATGAAGCGGCAGGCCCAATTAATTCTGCTCTGCAATTTGACCCGACTCTAGCTCCGGGTATTGATCCAGAAACAGGACGTTATCGGAAAAACAGCTTTATCGCACTCGACAACCCACAAGCACTTTTATATGGTATCAGTCCTGAAAAACAAGGGAATAGTGTTTATGGAACATTCACCACAGAAATTGAGCCATTCAAAGATTTCGTGTTTACAGCCAGATTAGGTGCCACCATCGATTCTTATACCGAGTCCAGCTACAGAAGCAGAGAGACTATCAACGGATTGGCCAGTAAGGGCGAAGCCTCAAAGAAAAGTGGAGAAAATACCCAATGGCTGGCAGAATTCTTATTGAGTTATAAAAAGAATTTCAATGACGTTCATAAACTAACCTTTCTGGCCGGTGCTACATTCGAACAGTTCTTATCACAATATGTAAGAGGAACAGCCAAAGGCTTCTTGTCGGATGTCACAGGTTTCAACAATATGCATAGCGGAGACAACCTGAATGGAGATGATGTTTATTCTTATAAAGACCGCAATCGCTTGAATGGTTTCTTAGGCAGAATCAACTACGATTTTATGAATAAATATCTACTTACAGCATCTTTCCGTTATGATGGAACTTCACGGTTCTCCAAAGACCATAAATATGCTTTCTTCCCATCCGTGGCTTTTGCATGGAGAATGTCGGAAGAACCATTTATCAAGAAATTTGAAAGTATCAGTGATTTAAAGTTGCGCATCGGATACGGACAGTTAGGAAACCAAGGTATCGCCAACTATCAAACCATCCAAACTCTTTCTGCCGGAGGCTCTGCTGTCTTTGGGAACTCACTCGCTCAAGGAGTAGTACAAGCAAGGCTTCCTAATCCCGGACTAAAATGGGAAACAACAGCAGAATCCAATATAGGTGTAGACTTTGGCTTCTTTAATAACCGTATCACAGGTAGTTTAGACTTCTATATCCGTGATACAAAAGACCAGTTATTTAACAAACCGTTGCCTTCTTCTATAGGATTCAGCAACGTGAAAGTGAATGCAGGAAAAGTTCGTAATTCCGGTATCGACTTTACACTAAACACAGTAAATATTAACTCAAAAACATGGGGATGGGATACTTCTTTAAACCTTTCTTTCCTAAAGAACAGAGTTAAGGAACTTCCGGCATTTATTCCCGAATTGATAACAGGTTCTGTTTCCAGTTTCATTTCCGGTTATGAAATAACCAGAGTGGGTGACCCCATTTATTCATATTATGGTTATGAAGTGGAAGGAATCTTTCAAAAAGACGATAACATTGCCAGCTCTGCCCAACCCAATGCCAAACCTGGTGAATTAAAGTTCAAGAATCAGGATAGCGACAATGCCATCACTTCAAATGACCGGGTAGTATTGGGTAAACCTTTCCCCGATGTAACCTTTGGCTTTACGAATAGCCTCCGTTACAAAAATTTCTCTTTAAGCATTTTTGTCCAAGGGGTGCTGGGTATACAAACACTAGATGCAAATGTCATTGAAACACTTTACCCGACCAATGAATATCGTAACCGAATAGCTAAATACTATACAGGCAGATGGACTGAGAATAATCCAACCAATAAATATCCCAGCGGAGTAAATCCCTCTAATTATGGCGGACAATATTCCATTAACTCATTAACGGTAGTAGATGCTTCTTTTGTACGCATTAAAAACATAAATCTGAGTTATGACATACCAATCAAGAAGAATAATATTATACAGGCTGCCAGCATTTATGGAGCAATAGATAATCTTTTCACATTCACCGACTATGACGGTTTCGACCCTGACGCAAGCGCATCAGGAAGCGATAAGGTTTCTAAAGTAAACTATAATAGTTATCCATTGGCACGTACTGTAAGATTTGGAGTAAATATCACATTCTAAAAACAAAGCACTATGAAAATAAATAAATACATATATATCATTGCCGCATCATTATTATTAAGTGGCACCATGAGCTGTACAGATTTTCTTGAAGAGAAAGTTTACACAGAATATGACCCCAATGCAATGTTACAAGACCAGTCAGGTATTGATGCACTGCTTGCCGGTGCCTATGCACGTTCCAGAATTATCGAATACTCCAGCCGTAATTATACCTACCTGATGAATGAGTTTCCAACCGATATTGCTTTCGAGACAGGAGGTGGACTGGAACGTGATGCGGCTCCGTTTATCAACTTTATTTGGGCGGTAGACAATTCCATCTTAAATTCTTTCTGGGGTAAAATGTATGAGGCAATTGCCAGTGCCAATTCTGTGCTTAACGTCACAGAAGGTCTACAAGGTATCTCAGAAGAAAACCTAAAGAAAATACAAGGAGAAGCTCGTTTTATACGTGCCGTATCCTACTATTTCTTATATAATATCTTTGGAACAACTCCAATTATCGAAATTCCGAAAGGTGCAAGTCCCGATGAAATTGAACAGATAGGCAAGTCAACCCCACGCGCCAATCAGAAAGATTTCGTCAAATATTTAGTAGCTGACCTGACCTTTGCCGCTGAAAATCTACCGATAGAAGAAAACCCAATCGGAAAAGCGACAAAAGGTGCAGCTCTTGCCGTTCTTACCAAACTTTATATGCATGAAAAGGATTGGGACAATGTCATCTCAACCTCACAACAAGTCATTGATTTGAATTATTATTCATTATATGACAATTACAAGAAGATGTTTTCCATAGAAGGAGAAAATAACAAGGAATATATCTATAGAGCTCCCTGTATCGCCCAATCAGGTTATCACAATAACTATATGCCGCATGCATTTCCTCCCAATTATCCGATTCAGTCCAATTGGGTCAACTTTGGTGCACAGTTCAGGACTTACACCGCATTTTATGAAACTTTCTTGCCTAACGACAATAGAACGGAAGTCCTTATCACAAATTATACCGATCAAAGTGGAGAGAAAGTAGAATTACTCAGAAACGAAGAAGGCGTTGCCTTGGACAATGTAAGAAGCTTTAAATATTGGCCGGACCCTGATGCTGTAGGTGAAGCAAACGGTAATGATATTGTTTATATTCGTTACGCAGATATCTTACTCTGTAAAGCAGAAGCTTTAAATGAGAAACAAGGGCCCAATCAAGAAAGTATCACGCTCATCAACATGATAAGAAAAAGAGCAAAGACCGATGAGATCTCGTTAAACGACTATAACAGTAAAGAAGCATTAAGAGACTTTATCTTAGCAGAAAGAGGCAGGGAATTTTTCTCTGAAGGCCTGAGAAGAGAAGATCTCATCAGACATGGCAAATTCATTTCTGATGCAGTAGCAAGAGGAAAGAACGCAAAGCCTTTCCATGTGCTTTATCCTATTCCGCAACGACAAAGAGAGGCTAATAGCAGTTTGGGACAAAATCCAGGATACGAAGGAGCCGAATAACATAGCAAAACAAAGAGACTGACTCCAAAGGCAGGACAACCTGTCTTTGGAGGGTCTCTCTCCACACTGTTTATCCGCCATCCATCACTTTCATTATGAGAGTCATATTGGCTTGCGGTAAAGTAAAGAAGGATTCTCGGCTGAATATCATTTTTTTATTCTATCTTTGGATGCACTGTCCACCAACAACCATGTGCTAAATATAGTCTAAGCAATGAAAAAACTCTATCTATCCATAATGCTCGTTATGAGCTTTGTCTTGTGCTATGCACAACCGGAAATCATTGTACCCAAACCGCATCAATTGAAATGGCATGAAGCGGAAATGGGAGCCGTATTTCATTATGACCTCCACGTATTCGACGGCATCCGCTACGGACAAGGCAATAACCGTATCAGCCCCATTGAAGATTATAATATATTTAATCCTACCCAACTGGATACTGACCAATGGATTCAGGCAGCTAAAGCCGCAGGCTGCAAATTCGCCGTACTCACAGCCACGCATGAAACCGGCTTCGGATTGTGGCAAAGTGACGTAAACCCATACTGTCTGAAAGCTGTAAAATGGCGTGATGGCAAAGGAGACATTGTCCGCGACTTTGTCAACTCCTGCCGTAAGTATGGTATCCAGCCGGGCATCTATGTAGGCATCCGGTGGAATTCACTTCTGGGTATCCATAATTTCAAGGTAGCCGGTGACGGAGAATTTGCCGCCAACCGACAGGCGTGGTATAAACGCTTCTGCGAGAAAATGGTGGAAGAACTTTGTACCCGCTATGGAGATTTATATATGATTTGGTTTGATGGCGGAGCCGATGACCCACGAGGTGACGGTCCTGATGTGGAACCCATCGTCAATAAATACCAACCCAACTGCCTGTTCTACCACAACATAGACCGTGCTGATTTCCGCTGGGGAGGTTCAGAAACCGGCACAGTGGGATACCCCTGCTGGTCCACTTTTCCGGCCCCCTGTTCACATCATAAACGTATTGAAAGCCAAAAAGACCAAATAGCCTTATTAAAACAAGGTGACCCCGAAGGAAAATACTGGGTACCGGCTATGGCAGACAGCCCCCTGCGTGGTGCCAACGGCCGCCACGAATGGTTTTGGGAACCCGATGACGAGAATAATATCTATCCATTGACAACGTTGATGGATATGTACGAAAAATCCGTGGGCCGCAACGCTACGTTAATCATCGGGCTGACCCCCGATCCCGATGGGCTATTGCCGGCAGGTGACGAACAGCGTTTAAAAGAATGGGGAGAAGAAATAAACCGGCGCTTTGGTACACCATTGGCGGAAACCCAAGGCCGGAGGCAACAGCTTACGCTGAATCTGAATGAAAAACAACCGGTCAACTACTGCATCATCCAAGAAGACATTGCCAAAGGCGAAAGAATACGCCAATACAAGATAGAAGCGAAAGTCAACGGAAAATGGCAGACAGTATGCTCCGGCGAGTCTGTGGGACACAAACGCATTGCGCACTTCGAACCGGTAGAAACCACTGCCTTGCGCCTCACCGTAACCCAATCCGTTGCCGTACCCGAAATCAGACATTTCAGTGCCTATAACGTAACCCTCAAATAAAAAATCATGAGAGAATATAAAGCAATATTCATTTGTATCCTGATTTGCAATGTATTTGTTTGTCCGAAATCCTTTGGGCAAACAGATTACACATATGAAAAAGGAAAGTCATTCAAGAGCACAAACGCTTTGTCAATGACAGATACGATTGATTTAACTTCCATTTCTTCTCCCATACCCTATAAGAAATCCATACCCGGACAAATCCAGACTATTGCCTGTCCGGTACGGTTACCCGGGTACGTCCGAGGTATTTTCTTCAGCCGAGACTCCCGTCCGGGAGATTTTGAATGGCCCAACAATACCAACCGGCTCCTACCTTGGGTGTTCAACGATTTAAAAGAATTAACCGACACCCGCTATCCGGGAATACCTTCCAATGCAGCCCCATCTACGTTGGGAGATGCATTACTGCTGGAACTGACAACCGGAGAATACTTGTTTGCCAAAGCCATTGCCGGCCGTAACAGTTTAAGCTGGCTGCAAGTAAACGATAACGGCTCTGTCACCCTATATGTATCCACCTTAGGAAAAGACTATCTGAAACCGGAAGTCCCTCTTCTACTCATCCGACAAGGAAAAGATATTTATTCAACCATTCGGCAAGCCTATCAAGCGCTGATGAAAAATACAGAAGCCGCCGACTTAAAAAGCCGCACAGCCAAGGAATATTTCGAAGCTTTCCGCTATCTCGGTTGGTGTACATGGGAACATTATCATGATGATATAAACGAATCCAAGATAATAAACGATATGAAAACGATAGAGGCATCCGGCATTCCTATCCGGTATGTACTGATTGACGACGGTCATCTCGCCCACAAGAACAGGCAACTGACCGGTTTCATACCAGATAAACAACGTTTCCCGTCGGGATGGAAAAAAATCATGTCATACAAAAAAGAAAATAAAATCAAATGGATCGGACTGTGGTACAGCCTTTCGGGATACTGGATGGGATTATCCCCCGAAAACGGATTTCCACAAGTCGTCCGACAAGCCCTATACCCACACGCCGGCAGCCTTCTGCCAGGAACGGACAGCACCCGCATCCGTTCCTTCTATCGCTACTACGTCAGCACCTTAAAAGAACAAGGATTCGATTTTCTGAAAGTAGATAACCAAGCTTTTACGCTGCCACTCTACATGGGAGGGCATGAAAGTATCCGCCAGGCAACCGACTGTAACCGAAGCCTGGAAGCCGAGATCCACCGGCAAAATATGGGATTAATGAACTGTATGGCACAGAACGTCATCAATACCGACCATACGTCATACAGCAACAGCACCCGTGTCAGCATAGACTATAAGAAATATGATGAGGATATGGCAAAATCACATCTATTCCAGTCTTATACCAATACCCTGCTACTAGGACAAACCGTATGGCCCGACCATGATATGTTTCATTCCTGCGATACCGTTTGCGGCACTTTGATGGCACGTTCCAAGGCCATTTCCGGAGGTCCGGTCTACCTGTCGGACGCCCCCGGGGACTTTATCAAGGAAAACATCTTTCCCTTAATTGACAAACAAGGCAAACTGTTCCGCCCCGAAGCTCCTGCCGTACCTATGCCGGAATCTATACTGACCAATCCATTATGGAGTGGAAAAGCATATCGAGTAGCAGCTCCCTCAGGCAACGGAGCAATGACATTAATCTGTTACAACCTGAATGTTTCCCCCCGACATCAGCAAGTCCAGGCCACTATAAAAAAAGAAGATTATTCTCTTCGGAACAGTTTTGAGAAAATGTCTGCCACCCCCGAAGAACGCGTGCTGCTTTATAATTGGGAATCACAAAAGGCAGAAGAACTATCAGACAGCAGTACATTCGAACTTATCGGATTTACAGACAAACTGTTTCATCTCTGCCCCATACGGAAAGGATGGGCAGTCATTGGCATACAGGAAAAGTATCTGTCCCCGGCCACCGTCCAAACTATCTCTTTAACAGAGAACCGCTTGGTGCTGAACGTACTATGTACAGGTACACTAAAAGTATGGATAGAAAATTCCGGCAAGCAAGAACTGAGAAGTATTTCCATAGATACCCCCCAAAAAATTGTAATCGAAAAATAACTTATAAAACCAGCCGATATGAATAAAAAACTACTTGTATCTTTCGCTCTCGCTTCCTTAACAGGAATCTCGACGCAAGCAAAAGAAAAAATGTCTTCAGAAACAACCCAACAACGTCCCAATATCATCTTATTTATGGTGGACGACATGGGTTGGCAAGATACATCCTTACCTTTCTGGACACAGAAAACACATTATAATGAAGCCTACGAAACTCCCAATATGGAACGTCTGGCCAAGAAAGGGATGATGTTCACACAAGCATACGCCTGCAATATCAGTTCCGCTACCCGTTGCAGTCTGATAACGGGTGCTAACAACACCCGACATCGTGTAACAAACTGGACACTTGAAAAAAACAAAGCTACCGACAGACCAAGCAATACAATACAATTGCCAGACTGGAACTACAACGGAGTCAGCCAAGTAACAGGAACGCCCAATACCTTTGTCGGCACTTCTTTCGTTGAGTTACTCAGACAGAACGGTTATCATACCATCCACTGCGGAAAAGCTCATTTCGGTTCTATTGACACACCGGGAGAGAACCCTACCCATTGGGGGTTTGAAGTAAATATAGCCGGACATGCCGCCGGTGGTCTGGCTACTTATCTGAGCGAACAGAACTACGGGCACACCCGCGATGGAAAGTCCTATTCACTAATGGCCATCCCCGGCTTGGAAGATTATTGGGGAACAGGTATATTTGCAACAGAAGCCCTGACACAAGAAGCTATCAAAGCATTGGACAAAGCAAAAAAGTACAATCAACCTTTTTATCTATATATGGCACATTATGCCATCCACGTTCCTGTTGACAAAGATATGCGCTTCTTCCCCAAGTATATTAAAAAAGGACTTAGTGACAAAGAAGCCGCATATGCATCCTTAATTGAAGGAATGGATAAAAGTCTGGGGGATTTGATGAACTGGTTGGAAAAAAATGATGAAGCAGACAATACCGTTATTATTTTTATGAGTGACAACGGAGGGCTAGCTGCCGAACCCGGATGGCGCGACGGACAAATTCACACTCAAAACGCTCCTCTCAATAGTGGCAAAGGCTCCTTATATGAAGGAGGAATACGCGAACCAATGATTGTAAGCTGGCCCGGAGTAGTCACCCCGGATACTCGTTGTGACAAATATCTTATAATTGAAGATTTTTATCCTACCATACTTGAAATGGCGGGTATCACAAACTATGAGACAGTCAACCCTATAGACGGTATCAGCTTTATGCCCCTGCTGAAAGGTACAGGAGACCCGTCCAAAGGACGCGCACTGGTATGGAATTTCCCTAATATCTGGGGTAATGACGGACCAGGCATCAATCTGGACTGCTCTATCCGCAAAGACGAATGGAAACTGGTCTATTATTATGAAACCGGTAAAAAAGAACTTTTCAACATACCAAATGATATCAGTGAAAAAAATGATGTAGCAAAGCAACATCCCGGCATCGTAAAACGGCTCTCCAAGGAATTAGGGAACTATTTGCGAGCAACAGGAGGACAACGTCCCACATTCAAAGCCACAGGAAAACCCTGCCCATGGCCTGATGAAATCTAATTCCCGTCAGTATATGAAATATGCCCGACTACATTTTCTTGATGTAATCGGGCATATTCCAATGTATTATGTATTCCTGCCGGACATACCCAAAACCACCGGAATAGCTAATTAATAAATTATAAACAATATCGATAAAATCCGCTAAGCGTTTTCCTTAAAAGCCTTTTCTTCCGCTTCACTGATTATCTGCTCGACCACATCCGTTTTCTTAATCTCCTCCAAAGAAAGATCCGGAGTAACGGTCCCACTGTCTGAAGGCTTACTATCAGAAACCGTTACCTCCTCCTGAGGCAACTCACGGGCAGTCTTAGCCGCAAAAATACATTCAATAAAGCCGGAATCATTCTTTATTTTTCCCAAAGCCACACGCGCAGCCATTTGCTGAGACTCTTTTTTAGAATAACCGGTTCCTTTTCCTCCCGAAATACCTTCCACCAGAACTTCACTCTCGAAAGTCGGATTATATCCCTGATCGTGTGATTGAGTTATCAGCTCAAAGGTAACCTCAAAACGATTTTTCTGGCTCCATTCTATCAACTTGGATTTAAAGTTTACCTCCTTACGGGAAATCTTCTCCAAATTTATATAAGGCCCAATAATACGATGCTCCATGAAATATTTACAGGCACGATATCCCCTGTCTAGATAAATAGCACCTACCAATGCTTCGAATGCATTGCCGCACATATAGCTGTTATGAGAAGACTGGCGGGCCGTATACTTGATCAGCTTATCCAAACCAATCTCTATAGCCAAACGATTCAATGTTTCACGCTGCACTATTTTAGAGCGGGTATTCGTGAGAAAACCCTCACGCTTTCCTTCAAACCTTTTGTAAACAATATCTGCCACCACAGCATCCAGAATAGCATCCCCCAAGAATTCCAAACGCTCATTATTAAGCAAACGCCCCTTTTCAGACTTCACTGATAAAGATTTGTGAAGCAAAGCCTGTTCGTAGATGCTAATGTCTTTGGGATAGAATCCAAGCATCTTATAAAAACGAAGATAAGACTCCCTATCCTTACGAAAAAGAAGTCTTATCCTATCCTTTATATTGCTAAACACGATTATTCAGCATATTTTTTTACGATTACACATGCATTATGTCCACCAAAACCGAAGGTATTGCTCAATGCAGCGTTTACTGTACGTTTCTGAGCTTCGTTGAACGTGAAGTTCAAGTTATAATCAATGTTTTCATCATTATCACCTTCCTCATGGTTGATAGTGGGCGGAACAATGTCATTCTTCACAGCCAATACACTGGCAATAGCTTCTACCGCACCGGCAGCACCCAACAAGTGTCCTGTCATAGACTTAGTAGAGCTGATATTCAGTTTATAAGCGTGATCTCCAAATACATCCTTAATAGCTTTCACTTCTGAAACATCACCTACAGGAGTTGAAGTTCCATGTACATTGATATAATCAATATCTTCCGGTTTCAATTCCGCATCTTCCAATGCGTTCAACATCACCAGTTTAGCGCCTAATCCTTCCGGATGAGAAGCTGTCAAGTGATAAGCGTCGGCAGAAGCGCCTACACCGGCAAGTTCCGCATAAATCTTGGCACCACGTGCTTTTGCATGTTCCAATTCTTCCAAAATCAGACAGCCTGCGCCTTCACCCATCACAAAGCCATCACGGCTTGCACTAAACGGGCGGGATGCACGTTCCGGATCATCATTACGGGTAGACAAAGCATGCATAGCGTTAAAACCGCCCAAACCAGCTTCAAAAATAGCAGCTTCCGCACCACCTGCCACAATTACATTTGCTTTACCCAAACGGATATAGTTAAATGCATCGGCAATAGCATTTGATGAAGATGCACAGGCAGAAGTTGTTGTGAAGTTAGGACCGTGGAAACCATACATGATAGAGATCTGTCCCGATGCAATATCAGCTATCATTTTGGGGATGAAGAATGGGTTGAATTTCGGTCCGACAGTATCTTTATTCAGTGTATAATTAGCTACTTCCTCTTCAAAAGTATGAATACCTCCGATACCTACACCGTAAATTACACCTATTCTATTCAAATCTTCTTTTTCGAGGTCCATTCCAGAATCCTCCACCGCTTCTTTAGCAGCTGCAATGGCATACTGTGTATACAGATCCATTTTGCGAAGTTCTTTACGGTCAATGTAATCAGTTCCATTGAAATTTTTCACTTCGCATGCAAAATGAGTCTTGAATTTAGACGCATCGAAATGAGTAATAGGTCCTGCCCCGCTTACCCCCTTCACCAGGTTGTCCCATGTTTCTGCAACATTGTTACCTACAGGAGTAAGAGCACCAAGACCTGTTACTACTACTCTTTTTAATTCCATATTATAAAATAAGGATAATTACTTAGCGTTAGCTTCGATATAAGAAACGGCGTCACCTACTGTACCAATTTTCTCAGCTTGATCATCAGGAATAGAAATACCGAATTCTTTTTCGAATTCCATAATCAGTTCTACAGTATCCAGTGAATCTGCGCCCAGATCGTTAGTGAAGCTTGCTTCTGTTGTAACTTCTGATTCTTCTACACCTAATTTATCAACGATAATAGCTTTTACTCTTGATGCAATTTCAGACATAACTTTAATTTTTTAGTTAATAAATTGAATTATTTTATTTTCTTTGCGGTTGCAAAGGAATAAATATTTCTTGGGCTGAGCAAATATTCAGGCAAATAAATGCAGAATTTTGCACATTTTTTTGTTTTATGTGCACCAAAATAGAGAACATCATGAAGAAAATCGCAATTTTAGCTTCAGGAGAAGGCACGAATGCTGAAAGAATTATTCGGTATTTTTTAGAGAAAAGAACAGCTGAAGTAGCATTGGTTATCGTCAACAAAGCACAGGCCGGTGTACTCAAGCGAGCTGAAAGACTGAGTGTTCCGTCACTTATCCTCACAGCCCAAGACTTTGCCGACGGGAAAGCACTGGAAATACTGCACCAATATCATATTGACTTTATTGTACTGGCAGGCTTCCTCTTGAAAGTACCTGATGCCATTTTGCATGATTATCCGAATAAAATAGTAAATATTCATCCGGCCCTCCTTCCCAAGTTCGGTGGTAAAGGTATGTACGGTTCCCGCGTGCACCAAGCTGTCATAGCTTCCCATGAAAAGGAAAGCGGCATCACCATCCATTATATAAATGAACGATATGATGAAGGAAATACCATTTTCCAAGCCACCTGTCCGGTATTGCCCACTGACACGCCAGATACATTGGCAATACGGGTGCACCAGTTGGAATACGAATATTTCCCTCGGGTGATTGAAGCGACTATTCTAGGCAAAAATCTTTCAATCTAATACGAAAAAACTGAAGAGCTTTGCCTATCCGATAATTGACAGTCTGCACCGACACCTCCAGCTTGTCAGCAATTTCTTTATGGGTCAGTTGTTTATACCGACTCATAACATATACTCTTTGCAGTTCTTTAGGAAGAGAATGAAGGGCTTCCATATAGGTATTAAACAACTCCGTGCCATAACAAGAATCCAATGCCGGCAGAGATTTCAACTGTTGGCTCTGATATTCTTCATATACCTGACGGGTAATATGGGAACGGGTGATTGAATTCAATGCCCTGTTCCTGACACTGGTAAATAAGAAAGATTTCAGCGACAAGTCCTCTACCAGCAACTCACGTTTTTCCCACACATACATCATCAAATCCTGCACTATCTCTTCAGCCTCTTCAAGAGAAACATACGAGGAACAAAACAAACATAGCGGCTTGTAATAAGAAGCATAAACCAGGGAAAATACTTTTTGATCTCCCGACTTCAAGGTTTTAATAATTAAGCGGTTATCATTAAGGTTCATAGGTCATTTTTAATTTAAGGTTACACAAACATAAGTATTTATTTCAAAATAAGAAAACAAGAATGAGATAAAATACAAAAAATATAAGTTTTTGTTTAGTAACCCGGTTATGATATTTGTATTAATAATGTTGACCGACTTAAAGAGAGATTAACAGAAACCTTAATAAATAAACCTTGATAAGTTAACCTTAAACTGAATGCCTATGCGAAAAACTATCAAATCAAACCCATTGGGTAAACATGCCCAATTATCAACAAACCTATTATTTAATCTGAAAACAAAAATCTAATTAAGAACGAACCTCAAAATCTAACCTTATGAGACGAATTTTTACTTTTTTCCTGACATTCCTATTGGGAGTGTTTGTAACAGCATTGTATGCACAAACGCATACAGTCAGCGGTACTGTAATAGATAAAGACGCTAACGAACCTCTGATCGGCGCAAACGTATTAATTAAAGGTACAACTATCGGAACAGTGACCGACCTCGACGGAAAGTATACCCTGCAAGCCGGTGACAAAGACATTCTGGTATTCTCCTATTTAAGTATGAAAACCATAGAGGAACCTGTAAACGGACGTACAGTAATCAACGTAAAAATGGCATCGGATACAGAAACACTGGGTGAAGTCGTAGTAACGGCAATGGGTATTAAACGCCAATCCGAAACACTGACCTATTCTGCGCAAACAGTAGGAGGTAAAGACGTTAATGACATCAAGAGCGTCAATATGATTAACTCCCTGCAAGGTAAAAGTGCCGGTATGATGATCACACCGAACTCAACCGGAGCCGGCGGTTCTTCCAAGATTCTGTTCCGTGGCAATAAGTCCATCAGCGGTAACAACCAACCGTTAGTAGTAGTAGACGGAGTTCCTGTCATGATGAATATCACCAACTCACAAGTAGACAGCAACTACGGAGGCCAGCGAGACGGTGGTGACGCCATGTCTACAATCAATCCGGACGACATCGCCCAAATCACTTTGCTGAAAGGTGCATCGGCAGCAGCGCTTTATGGTGCGGTAGCAGCCAATGGCGCCATTATGATTACCACCAAATCAGCACAGTCGGGTAAAGTTTCCGTTAATGTATCCAGCAACACCACGATGGAGAGCCCAATGGTGCTACCCGAATTCCAGACTACTTATGGAATGAGCGACAACGGTACTTTCAGCTGGGGTGAGAAACTAAGCAGCAAAGCTCCAAACTATGCAAAAAAATTCTTCCGTACCGGATTTACAACGAATAACTCCATCTCCTTAAGCGGAGGCAATGAAAATATCCAATCTTATTTTTCCTATGCCAATGTCTATTCACAAGGCATCACTCCCCAGAATGACTACCGAAGCCACAATTTGAATTCAAAAGTAGGTTTCAATATTCTGAAAGACATTCATATTGATTTCACGGCCAAGTTTACCAACCAGCACATCACCAATCAGGCAGCTGCCGGTTACTTATGGAATCCGCTGACCGGTGTTTATCTCTTCCCTAGAGGAGAAGACTGGAATGGCTATAAAGAGAACTTCGAGGTATATGATCCCGCAAGAGGCTGCTATGTCCAAAACTGGACAAATACACAACAACAGCAATTCGGTAATCCATATTGGATGTTGAACAGACAGACCCCTATCACCGACCGTAACCGCTATGAATTCGGCGGAAGCATCAAATGGAACATTACTCCGGATCTGAATATCCAAGGACGTATGCGTTACGAAAGAGGAGAAGAACACTGGGTACACAATGCTTACGCATCCAGCGTAGGAAACCTTTATCCGATGGGACGCATGAAAGACAACCGCTATTTCAGCGACCAACTTTATGGCGATGTTTTAGTAAGCTACAACCATACATTCAATGATTTTTCTCTATCCGCTACCGCAGGTTCCAGTTTTACAAAAACCAAAACCTCTCATGTAGACCTATGGGGCGAGGGTTCCCAGTTCTCACAGCCCGGTTCCGGAAACATTTTTTATCCGAACATCTTTACTCCGAACAACTATTATGGCAATATGTCCACCGTAGGCAAAGATGACAACTGGATGACCCAAAAACGGCTGAACTCAGTATTCGCCACCGCACAACTCGGTTACCGTGAAGGCATATTCCTTGATATATCAGCACGTAATGACTGGTCTTCGGCATTGGCTTTCACAGAAAGCTGTTCATTCTTTTATCCCTCTTTTGGCGGTAGTGTCCTGCTGAACAAATTTGTAGATATGGGTAAGAACATTGATTTGTTCAAATTCCGTGCAAGCTATTCTATCGTAGGTAATGACGTACCTGTATTCATGAGTAATCTGCTCTATTCTCTAGGTTCTCAAGGTGCCATCACTCCCCCCGACAAAGCTCCATTCAGAACATTGAAGCCGGAAAAAACCCATTCTTTAGAAATTGGTTTTGACGGTACATTCTTACAGAACCGACTGAATATCAACCTGACTTATTATAAAACCAACACCAAAAATCAGTTCTTCTCCGTTGCGGCTCCTTACGAATCAGGCTTGAGAAACCGTTATGTAAACGCCGGTAATGTAGAAAACAAAGGCTTTGAATTCAATATCGGATGGTACGAGCAGTTCACTGACAACTTCAGCTGGAGTACCAACCTGAACTTCTCTTATAATGATAATAAAATCAAAGAATTGGTAGATGACCTTCCCAACGGACTGACATTGACCGATTTCGGAGGTGCAAAAGTTATATTGAAAGAAGGCGGCCACTACGGAGATCTGTATGTACGTCATCTGATGCGTGATGAAAACGGCAAACCCTTGCAAAACGAAAAAGGAGAGCCTATCGTAAGTGGTGATTCTATGGACGAACTGGAATACGCAGGCAATATGAATGCCAAAGTAAATATGGGATGGACAAACACATTCCGCTACAAAGACTTCTCACTATCGTTCCTGATTGATGCTAAATTCGGTGGAAAAGTGATTAGTATGACCGAAGCCGCCTTGGACGGATGGGGCGTATCGAAACGTTCAGGTGAAGCCCGTGATGCCGGCGGTATTACAGTGGACGGAGTAAAATTTGATGCCGACAAGTACTATCGTACCACCGGTAACAACAACTTCAACAGTCCATACGCTGTGGAAAACTATGTTTATGATGCTACCAATATTCGTCTTCGTGAAGTGACTTTCGGTTATACCTTCCGTAACTTGCTGGGTGCAGGCAAGAACCTGACAGCAGCCATCATCGGCCGCAACCTGTTTTTCTTCCATAAAGACGCCCCGATGGATCCGGATGTATCGGCAGGTACAGGTAATGGAATACAAGGTGTAGATATGTTTGCACTGCCTACCTCACGCAGTTTTGGTCTTAATTTAAAACTTAACTTCTAATGCTTGAAACTATGAAACGGAATAAGATATTAACATACGCCTTCTTAATGGCAATCCCCATGACTACAGGAAACATCTTTTCTTCCTGTACAGACGACTTCGAGAAATTGAATACCAGTAACATACAGGTAGATCCGGCAGACCTTCCTTTTGCCGCACAATGTACCGAACCGATGACCTACTGTTATCCTCCTCAGCAAAATATGTTCCAGTTTTGGACCAACCTGACTATTGACCTTTATGGAGGTTATTTTATGACTCCCAACGGTAACTTCACCAACGGTGATATGGGAGAGAACCGGGGACATAGCGGTGGTATGTACGAAAACTATTATCTCCATATTTTCAATAACACCCGCCGCATCATCGCACAATGTGACGCCAGTGGTGAAAGAGGCCTGTCAGGCGTGATGCGTATCGTACAGGCTTACGGAACATTGATGACCACAGATGCCTACGGACCGATACCTTACAGCTCCATCCTATCGGGAGAAAACGAAGTGTATTTCGAGTTCGACAGCCAGAAAGACCTGTATAAAGCCATGCTTGAAGATCTGAGTACAGCCATTACTGACATCAGTGCCATGGGAGCAGATGAAATAGCCAAATTGAAATCCTTTGACTGTTGGTGCAACGGCGACAAAGACCTATGGGTAAAAATAGCCAATACGATGAAACTACGCATGGCGTTACGCCTGTCCAAACGGGAAACCGAAGCCGGCAACGCCGGAATGAACCTTAAGGCAATCGCTACCGAGGCTGCCCAAAACACTTTGGCAACAGTCAACAAGGATATTCTGATCGATAAAAGTCTTGAGAATGAAATGTGGCTGATGTTCAATTGGGGTGATTGTGGATTCAATGCCAATCTGGTAACTATTATGAGTGGAACCAAAGATCCGCGCCAACCGTTATATATGACCCTGAATACCGGAGATATCAAAAACGAAGCCGGTACTACCACAGTAGCTGCCAATAGTCAATACCTGGGTATCCGTTTTGCCAGTGGCCTGCCTGCCAAACCAAACAGTTGGGGTAACTTCTCCGGTTGGATTCAAGGAAACAACGGTTCCTCTTATTCCATGCCACTGCCCATCATGAAAGCAGCGGAAGCCTATTTCCTACTGGCTGAAGCAAAATTAAGATGGGATATCGGCAGTGAAAGTGTAAAGAACCTATATGAAAATGGAATCCGTGTTTCCATGACTAATGAATTAGCTTATCGGGGGGCTTATGCCGGAATCAAAGAATATCCGGAAGGAGCAGTAGATGCCTACATCAACGGAACAAGCACCCAAATAGACTATACAGATCCCATCAAAGCCGAATTAAGCACTCCGGCTGTAAATAAATTAAGTGTAAAATGGGATGAGAGCGCAAGCAACGAAGAAAAGCTGGAAAGAATCATCACCCAAAAATGGCTCGCCCTATTCCCTCTATCCACCGAAGGCTGGGCAGAACAACGCCGCACCGGCTATCCACGCTTCTTCCCTGCATTCGTCAATGAAAGTAATGGAGCCGTAAACACAGAAGAAGGTGTGCGCCGCGTAATTTATAGCAGCCAGGCTTATGATGCCAACGCTAAGGGAGTAGAAGGCGGAATCAAGCTTCTGGACGAAGAAAATTCCAGCAAATTCGGTATTTCCGGCGACAAAGGCGGTACACATCTTTGGTGGGATAATGCTGATAAAGGAAACTTTTAAAGGCAATATTTTAAGGTAAAGACTGTGATTTTTGTTTCAATAGGTATTCCATATTAAAGTTTCGGATAGGGCAGACCGTGAGGTTTGCCCTATTTTATGACTACCTCCGAAAAGCCGATACAATAACCTCCCGCACCCGAATTGTTATCATTACTAAATGAAATTAAAGACTTTTTCATCTCTTGTTGCTTGGCAAATAAAAGAAAAGCCGTAAGTTTGCCTTCCAAAAAAGAATAAAACACAGGATGCAATTATCACCCAAGGAATTTGAATACCAATTTCGCTGTCTTTACCGTCCGCTGAATATGTATGCCCTGCGCTATACTGAAAATCTGGATGACGCAGAAGACATCGTCCAACAAGCCTTCTCTGATGTATGGGAGAAGCTTGTCGGAGGCACATCTATTCAAAACCTGAAAGCTTATATGTACCAAACTGTACGTAACCGCTCACTCACACTGATAACCAACCGACAAACACACTGTGAAACAACCGAACTGACAGACTTGGAAGATTTAACAGAAGAAGAACGCATCATCCGGTCAGAACGTGACGCGCGTTTATGGACAGCCATCGACCACCTTCCTACCGAACGGAAAAAGATCTTTCTGCTTTCCAAACGTGACGGCCTTACTTATCAGGAAATTGCCACCGAACTGGGTATTTCTATAAAAACTGTCGAACATCAAATCAGTAAGGCACTGAAAACATTACGAGAAACAGCCATTAAAATATATACTTTTTTCTTCGGATAAAAAAATCGGCAAGCGAATAGGGGGATTTTGTCTTTTCCCTGTCTTAACAATAAAAAGAAAGAAGATCGCATGGAGAAAGAAGAGAAAGATATTCGTTTTGTAGCCCGGTTCTATCGGGAAAACAGGCTGGACACAACACAAGCCTGGCAAAAACTAGGTATCGGCAAACAAAGAAATAACTCTATCTTATTATATAGACTGATAACTATCGCTGCTGTCACTTTCCTGATAGCCGGATTCAGTTGGTGGTGGATATACGACAGGCAAGACTGGATTGTCATTGCCTCATCCGCACACGCCGTCAAAGAAGTCACGCTTCCGGACAACAGCCATATTACGCTGGCAGAGAATTCGGCCTTACAGTATGACCGCTTGGCATACGGCAAAAAAAACAGGAACGTCACTTTAAATGGAAAAGCATATTTTTCAGTCACACATCAAGAACAATGTCCTTTCAGGGTACAGACCGAACTGGCAAACATACAAGTACTGGGTACACAATTCCAAGTAACGGCAAATGCAAATCAGACTTCGGCAACCGTAGAGTCTGGAAAAGTCCGTTTTTATAACAAAGAACAAAAAGAGGCTATCCTGACAAAAGGCATGTATGCCTTCATTAACCAAAAAGGACAAATGCAAATAAACAAACAAAGTGACCCCAACACTTTTGCATGGAAGACCCACGTGTTTGTTTATAATGAAGCCCCCTTGAAAAAGGTAGTAAAAGAATTAGAAGAAGTCTATAAGGTCCATATCGGCGGAATTCCACAAAAAGAGTACTATCTGACCACGACCTTTGACAATACTCCGATAGAAGACATAATTGAAATCATAAACCAAACACTAGATACGAAACTAGACATAACCCAATGATGCAATTCCATTCTAAATTTTCTTTTCTTCTGCTCCTTTGCCTCATGCACATTTGTATTGAGGCAAAAGGAACAGAACATGATGAGCCCCTCGTAACATTAGATATGAAACAAACCCCCATCCGTAAAGTTTTGGCAGAAATCACCCGGCAGACAGGTGTAACCTTTTCGTATGAGTCCTCCTTAACAAAACATCTGTTACCGATAGATATAACAATAACCGCCCAGCCGTTATCCCACTGTTTGCGCATTCTGTTTCAAAAACTGCCCGTAGAATATATACAATCAGGCAAATACATCATCCTCAAGAAAAAACAGAAAAACATTGTAATCAGCGGCTTCATACGAGACAAATCCTCCTCAGAGTCCCTTATAGGCGCCTCCATCTATGATGCCAAAAGCCATCAAGGAACAACCAGCAACGCCGACGGCTTTTTCAGTCTGACTCTGGAAGCCGGAAACGATGTATACCTGAACATCTCCTATGTAGGTTATGACAGTTTCCACCGTTCATTCACACAATTGGAACAAGACACGCTGCTTCCGGTTCTGCTGAACAGCCACCAGCAATTAGCCGAAGTGGTAGTGACCGGAGAATATACCTCTTCTCCATTAGTCCAAACATCCGATATGGGACATACCCGTCTCAACAAAGACCTGATCCAACAAACCCCGGTATTATTCGGAGAAGCTGATATTATAAAAACCCTACAGACCTTGCCGGGTGTATCGGCAGGCACAGCCGGATTGGCAGGAATGTATGTGCGGGGCGGTAATGGAGACGACAATCTTTATATGATAGAAGGGAATCCGTTATACCAGATCAACCATGTGGGCGGTCTGTTTTCCTCCTTCAACGCCGAAGCCGTAAAGGATGTAGAATTCTTTAAGTCCGCCTTCCCCGCCCGTTACGGAGGAAGACTGTCCAGCGTAGTCGATATCCATACAAAGGATGGCAACATGAAAGAATATCACGGAAGCGCCATGCTGGGACTGACCTCAGGCAGCCTGAATCTGGAAGGTCCGTTGGTCAAAGACCGGACCTCATTCAACTTTGCATTACGCCGTTCATGGATTGACGCGCTTTCGGCCCCAACCATCGCCATCTGGAACGCTACCAGAAATAAAGGAGAAACCCAAATAGTGGCACGATACGCTTTTACCGACATGAACTTTAAACTCAACCACCAGTTCAATGACCGCAGCCGCGGATATGCCGGTCTTTACTGGGGAAACGATTTTTTGAAGGGAGGAGAAAAAAGAGAAGGTGACAACGGATATGAAAGCAGAAACACCGGCAGACTGCGATGGGGAAACATCATGGCATTTACCGGCTGGTCATACGTATTCAACAACCAACTCTTCGGTAATGTGAATGCCGCCTTTACCCACTACTCTTCCACCTTGAAAGGAGACTACTACCAAGGAACAGAAGCCAACTACGTATCACAGGAAAGTTCAACCCGGAACCGCATTGACGACCTCAGCATACGAGCCAATTTCGATTTCCGCCCCAATGCTTCCCACCAGTTGCATTTCGGCACTCATTATATTTACCACCGTTTTCATCCCGTAGACGAAAAATCGCATTTTTCCAATGGCATGACCACCCAGACCAGACAAAACAACGACACTGCCCTACCTGCACATGAATTAGGCATATATATGGAAGAAGACTGGAAAATGAACAAAAGAATACGTTTAAACGCCGGGGTTCACCTCGGACTATACACCATTGACGGGAAAACGTACACTTCCCTGGAACCCCGTTTTTCCAGTCGTTTCCTGATCAATCCGCAACTCAGCCTCAAAGCCTCTTATACCCGGATGAGCCAATATGTACATCAAGTCAATGAAAGCTACATCAACCTGCCCACAGACACATGGATACCGGTCAGCCGCAAGCTGAAACCGATGCAGAGCGACCAACTGGCTGTAGGAGCTTATTACACCACCGGCAACAAAATCTACTCTTTCTCCATAGAAGGATATTATAAATGGATGAAACATCTGATGGACTATAAAGACAACTACCAGTTTCTCCCTCCTTCCACCAGCTGGGAAGACAAACTGACTCAAGGAAAAGGACGTTCTTACGGCGTAGAACTTATTGCCCGCAAAGAAAAAGGGAAAATAACCGGATGGGCAGGCTATACTCTAAGCTGGAATGACAGACAGTTCACTGAGATAAATAAAGGCAAGCGTTTTCCTGCCAAATTCGACAACCGACATAAATTCAATATAATAGCCAATTGGAAAATCAAGCCCAAACTGGAGTTGACCGGAAGCTGGACCTACGCAACCGGTAACCGGCTCACGGTTTCTTTCGAAAACTACCAGGCCGTTTCTCCCCAACATCCGTTTCCGGGAGGCAGCCTGGTTCCTCCTTATATAGATCCAGGCGGATTAGACTATTATACGGAACGTAATAATTTCCAACTTCCCGCCTATCACAGACTCGACTTGGGCATCAATATTTACCGGCCAAAGAAAAAGAACCGGATGGGAATATGGAATATCAGCATCTACAATGTCTATTCCTACATGGCACCCGTCAGCATACGCAAAGGATGGTGGTATAATAACGACTGCTTCTATACCCTGGGCATAGTTCCCATTATACCATCAGTTTCTTACACTTATAAATTTTAAATGATTATGAAACATCTGCTATATACATTACTTCTAGGAGTGTTCCTTACCTCCTGTTATCGAAAAATAGATTTGGACGAATATCGCACTACGCCCAAAATGGTAATAAACAGTGTAGTATCCCCCGACACAGTGGTAATGGCCTCCATCACCCGGACCTGGTTCTATCCAGACAAGAAGCCTTATGTCAATCTCCCTCACGCCCATGTGGAGCTCTATATCAACAATCAATACATAGAAACCATGCAATGGAAAACACTGAATAATCCCCGGAACCCAGACCAGCCGGATACCTTATTCCTTTCAAATACAATTCCGGCAGAAGGAGACCGGATAAAAATTGTTGCATCCACCCCCGAATATGGTACGGTAACGGCAGAAGATATCATACCAAAGAAAGTAGCTATAAAAAACGCCAGTCATACAATTAAAAAAGGTAACGGAGTTTATCAAGGAACAATTTCCGACTATTTTGAAATATACTATGAAGTCACGTTTGATGAATTTCCGGAAAAGAACAATTATTATCTGGCCAAAATCACACAAATAAAAACAGGCTATTACGGTTACTACGAAACAGAAATAGATTATATAGATCCTGTATTCAAGGAACAGGATGCCATATTGGACGAAAGTATGGCATTCAACGGATTGGAAAAAAGAGGAGGAGCCCTCTTTACCGACCAAAGCATTAACGGACAAACCTATACTTTACAAATAAAAGAGACAACGGCAGAGTTAGACGAAACAGAACAAAGAATCATTTCCATCTATTCCCTTTCCGAATCCTACTTTTTATACCTGTTGTCCTTACAAAAAATTGCCGGAAGCACGTTAGAAGGAGGCTTGGGTAACATTGGACTAGCCGAACCTCTACGGGTTTACAGCAATGTGGAGGGAGGAACAGGTATTCTGGGCGGCAACCAACATTCGGAAACAACTATAACATTGAATAACCCATCTAAAAAATAATTGATTATGGATACATTACAACAAGCTCCCGCCTTATGGTATTGGAGCGAACCCGCATCGGGATACAGCATTGAAGATTGCGAACAGATTGTAGCAGAAGAGATGCAAACAGCAAAAGCAGACTAAAAGTTCTGGCCACCGTAGGGGTACATTGAAATGTCCCCCTACGGTAAAAAAGAAATTTCACGCCTCAATGGATAATTCCCCCGCAAATGTTCAAATTCTTCGGGATGCCGTTTCAATGCATCACTGTCACGAGTCGGATCATACACCTGTAGAAAAGCCTCTTCCGGATCAGAAGAATAATCCATATACGGCAAAGCAGGCGGTACTATTTTAAAATCAGCCTGTATATGGAAGAAGTTACAAAGCTCCTCCAATGCCATCCGTGTAGCATTCGACTTTCCGTCAGCTGAATACCCTGCTATATGAGGGGTTCCCAAAAAAACTTTCTGCAACAAATCCGGGTGAATATCCGGTTCATTTTCCCACGTATCAATAACCGCATCACGTATCCGGCCTGTCTTCAGCGCATCAAGCAAAGCCAATGTCTCTATTACTTCTCCACGAGAAGTATTCACAATAAAAGGTTTCCGTTGCAAACCGGCAAAGAAATCCGCATCCGCCAGATGGAACGTTTTATATTTCCCATTCCTGTTCAGCGGAGTATGAAAGGTTATTATATCACATTCCCTTGCCAGTACAGACAAATCCACAAATTCCGTTTCCCCCCGGTCCGCACGTGGAGGATCATTCAGCAAGACCCGCATCCCCAATGCCTCCGCCATACGTTGGATACGGCTTCCCACATGTCCTACCCCAACAATCCCCAGACAGCTTTCTTCCAATCTCACCCCCTTCCGGCGTTTCAACAATAATAATACCGAATGCAGGTACTGCTCCACACTGCCGGCATTACAACCGGGACAATTTTTCCATACAATTCCCGCCTCATCACAATAGTCCACATCAATATGATCAAAACCGATGGTCGCAGTAGCAATGAATTTCACCTTGCTTCCTTCCAGCAGTTCACGGTTACAACGGGTACGGGTACGGATCACCAATGCGTCAGCATCCCGTACATCCCCGGCGGTAAAACCACTGCCGGGCAAATACACCACTTCATCGGCTATCTGTTCGACAGCTTCATGTATATAAGGTATTTTATTATCTACAATTATTTTCATCTTTCAAAAACTTGCTTGGGAACAAAGGTAGACACTTTTACCGAATAATAATTGGCTGATTAGAAAACTTTGCATAGATTTGTACATTCAATAAAACAGCTGTTATGTCCAAGATTCTTGTAATCTGCTTTTCATCCATCAATAATGTGGCAATGGCAATCCCGGTCATTCACTCATTGGCTACGCAATATGCCCAGCATCAAATCATGGTGCTGAGCATAGACACATTCTCCCCCTTATTCGAGAATGTGCCGGACAATGTTATTTTCCGTGGGGCAGATTTCAGAGGAGAACATGCCGGATTAATGGGTCTGGGATGGCTGTACAATGATTTAAAAGAAGAAAAATTTGATGCCGTAGCCGCTTTCCAGCCCACATTCCGCAGCCGTTTTCTTTGCTGGCGTTTTCGTCTGGCAGGCATAAAAGCAGCCCACATCAAGCAGAACAGGCGGGAACTGCAAAAACTGATACGGCGGAAACATAAAATATATACAGAGCAAGACTCCTTTTTTCAGCGCTGTGCCCATACGCTCAGTCAGATAGGTTACCCCATCCGGTTAAGTTTCCTCTCCCTTTTCGGAAAGAATAAAGGCAATATTTCCAGCCTGGCTCCGTTAACCGGTGAGAAGAACCAAGAAACATGGATTGGAATCGCTCCCTTTGCAACACATGTAGGCAAAATCTATCCGTTGTCAAAGCAAGAGCAGATCCTCAAACATCTATCTGCACGCGACCATACAAAAATCTTCTTATTCGGAGGCGGGAAAAAAGAAATCAAAGTATTGGAAGAATGGGCCCAACATTTCCCCAATGTCATCTCAACAGCCGGCAAACTAACCATAAATATGGAATTGGCCCTCATGAGCAATATGGACGTCATGCTGGTAATGGATGCCGCCAATATGCACCTTGCATCATTAGTGAACATCCCGGTTGTGTCCATTTGGGGGGCAACGCATCCCTGTGCAGGCTTTGCAGGATGGAATCAGTCTGCGGCAAACACAATACAGATAGACCTGCCCTGCCGTCCTTGTTCCTTATCCGGAGAAAAGCACTGTTATAGAAAAGATTATGCCTGTCTGCAAGGCATAACTCCCGAAATGGTAATAGAACACATAAACAAAGTCATCAGTTAAATGAAACAAATAAATCTCATATATTATTCCGTTTTCTTTTTGTGGTATTTGCTTTCGCTTCTACCCTTGCGATTCTTATATTTCATATCCGATCTTCTTTTTTATCCGCTCTATTATTGCATCCGCTACAGACGTAAAATCATACGCAATAATTTATCAAACTCATTCCCCGAGAAAGATTTAAAAGAGATTGTCCAAATCGAGAAACAATTTTACTCTTTCTTTTGCGACTATATAGTAGAAACGCTCAAGTTATTCTCCATTTCAAAAAAACAACTGATGAGAAGAATGACTTTTGAAGGACTGGACGAGATAGTGGAAAGCATGAACAAAAAGAACAAAGACTTCTGTTTTATCTATTTAGGGCATTATTGCAACTGGGAATGGATTGCATCCTTGCCTTATTGGATTTCCAAAGACATATCCTGCGGACAAATCTATCATCCACTGTACAATCAGGCTTTCGACAAACTATTTCTAAGATTACGCAACCAGTTCGGAGGCGAATGCATCCCCATGAAAACGACTTTGCGCCGCATCATTGAATTAAAACGGACAAAGCAAAAGGCAATTATCGGATTTATTTCGGACCAAGCACCCAAGTGGAACAGCATACATCACTGGACTGAATTTCTAAACCAAGAAACACCGGTTTTCATCGGTACGGAGAAAATAGGCAAGCAAGTGGACGCCTTGATTTATTATGCTGACGTAACACGGGTCAAAAGAGGATACTACCACTGCCGGCTCAAACCATTGTGCGACACCCCCCGGCAAGTACCCGATTTTGAATTGACCGATTTGTTTACCCGAGAATTGGAACAAACAATAAAAGCGCATCCCCAATATTGGCTCTGGAGCCATAACCGCTGGAAAAGAACCAAAGAAGAGTGGCTGCGCAGACAACAGGAAGAAACTAAGTGATTATGGAAAAATATGATTATTTGATAGTAGGTGCCGGTTTGTTCGGCGCCGTTTTTGCCCACGAGGCAAAACGAGTAGGTAAACATTGCCTGGTAATTGACAAGCGCAATCATCGCGGAGGCAATATCTACTGTGAAGATATGGAGGGCATCCATGTACATAAATATGGTGCACATATCTTCCATACCGACAATAAAGAAGTGTGGGACTATGTAAACAGCTTTGTCGAATTCAACCGATACACCAACTCCCCTTTGGCTTACTTTGACGGGAAATTATACAATCTTCCCTTCAACATGAACACTTTTTATCAGCTGTGGGGAGTAAAGACTCCGGCGGAAGCCAAGGCCAAGATAGAAGAGCAACGTAAAGAATTTGACCATATCGCCACCCCCGCCAACCTGGAGGAGCAAGCATTAAAGCTATGTGGAAAAGACATTTACCATCGCCTTATCAAAGGTTATACAGAGAAACAATGGGGACGTTCCGCCAAAGAATTACCGGCATTCATCATCAAACGTATTCCTTTCCGTTTCATTTATGACAACAACTATTTCAATGACAGCTACCAAGGAATCCCCAAAGGCGGATACAACGCCCTTATCGATGCGTTACTGGAAGGAACCGAGGTTCGTCTCAACACCAATTATTTCAGCAACCGCAATGAACTGGACGCATTGGCAGACAATATCCTGTTCACCGGATGCATAGACCAGTTCTTCGATTACCAATGCGGACATCTGGAATACAGAAGCCTGCGCTTTGAACATAAACAGCTGGAAACAGAGGATTTCCAAGGCAACGCAGTAGTCAATTATACAGAACGTGAGGTACCCTATACCCGAATCATTGAGCACAAACACTTTGAATTCGGCACACAGCCCACCACTGTAATCACGTATGAATATCCCGATGATTTCGCGCCGGGCAAAGAACCTTACTATCCGATAAACGACAAGCGGAACACCGAAATGATGAGCCAATATAAAAAACTGGCCTCTGAGCGGAAAGACGTTTTATTCGGAGGCCGTCTGGCACAATACGCATACGCCGACATGGACGATACCGTAGCCGCCGCCCTCGCCTTATGCAAAAAGACATTTAAATAAAAGGAAATCCTTGGACTCCCCAAGGTTTTCCGCTAAATTTGCATGATATTCCTAAATTGACAAACAACATAGATAACAAACCAATGAAGTGCCTTCATATCATAACACCCGTAAAAGATTCGATTGACTCCACGCTTGAAACCGTAAAAGCAATCATGGAATCGGATATTTTGGTTCCTTTCACTTATACTGTCTATAACGATTTCAGCACGGAAGAAAATACCCATCGGCTGGAAGAGGCCGCCCGTCAATGGAATTTTCGTCTGGTCAACTTATCAGACCTGACCGACCACCCCTCTCCCAACTATCTACTGGTGTTACAAACAGCACAAAAAGAAGCCATCGAAGCAGATGCAGGATTACTGATTGTGGAATCGGATGTTATTGTCAAAAAAAACACATTGCAATCACTATACAATGGAGCATTGCAACAGAAACAATGCGGAATTGCAGCAGCTGTGACAACCGATGAAAAAGGCGTAATCAATTACCCCTACCTACACGCCAAGGGACACGAGAATCAAGCGTACCCGGAAAAAAAGCATTGCAGCTTCTGCTGTTCACTACTCACCCCCGGACTGCTGAAAGCATTTGACTTTCAAACATTAGACCCAAGCAAGAACTGGTATGATGTGACCATCTCGCACGAGTCACTGAAACGAGGTTTCCAAAACTACCTGTTCACCACGTTGCCCGTATGGCACAGGCCCCATAGCAGCCGTCCGTGGAAACAACTGAAATACAAGAATCCTTTAAAATATTACTGGTTGAAATATACCAAAGGACTAGACAAAATTTAACACTATTATAATGATATGAGCAAGACAGAGCGTTTGTTTCATCCCCGCACCTTAGTGATTCACCCTGATTTCAAAAATCTGGAAGAATTTATAGTATCCATTCCCGAACGTTTCCAAAGGAATGAAGGTACTGTTATTCACCAAGGGCGCAATGAATTGCGGAAAATGGAATACAATGGCAAAGAATATGTTATCAAATCCTTTCACAGCCCCCACCTTATCAACCGGTTTGTATATGGCATATTTCGTCCATCCAAGGCAAAACGCTCTTACGACCATGCAGAAATGCTGCTGAAAATAGGTGTAGGCACTCCGCAACCGGTGGGATATATGAATATACGTTCAGGGCTGCTGTTCGATAAAAGTTATTATATCAGCCTCCTCTCCACCTGCCCCTACATTTACGACAACCTGTTCACACAGCAATTCGACTACGCCGAGGAAGTATTCCGCGCCATAGGCAAAGTGACCGCCCGTCTTCACGAACACGGATACGCCCACAAAGACTACGGACGTGCCAACATCCTGTTTCAGAAAACTCCCAATGGCATAACAATAGAAATTGTCGATTTGAACCGGATGTACATCGGCCCCATAGATATGAAGACCGGCTGCAAAAACTTTGAACGCCTGCCGGCAACTCCACAAATGCACCGATGGATGGCAGAAGAATACGCCAAGGCACGGAACTTTGATGTGGAAAAATGCTTTGAGCTCATGAGAGCCTATAGAAGCGTACAGCCGGGAAAAATAGATAACCTTTACTAAAAACTAAATGCATCATGAACATTATAGCCGTAGTTGTAACCTACAACCGAATGGAACTTCTGAAAAGAAATATTCGTTGTCTGCAACAAAACAAGCCGATATCTTCCATTGTAATAGTAAATAACGGAAGCACGGACGGTACAACGGAATGGCTTGCCGCACAGGAAGGGCTGACAGTAATCAATCAGACCAATGTGGGCGGTGCGGGAGGATTCTATACAGGCATACAATACGCTTATCAGGCGGGTGCCGACTGGATTTGGTGCATGGATGACGATGTATTTCCGCGGGCCGACTGTCTGGAACAACTCTTGCCGTATACCGGCAAGAAAGATATCGGCATACTGGCCCCTCGCAGGTTGCTCGAAGGAGAAATATTCACCCATGACTTCCAGGCATACAACCTGAGCAATCCTTTTGTATCCATGTACAGCAAGAAACTGGCAGGACGGCACATCACCTCACCGACAGAAATTACGGGAACAGCTTTCGAAGGTCCGTTCATCCGCCGCGAAGTCGTTGAGAAGATAGGTCTTCCCAATAAAGACCTTTTCATTTTCTGTGATGATACAGATTACTGCCTCCGCACCATACGGGCAGGGTACAAAATACTCTATATACCTGATGCCCTGATGGATAAAGAGAAATTCTTCTCCAACGACACATGGAATGAGCGAAGCAAGAAGAAAAAGTGGAAACGCTTTTACCAGATCCGTAATTCAACTTATTTAAACCATCACTACGGACGCAACATAGCAGTGAAATATCTTCGCGGCTTCAACGGAGTAATGGGATATATTTTCATCGCGTTGTTCACCAGTCCGTTTGCAAAAGCCTATCAATGGAAAGATATACCCCGATTATGGAAAGCCTATTGCGACGGAATACATGAAAAACTTGGAATTATGAGCTAAAAAACGGTAACGCCCTTACCAGTTAATGTTTCATAATAAACTAGCATTTATATACTATATTTACAGAAAAAGAGTAAATTTGTTATATAATTAAATATCAGAATATTATGAGAAAACTAAGGATTACGTTATCTATTATAATGAGTTCAGAATAAAACAAATTCTTTTGACAATAGTATTAATTATCTCTAATATGACAGGTAGAAATCAATAATCATTGGTTATTTATGAGCAATTTATTACTATCCAAAATAGGGCACGTTATATCCGAATTTCCTTTGGCTTTTAAACAAACGAAAGAAGTCAAATTATTCATGACATTGCTGGTAAAAAACGAAGAAGGGATGCTGGAAGAGAATCTACAGTTCCATAAAGCGATGGGAGTGGACGGGTTTATCATTACTGATAATAACTCCACAGACTCAACTCCGGACATTATCCGTAAATACAAACAAAAAGGGTGGATTAAAGAAGTGATAGAAGAAAAGGCTACCAACTATGAACAAAAGGACTGGGTAGACCGTATGATTTGGAAAGCCAAAACCATTTATAAGGCCGACTGGATTATCAATGCCGATGCCGACGAATTATGGTATGCCCCTACCGGCAATTTGAAAGATGAATTATATGCCACCAATGCCAATGTGCTAAATTGTGAAATGAGAAGTGTCTATCCTGAAGAAGAAAAACCCTTTTGGCAATGGGATAAGACTGTAAAAGCGGTAACCGAACCTGAAAAATATGACTTGTCACTCTATTCGCTGTTTGAGCGTCAGAACAAAAAAGTCATTCACCGGACTGCCGGTTACCTGCAAATTTCAATGGGAAACCATAAAGTAACCATGTTCCCACAAAACTCTGCCGACAGCCATATCCATGTATATCATTACAATATACGCGGCAAGCAGCAGTTTATGGAAAAGATGATAAATGGCGGCAAGCAACTGGAGCAACACAAGGGCAGACACGGAGGTCGCCACTGGCGCTACTTCTATCAGTTACATAAAGAAGGAAAACTAGAGGCTGAATATGAACGTGTTATCGGCAGTGCTTATTTTGAAGCACTTCGCAAAGACGGATTCATTATTCCGGATGTAACGATTCCTAATTTCTTTAAAAGATTAAAACCTGATATATAATGAAACATGCATTTCTGATTATCGCCCACAATGAATATCCGGTACTGGAGGTACTACTTTCCATGTTGGACGATGAACGTAATGACATTTATTTGCATATTGACAAACGGGCTACAGAACTGTTTCAGCAAATAAAAAAAGTCAAAATGCAGAAAGCCGGCTTTTATTTAATAGAAAATCCCATCAAAGTATATTGGGGTGATATCAGCCAAGTACAAGTAGAATATCTTCTCTTTGAAACGGCCTTATCACACGGTCCCTATGCTTATTATCATTTATTATCCGGAACGGATTTGCCCATAAAAAGCCAAGATTACATTCATGCTTTTTTCCAGCAGAATGCCGGTAAAGAATTTGTAGGCTTTTGGCAGGATGCCGCTCATCAGCGTGATTTGGAGCGCAAAGTATTCCGATACTATTTTTTTACAAAAAGGTTAAAAGATAAGGAACATCTGTTACATGGAATTACAGCATTAATCCGAAACCTCATATTAGCAGTACAGAAAATAAGCCATTATCGCAGAAAACAAACTTTTGAATTCAAAAAAGGAGGAAATTGGATAAGTATTACCGAAAACGCAGTCAAGTATCTATTACAATACAAAGAGATTGTATTAAATCGTATGAAATATACACTTTGCGCAGATGAAATATTCATTCAAACTATTTTATGGAACTCTCCTTTTCGAGAAAGAATGCATTGTACGAACAATGCCAATACCGGTAGTATGCGGGAAATTGACTGGGAGCATGGCAGCCCCTATATATGGCAAGACCATGATTATCAGACGCTTATTAACTCTAATAAAATATTTGCACGGAAATTCAATTCAAACCAGATGGGAGTTGTCTACAAGATTCAAAAATTATATTTAAAACAAGTTCCCAAATGAATATACTATTTTATACTACCAATGAAGTTGCGCCACAATACGGAGGTGTTGAAAGAGTTACTGCTAATATTGCAAATGCATTAACTACTTTTTATAATGTGAACTGTTACTCTGCCTATAAATACAACATTGACAAATCCTTTATTAAACAGCAATTCGTTAATACAATTAAAATCAATTCTTATCACAATCTCAATAATTTAATCCAATTTATAGAACAAAATAAAATTGACGTCATTATTAATCAAGGAGAGCATAAGTTAACTAAGAGTTTAAGACTTGCTTTAAACCAGTCTCAAAACAAAAAATGCAAGCTAATGTTTGCACTCCACGTAAGTCCTGCCACGGAAATTAATTTCATCACCTTAGATAATCCTAAAAAAGAACTAAAAGAAGGAAAGAACATTAGGAAAAACATCAGCAAATTTTTATCCTTTCCATATCAAAAGATAAGAAAAATAATAAAACTACCTATTTTATATAGAGAGTCATATCATTTTGCCGATAAGGTTATCTTATTATCTTCTCATTTCAAAAAGCCGTTTCTAGAATACTCTCATTTAAAAGATGATAGTAAAATAAGAATAATCCATAATGCTCTTTCATTCCACTCTTTCTATGATTTAGCCAACTATAATCACAAAAAGAAAGAAGTACTTATTGTATCCAGACTGGAAGAAGAACCTAAAAGAATTTCTCTGGCTTTAAAGATTTGGAAGGAAATTGAAACAGACCATACTCTATCCGAATGGAAGCTAAAAATAGTAGGACATGGGAAAATGGAAAGCTGGTACAAAAGTCTAGTCATACATTATGGCTTACAACGTGTCTTTTTTGAAGGGACAAAAAATCCGGAACCTTATTATAATGAAGCTTCTATTTTTATGATGACCTCATCTTTTGAAGGATGGGGGCTGACATTAACCGAGGCACAACAATATGGTTGCGTTCCTTTAGCTTTTCATAGTTTTGCTTCATTGACAGACATAATAACAGATAAAGTCAATGGGTTTGCTATCCCCAATGATGATATATCACTATATATTAAACAGATGAAGCTATTGATGACAGATGAAAAGCTACGTAAATCAATGTCTGCCAACGCTATTGAAAGTAGCAAGCAATTTTCCATCGAAATTATCATAAAGAAATGGATGGAAGTGATCAATGAATAATACTTTTATTTTTATCATACCAAATCAAAATTCTAATAATTCCATGCTCTCTTATATGCAATTACAAGATAATCAGCGCTATCCAAAATAAAATTTCATACCGTCTTAACATTATCCCCCCCCTTCAAAAAATCCTGGCTTCCTTTAGGATTCACCTGAAAAATCAAGGGGAGAACCTTTGTTCTTAAAGTATCATTTTATTCTTTGGATAACATCCGAAAGTATTCTTAATATATCAGCTCACTAGAAAGTTCGGAACATTTATACCCTCATGCCCTCACTACATATATAACAAGTTAATTATAAGATATTTATGTAGTGATGATAAAAAAAATTGCTCTCACTTATACCCTCATGCCCTCACTACATTTTAAAACAGAATTTCTCATAACCTACTTACTGTCAGTTATATATTCTTTCCTGTAAGCTGCTCCGACTTGATATAAAGTATGGCATTTTCAGACTTTTTCCTTGCAAAAGTGCAATAAAGAGTGTGTACTTTCACAGAATGACGGATAACGAAGGCATGGCAACGGTGAAAAAGATCAAAACGTTTAAAAGAATTCATTATCTTTCCTTCAAAATAAGACAATCAATAATACAGGCTATCTATAAATTCTTCCAATAAATAAGGGAATGAATGGATGTGTATAGCAGTCAGCCCTATTGCATAAGCTTTTTCTATCTCCAGATTAAACCTTTTTATATGCATCTATTCTATCTCCATAGCCTTTGGAGTTATCTCCATAAGCTTTGGAGTTATCTCCCAAGACTATGGAGTTAACTCCAAAGGCTTGCGGAGATAAAACAGGCAGGAAGAAAACCCTTAACCATACGGCGGGAAAGGGTTAGAGATATGGATAAGATCTTTTAAGGATGAAGCTGACTACAAGGCTACGCATTCCTTACGTAGGGAGGAAAAATCCCCAGACAGCCTTCTTTTAAAAAAAGCGAAACAGCATATGGGCAGGAAGATATACATCTGACTACATGTATGGTATATAGCAACAAGTCGAAATGCTAAAGTGAGGGCATATATGCAATCCCAATCCTTACTTTTGCCTGCCATACAAACCATACATAAAATTACGAACGCTCGTACAGGGTATCACAAACAATCGCATGAAATAAATCCCCACTAAATTTCTGCTGACCCCAAAGCCGGACAAGCCCTCATTTCAGCAGGCTGAAGGATTTATATCCGGATGAAGGAAATAAAGTGAAAATGATTCATTATAACCAACTGATTAACAATAAATTACCTTGAAATGAAGGATTTGAAGGAAAAAAACAGGTTATAGAGCCAAATCTTCTCTATAACCTGCATATACTCAAATCACCTTGAAACATTCAGAGAGTGATATCTTTCATTATCTTTTCTAATGCTCCGGCATTATGGTTCACATAATTTCCGGCAGCTTTCCCTGCTTGTTGCAAATAAGCCTCATCCGACAGGAATTTGTCCATCAACCGTTTAAAATCATCATAACCGGTTACTTCAAAACCGCCTTTCTGCTCCAACAAATGTTGCGCCTCGCGGAATTTCTTGTTGTTAGGTCCGAATATCACAGGAATACCATATACAGCCGCTTCCAGCACATTATGAATTCCAACTCCAAAGCCACCCCCAATATACGAAATCTCACCATATCGGTAAATGGAGGACAGCAGTCCGTAACAGTCGATAATCAAACAATCGGCCTGTGTCACATTTTCTTCCGTAGCCTCGGTATAGCGGATGCACGGACGTTTCACCTTATCTAAAATCTCCTTCAAATGACTGTCGCTCACCACATGAGGAGCAATAACCAGCTTCATCTCAGGATGCTCATTGAAATACTTGATAAAAATATCCTCATCCGGTCCCCATGAGCTGCCTGCAACAAAAGTCAACGAATCACCTTTGAACTTCTCCACCAGCGGAAGCTGCTTGGCTTGATGGCAGATATCCAGCACGCGGTCAAAACGAGTATCGCCCACAACTGTCACATCGGTCACGCCAATTGTCGCCAGCAATTCTTTGGAAACTTCGTTCTGTACAAACAAATGAGCAAAAGTCCTCAGCACCTCACTATATCTCTTCCCATACCAACGGAAAAAAATCTGATTGGGACGGAAAATGGAAGATACGCTATAGGTGGGAATACCTCTCCTATGCAACTCATTCAAGTAATTCTGCCAAAATTCGTACTTGATAAAAAATACCATACAGGGATTAGCCAATTCTACAAACCGACGGACATTACGCGGAGTGTCGAAAGGCAGATAGCAGACAAGGTCTGCCCCCTGGTAGTTCTTTCTCACTTCATACCCTGAGGGAGAAAAGAAAGTCTGCAATATTTTATATTCGGGATGCTCCTTACGGATACGTTCTATCAAAGGGCGTCCCTGTTCGAACTCCCCCAATGAAGCTGCATGAAACCAAATATAACGGGCATTTTTGTCTATCTTGTTACGCAAGATATCAAATACTTCCCGGTGTCCTTTCACCATTTTGGCGGGCTTGGCACTGAACAGGCCGGCAACCTTCACCCCGAATAGATAAATATAGATGACTAGGTTATAAATCATAACTACCGGCTATTACTTGAGCACTTCCACAGCCCGACGAATGCGTCGCAATGTTTCTTCTTTCCCTAAAACGGCTGAAATATCAAACATATGCGGACCTTTACCTTCGCCTACCAAGGTTAAACGGAAAGCATTCATTATATTACCTAAGTGATAACCTTTATCTTCTATCCATTTCATGACCACAGCCTCCTGATTCTCCAGCGAGAAGTCGTCCAAGGCCTCCAATACGTCCGCCAACTCCAGCATACGTTCGGGAGAGTCCTCTTTCCAACGTTTTTTACGGGTCTTCTCATCATATTCCGTAGGAGCGACGAAGAAGAATTTGCAAGTTTCCCACAAATCCTTGATAAAACTTACACGATCTTTCATCAAGCCTACCACGGTCACCACTTTATCCATAGGAGCTTCAATGCCATGCTCTTTCAAGATCGGCATGAAAAGCCCGGCTACTTCCTCATTGCTTTTCTTCAATATATATTCATGGTTAAACCATTTTCCTTTTTCAAAGTCGAATTTTGCCCCGGCTTTGCTGCAACGGTGCAGGTCAAAAAGCTTCACCAGTTCATCCAAGGACATCAGTTCCTGGTCATTTCCCGGATTCCATCCCAACAGGGCAAGGAAATTGATAACAGCTTCGGGCAGGTAACCCGACTCACGATAACCGGAAGACACCTCACCGGTCTTGGGGTCGTGCCATTCCAACGGGAAAACAGGGAAGCCAAGACGGTCACCATCACGCTTGCTCAGTTTACCGTTACCATCCGGTTTCAACAACAAGGGAAGATGTGCGAACTCGGGCATGGTATCCGCCCAGCCGAAAGCCCGGTACAGCAGGACATGCAACGGAGCGGAAGGCAACCATTCCTCACCACGGATTACATGGGAAACTTCCATCAAATGGTCGTCCACAATGTTTGCCAAATGATAAGTAGGCAGTTCATCCGCCGATTTATATAAAACTTTATCATCCAAAATGGAAGAATTGATCACTACCTCGCCACGGATAATATCATGTACGTGTACATCTTCATTCGGTTCAATCTTGAAACGTACCACATATTGCTTCCCATCGGCAATCAGTGCATCCACTTCTTCTTTCGGCAGAGTCAAAGAGTTACGCATAGACATACGGGTAGAAGCATCGTACTGGAAATTAGAGATTTCCTGACGTTTGGCGTCCAACTCCGCCGGAGTATCGAAAGCAATATACGCCTTACCGCTGTCAAGCAACACCTGTACATATTTCTTATAAATATCACGACGTTCAGACTGACGGTAGGGGCCGTAGTTACCACCAAAGCTGACTCCTTCGTCGAAGTTTATCCCCAACCACTTAAACGACTCAATGATATATTCTTCCGCACCCGGAACAAAGCGATTTGAGTCGGTATCTTCTATACGGAAAATTAAATCTCCACCATGCTGGCGAGCAAACAGATAGTTATACAAGGCTGTGCGCACACCGCCGATATGCAACGCTCCCGTCGGGCTCGGAGCAAAACGAACTCTTACTTTTCTTTCTGACATTGTTGTTTTATATAAAATACGCCGCAAAATTAATCTAAATTTCCCGATTTTTTCGTATTTTGCGCGCAAAAATATACGATTATGAGAAGTTTCAAGACCAACCAACGGTTTTCATATAAAAATTTGATTTATAAAAGCCTTATTTTCATTGCCACAGTATCAGTGATAGTCTACTTTTTACCCAATGAAGGAAAGTTCAACTATCAATTTGATATAAACAAGCCTTGGAAATACGGACTGTTACAGGCATCATTTGATTTTCCGATTTACAAAAACGACATACAAGTACAAAAGGAACAGGACAGCATCCTGGCAGACTATCAACCTTATTTCCAGATAGACAAGGAAGCCGAAAAAAATGTCCTTTCCAAATTAAGGGAGGATTACAACAAGACCTTACGCCATTCACTGCCGGGCACAGACTATGTACGTTATATTGAACGCACATTAAAGGCACTGTATGAGGACGGAATCATTGCCGGAAATGACTTGAAGCGTATGGAGGAAGACAGTATCATTGCCATACGGCTGGTAGACAAGAATGTAGCGACAAGCCGTTTTATCGACCAATTGTACACCGTGAAGGAAGCCTATGAATATTTGCTGAATGCGGATACCACCCACTACAAAAAGAAGATATTACAACAATGTAATCTGAATGATTACATTACACCTAATCTGGTTTATGATGAAGAAAAGTCCGAGGCGGCGCAAAAAGACCTGCTCTCTAATATTTCATGGGCAAACGGCTTTGTGCTGAACGGACAAAAGATTATTGACCGTGGAGAAATTGTTGATGAGCAGACTTACAACATATTGGAATCCTTACGCAAGGAATGGGAAAAACGTAGCGACTCGGTACAAGAGAAAAGACTGACATTGGCCGGACAAATATTATATGTAGGAATCTTCCTGTTCTGCTTCATGGCCTATCTGGAGTTGTTCCGGGCAGATTATTATGAACGGAAAGGAACACTCACCCTGCTATTTGCGCTGATTGTGTTCTTCCCCGTCCTGTCTTCCATTATGGTGGAACAGAACTTGTCAAGTATTTACGTGGTTCCATTTGCCATGATTCCGATTATAGTCCGTGTTTTCCTTGACTCAAGAACGGCATTCATGGCACATGTCACTATCATTTTGCTTTGCTCCATCACTTTACGTTTTCCACATGAGTTTATCTTGTTACAGGTAGTGGCAGGAATGGTGGCGATCTATAGTTTGAGAGAATTGTCCCAACGGTCGCAATTGTTACGGACGGCTTTGGTTGTATTTATCAGTTACGCTTTATTATATTTTGCTTTCGAGCTGATTCATGAAGATGATTTGACCAAGCTGAATACGCGCATGTACATCTATTTTATGATCAACGGTATCTTACTGCTGTTCGCTTATCCGTTACTGTTCCTTTTGGAGAAAATATTCGGTTTTACTTCAGATGTGACTTTGGTGGAACTGTCAAATATCAACAATAGCTTGCTTCGGGAAATGTCCGAAGTAGCTCCGGGCACTTTCCAACACTCATTGCAGATGGCAAACCTGGCTGCTGCGGCGGCAAACAAGATTGGAGGTAAAAGCCAGCTGGTGCGTACGGGAGCATTATATCATGACATCGGTAAAATGGTGAATCCGGCTTTTTTCACAGAAAACCAGTCGGGAGTCAACCCGCACAAGAGTTTAAGTTATGAACAAAGCGCCCAGGTTATCATCAGTCATATCACCGACGGGCTGAAACTGGCGGAAAAGCATAATCTGCCCAAAGTGATCAAAGACTTTATCAGTACCCATCATGGACGGGGACTGACGAAGTATTTCTACATTTCATATAAAAACGAACATCCTGACGAAGAAGTGGATCAGGAAAAGTTCCGCTACCCCGGTCCGAACCCGTTCACCAAGGAACAGGCCGTCCTGATGATGGCCGACTCTGTAGAAGCGGCTTCACGCAGCCTGCCGGAGTACACGGAAGAAAGCATCAGCACACTGGTAGATAAGATTATTGACACACAGGTATCTGAGGGGTATTTCAAAGAATGCCCTATTACGTTCAAGGATATAGCAACAGTCAAAGCACTGTTTAAAGAAAAGCTGAAAACGATGTATCACACCCGAATCAGTTACCCGGAACTAAGGAAGTAAGCAATCCTGCACAAGCATCTTCCAGTATATCAAGCACGTTCTCGAACCCTTGCGCACCGCCATAGTAAGGGTCGGGAACATAGTCTGCCACTTTGGTGCGGCAATAATCCGTCATGCGATGGATTTTCTTTTCCGTTTCCAGATCGGGAGCACGCTCCATCAGGTCCTCTATATTACGGTCGTCCATGCCGATGATCATATCAAAATGATAGAAATCCTCCGTACAGACAGGACGGGAACGATGGGTCAGATTGTAACCGCGGCGGGAAGCATGCATCCGCATACGGCTGTCGGGCAATTCCCCTCTATGATAACTCAGGATTCCGGCAGAATCCACCTCTATCTCGTGTTCCAGTCCTTTTTTCTTTATGAGAGTACGCATCACTTCTTCTGCCGAAGAAGACCTGCAAATGTTACCGAGGCAGACAAAAAGTATTCTTTTCATATATAATCTACAAATGAAGGTATTCTTTAAATGATTTCACATCACGGTTCATGATCAGCTCTTCAGGAAACCCGGTAAGCTGCAACAATTCATACAAATTATCGTAACGGGCTATATCAAACGAAATATGCGCGTCACTTCCCAAAATGACCGGAACTTCATATTTCTTGCATAAACGGAGAATGGTGAGGTTGTTCTCACGGGCATTGGGTTTGTTACGGGTGGGTTTTAAAGAACTGTTATTTATTTCCAATAAAGTATGGTGTTCTTTGGCTGCCAATACCATCGGTTCAAAATGTAACGCCGCCGTACCGTCTCCGGGGTGACTGATAATATGAATAAAAGGATTGCTGATAACCTGTACCATTCCATGGGTGTTTTCTTCTATCGTTCCATATTCATAACATAAAGAGTGGATACCCGCAATACGGATATCAAGCATCTTCATATAATCCTCGTCCAAATCGAGGTTTCCTTTACCATCCAGAATATTAATCTCAGCCCCCAACAACAGCTCCACCCCATACATCCGGCGGGGAACCACATGCAAGTTTCTAAAATAAATAGGATGGCAAGTACCGGGAACACCGGGCGAATGTTCCGTTATCCCTAAAACCTTCAATCCCTTATCGGCGGCAGCTTGCGCCATTTCTTGTAAAGTACTGAATGCATGCCCGCTGGCAATGGTATGGGTATGTACGTCTAATTCTATCTTCATCTTTATTTTCGTTTATCTTTTCTATTATCGTCCAGTGCATGGACCGGTTACTGTGGATCTACATCATAATATACTAACAACGAACGGAAACGTTCATCTTCCAATATGGCACGTTGTACGGCAAGCAGATAATCACGCACTTTCTTTATAGAAGCATTCTGCTCCACTTTCACAATCATTTTTTTTATAAATAAGGTCTGGATACGGGCCACCGGCGGTTTGTCCGGACCCAATACCCTGTCGCCCAATCCGGAACGGAGTTGTGCCGCCATGGTATCCGCCGCCAAATCCAGAATATCCTCTTTGCGGTGTTTCAGATATACATAAATCAAACGATAATAAGGAGGATATTTGAACATCTGCCGTTCTGCCAATTGGTCATAATATAACTGCTCATAGTCATTATGCATCACTTGATGAATAACGGGTAAATCGGGCGATTTGGTCTGAAGGATAACCAGTCCTTGCTTATTTTTACGCCCGGCACGTCCTGCTACTTGGGCCATCAGTTGGAAAGCACGCTCATAGCTCCGGAAATCCGGGAAGTTCAACATCGTATCCGCATTCAGAATCCCCACCACACTGACATGATCAAAGTCCAATCCTTTGGACACCATCTGCGTACCAATCAGGATGTCCGTCTTGCCCTGTTCAAAATCCGCGATAATTTTCTCGTATGCGGTACGGGTACGAGTGGTATCCAAATCCATCCGGGCGACTTTCGCCTCGGGAAATATCAGTTTTATATCATCTTCTATACGCTCTGTACCGAAACCGCGATGCATCAATTCCACTCCGCCGCACGCCGGGCAGGAACGGGGAACTTGATAGGTATATCCGCAGTAATGGCAAGTCAGCTGGTTCAGCCCCTTATGATACGTCAGACTCACATCACAGTTCTTGCATTTAGGAACCCAGCCGCAGGTATGACATTCTATCATCGGAGCGAAACCGCGACGGTTCTGAAACAGGATAACCTGCTCCTTACACTCCAATGCCTCTTTTATCTGCTTGACCAGCGCCGGTGAGAAAGGGCCCTGCATCCGCTTCTGATGCGCCAGTTCCTTGATGTCAACCAGTTCTATATGAGGAAGCCGGATATCTTTATATCTTTCTTTCAATTCTACCAAGCCATACTTTCCCGAGGTAGCATTAAAGTAAGTTTCCACACCAGGAGTAGCCGTCCCCAGCAGCACTTTCGCCTTGAACATAGAGGCCAGCATGATGGCTGAGCTACGGGCATGGTAACGTGGGGCGGGGTCTTGCTGTTTATACGTATTCTCGTGTTCCTCATCTATGATGACCAGCCCCAAATTACGAAAAGGCAGAAAAATAGAGGAACGGACTCCGAGAATCACATCATAGCTCTTCTCTCCCAACTGTTTCTGCCATATCTCCACCCGCTCAGCGTCCGGAAACTTGGAATGATAAATACCCAGCCGATGTCCGAACACCCTTTTCAAACGCTCAGTTATCTGAGTGGTCAGTGCAATTTCCGGAAGCAAATATAAGACCTGCTTTCCTGTTTTCAGCACCTCCTGAATGAGGTGGATATAAATTTCCGTCTTGCCACTGGATGTAACGCCATGCAGAAGACACACATTTTTCTCTCTGAAGCATTGAAGAATGTTGCCATAAGCCTGTTGCTGCGCAATATTCAGCGGATTAATATCACCGGTATCCGAAATTCCTTTATCCAAACGTCCTATCTCCTGATGATAGACCTCAAAGACTTTCTTTTCGACCAATCCGTTAAAAACGGCCGCAGACCCTCCAGACTTTTCAAGCAGCTCTTTCTTTGTTACTTCCTTTAAAGCATACCCTCTGGCTACCCAACCGGACAATTCCACATACTTCATTAATATCATCAATTGTTTAGGAGCACGTGACAATTCATTGAACAGCCGTTGTAAGTAAGCCTCATCCGCTTCTCCGTTCACCAATCTCACCCTCGCCTCAGTACGCGGTTTGTAATTACGTTTCAGTTCCTCCTTGACAAAGATGGCCTCTTTGTCCAACAAAGACTTGATGACAGTCAACACATTTTTCAGTCCGCTGTTTTTTTCCAACTGGGTTACACACTGTTCTGTATCCCGGCTCAACAAATCCAAAATTTTCTGCTCTTTCTCCGGTAAGGGTGCAGTGGCTTCAAAATCGGGATTATATTCCACCAACGTTTCGCTTTCCAGTTTCATACCCGAAGGGATAGCCGCCTTGTACACATCTCCTAATGTACAAAGATAATATTCCGCCAGCCATTGCCAGAACTCATATTGTTTCGGTAACAGTACCGGAGATGAATCCAGCACTTCAGCTATATCCTTCGTTTCATACCCCTCCGGGGCCGCATAATGTACATTTGTCACTATTGCCGTATAGAACTTTTTCTTTCCAAACGGAACAACCACCCGACAACCAATCTGTACCATCTCTTCCATCTCCTGAGGAAGGGAATAAGTGTATTGGTTGGCAATAGGTAATGGAACTATGACATCTACGAATTTTTTCATAGTGCAAAATTACAAAAAAGGAGGCATTCTTCACTGAATGCCTCCTTTTTATCTTTTATTAAATAAGGTTGTCTAGAACAAGTATGCCAAAGAAACTTGCCAAGTGTTGTTCTTTATATTAACAGAATGGTGTCCATCACCCGATTCACCCTCTGTATAATATTCATAAGTACCAGTCTTGCTCAGAGCAAAATTATAATTAACCCCTAACTGTAAATGACGTATCAATTTAAGACCTGCTCCTACATTGAAACTGGTTGTAGATTTTTTCAATGACAATTCACGCGTCCATGTTTTATTGCCAATATTAAAATCAAACTGGGGACCTGCAGCAATATAAGCACCCAACATGCTACCGAGACCAAAAGACCATTTCAAATTCACAGGAACTGCAAATGTCTTTAACTTCATTGTTTTCTCTCCATCAGCCCCTAAGTCTGTCTGAGAATATAAAGCCGCAACATCTGCCCCTATCCCGATAATAGGCAGGGTGAATTCAGCCATCGGACCCACAAAAAAACCAGTCTTATTATCCCCCTTAAAAGCATCCTTTGAAAAACTCAATTTTGAAATATTCAAACCACCTTTTACTCCAAAGTGCAACTGAGCCTGAGCAGGAGCAGCCATCATCAAACATACAGCTACCATTAATACACTAATAATCTTTTTCATGTTTGTCTATTTTTAGTTTACGCCACAAAGATAAACACTTTTTCCATGTATAATGTTCAATCTCCCAGGAAAGTTACATTACGCTTTCCAATCCCCCCTTCCAAGAAGAAATATCAAACAAAAAACGGACAGAATTTTTTATTCTGTCCGCCATGTTCTCTTTCTAATATTCTTCCTCATTGAAGAAATTGTTTTATCCTTATTTTCAAGCAGTTGTCTAAACTACATTATTGTTTAGACAAACAAACCACGCTATCTAAGGCGGTCAAAGGCAAAGGTAGTAATTATTTGGACAAACAAAAATGCATTAATATCAAATTCCATGATCCTTTACCATTTTTATCATGTTCCTAACAGTAGCATTTTCCAAACGAGAATATAACGTTTGAGTAATCAGTTTATTGCTTTTGTTATCTACATGCATTGGATCATTATAAATGTTTCCAAGCAAATAATATATTTCAGGTACATTTATACCTTGTTCATCAGCATAATTTAATTTATTTGGCGTCCCATGTTTTTTTATAAATTCATCTTTGTGAGCCGGATCTGAAAGGCTTGAATATATCCTACCCTCTATAATTTCCCTTAATGCAACACATACAGCAAGCGGATCATATTCATTATTAGCAAGATAATTATCCATCTGCTTATTACAATATTTCTTAAAATTATCAATCCTTCCCCATTCTGCAGGACAAGCACCAATTTTTCCTGACATATCTTGGCTATAATCATTATGATAATGCAACATATACTTAGATATATCATCAGAATTTCCACCAGCCTTTGCTAGTTCCTTCCTTTTCCTAAGCAGTTTTATCATATTATCACTTGCATGCGGTTGTGGCAAAGGACACAAATAATAAACCTTTAAATCTTTAAATGAGTAATGTTGATTATAATAATCTGGGTTGAGATGACTTAGTATAATTGGAAAAATATTCTTGCCAGCACTCTTTAACTGTTCTATTAAATCTGTAATATAAAATTGAGCAGCCATCATATTCGCATCATCAAGATAATCAAAGACCTCATCAATTATTAAAATATTATTATCTTTTGTCATTAGCCCTTTAGCTTTGTACAAATTTGCAATAAATACTATAATATCACGTTCACCATTTGAAATGCGCTGTACATCATTTATCTTTAAAGAATATTTATCTTTTTCCCTGTGAGGTTCTATATTTTTCCATGTATTACGAAGGGTTTTAAATAAGTCTCTACAGGCATTTTCTTGAGCCTTATATTTGGCATACTCAATTCTATCTTCTATCGCTTTATTTTGCCTATAATAAAGTGTTAAAAGACGAATAGCTCTCAACAGCAGCTTAGCATTACGGTCTATAGGATAGCTGCCTTTTATATAATTAATGGCCGTTGATACGACAGGATATTTATTCAAAAGATCAAAATCATCTTGTTCTATCTTATCATGACGTTTATCTATTGTTCCTACATATTCTTTCGATCGTTCAATGAATTCTATTATCTTTCCTATAACTGTATTATTACATTTTAAATCTTTAGCATTCATATTAGCCATAAAAGTATTATCATCCAATAGCTTTTGAATAACCGGATAGTACCCCTTTGGCATTCCCATCAATTCATAGATCTCTTCAAAATCATCTATTAATTGCTTATTTTGTGGAATATGATCTATTAAGACTATTTCAGGAACTGTTATACGGGCTTTACCTGTTGGAATTCCACCATGAAGACTTGGTGATACAGCCTTTAAGCTATTATTAATAACATAAACACCAAATTTTTTAATTATATCATTTTTTGTCTCATCAGCGGTTAATACTTCATTAGGGTTAACAGTTTCAATTACCATACTTGGTTTATTTCCCACATTACCCAAATATGCATCGTCTTCATTTAATTTCATCCTTATCCTATTCAACCACTGAAAAGCAAACGCAAAAGAGGATTTACCAGACCCATTTGGTGCAACTAACAAACTTGGCTTATTGGGTATCATATTTAACTCTATCTTTCTATCACCCAATCCTCTAACATTCTTAATATATATAGACTTGATATTCATAATTAAATGCTTAAATTATTCCAATATTATATTTTATTTTTCAGACCATTGTAATCCTCTTTCGATTCTGCCACAATTCGCAAACTTTCATCAGTTGAGTTATAAATTTTACACCTTCTATCTTCCAAGAAAATATGAGAAAGAGTATATACTAATGACTCCAAAGTCTGCTGACGAACTTTAGATTTCAATTGGCATTCCCAAATGGTAATACAATGCCAGCCCATTGATGCCAACTGGTGCTGTTCTTCTGCATCTCGTTTTCGATTCCTTTCGATTTTAGCACTCCAAAACTCCACATTCGTTTTTGGAAGAACAAAATACTTACATTCTTTATGTCCATGCCAAAAACAACCGTTAATAAAAATAACAGTCCTATATTTGCGCAAGACCAAATCGGGATGTCCAGGAAGCCGTGGATGATTTAGCCTATACCGAAAGCCACGGCTAAACAAGAATTTTCTTACCAATAATTCCGGTTTTGTATCTTTATTCTTTATCGCGGACATACAGCGATGACGTTGTTCTTTTGTCAGTTTATCCATTTATTTCTCATGAAGCTTTTGTATCATATTTTAATTTTTAGCGACTTATCAAAATATTTACAATCCCTGTTGTGGAATGCGGGATAGGTACCCTCTAAGATATCTACAATAATCTTATTTATTTTTGGATTCTCAATAGCACCAGATTCATATGTTACCTCATTACCATGCAATTTGTCAATCTTCATCTGTATTATTTGATCAGCATCACATACTACAGCAAGATTAGGATTATGAGTAACCATGATTATCTGACGTTTCTTCTTAGCTGCTTTTATAAAGTGGACCAAATACTTGAATACGCTCTCATTGTCAAGGTTTTCTTCTGGCTGGTCTATTATCAAAGGTTTGTCATCCATATCAATAAATAAGTAAAGAAGTAAGAGAAGAGCCCCTCTTTCGCCTGGAGACAATGATGACAACGGTTTACCATTCATTTTCAATTGGAAGAAAGGCATCACATAATCCATTCCATAAATGAAATCATAAAGTTCCTGTTTGCTATGCCCTTTCTTCAGTTGGCTGTCAATCTGCCGTATGCTGTTCTGATTATCACGCTTATCTTTTGATAAATCATCATTGACAATGCAGGCAAAATGTACAAAAGACTCTATTTTATCTTCTTCAACAGACTCGACATTCTCCTTGATTCTCAAAGCCCCTTGTTCCTTTCCATAATATGATCCAGAAGCCTGTTGACTTATAAAATCAAAAAAACGGTCTGCAAAATTTCTTATTGCAAAAGAAGCATCAAATTCTATAGGATAATCTTTCAAATCCTCTTTATACTCTTCAATGAATTTGACAATTGGAGCAAACAGATTGTTATATATGTCAAGGACTTCATGCTTTTTCAACATAAGTTCAGTAACGTACTGTTTTCTTAATTCTTTTTGCTGATCAAGATCCATTTGCAGATTGCGTTCAATGTATTCTATCCGTACTTGAAGGAATTTGATTGTATCATTTTTGTCTGGTGTTCCTATAATATCCTCTATCATTTTTTCCCACTCTTGCTTATCTTTCAGATATTTCTGATATTCAAGCTCAGGTGCACTCAACTTCTCTTTAGCTACCTCAAGCTGTTCAAGAGTTTTTTTGTATACATAAACTAGACTGCCCTCTTTTGTTTCATTTAATTTTTGCTCAATCTCTGCAAGTTGTTCACTTAATTTGCCTATACTGCTATCTATTAGTTCTTTATTAAATTTTATGGTCAATACATCATCAATATTCAATCCAATTCCTGCATACAAAGGCTTTAGTTCATTTTTTTCTGATTCAATATTCATTGTCAGCCTAATCAACTTGTCTTTGCTGACTGTTATATCTTGAATCAATCGTATTAGCTTTTCTCGTGAATCACGTGCTGATTGTATATTTAATTCAAGTTGCCTACACGCATCTTGCAGTTGTTCAATTTTTAGTTTTGATTGTTGTGCTTCTGGATTATCTTCAATGGAAGGTTTCTGTACCTCCTTTGGTTTTGACGTCTGAGCATTACTCAACTGTTCTTGCTTAAAGGCTAAGTCATTTGCCAATTTCTTTTTGTATTCAGGATCAAGCATTGCTTCTTTGTCAATAATATCCTTATTGATTTTACTTATCATGTCCTGAATTCCTATGCAAGAGGCTGTATTTTCTTTTGTCAGATAGTTTATAATACTGTCAAGGTCATTTTGTCCATAGCGTTTTGCAGGCTCCAAATATTGAAAGATAATTTTCTTCAATTCACTTTCAAATTGATTGTCATCTTCCGTAGTACATAGTGTTTCAAGAAAATTCTGAGGAATATATTTTACTCGTTCAGGTTGTGTGGTATCAGAAGACATATCAAGCGTTTTGATAGTCGAATGAGACTTATCAAACCATTCGATAGAGGCCTCTGTTTGCTTTGAACGGTTATAAGGTTTAGCCATTCTAAATTTTGAAGGCGTTAAAAATGACCAATTCTGTATTGCAGTGTCCGCACACAATGCCACGATATCTGTAAGAGCACTTTTCCCACTACCTTTATTTCCTATTACAGCGACCAAACCCGGATTTAATGGAATATCAATGTTGTCGAACCATTTCTCTGGCATTGTTGCAGTTGAAGTACGGTTTATCTGAAGCCCTTTTATAAACTTATAAGGATTCTTTCTTATACGCTCTAAAATTTCAGGAACATCATAGCTCACTCGTTCAGGTTCTGCCAAAATCTGTTTTAATCCTTCAAATGTCAAATCTGCTTTAATCCAGCATGCTTTAGTGCCAACCTCTTTAACCTCATGCGCATCTGATGTTGTGATTGAAGGTTTCCCAAATGTTTTTAGATAGAAAATGGCCTCCTTGGGGTTTGTAATATCGCAAATATCAATATATCCTTCATTAAAAAGCTCCTCTTTTACTGGTCCTAAAGAATCTTCTATTGACACGTTTTTTTTGGCTTTGCCTTCATGTTTCATTTCCTCATCAATACTATTTGATTTAGAACCGGCATGTACTGTTACTAAGCCGCCATATTTATGTATCAAATGTGCAGCCTCCTTAAAATTCACTTGTACTTGAAACATGCCTGTTTTGAAGTATATCTCATCGTCCTTTGTGTCATCCTTCAAAGTTTCCTTTCCCTTCAAAATCATCTTAGAACGAGTTATTCCTAATGGATTTAGAACATTTTCTGTCAAAAAATCTGCATCAAGTTTAGTCCCATTATATTCATCCGGAAACAAACCAATCATATGAACTGAAGCCTTTCCATACTCAGTACGAAATTCTACCCCTGAAATTACTTTTATCTTCATCGGTTCTGCTAGTGACTTCATTATATCAATATTAGCAACTGTATGATGATCTGTCACTGCAATACACGAAATCTTTTTTGCCGCAGCCTCTTTTAATATTTCTTCGCAGGTACCTTTCCCATCTGAGGCATCAGTATGGATATGAAGATCCCACTTGCGCCATAATGAACCAAATTTACTATTCATATGCTTTTTATCTTAGGTTAATTGTCTAATAATTAAGAATAACACCTATATTCTATCAAAGAATCCCTCGTATTCTTCGTCGATAATCTTCCATTCTCCCATTTTGCGTCCACCTACACGAGCTATTTTGTCTAATTCTTGAAGGCGTTTCAGATATTTCAGAACTTGACGTGTTGATAATCCCATTGAATCAGCCATTTGAACAGTACTGACTTTAGGATTCATAGATATCAGTTTATATATTTGGCGACTTGCTTTTATGAACTCTTTTGTGAACTCCACTGGCCCTTTTGTGAACTCTTTTGTGAACTCCACGGGTCCTTTTACGAACTCAACTTCTTGAAAAGTCTTGTCTGTGGCAGTATTATTGTCATTCTCTTCAAAATTTAAGTTCCATAGAGTCACGTGAAATTCGGAAGCATTGGAGGTAAATTCTGGAGCGTGGTAGTCTGAAAGACGCTCATAACGCCTATATGTGTTTATGATTTTCTTCATTCCGCTACCTCGCCGTTCCATCAGCCCCAACCGGCTGAAGAAATCAGCCAATAACGGATTCCTTCTCTTGGATGGCACAGTAAGAGGATTCAGCTGCTGAATAAGCCTGCCGTCCATCATTCCTCCGGGAGAGTATATTTCAAGCCTGTCATCGTACATGTCAATATGAATCTCACTTCCCATCTGTAAGTAATCACGATGGATGATAGCATTTGCAATCGCTTCCGTCACCGCACGTTCTGGATAATCTGGAAGCTCTTCACGATAGTCGTTCTCCTTCCACCATTTCTTATGAGAGTTATTTCTCACAAAAGACACGGCATCCTGCAGCTGGCCTATCACGCAACCTTCCAGTTCAACATCATCAATCGCTTCTCCCAAACCGCTGGTCATGTCCAGACCGTTCCAACGTGTGCAGAAAATACGGGACTGCCGTACAGGTGATTCATCAGCCAACAACGCTCCGGCATTTGTCAGATTGCCATTTTCATCCACAATGCCCCATGATACGAACTCGCTGTCATCAAACGAACGCTGCAACCGTTTGTAATGGACGGATCTGAGTTTTGAAAAAGCCATATCCTCAAATCTATAATTGGATGGCAAACTATCATAAGTACGTCCGGATCCTTTCAAAACAAGGGCTTTCAGTTGAATACGATCTGCCGTAACCGACTCGTTTCCTACGCGCACAAATGCCAATCGCTGCTTGTCTCCAATGTAGTAATATGGTGTTTCCTGTCCTGGATACACATGCAGCAATATTAGTCTCTTTCCATCAATCTCTTTGTATTCAAGATTGACTACAGGCACTGGATCAAGTTTAGTCTTTATCTCCTCGCTGATTTTCTCAGCATCACCTTCCGCATCGGATAGTCCGACTACTTGGTTATCATCACTGATTCCAAATATCAGTGTACCACCTTCACCATTGGCAAAAGCCGATACACTCTTCAACCAGCTTTTAGGTCGCTTAATCTCAAGCATCTGTTTTTTATCATATGATGTAGCTTCGCCAATAAATGACTTAATATCTGATTCCATAACAAATCCATCTGTTAGATAAAAATTTCACTTTCCAATTCTCTGTATACTTGTGTATCCTCAGTTATTAATGGCGTTATAGTATCTCTTAAAAATGAATCTTTTTTATTTCCACATTGCCGTAGAGATAAAATACGTTTTAATTCTGTATAAATTTTCCCACTAGCAGATTTTATATCATCTTCAGGATTTCCACGCCTTTTACTCTCCTCTATCGCCTGTCTTTTTGCCGCAAGACATTCATCTATTTTATTTTCATATCCATATTTCTTGCATAACAAAGCTATGATTTCATCATCAAAAAGGTAGCATTCAATGTGACGTCTTTTCAACACTTTTATACCTTTAGCTTCAAGTTCTGCAACTTCATCATCGCTTTTATCATCTCTATCAACAAACTTGATAATACTTGAATTCTTAAGCACTTCTTTTATAATTTTCATACTTATATTATCATCATTTTCAAGTTCACTGCATGAGCCTATGGATACAAATGATGTATCGGGATATTTAGATGAAAAAATACGCCCATAAACTTGCGCATCAAAATTTTTATAACTTCTCCCTTGAATTGTACCCTCACAAAAAACAACTCTATGAGGAGCTATTAATTTAGCAAAATCACCAAATGTCAACTCCAAGAACTTATTCCAAATGGTTGCATTTATTGTTGAAGGTCTTAATACTACGGGAGTATCAAAATCAATATCTGAAAAATTCAAAAAGCATACTGTACCTGGATTGCTCTGTTCTATTTCTCTAGCCTTATCCAACATTCCTATAGAATGTGTTGATAACCATAATTGTGATCTATCTGGAACCAAATTATACATTTCATTAAGCAATTTGGACTGCAAAGCCGTGTGCATATGAGTTTCCGGCTCATCAATACAATATACTGTATTATTAAAGTATACAGACTTTATTACGATATCTAACAACAAATCAAATGCAGATTTCTCACCCGCAGACAAATTTTTATAATGAAAATTTTCCGAGTTACCTTTTGTAAAATAAAAGCTTCCATTTACTAAAGGATCCCCAATTGAAGTAAGTTGCAAATCATCAAAAACATTATTCAATGATTCTTTTATTTTACCAATTAGTTCTTCCCTTAAATCTTTTACACTTTTATCATCATTCTGATGATTAAAAACACCTGTCAATGTATTAGAAACTAGTCTTTGATAATTCTCAGATACAGTGCGATCCGTATCCATTAGAGTATCATACTTTATCTGTTCTCTAGGATTATTTTGTCTGGACAGATTAGTTGTTGTAAAATTAGGTTCATTTCTATGAGCCGTTCTGAAATAAAACGAACCATGTACCTCATTTTGATTAGCAAAACTACCATCATAAATTGAAATGGTTACTCGATCATTATACCAATAATCAGAGTTTACCATATCTTTATCTGCTTCTTTGATATAATAATCTTTATCTCCACGATTCCTAAACCCATTATATTTATACCAATGATTTAATCCTTCAAAAACAGAAGTTTTACCACATCCATTTGGACCTACTAATACAACCAATTTTGCAGTTTCAGGAATGCCTGTTATCAATAAGTCTGTAAAACGTTTGAATCTATTTAATTTTATCTCTTTAATTTTCATTCTAAAAATATATTTTATATTCTTTGTTCGTATAATTTCAGCATCAAATCATAAGATACCAGCTCTCCTGGTCGCATTTTTGAGTATATATTGACTTTTGAACTACCAAGAGAAATATACGTTGAAAGATTGAGTTTCAAACACATCTGACCATTAGCTGTTGAGAAATATACTTTTTCAACCTTATAATACCCATCAATTGCCCCGGCAAGCATAGGCAAGAAATATTCTATATCCATAATATTAACAGATGTGGGTATCTTCTCCATCGTGTATGTCTTTGACTGATGCATTGAAAAAATATCATAATCAGTATCAGACTTTCTTACAAACCCTGTCAATATGTTCTTAATTTCCGGCTTCGTTTTCCTGTCAAGAGTGCCGACATTATCCACACCTTCAATTTGGAATTCATTATCAAGCATGAAAGGGTTACTAACATGAAAATGAGTATGCAGTGCATCTAATAATTCTTTGTTTTGAATAATCTCCTTTCCGACAGTTTCAGATTTAATACCAAGTGATTTCCATATACCGCTATCTTCATCTTTCATCAAAGCAAGAACCAAATAATTACTATCTGTCTTCGGGCGATACAGTTTTCCATTCAAGCGCTGAAAATTATCCTGGATAAACTGATAACAATCCATACCGTCACGCGGTTGTAAAGTTCTGAATGTATATAGTCTGTTTAGAGTATCTTGAATCTTACTTCTGAATTCCTTACGTACATATTCTCTCCATGCAGTTTGAGAACTTTTGTTATTACGACCATACAAGGACACTATATATAAAAAATTCACATCATAATGGCACAACAAAAGAGTGTCACGATCAAATAACCTGTTTTCAAACTGGCGATTCAACTGGACACCACCTTCTTGAGACTTCAGTTCCTTATCATCAAACGACAAGAATCTGGCTCCGCCACTTCGTCTATTCGGGATTCTTGCACTAATGAAAAAGTTAGGAATAGGATTATATCCCTCTGTCAACGTATCCCTTAACTGCGGATGCTCACCTATTCCATCACCGTCCAAAAACAGGTTCATATTCCATTGTATGACATTTCTCGCATAAGTATATTGCTTGTAAACAGACTTTTCACCGAGCAATGTCCTGTCGTTTTTGGAACGCTTATAATATTTGCTGTCACCTATGTAGTAAGTCAGGTCTGCAGGCAAGTCAGACTGCTCAATAAGCCCCTGTCCTATAAACATATGGTCAACCAATTTCCCGTCTTTCTGTTCAGTCAGCTCCTTAGGCAGTTCCTGCTTATCATTACCTCCGACAAGAGTATCAATCATCACTTCAAAAATGTGATCGAAATCTTTGGCAAGCAAAAAGTCTTCAGCCTGCCTATTCATGGATATTTTATATTCCCTATCAAAAAAAGCATAACACAAATCCCATATTCTTAAAGCCTTATCCGAAAAGTATTTGTATTTAATCTGTTTCAGCCGTCTGCATCCCAAATTCTTCTTTATATATGTATTCTTTAGCTTTTCGGGACTTATAAGCTGGTAATGTATGTTTATTTCAAAAGAAAAACCGTGTGTTTCACATATATAATTCAATATAGAAAAATAGATGACCAACAGTTCCTCGTCGAAATTAACCATCTTCTTCCTGTTTACCGGCTCAACGTAAACAGGAGTTCCATTCTGAATAAAAGCTTGTGATGATGCAATAGTCTTGTTCCAATTAATTCTATTATATCCAGAATGTACATTCTTGGCAATGAACGTGAAATAATCCTGATTATTCCTGTTGAAGTCTCTAAGTGCTATAATCACATCAAGCAAGGTATTATGCTTTTGCTTTCTGCCTCGGCTTTCAGTCTGATAATCCTTACTCTCAAGTATATTGTCATTATGTGTCTGTTTATATACACTTATAGTTCTATATACCCAAATTGAAAGCGTAGAAAGGAACTCTTTATATTCTTTACAGCCTTCCTCTGTAAATTTCGATTTTATTTTTTCTGATTCAAAATCAATAATCTCCTGAGGGGATGCCCCGAAGATGGTATCATCACCACTTTCTTCATTCTGCTCACCTGTCAAAACGACTTTTGGCAAAAAGAAAATAACATCCTTTGCAGCTTTACTATAACAATACCCTACATACCCAAAGGAATATTGATCTTCTTTTACAGGAATAGACACAACATCTTTGAGCACATCTCTGACTGTCAGATTATCTCTGACAGTATCATTCAGATTATATGGGTAGCCTTCAATGAATAATAGCATAAATTCTTATGATAACTTTTCTACCTTCAAATTCCAATCATCAGGTATCGCATTTATTAAATTGTCAAAAGCATTATTTTTACTCCATCTTGTTGAAACATAAATCATATCACCACCACATAAAACACTTCTAGTTCTTTTTGTCTTCTTATCCTTTCTTATATCATAATCTTTTTGATTTTCAACAAAATGAGGAACAAACTTCCCTAAAGAATTCCATTTCTCTATAACATCAGATGAAGTCAAATTAGGATTTTGCTCAATAAAAGATTTTATTAATTCAGCAGGAAGATATTTTTTTGCATATTCCCCCTTGCCATTAATTGAATATTTTATTCTTTTGCTTTTTACATTAGAAGTATTATTGTCGTCATCATCGTCATCATACATATCAACATCAAGATAATCCAACATAGCTATAAGCTTGTCTTTTCCTTCATCACCATATAATTCAGAAAAAGATACATCCTCCGTTTCACTAACCTTGAAAATATCCCCTTCTCCATCTTTGCAGACATCATTCCATAGATAGAAAAGAATCTTATTCAACAGCATTTTTTCAGTGATAACTCCATCGCTAGGATTAACAAAATAGTCACCAAGCATCTTGTCTTCAGAACTTGTTGCATCAAAAATACGTTTGTTTATTTCTTTCTGGAAAGATACCCAAGAGTAAGTATCTTCTTGAACCTCAATCACCCAATCCTCATTCTTATATTTAATAGGCTCATATTCCCAATCCCAACGACGCTTGAAAGCACTGTCAATCGGAAACAAGGATTGATCTGAAGTATTCATAGTAGCATAGATATACAGATTTGATGGTAGGCATAGTTCTCCATCCTCTATTCCAGGCTTATCTTTACCTAGTTTCTCTTCCAAAAACACTTTCAAATCAGTATCCGCTTTTATTGTGTATTCTGAAGCCCCATTTTCATCCCTATCAAGTAATTGAAATAAATCACCAAATATCTGAGCACAGTTTCCCCTGTTGATCTCTTCTATTATAAGATATACATTTTCATAGGGTTTCCTATATGCCTGCATATACGCATTCAAAAATGCTTGAGGGACAAATTCATATGTAATTGTATCTTCACTTAAATCCTCACCATCATTTAATCTTACGGTTTCTTTACCAAACAATCCATATAATGGGCGTTTACCTCTTGTTGGTTTATATGCACCTACAAATGTAGAATAATCACTATCTGGATGAAATGTAGTTCTAAAAATATTTTCTTTTGGAACACCTTCTAATTGTTCCTTAATTTTATGAGACTTTCCGGTTCCTGGAGCGCCATAATAAATTACTTGGCGTGAGGCATTATCTACAATATCTCCAGAATCATAATTTTCAGTGATTTCATCTTTTACGCTTTCTGATAAGTTGTCTACTATATCAAGCCTTATTACATTCTTTCCATGTTCTTTAGAGAATTTCAACACAGAGATTTCTTCAATCAAGAAATCTCTAATTGAGAAAGAACCCTTTCTAAGAGCATTTAGATAAATTCTAGAATCAGACCTCCTTAAAATATGTACATCATAATTTTTTACCTTTTGTTCTCCAAAAAACTCTTGAATAGAAGAATATAATTCATTAAAATAACTTTCTGAAAAATCAACTTTGGTACTATATTTCGAAGAAGATTTATATAATGGCAAATTAGTTATTATATATGCAAACCCTTTTAAGAAATCTTCTTTATACAAAAGAAATGAAATCAATGTTTCTTTACCCTTTTCTGGAATAGTATCAACAATATATTCCATAATCTCAGTAGAGAGATTAAGACTTGTTTCTCCAGAGTTCTTAGGAGATGTTTTCAAACCCGCATCTTGAGAATGTATAACTTTTATTTTTGTTTCCATATCAGTCATGGATTATGTTATTAACTATCAAAAAATAAAGAACAGCATATATTGTATTAACACTCACCGCATTACCAGCCTGCTTATAAAGAGCTCCGTCTGCAACACCACTTGCGCGACCGTTTAAAGCAAACTCAACAGGAAAACCTTGTAACATAAACGCCTCTTCAGGTGTAAGCTTTCTAATTGGTAATTTAGAGAGTTCTTCTTTTGTCATTGTTTCAACAGGATTGACCTTACCATAAGAAGAGATAAAATCTTGACTGTAATAGTTATCTTGACATGCCCGGTGCATTTTATGCATTGTCGCAGTTAATGGACGAGCTATTTTCATATTGATATCCGATTTTGATTTAAAATTGGATGACCCATCTGCAAGAACAGTAGGTTTTATACGTTCCGAAAGGAAGTATTTAGGATCTACATTCTGCATTAACAATTCATTAACTGTTTCATAGTGCACTAAACTCGTTTCCTTGTATCTTTTGTCAAACTCTTCTTCAATCAATTTTGCAGAGAATTGAAAATTCTTGGGAACTTTTATAGTTGTTGCAAATATCAAGACCCTATTTCGAGTTTGGGGCAAATGAAAATCTGCTGTATTAAAAATATCAGCATAAACATAATAACCTATTGATTCCAATTCACTCTTGATTCGATCAAATGTCCTTCCTTTGTCATGATTTCGAAGATTCTTTACGTTCTCTAGTAAAACATACTTTGGTTTCTTGATTGTGAGTATATCCATAATACGAAAAAACATCTGTCCTCGATCCTCATCAAAACCAGCTTGTTTTCCCATCATACTAAAAGTCTGACACGGGAATCCTCCTGTAAGCAAATCAAAATCAGGAAGAGACTTTATATTTTTTTTACTATTTGTAAAAGCGACAATATCCCCCATCACTATTTCATCTTCGTCTATACTGTAATTTGATCTGTAAGTTGTTTCTGCTTTAGAATCAATCTCTGAATACCCGACACAATGAAACTTCATGATATTGTCTTTCGTAAGAAGATCCATTGCTCTCCTAAAGCCACCAATACCAGCAAATAACTCTAAATGTTTCATAAAAATTTCATTATACTACGTCCTATAACTTCAGCAAACTTTACAGGTACTGCATTCCCGACTTGAGCATACCAAGAGTTTTGAGCTCCTTTTAATATGAAATCATCTGGAAATGTTTGTATGCGTGCTGCTTCTCTTGGAGATAATCCACGCGCTTCCCACGGGTGAATATACATATTACAATCATACTTCATATGAGAAGTAATAGTTTTGCATATTTGGTTTTCATCAAGCTTATAGTACTTATCTTTAAATATGTTATTACGTCTTTTGTACGGCATTATATCTTGTATAGATTCATGTAAGGAATTTGCTCCTTGAGGCAATCTTCTGAAAATCTCAATATCTCGTAAATTATTATATCTATTTTTATGATTATATAATTTAGTAATAATTCTATCACCATTAATAAAGCGATAAAAATCAGTATCCGGATATGAAAAATCTCGTTCTGTAAACCCACATTCTGCAGATTCATATTCTCCTTTATTTTTTTCTTTTCTTGCTTCTAGATGTGGAAGGCCGAACAATGCATCTTTTAATAAAAAAGGAGGTCTTTTGTAATGTTCAATTTCTGCAAAAATTCGATCTGGGGCAACCCCCACTCTATTACCTATCATTATGAAACGCTCCCTATTTTGAGGAATACCAAAATCTTGAACTTTCAACAATCGATAATCATAAAGATACTCATCACCCAAATACTCTTTAAAATTTGCAATTATCTCATTAAATTTATTCGCCATTCCTTTTACATTTTCCATTATAAAAAATTGTGGCCTTATTTCAGAAAGAAATTGCAAAAAAGCTTTATACAGCTGATTCCTGGGGTCATCAATGATTCTTTGCCTATTAGCCATAGAAAACCCTTGACAAGGAGGACCTCCACAAACTAAAGTTACTGGTTTTCTCGGATTCTTAAGAACATCTCCGTATTTATCTAAATTACAATTCAATTCATTAATATCTCCAATAAAATATTGTCCCTCTTCAAGATTATGATTGGCCAAGTAAGTAGATGCATAGGTTTCAACTATTTCATTCATGAATACAACTTTAAAACCAGCATGTTCTAGACCAAGACTTAGCCCTCCACATCCTGCAAATAAATCAACAAACGTATATTCCTTTTTTATCATTATTTAGTCTATTCAAACGGTTCATATAAATCTTTCAAATCACACTGTAAAACTTGCGATATCTCTATCAACTGTGGAGCACTCGGTTGTGTAGTATTGGTACACCATCGACTTATTGTCATCTTTGACACTCCAAGCTGTTCTGCCAAATATGTCTTTGTAACCATTTTATCTGCAAGCACCACACGAATTCTATTTTTATATACTTTCTTTTCCATAGAAAACATTTCTACATTTATGTGCAAAAATACACATAAATGTAGAAAGTATCAAGCAAACATAATTATATAGACTAACGTCTTCTATAACTTCTCATTCCATTCTGCCTCTTCACCACCCCTACCGCAAACAACAAACATCTCCTACGATATGTCTCTTCCTCCTCATCTGGCCTACGTCCATCCCAAGGAAGATCGGAAGTAGAACCTCCTCCACCGGAAGAAACAGTAATCGGTGTTCCCCCTAAAAGCGCATCAGCAACGGTAAATATTTGAGAACGGAAAGATGGAACAGACAATTGGTCAAGTATTGTTTCCAAAGTTGATTTCAAATCATCATTACTTTCAGACAACATCTTAACTTCCCTTCTCAATTGATTAAGTTCGCCATAGTCTGCCAATACATTATGTTGTGCAGCCTTTACTTGGCGTTCAGCTTCATTCCTATAAAGAGTTTCTAACTTACGAATTGCAGAAGTAAATTGTTTAGCTATCTCTTGATTCTGAGTTTCAATCCACTTGTCAGTACCAAACAAAGGAACCTTTCCTGAAATACGAGGCGGTTCAAAATCAACTTTATAGTTACGGAATGGCTGTATTACGGAACCTGCCATCTCAAGATCTTTGGTTAATCTGTCCAAAGCTTGTTCTTTTTCATGAAGTTTATATACCTTGTCTTCAAGTTTGATTTGATACTCTGAAATCTGTTTCTGTATCCTAGCCTTTTGAAAGTCATATTCCCGAAGAAGAATTTTACCAGAAGCCAAAGACTTGTCAATTTCTTCAAGTTGTGATTGAGAACTGGATATCTGCGACTCCAACTTTCTCATCATTGTCTGCAATCCCTTAACAGCCTTCTCCGCTTGTTTTGCCTCTTTTGTCAACTTTCGGATATAATCACGTTTATTCAAATGCATTACATTACGACCTTCAATACTATCACCACGTTCCAGACCGTATTTACTTCCAACCTCTTCATACAAAGAAGTATGCATATCCTTTAATATTTTTCCATATTCATACCTGTCTTTCCCAAATTTAGCAGACCACATGACACATTCGCGTCCACTTTTTGGGCGTACACCCACTGGCACAATCAAAGCATGAATATGAGGTGAAGTTTCATCCAAATGAACCTGAAATCCGATAATATTCTCCCTACCATAGCGACGAGAGCACCAATCATAAACGTCCTTTGCCCAAAGCTCAACTTCTTCACATCTACGTAAATGACTATTGTCGGCATTCTTTTCCAGGTTCACAATCTGGCTGCCGAAAGCCATCTGAAGTGTACGATCATGGTTACCGCCAAATAAGAATCGAGCACAACAATTCGGCTGAATCTTACTGTCAGGCTTAAATGGTTTCCATCCAAGTTCAGAAAGTCTTTCCTGTAATCTGACATCAAGAGACTTCGGATGATATCCCAACGGATATATTTTTCCATCAGGACCTATCTCAAAATTCAACTTCATTCTAGTCTTGTCATAATGGTTAGTAGGATCCTCATTTTTCCTATCTATTTTTGTTTCATTCCAACGTCTTTCGTTTTCATTAGCCTCGGCTGCATTCAATGATTTCGCAGCTTCGACATGCATGGCCTGTTTTATATCTGTATTCATAAATGTCTTTCCAATATGTGTTTATTCATTATTGGAGCTTGCTCCTTAACCAGTCTGTAATGCCAGACAATGACCAGACTTTATTGCCTGTAGGCAAAAAGTCCTTATTGTGTTATGGACTTTCTATAAATCCATGGAACAAGTTCCTTTACTATTCAATAAGTTCCAGATCAAATTTATCAATGAGCAACTGCAATGCTGGATTACGCTGTATCATCTGACGGAGTATCTGCCTCTTTGATGGTGAATACAAAAAGAAGTCTGCAATATCCAATCCTTGGCTGCGTTGCTCTTCATCTGATGTACATTCCAAGACATTGGACACAACAACCCGTTTGCATATTCCTGCTAACAAAGCAGACTTTTCTTTCCATTGTTCAGTTGCTCCTAAATCAGGGATGAGAGTAACTTCCCTTCCTTTGAGAACCTGCATAGCTTCACTGTTGAAACAACCGTTCTTTCCACCTGTTGCCAGCCATATATAATCGGGGATAAAATGGCTCATTACAACAGCGGTCTTTTCACTTTCTACCAGCATTACCGGAGACGATGAGTTTTTTAGAAGATGTTCTCCATACAAACACTGCTTCAAATGGAAATCTTGTAACTTCAACTCAGAATGTGCCCAGCTGACAAAAGCCTGAGGCTCTTTAACCCGATGGCCAGTCTCAGCATTATAGCACATTACCTTGCCGGTTCTTACTTGTCCATTTATATCTATCTGCCAAAAGACTGTTGAACCTCCCCATTTTGCGGATGTTCCTATACGATACATGTCAAATAACCTGTTTGTCTCACTTTCACCAAATACGCGACAGAAATATTGATACAAAGGGTTTATTGAATAATGTGACTGACTCCTTAACACATAAGATGAAGGAATATACGAAGGGGTAATACAAACGGATGTTTTATCTACAGACTTATAAGAGGCTGAAAGTAATGACTTACCATTATCCACATTCATTTCCAATTTATCAGGATTATCTTTGAAATATTCCTTTGGCGTATAGTGATAGCCACAACTGTTCTCATGATCACACTTACCGACATTGTTTGGAAAGATAATGCTGCCCAATTCATCAATATACCTGACAAAACATCGGCTTTTACCACAACTCGGACATGTAGTCTTGGTTCCGGGTTTGTATTTCTGTAAATGAAATCTGTATTCACCCATGGTTCTCTGATTTTAGTGTTGTTGCACTCTGCACTTTTGCACTTTGAGAAGATTGCACAGTATCTTGACATGATGAAAGTGCAATAGTGCAAGGTGCATCAGTGTTTTCTGTCATAAGTTTACGATAAACTCCATGCTGAAGCTTCTCTATAAGAGGGTGCTGAAGCCGACACAATTGGTCAAGCGCATAATAAACAGATCGTCTGGACATATCAACTTTTCTACCGGCAATAACTGCATCCCCAGAAGTAAACCTCTCTCCTAGCAGGGAGAGCCAGGCTTCCTTCGTTTCACCAATACTGTTTGTGACAATGGTTTCCTGAATCCTCCGGTATGTTTCCTCATAATAATCAATCATACGGATTGCTGATTCCACGGAATCCTGTTCGACATATTGCATATCGCCACTATCAGTAGCCCATTTCATTACCTGGAACAATAGGGAAAGACGGGCTACATGCCCGTTGAGTTTCATCTTGCGGCTTTCAACATCGGCATCGTCCTCAATGGCATTTACTGCATCAATTATTCCATTATACCATTCATAAAAGCATTCTTCCGCATCATCAGACATTGTAAGGATACGAGGATTTACCGTTGTTCCTTTGTCATCAAGAATACAAGGGATGCTGAAAACTCTGTTGATTATTGTCCTCCATTGATTCATGATGTCAGGACGAAGTGTATTTATTTCTTCCCGTCGCCATCCGGATATCTTCCGGTTTTTAGGATAGACAAACAGAAAGCGATCAAGCAACCCATTGGCAAGGAATTCTGTACGGAAGACTTCCTGCAGCATATTTGTCTGTACTGAACCTATGACATTTATACATGGATTCTTGATTAGAACAGGACGTGATTCTGACTTGCGGATAATCTTTAAAGGCTGTCCACTATAAGCTGTCAGCAAATCTTCAATAAGGTTGTTCTTGCTATTATACCTTTTGACAGAATTGAACAAAGCCAGAATTTCATCGACTACCAATGTTATCCCACGCTGATTATGCTGATGAATATTCATCATCGCCTCAGGAGTGGAATCATAAATGACAGTAGTTATAAAATTAGGCTTTTTGAGCAACCGCTCTTCCCCGTCAGTACCGTGCTTACCTGCTGACATGGCTCTCTCATATTCATCGTATTCTTCGTTATATTTCTCATGCAGCCGGTCATCATACTCATTTATCGGCTTATAAATAAAACCTAGAGGAGGAGTCTTTCCAAGTCCGGGACGACCTACCAACATCATATAAAGGGAAGGGCAAGTCTTCCACTCTCCCTTTATACGGATATGACAAGAATTACCTATTGCAGTAGCAACGGCGGACAGAATAATAGACGCAGTATATTCCACATTAAAATTTTCGTATCTGGCAAGGTTGAGGATAATCTCCTGTATTTTGTCCGGAAAGGCATCCAATGGAAGACCTGTTTCCGGAATACTTTCCACTTCCAAACGAAGCATGTTGGTCAAATGAAGAGTATCAAACATAGCTACCTCCTTCCTGTTTAGGAAGTTCATCGCCAACAGCAAAAGCTTCATAATGGAATCGGCGTAGAAAACGGTCAACGTCTTCCTGCGTGTACCAGTATTTATCACCTTCACGCGAGTAGCCGAGATAACCGTTGTCACGCAACTTCTTCAGATACTTCTCTCTCACCCCTAATTTTGCCATCAAAGTTTTATTATCATACAATTTATGTTTGTCTGACAAAAACTGCGGCAATAATTTTTCATGCTTTTCCAATATGGCGAGAATCTTTTCTATAAGTTCTCGATCGCACGGAGTTTTTTCTAATTTAACTTCAGCCATATTCTACAGTTTTATGGCTTAAACTTCCTTATGCACATTCGGATCTTAAGCCGGGTTATTTGTCACGGTACGATTGTGCACATCGTCCGTAACCACTGCGAATTTAGTAAGTCCTTAGGGGATTAAAAGTTAGGATAAGTTAGACTAACATGTTAGGATGATGTTAGGATAGATTAGGATAGGTTAGGATAGGTTAGGACTGATATTAGGATGAAGTTAGGATTAGAATCGCAACTTACTGATAATGAATAAAAAAGAGTAGCACACCTGCTACTCAAAGAATTTATCTATTTCTTCTGATTTAAATGGGACTATTGCATCTTTTCTATTAGCTCTTGACTGCCCTAAATCTTGTATTTGAAACAAAACTTTTAATTCAGCATCTGGGAACATATCTTGTCTTCCGAATTTCCAGAACGTTTTTTCTTCTATTTTAGAATAATTCGGTTTGTCTCCACAATATATCCTACCACACATATATGCCAGAAGAACCTTTGAATTATTCCATTTATAAAAGCTGCCACATTCCGTAATATATCCGGCTTCTATTGCCTTGGCAAAAACTTTTCTGGCTGTATCTGTATCTAATATTTTCGGCAAAACGACCTCTCCTTCATTGCATACAGGATTTTCCTCCTGTTTAGAATCCTCAATGAGTGCTTCATTTTTCACTTCGGTTATTTTCCCATTATTTTTCTCTTTTAGTTTCTCCGCACAGAAAGCTAAAGCTGCTCCGGAAATCAAAGTGATGATAGCACCCCAAAATTCTACAGAGCCAGTTTTATCCTCACCAACGGGATTTATAACTCCAATTCCGATAAGTAATAGAGTACCAGCGAATAAAGTTATTGCACTTGACCAAAGTATCGTTCTTGCATGTTTCTTAAAAACAAAAGATAAAGCAAGTATGATGACACAAATACCAATAATCAAAAATATTACTCTTAACATAAAACACATTTAATTATTTGTTCAAAAACAAACTACTATAAATTAATGATAATTATATTATCTCAAGTGAAGCAAATTCATCTTTTAGACGTGCCACTTCCGAGGACAGTGTTTCCGGAAGGAAGCGGGCATAGACCTTCTCTGTGACATCCGTACTTCCATGTCCAAGAAGACGACTGACTACAGACATAGACAAGCCTTTATTCAAAGCAAACACAGCAAATGTATGTCTGGCCACATGCATTGACAAGTTGAAAGGTAACCCAATCTGTTCTCCTACCACTGCCAAAGACTGGTTAATACATTTGGTTGCGTTATTACGAGCCTTATAAAGAGCTTCCTCATCATCAAGTTCCAGATTTTCCTTTACCAGATTAAACACATAGCGGCAGCCTTCACGTTTTTCTTGCCACTGCCTCAAAATATGTATAGCAGGCTCTGTAAGAGGAATCACATGGCGTTTGTTTGTCTTTATCATAATCTTCCTCAATTCTTTCTTTTCAAAATTTACATGTCCCCACTGCAATGTCATTACATCGACAACCCGCAGTCCGCAAGCATGAAAAGCAAAGAAAAACATTTCAAGAAACTCTTTTCTGCGTGGTTCCTGACAAGTTTTGTAATATTCCATGAGAGCCTGCATTTGTTCTTTATTCAAACTCTTACCGTCAAATTCACTCTCTTCCTCAGATAATGAAGTTTTGGTAATGATACGCATATCTTGAATCCTCGCATTTATAGCGGGTTCCATGATATTCATTTCACATGCATAAGCACAAGCTTTCAATATCGGTGTCAGTGAATGGTTTATCGTGGCATCGGTATTCTGTTTGACTTCTCTACGCCAAGCAATATAACTATCCAACAATTCAGGTGTTACATCACCCACATAGATAGAATCGTTTCCACATGTCGCCTGCTTGGTAGCTCTTAAAAAAGTCTGGAAGATATTCATGCAACTTCTTCCGTTCTCATATCGACTCCTTCCTATTCTATTTCTTGAATAATCGGAAGAAAGACGCTCCAATGTGAATTCAACAAAATCTTTTCCTTGATCACGACGTGAAAGAGGTTTGTCTGAGAGGAAACCGGATATAACATCAGCAGTAATCTGATTAGGATGTTTCTCGTTATACTCTGCCAGTTGAGAATCTATACGTTCAACACGTGATAACAAGAGTTGATTGAGCCGTTTAAATTCACCACCATAACTAACACGAATTTCACCCCGTCCCTGATTACCGTTCTGATTCCAGTCCGCAACTTTAACAAAGACATTTGTAGTCTTACGGATTATTTGCCTGTTCCAAGTATATTCCAACTCAATAGGATAGGCTTTCTCTTTATCTATCACCTTCGGAGTGCGAAGACGATATTTACCCAACGGATATAGTCTTTTTGGTCTTCCCATATGCTTTTTCCTCCTATTTTAATATTCCTGAGGAGAAGCAAAGGTAATGTATTTTAGACAAACAAACTCCGGTTTTGAGAGGAAAAACCATAATTTAGACAAACAAATCACACCTTAAAAGGCCTTAAAACACCAACGCGACAAACAAATTATCTTTGTTTATCGCGTTGATATTCAATTATTTAACCTATCTGTAGGCTATTAATATTCTTCCTCGTTGAAAAAGAAATCCTCTTTGCTCGGATAATCCGGCCAAATATCTTCTATACTTTCATAGATTTCGCCTTCATCTTCCATCTCTTGCAAGTTTTCGATTACTTCCAACGGAGCGCCCGAACGCATTGCATAGTCAATCAACTCATCCTTTGTAGCAGGCCAGGGAGCATCCTCTAACTTCGAGGCCAATTCTAATGTCCAGTACATAGTTTTCTTATTTTTTAAGTAAATACTTTTCTTTCGTTCTCTAATTAGCCGCAAAAGTATAATAAATTATTTCATTTGCAACTTTTATCCCAAAAAATTTCATCTGTTTTAGTTAAATGATTTAACTTTCGGGTCAAAATGAATAAATAATCAGATAAACGGTTGACAAATGCTGTTACACGGGCATCTATGTCACATTCTTCAGCCAATGCAAGAATACGTCGCTCGGCACGGCGACACACCGTCCGGCAAATGTGCCCAACGGCTGCTCCACGGTCACCCCCCGGCAGAATAAAAGCATTCAAAGGAGGAAGTTCATTGTCAATTACGTCAATTGCCTGCTCCAACATCCGGATGTCTTCATCCTCTATACGACTTTCCATACGCAACTTGGTCTGTGTCTGATCCGTTGCCAGATACGAACCGACAGAGAATAATTTATTTTGTATACGAAAAATGATTTGTTTATCCTCCTCATCCGTCAAATACGTTTGCAACAATCCCAAATAGGAGTTCAATTCATCCACTGTGCCATAGGCTTCAAGCCGTATATGCGTTTTCGGCACCCGGGTACCACCTACCAATGATGTGGTTCCCTTATCACCTGTTTTGGTGTATATCATGCTTTTCTTCATGGTTCCGGTTATAAAAAATTTACAATATAATGCTGTTTATATCTCGCTTTATCAAAAAAGACCAACCCTATGTCATACAAATCAAAAGTGATACCCGTCGACTCACTGGCTACAATTTGCTCCCACCATTTCCGTTTTTCCCTCGATTCATGAATTCCTCCGACAATAAAGCAACTACGAGGTCCGGCATAAGGAAGTACCAGTTCAAAAACTTCTTTATAAAAAGGAGTATGCCCTATATGCAGACAATCTAATGTATGCACCTCCGCCAGTTTCTCCTCCAGTTGCCGGGAAGTCTTTGCCCAATCCCTGCCTTTCAAGGTGACGGAGTCCATAGTATGACACGCAGCCCGCATATATCCTATGGATGCCCCATTACCAATCCCCACTTCAATCAACGACTTTGGTCTGAAATAATTAACCAACCGGAATAGCAAACGGTTCACTTTCCTTCGATAATGTGGCAAATAAGCAGGAAATCCCCTTTCCTTCAATACCCGATAAGCATAGTAGTGATATTTTTCATAAACAACAGAAGTAATCAGAAAAAAATCAGACGGAGAGTGTACTCCGTAACCACAACGGTGACGGAAGCGACTGCACCAATTCCATATACGATGAAGAAAAAACATATTTCTCAGCTTTATTAAGTAACACAAAGATAAAAGATTACCCGACAATATCGAAATAAAATACTATTTTTGTTGCCCATTAGTTATTAAACCATTTATAAACGATGAAACACACACTCTCTTTTATGGTATGGGCAATACTGGCTGTCTTATTGCCTTTACAAATGGCCCAGGCCGCAGCTCCTCCCACTGAATTACAGAAAAGACTTCAAAATCTTCCGGACATCAGTGACATTAAACCAATGCAAAGTGATGCCTATCCGGAGAAATATGTATTCTTCATTAATCAACTATTGGATCCGCATCACCCCGAAGCAGGGAATTTCAAGCAAAGGGTTATTCTCTCGCATGTAGGTTTTGACCGCCCTACCGTACTGGTTACCGAAGGCTATACCGCCCATTATGCCACCCATCCGCGTTATCAAGAAGAGTTATCCAAATTATTCAACGCCAATCTGGTATTCGTGGAATACCGTTATTTTGGTGAGTCCATGCCGAAGCCCTGCAACTGGGATTATCTCACGGTTGAAAATTCACTGTATGATTTGCATCATGTAACCACGACCTTGAAACAACTATACGATGAGAAATGGATAGCTACCGGAATCAGCAAAGGCGGACAGACTACGATGTTCTACCGCACTTACTTTCCCGATGATGTGGATATCTCCGTACCTTACGTAGCCCCCCTCAACCAATCATTGGAGGACGGCCGTCACGAACCGTTCATTGCCAATAAAGTTTCGACTCCCGAAAACCGTAAACGAGTTGAAAACTTTCAACTGGAAGTACTTAAACGCAAGAGCCGGCTGCTGCCGATATTCGAAAAATATTGCTCGGATAAAGGATATACCTTCCGCATTCCTATAGCCGAAGTATACGACTTCAATGTATTGGAATACTCATTTGCCCTATGGCAATGGGGAACTCCTGTAAATAAGATTCCGGAAACAAATGCCGATGACCACACGCTATTCAAGCATTTCATGGCTATTTGTGAACCGGATTATTTCTCCGAACAATCTCCCTACCCTTCCTTTAATGTGCAAGCGGCCAAAGAACTGGGGTATTACGGATATGACATCAAACCCTTCAAAAAGTATCTGACGATAAAGAGCAGCCGTGACTATCTTCATAAGGTAATGTTACCGCCCGAACTGTCAAATCTCAAATTTGACAAGACACTATATAATAAGGTGGTAAAATTCCTGAAAGAGAATGATCCCGAAATGATCTATATTTATGGCGGCGATGATCCTTGGACAGCTTCGGGTGTCACTTGGCTGAAGAACAAGAAAAACATAAAAGTTTATGTATTACCCGGCGGCAGCCATACCACCCGTATCGGCAGCTTTGACACCGACACACAAGAAGAAATCAAGACACAGATCAATGCATGGCTGAATAAAGAATAGCAAAGAGACGAGATAAAAAGCTTTTCCGCCACAGGTTACGCAGATTGTCACCGGTTATTTCCATTGAGGACCCACTGCTTAAATTGGACCGATGTCAATCTGATCAATCTGTGACGGAATCTTGATTTTATCATAAAGGCATATTGCCATGTTTCTTAGGCGGATTGCTTTGGTTTTTATTGTGACACATTTCCAAAGCTTGAATAAGTTTGTAACGAGTGTCACGGGGCATAATCACCTCATCAATCAGACCACGTTCTGCCGCACGATAAGGATTGGAGAATTTATCTTCGTATTCCTTGATGATCTCAGCTTTCTCTTCCGGAGCAGACTTGCGGTAAAGGATATTCACTGCCCCTTCTGCACCCATGACGGCTATTTCCGCCTGTGGGTAAGCCAGGTTCACATCGGCTCCCGTCGGCTTGCTGGACATGACAATGTAGGCACCTCCATAAGCTTTACGGGTAATTAAAGTAACCTTGGGCACTGTAGCTTCAGCGTATGCATAGACTATCTTCGCACCGTGGCGGATGATGCCGTTGTGTTCCTGTACCGTTCCGGGCAGGAAGCCGGGAACATCCTCGAAAGTGATCAGAGGAATATTAAAGCAGTCACAGAAACGGATAAAACGGGCAGCCTTGTCGCTGGCGTCAATGTCAAGGACACCGGCCAGCCAGGCGGGCTGATTGGCAACAATACCTACGGAACGACCTCCCAGGCGACCAAACCCCACCACCACATTTTTAGCAAAGTGAGGCATCACCTCGAAGAAATACTGGTTATCCAGCACCGGTTCGATGATATCCTTTATATCATAAGGCATGTTCGGATCTTCGGGAATGACAGTCTGCAACGCCTCCACCTGACGATGGATGTCATCGTTGCAGGGAACCAGCGGCGCATCCTCCATATTGTTGGAAGGCAGGAAACTCAGCAATTCGCGGATACTCATCAGCGTTTCCTCCTCATTATCGCACATAAAATGGGTCACACCGCTTTTGCCGCTGTGAGTCTGGGCACCACCCAGTTCCTCCTTGCCCACCTCCTCGTTAGTCACGGTCTTCACCACATCCGGACCCGTGATAAACATGTGGCTCTGCTCCTTCACCATAAAGATAAAGTCGGTCAGTGCCGGGGAATAGCAGGCGCCTCCGGCACAAGGTCCCAGAATAGCGGAAATCTGGGGAATAACACCTGATGCAATGGTATTCTGATAAAAGATGGAGGCATATCCGGCCAAGCTGTTCACCCCTTCCTGTATGCGTGCACCCCCCGAATCGTTCAAAGCGATAACGGGAGCTCCCGTCTTCAAAGCCAGTTGCTGAACCTTTACAATCTTGGCCGCATTGGTCTCGCTCAGCGAACCGCCGTGCGCGGTGAAATCGTATGCATAGACAAACACCGGACGGCCGTCTATCTTTCCGTAACCGGTGACCATACCATCTCCGGCAATCTGCTTCTTCTCCATGCCGAAGTTGGTACAACGGTGATTCACCAGCTTGTCCAGTTCATTGAACGTACCTTTGTCCAGCAACATTCCGATACGCTCGCGAGCGGTCATCTTCCCTTGGGCGTGTTGTTTCTCGATCTTGTCCACACCGCCGCCCAGCGACGCGCGTTTGTCCAGCTCTTCAAACCGGCTGTATATTTCTTCTCTTGTCATGATCAATCTTCTTTTATTATATCCAATACTATTAATACCTGGTTAGCATTGACGGAATCCCCCTCATTGACCAGGATATCCCTTACCGTACAGTCCGAGGTCACTTTGTAGTTGCTCTGCATCTTCATGGCCTCCAGCACTACCACAATATCCCCGGATGACAGACGGTCACCTTTCCGGACGGGAATTTTCACAACCTTTCCGGGCATGGGAGCCACAATCTTGTCATCCTGTCTCTCCTCGCCGCCCTTTTTCATACGCAGATACTTGGTCTGGGTGTCCACTATGTCCACATGATAGGAACGGTAGAACATATTCACATCATAACTTTTTCCACCCTCCCCACGGATCAGTTCGGCATTGAAGGAATTGCCATCGTGCAGGATGGAACAGCTTCCGTTCTCGGCCATAACGATATCCACATCATACGGTTTTCCGTCAATCATAAACTGTACCTTGTTTCCTTCCTTGCTCACCAACGTCACATCGGCTACGCGGTCTCCAATATGTATTTCCATACTTTTGCTTAATTAAATGAAGAATCAGATTCTCAACACTCCTTTCTGCAAGCCGAACTCACGCCAACGGCTGATGGGACGGGCATCAGACAGCTGGGGACTCTTGTTCTCTTCCAGATTCATCAGATAGTCAATATAAGAGGCGATCATGGCCATGTTTTCAATCTCCTCATTGTTGCCGTTACCACGGAGCAGCATACGGGAGTTCTTCTCTATAAATAAGGTATTATACTCACCCTTCACAAAGTCGGGGGTATGCATGATGCGTTTCAGATAACTGAGGTTGGTCTTCAAGCCCGTAATCTTGTACTCGTAAAGCACACGGCGCATACGCTCTATGGCATACTGGCGGGTTGTGGCCCACACGATCAACTTGCCTATCATCGGGTCGTAAAAGACAGGAATCTCGTACCCTTCGTACACGTAGCTGTCAATGCGTACGCCGATGCCGTTAGGCTCCGTCAGCTGTTTGATGATACCCGGCGAAGGCATGAAGTTATTCTCCGTGTCTTCCGCACAGATACGACATTCGATGGCATGACCGCGCTGATACAGCTCTTCCTGTTTCAAATGCAGCACTTCATCATTGGCAATGCGGATCTGCTCTTTCACCAAGTCCACGCCCACCACTTCTTCGGTAATGGGATGCTCCACCTGGAGACGGGTGTTCATCTCCAGAAAATAGAAATTGCGGTTCTTGTCCACCAGAAACTCGATAGTTCCGGCTCCCGAATAGTTCACTGCCCTGGCAGCAGCTACCGCCTTTTCCCCCATCTCCTGACGGAGTTCCGGAGTAAGGAACGGAGACGGACTCTCCTCTACAATCTTTTGGTTGCGACGCTGAACAGAACACTCGCGGTCAAACAGATGGATTACATTGCCATGATTGTCACCCAGTATTTGAAATTCTATATGATGGGGTTCCTCCACAAATTTTTCCAAATAAACCGTATCATCCCCGAAAGAAGACATGGACTCGGAACGGGCGGTGTTATATGCCTCCACCACTTCATCTTCACTGTGTATCAGCCTCATCCCTTTACCGCCGCCTCCCATAGAAGCCTTCAACATGACAGGATAGCCTATTTCATTACAGATACGTACCGCCTCTTCGGCACTTTGCAACGGCTGTTCCGTACCGGGGACTACGGGAACACCTGCGGCAATCATACGCTTACGGGCGGCAATCTTGTCACCCATCGCTTCCATCGTCTCGGCGGCAGGACCGATAAAGATGATCCCCTCCTCTTTGCACCGGCGGGCAAAATCAGCATTCTCGGACAAAAAACCATAACCAGGATGAATGGCATCGGCATGATGTTGCCTTGCAGCTTTAATGATATTATCTATATTCAGATAACTTTCTTTGGAAGCGGCAGGCCCTATCAGACAGGCTTCGTCTGCATACATCACATGACGCGCCGTACGGTCGGCTTCCGAGAAAACAGCCACAGTGCGGATACCCATCTCTTTGCAAGAGCGCATAACGCGCACGGCTATCTCGCCACGGTTGGCAATTAGAACCTTTTGTATCATAATCTTTCTCTTTTTACCCGAAATGTCACACAAAATTACAGATGCATTCATTATACATGAACACATCTTACATGGGTGGCATCTCTCATTAGTATTGATTATTTAACGAAAACTCCCTGTTTTTTAGAAGTGGGAGCCATAATTGGCTGCAAAGATACTTGTTTTTTGCACAAAAACTACAAATGTGTGTCTAAATAATGTTTCAATACATTGGCATGATTTCGCTCCTGTTCTTTCGAAGCGTAAAGTAATGTTACTTTCGAATAAGCTTTTATCTTATCAATGAACGCTTTAGCGGCATCCGATTCTTTCAATTCTTTTTGATACATATCTGCAAAAGCCCCCCATCTTTTTTCTATATCCGCATGAAACCATTTCCTTAAATCATTGGATGGAGTGACCTCTTTTGCCCAATAATCGTATTTCAAATATTCCCGCTTCATGCCACGGGGCCACAGGCGATCTACCAAAACACGATAGCCGTCTTGTTCAGAAGGTTCATCATAAACCCTCTTGATGTTTACTTGAGTCATAGTTGGTTATTTTAATTTAGGTACAAGCTTATAACTCCATATAACCCTAAAAAGTTCATTCCGGACAGTGGTTTCAGGATAACAGCAACTCGTAATCCACTACATCCAACCATCGTCCGAATTTCAGTCCTACCTTCTTAAAATGGGAAACTTTTTTAAATCCCAGCCTCAAATGCAAAGCATCACTGACAACATTTCCCTCTGTGACACAGGCTATCAGTGCACGATACCCGTCCCTACGACATTCTTCAATCAATCTTTCCATCAACTCCCTGCCTATGCCCTTCCCCTCGTATCCGGGAGCTAAATAGACCGTTGTTTCCAACGTATGCCTGTAAGCAGCCCTCTCCTTCCACAAATGGGCATAACAATAACCCACTACTTTCCCTTCTTCCTCATACACAAAATAGGGAAAACGGACGGCAATTCCGGCAATACGGTTACGCATATCCTCCTCTCTCAAAGGTTCCGTTTCAAATGTAGCCACACTGTGCCCGACATATTCATTGTATATCGTTGTGATGGCTTTGGCATCCTGAAGTTCCACTCGTCTAATCATAATGTCATATCTATTATTAAAACGTAAGCAAGATATAAAAAAATAATCAGTTATCTGGAGAATAATCACTATATTTACAGCCGATTCTAATTTCAGCTATAAAAATGACAGAAATAGTAGAAGTAAAAGACTTTATCCCAGCCTACACCGATGCAGTACAAAAACTGCTGGAGCAGCTCACAAACCGCCCGGTAAAACTGACCGGGACAACCCTCAGAGAGATCATATCCCAAGAAAACACCCATCTGTTTTTCTTACTGGCTGATCAGGAAATTGCGGGAATGCTGACTGTAGGCATCTATCACAGCCCCACAGGCGGCAAAGCGTGGATTGAAGATGTGGTAGTGGATGAAAAATACCGGGGACAAGGACTCAGCAAACAGCTGGTCACCCACGCTGTCCGGTTTGTGAAGGAACAAGGCATACCTCTTATTATGCTTACCTCAAACCCCACACGGATAGCAGCCAACAAGCTATATCAAAAATTAGGCTTCGAACAAAAGCAGACCAATGTGTACAGAATGAATTTAGAATAACCCATTCCTATTTCAATATGATAACAATCAGACATTCATTGCCCAAAGATTTGGATGCAATTATAGAAATATTCCACTATGCCCGTCAGTTCATGAAAGAGCATGGCAACCCCAACCAATGGATAAACGGTTATCCTTCCGCTGAATTGATTCTGCGAGAAATAACCAACGGAACCAACTATGTTTGCGAAAATGAAAACGGAGAAATAATAGGCACATTCTGTTTTATTCCCGGAGAGGACCCCACTTATGCCCGCATTGATGACGGCAACTGGCTGAACAACGAACCATATTACGTCATTCACCGCATGGCTACCAACGGCAAACAGAAGGGAGTAGCTGACGCCTGCCTCAAATGGTGTTTCGAACATTGCAACAATATCCGGGTAGATACCCACCACGACAACCTTGTAATGCAGAATATCCTGAAAAAGTACGGTTTCCGGCGTTGTGGCATCATTTATACCCACAACGGCACATCCCGCATCGCTTACCAGCGGACATTAACCGAAAAAGAGTTATCTTTGCCAACCGAATAAACAAGAAAAAGAAACATGAAGATTCTCTGGATAGACCTGAACAGTTCATATGCCCATTCCTCATTGGCACTGCCAGCCCTACATGCACAAATCATGACAGACCCTTCTATAGAATGGGAAATCGTATCTGCCACCATCAACGAAAATACAGGAATGATTGTCGATGAGATCTACCGCCACCGACCCGACATCCTTGCCGCAACCACCTGGCTTTTCAACCATGAGCAACTGATGCATGTCGCTTCCAGAGTAAAAGCATTGCTCCCCGAAGCCTGCCTGGTGCTGGGCGGTCCGGAATTTCTGGGAGACAATGAAGAGTTCCTCCGCAAAAATCCATTTGTGGATTGTGTTTTCAGAGGAGAAGGAGAAGAAGTCTTTCCACAATGGTTGACCTGCTGGAACCATCCGGAACAATGGCACACCGTGCCCGGACTCTGTTACCTCACTCCTAACAAAGAATATAAAGACAACGGTATAGCCCGCGTACTGAATTTCGCCGGACTCGTCCCGCCAGAACAAAGCCGTTTCTTTAACTGGAGCAAGCCCTTTGTCCAACTGGAAACAACACGCGGATGTTTCAACACCTGCGCCTTCTGTGTCAGCGGCGGTGAAAAACCGGTACGCACCCTTTCCATCGAAAGCATCCGCGAAAGGCTACAACTCATCCATGCACATGGCATCAAAAATGTACGCGTATTAGACCGTACTTTTAATTACAACCCTCGAAGAGCCAAAGAACTACTCCGGCTCTTTCTGGAATTCCATCCCGATATCCGCTTCCATCTGGAAATACATCCCGCCCTGTTGTCAGAAGAGCTGAAAGAAGAACTCAGCCTGCTGCCCAAAGGACTGCTTCATCTGGAAGCCGGCATCCAGAGCCTGCGCGAACCTGTACTTGAGAAAAGCCGCCGGATGGGCAAACTATCTGATGCACTGGATGGTCTGAGATTCCTATGCGCCTTGCCCAACATGGAAACCCACGCCGACCTTATTGCCGGACTGCCTCTTTATCACCTTCATGAGATATTTGAAGATGTCCGTACCCTTGCCGGATATGCTGCGGGAGAAATCCAACTGGAGTCACTCAAGCTGCTTCCCGGAACCGAAATGCGCCGGAGGGCGGAAGAATTAGGAATCAAATATTCCCCTCTGCCGCCATACGAAGTGCTACAAACCCACGAGATCAGTGTCAGTGAATTGCAGACAGCCCGCCAGCTTTCACGCTTGTTGGACGGATTCTACAACACACCGGCATGGCAGGCACTGACACGTGAACTCATTTTGAATGACGAACAATTCCTCCATCGTTTTCTTGCATATTTAACAAAAGCCAATCTGATAGACCAGCCCATGAGTCTGGAGAAACGAGGCTTGATACTGTATGAGTTCTGCAAACAAAACTACCCCGAATACCAGATACAGGCTGCTATTGCCTGGATAGAAGCAGGCATGTCACTGAAAAAACTCCCTGCCGAGAAAGTATGGACCAAACGACAAATCCCTCCTGCCACTTGGAATATCATTTATGGAGAATACAAAGAAAGCCTTCGTCTGTGTTTCCTTCCTGCCGATGAAAAGGGGGAACATGGCTACTGGTTCGGCTTTGAGTCGGAGATACAAAAAGCAAGTCCTGTATTCAAGGCAAGAACGTAAAACGTTACGACATCAGGAGAAGCTGTTGGTTTCAAAAAGTAATGCTCGATTTTGATTTAGTATCACTTTATAGAAGTGAAGCCAAGCGGCTGAAAGAGCCCAACAAGAGTAATCCGGATAAGAGCCAAAGGAAAAGGTGATTTCGTCTTATGTAAAACATAAAATTCTTCTGTCACACCATCTCTCTCATTACCAGCAATTTACCGTATAAAAACATCCATAATGTCCCTGAACCGGTATGTAGGCAATGGAGATGGAAACATTCGCCCATTATTTGTATAAGAGCCGCAGATATCAGATTGGATCTGACAGGACATGCCGTGCTTTCATTTAATTTAATAGGATGTCATTGCGTTAACTTCCGATATATACTGTTGCCTCACCTATGTGAAGCAGTGATTCCACTTTAGTGACAACGGATATTCACACAGATGAAAAGCCCTTTTCACCCAAGTGAAATATCGGGTACAAGCCATAGAAATCATAGGAAAACAAAAGAATTTATTTTCCTTATTATCAACTATTTGCATATTTCCTATATTCTCCATTTTTCCCTATTTTGCCCGTTTCCTATTATTCAGTACGCTTTTAGTACACTTTGAAATCTCATTTTCTTTTGTACCTTTGTAATATCAGGAAATAAAAGAAAATCAACTATTTAGTATAATTACCTGGCTACAGTACCTAAATCGGGATAAAACCTCTAAACAATGGGAAAAGTTAAGACGAAGTTTACGACAGTCAGAGGAGGAGCCAAGAAAAAATAGAGGGCTCAGAATATAAACTAAAAAGTACAGACCATTTTTATTATGGTCTGTACTTTTTATAACTTTGCAATACTAAATCAGAACATCAATTATGCAACAAAATATTATAAGCAATTTCTTTCGCCCTATAAATACGGACATACAGATACCAGATAGCGAGTATGCAAAAACCGATGTATGTATTGTCATGGCTGATGCTTTGGCCCGCAATACCAATCATAGCCTATATATCATAGACTATCACCGCAAGAATTTCCTTTACGTATCGTCCAACCCGCTTTTTCTCTGCGGTCATTCACCGGAAGAAGTGCAACAAAAAGGTTATGCCTTCTACTTTGAGGTTGTTCCGTCTGACGAGATAAACCGTCTTATGGAAATCAACGAAGCTGGATTCCGGTTCTACTATGACCAGCCTATAGAAAAAAGGCTTGACTTGTCTATCGAATATAACTTTCATATCCACACATCAGAAAAGCATCCGCACCTTATCCACCACAAACTAACACCCGTTTTGCTAAGTGGCAAGGGAGATATATGGCTGGCTCTATGTACAGTTTCACTTTCACCGGAGAAAAACATCGGAGATGTAGTCATATCAGACCATACATGTACTGACCACTATATCTATTCATTCGAGGGCAGACGATGGAGAAAACAGCCGGAACTAATTCTTTCCGACCGTGAAAAAGAGATTCTCCAGCTCTCCGTCAAAGGACTGTCGAACACTGAGATTGGAGAAACTCTCTTTATTGATGCCAATACCGTCAAGTTTCACAAGAAGAAAATCTTCGAGAAGCTACACGCAGAAAACATCACTGAGGCCGTGGGTATCGCAGCCAATCTGAGGTTGATTTAGGAACACAATGTAGAACTTTGGCAAAGTAGCTATAGGAGGATGTGAGAATATGTATTCCTCCATTTTCTTCCGTCCAAGTTCGATGACCTTTTCATCGTTACATCTGTTCATCTTTTCTTTATCAATAAAGGCAATATGCCAGAAGACCAGATAACCGATTACATACCTTTCGATGGTAACTTCTATCGGTTCGTCCGGACGCTTCATGGATTGAAGGCCGTTGCGGACGTCCTTGTCGATGATGCCCACAACTGCCCATGAGAGATTTATATAGGAAATTGATGCTGTCATAATTTACATACGGTTTATTGTATCCTGTCCTGCTCCCGTACCTTTATACTTGCTTTTGGCTGCATTAAACTTGTAGCGCACTGTAAGACTGAACGAGCGTGTATCACTCCAAGACAAATCCTTCATTTGTGCACTCTCCATATAAAGAAGTGCTTCCTGCTTACAACCTAACAACAAGTCATTTGCACGCGCTTCTATACTTAGGGCATCATTAAAAAGGGATTTGCGTAAGCCTATGTTCAAAGTATATTGTGGACGTTTAAGGGTGATATTCTGAACCTGACCACGACTTTGATAATTAAAATCAGCAGAGAGAAGGAATCCTGCAGGAAGAGTAAAAGTATTGTTTAAGGAACCTACAAAAAGTGGATTGTTATAGGTCCTTCTCTGACCGGCGGCATCCAACGAGAACCACTGCTTCATCACAATTGCGCTGGCATTAAGATTCCATATACCAATAGTAGGCGAAGCTGCCAGCATTACTGTCAGACTCGGTAAACGGTCGTGATTGATATAGTTTATTAAAGTAGTAGCCGACTGATTTTCCACCTGTGTTCCCCAATAAAGGATATAGTCCCGAAGCACTTTGTAGCTTACCATTGCCTGAAAGAACCGCCATACACCAACAGCGGTTATATCATGCGTAACACTTGGTTTTAGGAGTGGATTTCCCGTTTGCCATGTAAACCTATTGGCATAAGTGATATTATTTCTTAACTGACTGTAGTTGGGACGCTGTGTTTTTGCAGCATAGCTGACTTGGAATTGTACTTTCCCCAATTGCCCGTTCACAGAAATATTTGGAAAGATATTATCATATACACGGCTTTGTCCGGGTACAAATGTAGCATTTTCAAAATAATCAAAATCCACATGCTCATATCGCAAGCCAATGTTTGCCTGACCGAATGGTAAAGGATGGCTGTACTGTGCATAGCCGGCAAGATTCTGTTCACGGATGCGGGTATAGGTTGTAGGTACATATCCTTCCTGATTTACATAATCATCATGCCGGTTGGTATAGGTATATTCTCCTCCCACAGAGATACTTCCTCCCCATAAGGGATGAGTGTATGAAACTTTGGTGGCAGTAAGTTGATTTTCCACCCTGTTATCAGAAGTGACAGTACGGTCTTCATGGTCCTGACTATTCTCCATATTAATGGTATATTGCGTGTATGTATTGCTGTAATAGTCTGCATCCCAGGTAAGTTCTCCTTTGCCTATTTGTCCTGCATAGTAAATATTAAGCTGATGTTCCGGTTGTGATTTTGCATCGGCAGCAATGGTACTATATAAAATATCGTAAGGCAATCCATCTGCCTGAATCTCGCTATCGAAGGCGGTAAACATATCTGTATGCAGGGCATTGCTCAAATCATAACGTACACCTATGGAATGATACTCATTAAAATCATAATTGAATCCGATGCGTCCGTCTATACTGCGAGAATCGGTATTAGAGTGCTGATAATTCTTTTGCGTCCATATGGTATCGGTAAAGGCCGTTTGCTCCAGAATATCGTTTTGCAAGGAGGTAGTTTTATCAAAACGGACCATAGCGAAAACATCAAGACCGTTATGCCGATAGTTTACATCGGCTTGCTCTACAAAGTCTGAATTTTGAGATTGATCATAGGAACTTCGCAAACTCACTCCAAATCCATCTCCTTGTCGTTTGACAGTACGGATACGAACAACTGCCCCTACCGTTGCATCATAACGGGCACCGGGATTACGAACAACTTCTACGCTTTTAATTTCCTCCGATGTCAGTTGGTCCAGTTCAGCGATATCACGTAATTTTCTACCGTTGATATAGATAAGCGGTGAACCTTTACCCAACACCTCAAATCCATCAGCCTTTTTTTGTAAACCGGGTATATGTGCCAATACATCTTCAGCTGTTCCGGCTTTCGAGAGAACTGTACCCTGCACATTGGTTTCCAGAGCATCATTCTTTATGCGTGTCACAGGCAAATTGGCTTTTACTACCACTTCTCCAAGCATCCGTGCATCCGATACGAGCTGCACGATACCCATATTGGCAGGAGTAGTCGGTTTATACACTGTCTTATATCCGATAGAGGATATTTTCACTATCTGGTTTACCGATGTAGCTTCCAGCTTAAACAAACCATCTTCACCACTGATGGTTCCACTTACAAATGCCGAATCCGGCAGAGACAGCAGCACCACATTGGCATATGGCAACGGATGGTTACTTTCATCTACAAGTTTCCCCTTCACGGTTTGTGCCGACACTCTCATCGGCAGCAACATGCTCACGACAAGCATGACCAAATACATTTTCATCTTTTTCATTGATATATCCTATTGGCACACTTTGAATTTGCTTTTCTTTCCATTTATCCGGAGCGTCACTTGGGGATTTGAGAATTGCGTGACATGAGGAAATGTGAGTGTGACAGTGGCCACCCCCTTTTTTACTGTTACTTCTACGGATGTTGCCGGATATTCTTTTTCACTCCATGATGACGGAATGAGTTTTACATCAGAAACCGTGTATTTGTCTTTGGCTTGATTGTCCGTGAAAACGATGGTTACTTTGTTGTCGTAATTGTTGAAACCTTGACAACGTGGCTTTGCATTAACTGTCAAACCTATGACAGTCAAGAAAATTACTGTTACAATATAAAATACATTTTTCATTGTACGATGTTTTTTTGATTTCTGCAGCAAAGTTCCACACTTCCGAAGACTTCTCCACTACCCTGTAGAGTAGTTTTGATTACAGGAGCTAAAAAAAGAGGAGATATAATACATATAAAGAAGGGAGTGAATAGGTTTACCCATAGTAAAGACTAAACCTGTAGTTGATTTTTGGAACGTAAAAAAAGGTATAAACCCAATGCTTGATTTACACCCTTGCAGGCGGAAGGACAGGTATGCCGTCGTTCCTTTTACCTCAAAAGACGAATATCAGATTTCCCATACCGACCCGATTCCCGTTTTATTCATTTACCGTTTCTATCGTATCGCTGCGCCTTTACCACCATATATATTGAACCGATGATTGGTATAAGCATTGTCGACACAACTGACACCGCTTTTTCGTTTACTGACCTTGCAACCATTACGAAATATGACACAATCATAAGCACAGCAATCACGCAAAGCGAGCGACACATGAAGTTAGACAGTCCTTTGACATCCACATTCTTTTTTTGCTCAGCAGTCATTGTGTTATAGCCCGCTATGAGGTTGGGATATTTCCTTACGAGCATTCCCAATACAAACAGAACAGCTGCTATTATCAACACTGGTGTCTCCATTTATATGATACTTAAAACATAAAACTGAACACTTTCTTTTGCGAAACTTTAAACCTTTCAATCTCCAAAGAAAGCGATTTCTTCAACTGCCCTGCCATAAACGACAAAAACGGCTGGTTGGTTTCTTCGTCCTGACATTGGCGTAGAGAAAGGATATATTCTTCCCTATCCTCTTTGAATATCTTAGTAGGAAAAAGGTGATAACAAAACTGGATGTAGTTCATCAGTAATCGAACTGTTCTGCCGTTGCCATCCACCCACGGATGTATGGTTACTAAATTAAGGTGGGCATTAAAACTCAATTCATATTGTTCCCGAAATGCTCCCACGGTCTTTTGCTTCTCTTGCAGAATCGCACAAAGTTCATCCACCTTAGCAGGAACTTTCAGATAGTTCATGTAAGAATGTCCGCCAACATCAGCCGTAACACCACATAAGCGAAATTCTCCTTTGGAAGAATCGAAAGACCCTTGTAAAGATATTACCTGCAAAGTGGATAGTCAGATGCTTCGGAAAGATGTGCTTTCGCCCGAAGAAGTACAAAAGCTGATGGCTTGTCATTATGACAACGAAAACCCTACAGTCAGACAAGCGTTTATCTTTTGCCTATATTGCGGTCTGCGCTTCTGCAATGTAAAAGATCTTACTTTTAAAAATGTGGATTATGCTAACCGATTATTGAAGTTCGAGCAAAGCAAGGCCAAGGAACATTCTGCCAGTAGTGGTGTGGTTATTCCTTTGAATGACGGTCTATTGTCTATCATTGGTGAAGCTCCGACAGATAAGAACTGTTTAATATTCGATTTGTCTACATACGAAAGCTGCTGTAAATCTGTAAAGCGTTGGGTAAAGAGAGCTGGGATAGACAAACATATAAGCTGGCACCTTGCTCGGCATTCGTTTGCCGTGAACATTTTGAACAATGGGGCAAATATCAAAACCGTAGCCAGCCTTTTAGGGCATAGCGGATTGAAGCATACGGAGAAATACACCCGTGCGGTGGATAAATTGAAAGAGGAAGCAATAAACAGCTTACCCGAATTAAAGTTTTAACCACAAAAGACTTATCTTTGTAACTAACGTGAGTTCGAAATAAAATCAAAAAATAGCAAGTTGTCCGTCATTGACAAACT
>OHJU01000010.1_pt1 | contig 122283 bp, 106 predicted proteins | sample 1568711 | NCBI WGS metagenome assembly OHJU01 (sample SAMEA3879574, study PRJEB24766) | human gut metagenome | biome: human-associated habitat; feature: feces | place: USA | collected 1985/1987 | reverse complement strand
GACGATGCAAACCAGATTTCGATGGAGGAGGCAAAGACTCACACCCGCAGAAAGCTGGAATACGGCGATATTGTAGCGATAAAGCTGGATACACAGCATTTCGGCAGAATTGCCGCACAGACGGCAAAGCAGGTCATTAAGCAGGGTCTTAAGGAGATAGAGCGTGAACAGCTCGTTGCTCAGTGGGGCGGTCTTCAGGACGAGGCAGTAACTGTTACCGTACTCAAGACAGAGCCGAGAACGGGCAACGCTACCGTAAACCTCAACGGAAATGAAGTACCGCTGTTCAGAAGCGAGCAGATACCCGGCGAGGTACTAAGGCCCGGCGATATGGTCAAGGTTTATGTTTCCGGTGTTTCCGCAACAGACCACAGACCTATGCTCAAGATCTCAAGAGTGAACAAGGAGCTTGTAAAGCGTCTGTTTGAGAGCGAAGTACCCGAAATATATGACGGAACAGTTGAGATAAAGGCTATCAGCCGTGAGGCAGGCTCACGCTCAAAGGTTGCGGTTATAAGCAACAACCCCGATGTTGATGCACTCGGTGCGTGCATAGGCCCCGGCAGACAGCGTATCAGCAAGGTATGTGCCGAGCTTGGCGGAGAGAAGATGGACGTTGTATTCTACAGCGAAAAGCCCGAGGAATTCATCGCACAGGCACTCAAGCCCAGCGATGTTATCAGAGTAGAGATACCTGACCCCGAGGTAAAGGCTTGTACGGCTATCGTTCCCGACAACCAGCTTTCACTTGCTATAGGCAACAAGGGTCAGAATGCGAAGCTCGCCGCAAAGCTCACAGGCTTCAAGATAGACATACGCCCCGAAAGCGGCTTCTATGAAGGAATAGAGAGCAAGCAGGAAAAGGCCGAGGAAGAAGCTCAGGCTGAGGAATAAAAACCCTTTACGAAAGGATGGATCGCTTTGGCAGTTAAAAAGATACCGATGAGAAAATGTGCGGGCTGTGAGGAAATGAAAGAGAAAAAACAGCTTGTAAGAGTTGTCCGTACTCCCGAGGGAGAGTTTGTACTCGACTTCACGGGTAAGAAATCCGGACGGGGAGTGTATGTCTGCAAGAGCCGCAGCTGTCTTGAGGCGGCACAGAAAAAACATGGGCTTGAACGCTCTCTGAAATGTGCGGTACCGCAGGAGATATATCTTGAACTGCTGAAAAGCATCGGAGAAAGCGACGGTGAGTAACGGCAATGAATTTTTTAAGTACGCTCGGTCTTTGCAGAAAGTCCGGACGTCTGATACACGGGTTCGATCCTGTTTGCGAGGAGCTTAAAAACCCGAAATCGAAAATTGCGGGAGTTATTCTCGCAAGCGACGTATCGGAGAAAACACAGAAGGAAATGCGTTTTTTCTGCGATAAATACAGTGCCCTGCTGTCGCAGTGCGATTGTACGATGGACGAAATCAAGTCGGTCCTCGGAAAACGCACGGGAGTGCTTGCCGTTCTCGATGAAGGCTTATACGCAAGCCTTACAGGCGAGCATAAAGGGAAATAAGCGGTACACCCGATTTATATATACAATACTAAATCTGACATAAAAAAGGGGATCAGTGAATGGATAAAAAATATCGTGTAAACGAGTTGGCAAAGGATCTTAATATTCCTGTAAGTGAAATTACGGATGTGGTACAGGAGTATTTCGGAGTACAGAAGAAATCGCAGGCTTCGCTTTCTGAGGATGAGCTGTCTGTTGTTCTCGAAAAGTATTCTCAGAGCAACCAGGTGAAGAATTTCAATTCATATTTTGCTTCGGCAAGCAAGCCCAAGACGGAGAAGAAGGAAGAAAAGCCGGCAGAAAAGCCTGCAAAGAAGGCTGAGAAGAAGCCCGAACCCAATAAGGACGCCGACAAGGCTGAAAAGGTGCAGGCAAAGCCCGAAACAAAAACAGAGGCTAAGCCCGAGGCAAAGCCTGAAATAAAGACAGAAACAAAGCCCGAAATAAAGGCAGAAACAAAGCCCGAAATAAAGGCAGAAGCAAAGCCCGAAGCAAAGAGCGACAAGCCTTCAGACAGAAAGCCTATGGGCGACCGTAACGACAGAAAGCCCTACGGCGACAGACAGCAGGGTGACAGAAAGCCCTACGGCGACAGACAGCAGGGCGACAGAAAGCCTTACGGTGACAGACAGCAGGGCGACAGAAAGCCCTACGGTGACAGACAGCAGGGTGACAGAAAGCCTTACGGCGACAGACAGCAGGGCGACAGAAAGCCCTACGGCGACAGACAGCAGGGCGACAGAAAGCCCTACGGCGACAGAAGAAACGATACCAGAAACGACCGCAGGGATAATAAGCCTGCACAGCAGACAGCTCCGGCACAGCCTGTTATCGACCTTGCAAATATCAAGACAAACGCACCTCCCACAAAGCACGTCAAGGGTGAGGCTGTACAGAGAGGCGAGCAGGTCACAAAGCACGTTGATACAAGGGGCAGTTATGTAAACCTTGATAAGTACAACGAGAAGTATGAAACCATAGCTTCGACCGAGAGCGGCAACAGACGTCAGAATGACGCTTATACAAAGAAGCAGAAGATAAGCCAGAAGTCGCAGAAGGGCAAGCAGCAGTTCAGCAAGAAGAAGGAAACCGAGGCTCAGAAGCTGAAGCGTCTTGAGCTTGAAAAGGCAAGAAAGAAACAGCTTGAGATACAGGTTCCCGATGAGATAGTCGTATCGGAGCTTGCGTCACGTCTTAAGGTCACAGCGGCAGACGTTATAAAGAAGCTGTTCAGCCTGGGCGTAATGGTTACTATCAACCAGTCGGTCGATTATGATACGGCTTGTATCGTAGCGGAAGAATTCGGTGCAAAGGTTACCAAGGAAGTTGTGGTTTCCATCGAAGAACGTCTGTTTGAAGAGGTAGAGGATACAGAGGAGAACTTACAGCCACGTTCACCCGTTGTTGTTGTAATGGGACACGTTGACCATGGTAAGACATCGCTCCTCGACAGAATCAGACACGCTAACGTTACGTCCGGCGAAGCAGGCGGTATCACACAGCATATCGGCGCTTACAGGGTAAAGGCAGGCGGCAGGGATATTACATTCCTTGACACTCCCGGACACGAGGCGTTCACCGCTATGCGTGCAAGAGGTGCGCTGGCTACTGATATAGCGATACTCGTTGTTGCCGCAGACGACGGCATTATGCCTCAGACGGTAGAAGCGATAAATCACGCAAAGGCTGCCAACCTTTCGATAATAGTTGCGATAAACAAGATGGATAAGCCTACGGCAAATCCCGACAAGGTAAAGCAGGAGCTTACCGAGCATGGTCTTGTATGCGAAGAATGGGGCGGCGATGTAATCTGCGTTCCCGTATCGGCAAAGACAGGCGAGGGTATTGACGAGCTTCTCGAAATGGTAAACCTCACGGCAGATGTCCTTGAACTTAAGGCTAACCCTGACAGACTTGCAAAGGGCGTTGTTATCGAGGCAAGAATCGACAAGGGCAGAGGTCCTATCGCTACTGTTCTTGTACAGACAGGTACGCTCCATACAGGCGATACAATAATCGCAGGTACTGCTGTAGGACGTGTCCGTGTAATGCGTGACGACAAGGGCAAAGCGGTAAAGGAAGCCGGTCCTTCTGTTCCCGTTGAGATAATGGGTCTTGCGGAAGTACCGAGCGCAGGTGATGATTTTGCGGCTGTTGAAGATGAAAAGCTTGCACGAGAGCTTGTTGAAAAGAGAAAGTTCGACGCTAAGGAAGAGCAGTTCAAGCTCTATAAGAAGGTCAGCCTTGATAATCTGTTCTCGCAGATCGAAGAAGGCTCGATGAAGAAGCTCCCCATCATAGTAAAGGCAGACGTACAGGGTTCTGTAGAAGCTGTTTCACAGTCACTGTCAAAGCTGTCAAACGAGGAAGTAAAGGTAGAAGTAATTCACGGTGCGGTAGGTGCCGTAACAGAAAGCGACGTTATGCTTGCAAAGGCATCGGGCGCTATCATAGTAGGCTTTAACGTAAGACCTAACCCTGCGGCTGCAGACAACGCAAAGCGTGACGGTGTCGATATAAGACTCTACAGAGTAATATATGACGCAATAGAAGAAATCGAAACAGCCATGAAGGGTATGCTTGCGCCCAAGTACAGAGAAGTTGATACAGGACGTGTTGAGGTAAGACAGGTAATGAAGCTGTCGAGCGTCGGCGTGGTAGCAGGCTCTTATGTACTTGACGGTAAGGTACAGAGAAACGGCGAGGTAAGAGTTGTCCGTGACGGCATAATCGTTGCTGTTGACAAGATAGCAGGCTTACGTCGTTTCAAGGACGATGTGAAGGAAGTAGCCGCAGGCTACGAGTGCGGTATCACGCTTGAAAAGTTCACCGACATAAAGGACGGCGATATATTCGAGGCGTTTGTTACCGAGGAGTACAGAGATTAATGGCAAATTTCAATACAGCAAGACTTGCGGAGGATATAAAACGTGAGATCTCCACAGCTATGCGTGATATAAAGGACGGCGCTGTAGTAAAGGCGATGGTCGGTGTGTCACGCTGTGAGCTGACAAGCGATCTGTCCTACTGCAAGGTTTATATCACAACGCTTGAGGGCGGCGACACCACGAAAAATGTCGCCGAGCATCTCAAGAAGGCAGAGGGCTTCTTTAAAAGAAGAATCAACGAGCGTGTGAAGATGCGCAAGCTGCCTCAGCTGATATTCGTGCCGGATAATTCGATGGATTATTACGAGCATATCAGCGAGGTGATAAGCAAACTGCCGAAACCTGCCGAACCCGATGATAACGGCGATGACGAAAGGTAAACAATAATGATAACAGACGTTAAAAAAGCGGCAGAGCTACTGAAAAGCAACGATGATTTTCTGATACTGTCACACGCCAACCCCGACGGAGATACACTGGGCTGTGCTTACGGCCTTTGCGGTATGCTTCAGAAGATGGGTAAACGGGCAAAGGTTATGTGTGCGGATGAGATAGCGCCCCGTATGGAGTTCCTGCGTGATACGGTGATACAGCAGAACTTTGAGGAAAAGACCATAGTGAGCGTTGACGTTGCCGACAGGAAACTGCTCGGCGACCTTGACGCAGTATACGGCGGCAGGATATTTCTTGCGATAGACCACCACGAGAGCAGACAGGAGTTTGCAAAATATACTCTTGTCGATTCCGATGCGGCTGCGGCTTGCGAACTTATTTTTCAGATAGCGGAGGAAATGAACGCACAGCTTGACGGTGAGATAGCGTCCTGCCTTTACACAGGACTTGCAACCGACACTGGCTGCTTCAAGTATTCCAACACGACAAGCAGAACGCATATAATAGCCGCTAAGCTGATGGCTTATGAGTTTGATGTTTCCGGCATCAATTACAAGCTGTTTGATATGAAGTCAAAGGGCAGACTGGAGCTTGAACAGGCGATAATGCAGGGAATGGAATTCTTCTGTGACGACAGGGTAGCGGTAGTATGGCTGACAACGGAGCTTATGGAGCGCTTTAATGGCAGAGTTGACAGCGAGGACTTCAACGGCCTTGCAAGCCTTCCCCGTCAGGTAGAGGGCGTAATTATCGGCGCTACCGTAAAGCAGAAGGGTCCTGCTACGTTCAAGATTTCGGTCAGAACGGCAGAGCCGATAAACGCAGGAAGCGTGTGCGCCCTGTTCGGCGGCGGCGGTCACGCCAGAGCCGCAGGCTGTACCATAGAGGGCAGTATAGAGTTTGTAAAGGCAAAGCTGCTGCCTGTATTTGAAAAGGCGCTGAAAGCAAATGAATGAAATAAACGGCGTAATCTGTATCAATAAACCGCAGGATTTCACCTCGTTTGATGTTGTGGCGATAATGCGAAGGGCGGCAGGAACGAGAAAAATCGGTCACGGCGGTACGCTCGACCCTATGGCGACAGGCGTTTTGCCGATATATATCGGCAGAGCGGCAAAGACAGCCGATCTGAATCCTGTCAGCGACAAGAGATACCGTGCGACCTTCAGGCTCGGTGTGACTACCGATACCGAGGACGTATGGGGCAAGGTGCTGACAGAGAGCGAAAAGCCTGTTACGCTTGCGGAAATTACCGATGCGGTAAAGACTATGCAGGGCGATATAATGCAGATACCGCCGATGTATTCTGCGGTGAAGATAAACGGCAAACGGCTTTATGACCTTGCAAGGCAGGGCATTGAGGTTGAACGTGCCGCTCGTCCGGTCACGGTATATTCGATAGAGCTGTCAGACTTCGACGAGGAAAAGCGTACAGGTACGCTTGATATTTATTGCTCAAAAGGAACCTATATCCGCACAATCATAAGTGATATAGGAAAAAAGCTCGGCACAGGAGCGATAATGACCTCGCTTTGCCGCACGATGGCGGCAGGCTTTACGCTTTCGGACTGCCACGATATTGAAACGCTTCGTAATATGCTGCCTGAGGATACCGCAAGGCTGGTACTGCCGACAGAGCGTGTTTTCTCGTGCTATGACGAGATAACTCTTGACGGTACACAAAAGAAGCTGTTTATGAACGGCATGATACTTGACTGCGGAAGAATGGATATTTCATACCCGGAAGGCACCTGCCTGCGTCTTAAGCACGATGGTGATTTTTTAGGCGTGGCAAGGGTGAACGGGGAGAACGGGCTTAAAAGCGTATACCTTAATATATTATCTTGATTTTCCCATTTAATGCGGGACACGGAGGTTTATTCTTGATTGACATTACCGAAAATATAATACCCATCCCGCCGACAGCAACGGCACTCGGCTTTTTTGACGGCTTGCATTTAGGTCATATGAAGGTCGTGGAGGAATGCTTCAGACACGGCGGGCTTTGCCCTGCAATGTTCACGTTTCACAGCGACACGGCATTGCCTAAAAGGGAAAGGATAGAGAACCTGCTCACAAACGATATGAAGCTGGAGAAGCTCGCAGAAGCGGGAGTGCAATATATTTATTCTCCGGATTTCAATTCGGTGTGCGACTACACGGCAAGGGATTTCATCGAAAAGGTTCTCGTGAAGATAATGAACGCAAAGGTCGTTGTGTGCGGATTTGATTTCAGGCTCGGAGCAGGCGGAGGAAGCAACGCCGAAGAGCTTAAATGTATATGCCGTGAGTACGGCATAAAGGTCGTTATAATACCGCCGTTCAGTCTGGACGGATGTGTGGTACATTCAACGGCCATCAAAAATCTGATAAAATCGGGTGAAATAGCAAAGGCAAACAAACTGCTCGGATATGATTTTTCGATAGAGGGCAGAGTGATAGAGGGCAACCGCATAGGCAGAACCATAGGAAGCCCGACCATAAACCAGCGTTTCCCCGAAAACATAGTTATGCCACGTTTCGGAGTATATAAGAGCGTGACATATCTTGACGGCAGTGTTATGCCGTCTGTTACAAACATAGGCGTAAAGCCTACTGTTGACTATAAGGACAGTCCTCTTGCGGAAACGCATATAATGGATTTTGACGGTGATCTTTACGGCAGGACACTGCGTGTTTCACTGCTTGATTTTATACGTCCCGAAAGACGTTTTGACAGCGTAGGCGAGCTTAAAGCTCAGCTTGACAAAGATAAAATCACCGCCAAGCAATAAATACACTGTTTTATCACACAGGTTTCACCTGTGCAGGATAGAATATAGCAGATGTGCGCAGAGGGGTACGGCTATGTACCGATGTTCTGCCGGATACTTCGTTTTAAGGAGCAAAAAATGATAGAAGTAAAGAATCTGACTAAGCGTTACGGCTCTAAAACAGCAGTCAGCAATGTTTCCTTTACCGCAGAAGAAAGCGAGATACTTGGTTTTCTCGGTCCTAACGGTGCAGGAAAATCAACTACAATGAATATCCTTACGGGTTATCTTTCCTCAACGGAGGGCGAAGCAAAGATAAACGGTATAGATATTCTTGAAGAGCCTGTAAAAGCTAAGCAAATGATAGGCTACCTTCCCGAGCAGCCTCCGTTATATCTTGATATGACGGTAATGGAATACCTTAAGTTCGTATACGGGCTGAAAAAGTGCAAGCTGCCGATCAACTCGCATTTAAAGGAGATATGCAACCTTGTAAAGATAACCGATGTCAAGGATCGTGTTATCAAGAATCTTTCAAAGGGTTACAAACAGCGTGTGGGTCTTGCACAGGCACTTGTGGGAAATCCGCCGGTACTTATTCTTGACGAGCCTACGGTCGGACTTGACCCCAAGCAGATAATCGAGATAAGAGCGCTTATAAAGAAGCTCGGCAAGAACCATACGGTAATACTTTCAAGCCACATACTCCCTGAGATACAGGCGGTGTGCGACAAGATAGTTATCATCAACAGAGGCAAGGTAGTAGCAAACGACAGCGCAGACAATCTTGCAAAGAATATGTCCGCAGATCACAAGCTGGTGATACGCTGTGAGGGAAACCCCTCAGACGTGAAGAAGCTGCTTTCGGCTATTCCCGGTATGGACGAGGTGTTCGTCAACAGGGAGAATGTCGAGGAGGGCGTCAGCGAATACTTCTTAAACGCAAAGCCGGGTACGGATATTCGCCGTGAGGTTTCAAAGCGTCTTGCGTCAAGAAATTACACTCTGCTTATGATGAAGTCCAGTGAGCTTACTCTTGAAGAAGTGTTCCTCAAGATCACAACGGGCGATATATACGGCAATGTCGGCGACAGCGTTGATAAGCTGAAGCTGTCAAAGTAAGCGGAAAGGCGGAATAAAAATGTTTGCAATATTTAAAAGAGAACTGAAGGCATATTTCACATCGCCTCTCGGCTATGTGTTCCTTGCTATTTTTTACGCATTTTCGGGATTGTTCTTTTATATCTTCTCCCTGTCTGTAGGCTCGACCGATATATCAAGCGTATTCCTGATGATGTTCATAGTGCTTATGGTTTTCGTGCCTCTGCTTACTATGCGACTGCTGTCTGAAGACAAGAAGCAGAAGACGGATCAGCTTATTCTGACCGCTCCCGTAAGCCTTTTGTCTATAGTAATGGGCAAGTTCCTTGCGGCTTATGCGATATTTGCGATAGGCGTTGCGGTCATGCCCGTATACGGCTTTGTAATGTCGACCTTTGCGACGGTTTCGTGGCTCCCGATATGGGGCAACACCGTAGGTCTTTTACTTCTCGGCGGTATATTCGTTTCAATTGGTCTTTTCATATCATCACTTACGGAAAACCAGATGATAGCGGCAATAGGCGGTTTCTTTATCAATCTTATGATACTGCTTATGAATACGCTGAAAAGCGCACTCCCAAACGGATTTTTACAGGACGTGCTTTCAAGCATCTCGGTATATTCGAGATACTCCGAGATAACAAACGGAATATTCAGCCTGTCAAGCCTGATATTCTTTGTGAGCGTTATCTTTATTTTCCTGTTCCTTACGGTAAGGGTACTTGAAAAACGCCGCTGGGCATAAGCGATGACTATGATAAAGGGATAAAGGAGAAAACGCATGAGTAAAATAAACGAAGCGGCTGAAGTAAAAGAAACAGCGGCTGAGAATAAAACAGATACCGTTCCTGCAGAAAATAGCAACGGCAGGAACGGAAAACCCCGCAAGAATCCGTTCAGAAACAAGAAATTCAAGTACGGCGGTCTGTCGGTACTGTTCACGGTCATATTTATAGTTGCGGTGGTTCTGGTAAACGTAATAATCACACTGCTCGGTGACAGATTCATGCCGACGGCGGATCTTACCGATTCGGGACTTTACAGCATTGAGCAGTCAACGGTAGATTATCTCAAAACCGTAACCGATGAGGTTACGATAACGGTAACAAGCGAGGAAGCGGCTTTTACCGGAGGCAGTTCTTATTACTATCAGACAAACGAGATACTGAAGAAGATCGCAGCGGCGAATTCCAACATAAAATTACAGTATATTGATGTAGTTTCAAACCCCGGCTTTATAGCAAATTACACCGAAACCATAACCTCGAATGAAATTATGGTCGAGAGCAAGGCTACAAAGCGTGTAAAGGTGCTGACCTACGAGGACTTCCTCAGCATAACCTATAATGAACAGTACCTCAACTATTACGGCGTGAAGCGGCCCGAAAAGGTTGAAGCCAACGCAGAGCAGGCTGTAGTATCCGCTATTATGAACGTTACCGATACAGATCCTGTAAAGGTTGCGGTTTTAACGGGCTACGGAGAAACAGAGAACACTGTTTTACAGAATCTGCTCAAGACAAACAGCTACGTTATCGAATCGGTGAACATTACGCTTACCGACAAGATAAGCGAGGACTACGATTTTGTATTTATGTTCGGACCCGATAAGGATTATTCCGTTGCCGATATAAACAAGCTCGACACATGGCTTGACAACAGCGGTAAATTCGGCAAGAACCTTGTATATGTAGGCAATCCCAAGCTCGGTGATTCACCGAACATTGACGGTCTGCTTGACCAGTGGGGTCTGAAGGTCGAAAAGGGTATCACCTACCAGACAGACGAAAACTACACCTACAGCGGTATGAACACATATCAGGTGCTTTCAGTACCCGATACAGACTTCAGCAAGTTCACAAACAGCTCGCCCGTTCACGGCTACAATATGAGCCCTGTGACATCAAAGTGGGCGGATCAGAACGGCAACGGCAACATTACCGTACAGTCTATACTAAACACCTATGCAGGTGCTGTTATAAAGCCGCAGGACAGCGGTGATAACTGGTCGCCCGAGAGCGATGCACAAAGAAAGCAGTATTCTGTTATAATGCAGGCGGTAAAGACAAGATATGAGGGTACAAATCCCTTCTCCAGCCGTATAGTAGCAATCGGCGGTATGGAATTCCTCAACACATCGTTCCTGCAGACAGCGTCCGTAAACAACTCACAGCTTATTATGAATATCTTCAACGTAAGCTGTAACAAGGAGGAGGGCATTACGCTCACTCCCAAGTCCTACAACACCTCAACCTTTGAGATAACAGACGCACAGAAGAACGGCCTTGTTATAGGCTTCGTTATCGTACTGCCTCTGTTACTGATAATATTCGGTATTGTAATATGGGTAAAGCGTCTGCATAAGTAAGCGAAAGGTCGGCAATGAAGAAAAATACTAAAATAATACTCGGCTCGGTAATCGGCATTGCGGTACTCGGTGCGGCAACGCTCGCACTGGTGCTGACACAGCCGAAGAGCGACAACGCAGACTCAGGCACGTCAAGCAGCGAAACCGTCAGCGTGACCGATTATTCGACCGATGATATTTCAACGCTCACGATAAGCAATGAGAGCGGCGAATATACGATAAACCGTTTAGGTAAGGAAAAGTGGGGCATAGATTCGATCCCCGAGGCACTTGCAAACAGCAGTGCATATTCAACCGCAATGAGCAGTGCAGGCGGCATCGGCGCAAAGCAGATCGTTGAGGAAAATGCGACAGATCTTGCAAAATACGGCTTTGACAAGCCGACCGCAACGGTTAAAATGACGTTCAAGGATAACAAGGCTGAAGATATAACCTGCCTTATCGGTATAAAGTACGAGGGCGAAAACTCGTGGTACGTTAAAACCGACAAGAGCGATACGGTATATCTTGTAGCAAATTCGGGCGTCAGCTTTGCAATGAACAGCGAGCTGTCATACGTCAACAAGTCAACGCTTGTGGCGGCTTATGATTCCGAGAATGATAAAGTAAACAGGGTTCGTATTGAGCGAAAGGATCTGGATAAGGATATAGTTCTTGACAAGCTCCCCGAGGAAACCGAAAAGGAGTTTTCGTCAACATACGTTGCTTATGAGATGTCCAGCCACAACAATATCCTTGCAGACGATGAGCTTGACAAGAAAGTGATTTACGGTCTGTTCGGAATATCGGCTTCGGATGTGTTTGCCGTATCTCCCACAGACGAGCAGAAAAAGCAGGCGGGTCTTGACGATCCGAACTGCACCGTTACTATGGTAAGCAACAAGGAAACCGTTACCAAGCTCACTTTAGGCTCTGCTGTCTACACTGTTACAAAGAACGATGAAACAGGCGAAGAGATAAAGACGATAACGGGCTACTATGGTATGCTCTCAGGCAAGGACGCAATATATGTGTTCTCTCCCGACTCTCTGCCGTGGCTTACCGCAACACCCGAAAATATGCTTTATAAGCTGTTCCTTACACCTTATATCTATTATCTTGACGGTGTAACAATCTATGACAGCGACAGAAAGGCATATGATTTCACTATTACGGGCGACGCTGACAAGTCGAGCTTCACATACGAAGGCAAGAAGGTAGATTCAGCCAAGTTCAAGGCATTCTATCAGTATCTGCTTTCGGCATACGCAGAGCAGATTTACCTTGACGATCTTACAGGCGACAACAAGTTCATCGCAGGAGTTACCTACGATCATCGTGAAGAAGGCAAGGAAAACGACGTTGTCGAGTTCTATGCGAGCGAGAGCGACCGTACCTGCATTATCGTTGTAAACGGCGATGTCCGCTACAAGGTAAGGCAGATATATGCGACAAGACTTCTTGAAAATCTGAATGCGCTTCTCTCGGGCGGAGAGATAGTATCAGAGTTCTGATGCCGCAGGGCATTTATAATTGATATGTGACGACAGGGGGCGGATCTTAAATTTTGCACGGGATCTGTCCGTCACATACTGACCGTTAGTGCAACGGTGGAGGTTATTATGACAGAGCAGGAATTTTTCACCTACAAAGGTCTTCCTCTTGTAAGGAAAGACAACACTATCTATTATGGCAATATGTCAGACAAATACGTTGCCATGCTGACTGTATTATCCACCCACAAGGTCAAGGATCTTGAAATAGCCGACAAGACAAGGGTACAGCTTATGTCAACTGATCCGAAAACCCCGGCTACAGAGATAATCGCAAAGACGAGCGAAAGAGGCAGTCTTTATGAGGCTCTTGATGTGGCAAGTATATGGCTTTCAAAGAATAATTGATAAAAACCGCTCCGCCGTAAAAAATACGGCGGAGCGGTTTTATGCTGTGTCCTATTTTAACGATGCCTGTAAAAACAGATAAGCCCCCGTCAGAAAGACGGGGGCAACGCTGTTTATATGATATGTTGCGTAAATTACTTCAGCAGTGTGATCTTGCCGATAAGAGGAAGCTCCTTAGCCTGTCCCTGTGCGGCATTGATGATGCCCAGAATCATAAGCACAAGAGTGAAGATACCGCCTACTGCGCTTATAAGTCCGCCGATTATAGGACCGATTACAGGAATAAAAGCGAATATGCTTGTTACAACACCTATTGCAAGCTCCAACAGGAACAGTACAAGTCCCTGGTTTGTGTGATAGCGTGCAAATCTTGAGTTAGGGCAGGCAAGCAGAGGAATAAGGAAGAGTATTCCTATGTATGCCAGTACAGACATACCCTTGTTATCGTTGATATCCTGCGGATCAAACTGCGATGTTGTATCAGCCGTGTTCATCATGTTGTTTACAAAATTCTGCGCATTCTGTGTGTTCTGTGTGTTCTGTGTGTTCTGCTGTGCGTTGCCTGTCGGAGCACCGCAGAAAGGACAATTGTTAGCTCCGTCGGGGAGCTGGTTTCCGCATTTGTTGCAAAAAGCCATTGTTGTTACCTCCGAATAGTATTTAAACATTCCGTTTTCTTAAATTGCACGGCAAAAGCCGTTGCTTAAATTATAAAACGTTTTTTAATAAAAGTCAACATTTTTCGTTTGGAATTAAGCGATTGTTCCGTGAAAATCCGAAATATATACGTAACCTGCCGTGATTAAAAGCTGTTTGATGTAAAAATTGTTGCAATCCGCTTGAATATGTGATAAAATATAGCTATTGTAACAGTGGCAGACCCAATATGCCGCTCACCCATTACAAAATAAATGCAAGGAGGAAAGGTCATACCGTTTATGCGGCGGTAAGACCGACATATAAATATGAACGCATTTTCATACAGAGTACAGACATTGCAGCCATCAGCAATAAGAGAGATACTTAAATTTACGGCAGATCCTGAGGTGATCAGCTTTGCGGCGGGCAATCCCGCTCCCGAGGCTTTCCCTACAGAAGAGATTGCCCGTATAACAAATGAAATACTTACAACCACGCCCATTGACGCACTTCAGTATTCTATCACGGAGGGCTATACACCCCTTCGTAACTGGATAAAGGACGACCTTAAGAAAAAAGGTATGTTTGGCGAGAATGATGAAGATGTGGTTATCACATCGGGCGCACAGCAGGCTATTGAGGTAGTGACTAAGGAGATATGCAATGAGGGTGACACGATTATCTGCGAAGCTCCTACGTTCATCGGCTCGCTGAACGCATTCCGTTCCTATAATGCTAAGCTTGTAGGCGTTGAGATGGAAGATGACGGCATAAATATCGACAAGCTCGAAAAGGCTCTTATAGAGAACCCCAGAACGGCTTTCATCTATCTCATACCCAACTTCCAGAACCCTACAGGCAAGACAATGAGCCTTGAAAAGCGTAAGGCTGTACTTGCGCTCGCTCAGAAGTACAACGTATATATCCTTGAAGACAATCCCTACGGCGATCTTCGTTATATAGGCGAAAATGTGCCTACCATAAAGTCGCTCGACAAGAACGGCAATGTTCTTTATGCAGGAACATTCTCAAAGACGCTTGCCCCCGGTCTGCGTGTGGGATACCTCTGCGCCCCCAAGAACGTAATCGCTAAGGCTGTAGTTTGTATGCAGGTTTCAACCGTTCACACCTCTATCCTGCCGCAGATGATCACCTATAAGTTCGTTACCGAAAACGATTTTGAACAGCACCTTGAAAAGCTGAGAGAAATCTACAAGCGCAAGTCGGATCTTATGCTTACAAACCTCAAGATGAAGATGCCCAAGTCCATAAAGTTCACAGAACCCGAGGGCGGCCTGTTTATCTGGGGTACGCTTCCCGACGGCGATATGCCTTACTTCTGCAAGAAGGCAGTAAAGAACAAGGTAGCTGTTGTTCCCGGCAACGCATTCTTAACCGATGAAAACGCTCCTTGTCTGTCATTCAGACTTAACTATTCCACTCCCACAGACGAACAGATTGAAAAGGGCGTGGACATTCTTGCCGAAGTGGCAAGCACAATGTACAGATAATAAGCATTGACCGACATACAAGGAAAACAGGAACGGAATTAATATAATATCCACATGGGCAAATCTGTAACAAGGGGATGCTATGCTCTTTTACAGATAAGCTGTCAGAAGAAAATTCTAAGAACGGAAGCCTGTAATGAGCCTTGTAGGACGGTCTGCATCTGTCAATCTGCCGGTTTATTGCGGCTGCCGTAACGTTTGAAATACATAAAAAGATATTGCACACGCACGGCAGACAAAAGGTAAATCGCTCTGATGCCGTATCTTTTTGTGTTTCGCAAGACCGCATTTACGGTCGGAAAGAAACGGTGAATGAATGAAGTATTTTGATAAGCTGTCTGCCGCTGTGCAGGCAGCTTTTTCTGTCAGGGCGGTCGATACGGATAAGCTGTTATACTGCGTAAAAGCAGATATGGACGGCGAGGGGTGTTATTATGACACCTACATCACGTTTGATAACAAAACGCTTTATCTGTTATCGGGCTATGACAGACTTGTAAAGAATAAAAAGACGTTTGACACACAGTTCGATTTCAAGGATTTCAGCGAATATCCTATGGAGGAAATCGAAAAGCTGTATGTTGACCGCTATCAGTTTACGGCAAGGCTGATGGCGAAGATGACGGACGGTACGGAAAAACAGCTTGCGATGTTTTCGGGAGGGTTTTCCGAAAAATTCGAGCAGTTCTGCCGCCGTTATGAAACAATCAAAAAGGGCGAAACGCCCGACGATTCCGCACTTGACGACAAGACACTGTATTGCCCGAAGTGCAACAGAAAATATCCCGACCCGAACAGAGCCTTCTGCCCGTACTGCACAAAGCGTACATGGGTGTTCAAGCGACTGCTCGGTATGTTCGGCGACTACAAAAAGCAGATAGCAGTGATACTTGCTCTGATAGCGGTATCGGTGGCGCTGGGACTTATCGCTCCCTATTTCGGCACAAAAATGCTGTACGATGACGTTCTGAGCGAGGGCGGAAGTCTGCACGGGCAGATACTGTTCGTGATACTCGTTATGGCGGCATTCTCACTGCTGTCTACGGGATTTTCGATGATTTACGGCGTTATTATAAGCAGGATAACACCGCAGGTAATACATAAGCTGAGGACGGATATTTTTGCTTCTATGCAGAAGCTGTCGCTGTCATTCTTCACAACTAAGCAGACAGGCTCGCTTATGGGCAGGGTAGACCGTGACAGCTTTGACGTGTACGGATTTTTCGTTGATATAGTTCCGCAGTTTATTGCGAATATGATAAAGATAGCAGGGCTTGTCGTGCTTATGCTTATGGTGAACCCGATAATATCGCTGTCGATGTTCCTTGCGGTGTTCTTTGTATTGCTGTGCGAGGTGCTTTGGCTGAGAGGTCAGAGAAGGCACTGGAGAAACCGTGATATTGCAAGACGAGGTGTTACGTCTACCTTGTCGGACGCACTGAACGGACACAGGGTAGTAAAGGCGTTTTCCCGTGAGGAACAGGAAATATCCCGTTTTGGCAGAAAGAATGATAATCTTTATTCGGCTGAATACGCAAGGGATAAGAGGAGTGCTCATTTCTTCCCTGTACAGCACGGAATATATGCCGTTTTCAGCGGCGTTATATACTGTCTTGGCGTTGCTCTTGTGCTGATGGGTAACCTTCAGCTCGGAGGACTGACACTGCTCATAAACTATTTCGGTGTTATATGGGATCCGATATTCTTCTTTATGTATATGGGCAACGACTGGGCAAGGTGTACCGATGCCGCAGGCAGAATGTTCGAAATACTCGACAGCGAGCCTACAGTGAAGCCGCCTGCCGAGCCAGCCGTTATACCGGACGGTGTTCTGAAAGGCGATATTTGTTTCAGAGATGTAACGTTTGAATATGAAGCAGGCAGACCGGTGCTTAAAAATATGTCGTTTGCTACCGAGGCAGGCAGATTTACCGGCATTGTCGGCAAGACGGGTGCGGGAAAATCAACTATAATCAATCTCATATCAAGAATGTACGATGTAACATCCGGCGAGATAACGATAGACGGAATACCCGTGAAGAAGATACCGTTTGACGTTCTCAGAAAGAATATCGGCGTTGTGTCACAGGAAACATATCTGTTTATGGGAACTGTCGCAGACAATATCAGATACGCAAGACCCGATGCGACAATGGAAGAAGTGATACAAGCGGCAAAAAGCGCAAACGCTCACGATTTTATAATGAAGCTCCCCGAAGGGTACGATACCGTAACGGGAAGCGGCGGTGTAAGCCTGTCGGGCGGCGAAAAACAGCGTATATCAATAGCCCGTGCGCTGATACAGAAGCCGAACATACTTATACTTGACGAGGCTACGGCGGCTATGGATACCGCAACAGAACGTAAGATACAGAGTGCGATAGATAATCTCAAGAGCGGCAGAACGATAATTGCGATAGCACACCGCCTCTCAACGCTCCGTGACGCAGACAAGCTGTATGTTATCGAACACGGCGAGGTAAAGGAGAGCGGAACTCACGATGAACTGATACGCACAAACGGAAAATACTTTGAGCTGTATAAGCTGCAAAGCGAGTCGCTGAAATCTGTCGGACTTGACTGATGCGGAAAGGAGCGCTTATGAAACAGAATACAACTGCAATTTATGATGTGGATACGCTTAACATTCTTTCACCCGATAAAATCGGGTTTACCGAAACCGAAAGCGGTTATCTTGAGTTTTCGTATGACGGCATGAATTATGAAAAGGTTGACCTTACAAGGCTCGTACCGTTCAACGATGAAAACAGGTATATAAGCGTAAGCTATAAGAATGAGGAAGACGAGTGGAAAGAGATAGGCGTTATAAAGGATCTTGATGACCTGTCGGCTGATACTAAAAAGACAGCCGATGATTATCTCAAGCTCAAATACTACATTCCCGAGATAAAGAAGATTCACAGGATAACGGATAATCAGATGGGGTATCTTTTCCTTGAAGCCGATACTACGGCAGGCGAAAAGAAAATAGCCGTGTATGACTGGTGGCATAATTTCAGAGTGATACACGGAAAGATGCTTGCCGTGACGGACGCAGACGGAAACCGCTACAGCGTACCTGATGTTGACAGGCTGGACAAGGCAAGCATAAAAAAGCTCCAGCTGTTCATCTGATACCGCATTTATTGCCTTTGCAGAAAGGAGCGGGTATAAATGAATTTGAAACTGTCAGTACCGAAAGGCGTGGATATTGGTAGCGTGAGCTTTTCACTGCCGTTTGACATAGACAAAAAGGCTAAAAACGCAAACGGGCATCTTACTGCCACAAAGGACAAGCTCACGGTATATTATGACGATAAAGCGGTACGGGAGTTTGCCGTATCGGATATAAGCAAGATAACGGTAGAACAGCTTATCGGCTGTTCAATGCTGTGCGTAAGGGATATGCACGGCAGGGACATATGCGTCTGTCAGTTCTCGCAGAAGTATTATATGCGCTATGCGGAGCTTGCAAAGATATATGAGCATTACATTGCTACGGGCGAATTTACCGAGCATACGGACGCAGACGAGCCGAGCTGTCAGAAGTGCGGAGCGGCACTAAGAGGCAGCAGTAAATGTATGTTCTGCGATGCGAAAAAGGGCGTGTTTTTAAAGCTCGTAAAAAGGCTTGCGCCGTACAAGGTGCAGTTCGGTCTGTCGCTTTTCGCAACATTTGTGCTGTATGCTTTTGACGTTATCAATCCGCTGTTCCAGCGTATACTGGTAGATGACCTTATAGTGCCGAATAACAGTGACTGGGGGCTTTTCTGGAAGATAACGCTGTGCATTCTTGTGCTTAACCTGTCCTCTATGGGATTCAGGCTGCTGCAGGAGGTGTGCAACTATAAAATATCAACGGCATACGGCAGGGATCTGCGCCGTGATATTTTTAACAAGACCCAGCAGCTATCCATGAGCAATGTCGCAAAACGCACTCCCGGCGAGCTTATCAATCGTGTGTCGGGTGATGCGGCAACATTGCAGGACTTTATGACAAGGCAGGGCAAGGATATGATTTTTCAGACGACCGCACTTGTTGCGCTTCTGATAATTATGTTCATCACAAACTGGAAGCTGGCGATAGTAATTACCGTTCCGTTACCGCTTGCGGCTTTCCTTTCGGTAAAGTCGTTCAATGCGATAAGCGTAAGATACGGCAGAGTGTGGCGCTTCCAGTGCCGTGCAAGCGAGCTTCTGCACGATGTTCTTCACGGAATAAGGGTAGTAAAGAACTACGGCAACGAGGACAGAGAGATAGAAGCGTACAGAAATGCATCTGCAAAATGGGCCGATTCTGTAAAGAAAGCCGATATACTCTGGTATATGGTACAGCCGCCTATCCGTTACATATTCAGCATAGGCGAGTTCTGTGCGCTGTTCTTCGGCGGCAGTATGATACTCGGCAGAGAGATGCAGCTCGGTGAGCTGATACAGTTCACAACCTATGTCGCTATGCTCTACGGTCCTATCCAGTGGCTTACAAGCCTGCCCAGAGTGCTTGCACAGGCAAGAGTAAGTGCAGGAAAGGTATTTGAGATACTTGAAGAGAATAATGATATAAGCGACACCGAGAACGCCGTCAGCCTTGATATAAAGGGCGATATTGAGTTTAAAAACGTATATTTCGGCTACAAGGCGTATAATCCGGTGCTGAAAGATGTTTCGTTCAGCATAAAGCAAGGCGAGATGATAGGCATAGTCGGACATTCCGGTGTCGGCAAATCCACGCTTATAAACCTTGTTATGAGGCTTTATGACGCAACATCGGGTCAGGTGCTGATAGACGGCACGGACGTGCGAGACATATCGCAGAATTCATTGCGTTCGCAGGTGGGAGTTGTATTGCAGGAAACGTATCTTTTCAGCGGTACGGTGCTTGACAATATCCGCTATGCGAAGCCTAATGCAAGCTTTGAGGAAATAGTGAACGCCGCAAAGACGGCAAACTGCCACGATTTCATCACCCGTATGCCTGACGGCTATAATACCGTTGTGGGCGAGCGAGGCTACAATCTGTCGGGCGGCGAACGTCAGCGAATAGCTATTGCAAGAGCGATACTGCACGACCCGAAGATACTTATACTTGACGAAGCTACCGCATCGCTTGACACACAGACCGAAAAGCAGATACAGGACGCTCTCGACAGGCTGATAAAGGGCAGAACGACAATAGCGATAGCTCACAGGCTGTCAACGCTTGCAAATGCCGACAGGCTTATAGTGCTGAAAAAGGGCAGAGTTGCCGAAATCGGAACACACACCGAGCTTTTACAAAGCAAGGGCGTATATTACGAGCTTGTTATGGCACAGAAGCAGACCGCAAGGCTGAGGAAGAGCGAAACTCCGGCGCTTGCTATGGGATAAAAGTAAATATAAAAGAGGCACATTCCGCTCATTTTGCAGAACGTGCCTTTTTTTACCTCAAACCCTTTAAAATTCACCTTCACATATTGATTTTTCCTTTTCGCTGTGGTAAAATATTATAGAATATAGTCCCATACTATAAAATCCGTAAAAATCAACATAAAAAGGGACGTAAACGGTATACAAGAAAGGAAATTAAAAAATGAGTAAGGTAGTCAAGTTCGGCGGCAGTTCACTCGCCGACGCAAATCAGTTCCGCAAGGTAGCTGATATAATCAGAAGCGACAAGGAACGCAGATATGTAGTTCCCAGTGCGCCCGGCAAGCGTTTCAAGGACGATATAAAAGTAACGGATATGCTCTATGCGTGCTATGACGCAGTCGCAAACGAGGGCAAGAACGCATACAATCAGTTTGCGCCTATCGCAGAGCGTTTCAACGGAATTATAAGCGATTTAGGACTTACTCTTTCACTTGATGACGAGTATGAGGTAATTATAGACAATTTCCGCAAGAAAGCCGGTAAGGATTATGCCGCAAGCCGTGGCGAATACCTGAACGGTATCATTCTTGCAAATTATCTGGGATATGAATTCGTAGATGCCGCAAAGGTGGTATTCTTCCGTCCTGACGGAAAGTTTGACGATACGCTTACAGATACCTGCCTTGCGTCTGTACTGCACGGCCTTTCACACGCCGTTATCCCCGGATTCTACGGTGCTAACCCCGACGGCACGGTACGCACATTCTCAAGAGGCGGTTCTGATGTTACCGGCTCTATCGTTGCAAAGGCTATCAATGCCGAGCTTTATGAGAACTGGACAGACGTAAACGGCTTCCTTATCGCAGACCCCAGAATAGTTGACGAGCCTAAGGTCATCGAGTCTATCACATATAAAGAACTGCGTGAGCTGTCTTATATGGGTGCGTCGGTACTCCACGAGGCCGCAATCTTCCCTGTAAGAAGCGCAAAGATTCCGATAAATATCCGCAACACCAACGACCCCTCGGCAAAGGGTACAATGATAGTTGCAGAGGACAACGAGCCTCCTCAGCACATAATCACGGGTATTGCAGGTAAAAAGCACTTCAGCGTTATCTCAATCGAAAAGGATGAGATGAACAGCGAGATAGGCTTCTTACGCAGAATACTTACAGTGCTTGAGGCTAACGGTATGTGCTTTGAGCATATCCCCACAGGCATCGACACAATGAGCATTATCGTTGACGGCAAGGACGTTGACAAGACCCCCGACATTGTTGAAAAGATATGCGAGGTAACAGACCCCAACCATATTGAGATAGAGAACGATCTTGCACTTATCGCTATAGTAGGACGTGGCATGAAGTCCAAGAAGGGTACTGCTACAAGAATATTTGCGGCTTTATCACACGCAGACATCAACATAAAGATGATCGACCAGGGTTCAAGCGAGCTTAATATCATAGTAGGTATCCACGAGGCTGACTTCGAGAAGGCTATCAAGGTTATTTATGATATGTTCATACTCAGCGAGGATTGATAGATCTATATTATTCGGCGAAGATTGATAGATCTATATTCAGCGAGGATTAATCGCTGAGTTGTGAATTGTGTTTTCGGGTTTAGCTTAAAGCGCAGCAATCGGGAGAGTTTGAGGTTTATAAAATTGAAGATCAGACTTTCCATTCATACTCAGCGAAGATTAATAGCAACAGATTTATACTCAGCGAAGATTAATCGCTGAGCGGTTTAACGGGCGGAAATTCAGAGAAATATATATTTGAAAAGGAGAAGTGAACAATTATGATGACGTACGATTCTCTTACCAATGCAAAGCTGACAAAGTTTTTCAAGGCGGGAAACTACAAAAAGCAGATAATCAAGAATATCGAGATTATCGGTCAGCGTAAGCTGGTAATACTGGGTGACGGACGGGGCGTTAACGGCGAGATACTGAAAAAGGTTCTCGGTCAGCTCAGAAAAAAAGGCGTCCGTGTTCCCGAGCTTGCGTTTGAAGCTACAAACGATGAGCGCACGCTTGTAAAGGGCGATAATTCTATCAGAAGTATCACCGAACTTAAGGGTATGTCAAAGGCATATTACGTTCTTGTTTCATCGTCATACGATGAGCTTGAGGTATATCTCAAGGGTATGACAGGACGTGTCGGAAGCGCACAGTCTATCGAAAAGCGTTTACAGCAGTACGGCTTTACAGAGCGTGATTACTGCCTTGTAAATCAGCCTGTAGGTTTCCTCGGCACATATATGAAGATGAAACGTTCACAGTTCAACATCTCCGACAAATCAACACAGAACAAGCTTGAAAAGGATGTCCGCCGTACCGAGTCGCAGCTTGCCGAATGCAAGGATAAGTTCCACGGTCAGCGTTGCTTTATTATCGGCTATAAGGAAGGTGTAAAGCTTGATGAGCTGAACCTGCTGTTCAATGAAAAGTGCATAAGCTACAACGGTATATGCAAGTTCTTCAGCAAGACACCCCTCCGCCCCACACAGTACATACTGTCAAATGCCGAGCATTATCTCGGAAACGGCAAGTATATCGAAGCTATGGACTGCTTTGTTGCAAGCAATGTGACCGTATTTGAGGATAAGTTTGAAAAGAAGCCTACCTACTTCAATATAATGGGCAACGGCTTTATCCCTCAGCTGCCCTCATTCGGCTCTACACAGCACAGCGAGGCTTTAAGACGTGTAGATGATCTGTATATTGCATTACAGCTTGCTTTGTATGAGGGCTTCTCGGAAATATACATCTACGGCTTTGACGGAATTTACAATGCTCAGATAACAAGCTATGACGAGGCTCTTGTAAATGACGAGAAGAAGTACGATTATCCCGAGGAAGCGCAGACACTGCTTAAAAACGTAAAGACATACGCTTCAAGCGCAGGTGTTTCTATCTACAATATGAGCGGTATCGACAGCCTCAATATGTTCGAGAGCCGCACGATTGACCAGGTAGATTTCTCGACAACAAAGCTGTTATCGAAAATATAACAGTTTCGGTTTTCAGTGGTTCTAAAGCTGATTTAAATAATTAATTTAAGGGATTATAATGAGTTTAGCCGATAAATATTTTATAGAAAACTGCCGTGACATAATCGAGCACGGCTCATGGGATACAAACAGCGAGGTCAGACCCCGTTGGGAAGACGGCACACCAGCACATACCGTAAAAAAGTTCTGCGTGGTAAACCGTTATAATCTGCAGGAGGAATTTCCTGTAATGACGCTCCGCCGTATCTACTACCGTTCCGCAATAGAAGAAATATTGTGGATATATCAGAAAAAAAGCAATAGAGTTGCGGATCTTTCCACTCATATATGGGATTCGTGGGCTGATGAAAATGGCACGATAGGCAAGGCTTACGGCTGGCAGCTCGGACAGAAGAGCATCTATCCCGAGGGCGAGTTCGATCAGGTGGACAAAGTGCTGTATGACCTTTCGCACAACCCTGCGAGCCGCCGTATAATGACCAATATGTACAATCATAAGGATCTGCATGAGATGGGACTTGCACCGTGCGCCTACAGTATGACCTTCAACGTGACGGGAGATACGCTGAACGCTATTCTCAATCAGCGTTCACAGGATATGCTCACTGCGAACAACTGGAACGTGTGCCAGTATGCCGCACTTCTGATAATGTTCGCAAAAGCGTCGGGACTTAAGGCAGGCGAGCTTGTACACGTCATAGCGGACGCACATATCTATGACAGACATATCGACGCAGTAAAACGCATTATAGAAAAAGAGCCTTATCCCGCACCCGAGATGGTTGTAGAGGATATAACCGATTTCTATAAATTCACTAAAAACAGCTTTACGCTGAAAGACTATAAATATCACGATTTCGACGAAAAAATCGAAGTAGCGATATAACCATAATGCCCCGCATTGCTTTTGCGGGGCTATGAGTGTTTATATATGAGTGTTTATACAGGAGGTGAGGCACACAGGTGACATATATCGTACTTGACCTGGAGTGGAGCCAGCCGGTATGCAGAGAAAAAATGCGTATAGCAGGCACAAGAGTTCTACAGGTGGAAATCATACAGATAGGCGCAGTTGCCGTGACGGACGGTATCGTAAGCGAGGATTTCTTTTCGGAATATGTAAGACCGAGATATTATACCGAGCTTAAAGGCAGGATAAAGAAGCTGACGGGTATTACGAAAAATGACCTTAAGAACGCCCACGATCTTACAGTGGTGCTGAAGAGCTTCAGAAAATGGCTCGAAAAATTCGGGAAGGACGTTATTATAGTAACGTGGGGACCCGATGACATACCTACGCTTGTAAAGCAGTGCGAGTTCTACGAAAGAGATACCGGCTGGCTTCCCGAATGGTTCAACCTTCAGCCTTTGATGACAAGGCAGTACGGGATAGACAGAGCGCAGATAACACTTCAATCTGCCGTAGAGATAACCGGTGTACAGCAGGAGCTTGACTACCACAGCGCAATAAACGATGCGTACTATACCGCACTGGTTCTTACTAAGATAAACGACATACCGAGCGAAATAGAGTTGCAGAAAAAGATAGATTATGTTCACAGCAATCCTTTTCTGAGCCTAAGACAGACCTCGGAGGGTACGGTAAAGACCGCCCGTATGAACGCAGTGCCGAGATTATCGGAACTTAACCGCTATATCTGCCCTGTCTGCGGTAAACCCGCAACGCTGAAAAGCAGGCTGATATGGCTCAGCCCGATGAACTATATGGCTGTAGTGCATTGCAACAAGCACTCCGTAAAGGTCACGGTAAGGTTTGAGAAGAAAGCGGACGGCGAATACAGATGGATAAAGAAATACACGCTGTCCGAAGAAAAGGACGAGGAGCTTTATTCATCGCTATTAAAGGAAAAATATCCTGCACTGCAGGAAAAAAGCAATAGAAAAATTCCTGCCGTCAAAACCGGCAGAAAGCGTATAAAAGTCAAAACGGAAAGGAAAAACATAAACAATGGCTAAGTTCAAGGCGGCTGCGGTATTCAGCAGCAATATGGTACTTCAGAGAGAGAAGAACGTAAGAGTATTCGGCACGGGCAAAAACGGCGAAAGCGTAATAGTTTCGATATGTGGAAACAAAGCGGTAACAGAGGTAGCCGACGAAAAGTGGTGTGTTACACTGCCGGCAATGAAAGCAGGCGGCCCTTATGAGATGAAGATAAGCAACGGCGAAGAAACTATCGTATTCGGTAACGTTATGATAGGCGAGGTATGGCTCGCAGGCGGTCAGAGCAATATGGAGCTTGAGCTTCAGAACTGCATGGGCGGCAAGGATTTTCTTGCGAACGATAAGACCGAAAACGTCCGCTATTACTACACGCAGAAGAATTGCAACATGGATGAAAAGTTCTTCCGTGACGAAGAAAACACAGGCTGGAGCTGTTTTGACAGCGAAAGCGCAAGAGCGTGGAGCGCAGTTGCGTATTTCTACGCAAAGGAGCTTGCCGCAAGGCTTGGCGTTACTGTCGGAATAATCGGCTGTAACTGGGGCGGTACAAGCGCAAGCTACTGGATGAGCCGTGAATCTCTCGAAAAGGATACAGACCTCAAGGCATACCTTGACGATTTCGATAATGCGGTAGCAGGCAGGTCAAGAGAGGAAATGGACAAGGAATATCTTGACTATGTGAAATATGAGGAAGAGTGGCAGAAGAAGTCGGTAGAGTTCTACAGCGCACATCCCGACGGAACGTGGGACGAGTGTCAGGCTTACTGCGGTGTAAGCAAGTATCCCGGTCCTATGACGCCTTTAAACCCCTTCCACGCAACAGCGCTTTATGACAGTATGGTAAAGCGTGTATGCCCGTATACTATCAAGGGCGTTATCTATTATCAGGGCGAAACGGACGACAACAGACCGAAAACTTATTTCAAGCTGTTCAAGGCGCTTATTCAGCTTTGGAGAGATGACTGGGGCGATGATGAGCTTCCGTTCATGTTTGTACAGCTTCCGATGCACCGCTATAAAGCCGACCCCGACTGGAAGCACTGGTGCCTTATAAGAGAGGCGCAGATGCGTACTTTCAAGACGGTAAAGAATACGGGTATTGCGGTTATTCTCGATTGCGGAGAATTCAACGAGATACACCCCAAGAACAAGGTACCGGTAGGTCACAGACTGTACCTGCAGGCTATGCACCACGTTTACGGCGACAACGAAACAGAGGCATTCGGCCCTATTTACAAGAATATGACTGTAACAGGCGACAGAGCAGTTATCAGCTTTGACCACGCAGAGAGCGGCTTTGATATAAAGGGCGACAACGGCATAACAGGCTTTGAGGTTGCCAGCGCAGATAAAGAATATAAGCCTGCCTGCGCCGTTATAGATGAGGACGGAACGATAAGCGTCTACGCAGACGAAGTAAAGAAGCCTGCGTATGTACGTTACCTCTGGACAAATTACGGCGATGTAACGCTGTACGGCAAGAACGGTATCCCCGTTGCCCCGTTCAGAACAAGTATGAATGACGAAAAGTAAGAATAAGAACCGAAAGGCGATATTATGGAACTTAAACGCAGCAGCGGAGTATTACTTCATATAACAAGCCTCCCTGCAAACGAGGGCATAGGAACACTCGGAAAACCTGCCTTTGAGTTTGTGAACTGGCTGAAAGCGGCAGGGCAGAAATACTGGCAGGTACTCCCGATACACCCGACAGGCTATGCCGATTCACCCTATCAGTCACCGTCGGCATTTGCAGGAAACCCACTGCTTATAGACCTGTGGGAGCTTGTAGAACTGGGGCTTCTTGCACCCGATGACATAAAGGGCAGAGAATACGGCGAGGACCCGTCCACAGTAGATTATGAAAAGGTGATCGCACAGAAAAAAGAGCTTCTCCACAAGGCGTTTTTCTCGTTCAAGGAGGACGTTTCCTATCTTGCCTTTATTCAGGAGCAGAGCTGGTGGCTTGAGGACTATGCGCTTTTTATGGCGATAAAACAGCATAACGAACTGCGTTCGTGGATGACATGGGACAAGGAGTTACGCTTCAGAAAGCCCGAAGTGCTTGCTGCTTTCAAGGAAGAGCATATAGAGGACATCAAATTTCACCGTTTCGTACAGTATATGTTCTTTACCCAGTGGAACAAGCTGAAAGCATACGCCAACAAGAACGGCATATCCATAATAGGCGACATTCCGATATATGCCGCAATGGACAGTGCGGACGTGTGGGTAAACCCGAAATTGTTCACGATAGATATTTCGCTAAGACCTACTCTTGTTGCAGGAGTACCGCCCGATTATTTCTCACCCACAGGACAGCTGTGGGGAAATCCGCTGTATGACTGGGACGCTATGGAGCGTGACGGCTATAACTGGTGGCTGTCAAGAATAGACCACGCAATGAAGCTGTATGATATGGTGAGAATTGACCACTTCCGTGCGTTTGACACTTATTATGCTATCCCTGCCGATGCAACAACAGCCGAATACGGCGAGTGGAAAAAAGGCCCGGGTATGAAGCTGTTCGACACAGTCAGGGAAAAGCTGGGCGATGTCAATATCATAGCGGAGGACCTGGGCGATATATTCGACAGCGTAAAAAAGCTTCTCAGCGATACGGGCTTCCCCGGTATGAGAGTTTTACAGTTCGGCTTCAACAGCGAAGGCAAGGACAGCATTCACCTGTGCCATAACTATATAAATAACTGTGTAGCGTATACAGGCACACACGATAACGATACTATAATGGGCTGGCTTAAATCGGCAGATGCGAAAGCCGCAAAGATGGCAAAGAGCTACATAAACGCAAATTTTCTGGAGCATAAGAACGTCAGCTTCATAAGAAGCGTTTATGCAAGCCCTGCCGCACTTGCGATAATTCCGATGCAGGACATTCTCGGCATAGACGGCAGAGGACGTATGAACGTTCCCTCGACTGTCGGAGGAAACTGGACGTGGAGAATGAAAAAGCCCGCAAATAAAAAATCCGCACGTCTTATGAATAAGCTTACAACAGCTTATCTCAGAAAGCCGTCGGTAACAGCAAATGCAAAGGACAAATAAAAATGTCATTATCCGATATATTTGATAAGATAGCCGCAGGTAGAGAGCCTGCACCGCAGGGCGCTGTCGAATATCTCATAGTGGGGCTTGGCAATCCCGGCACTCAGTATGAGAACACAAGGCACAACGCAGGCTTCATGGCGGCGGATACCCTTGCGGAAAAACTCGGCGTACAGATAAAAAAGCTGAAGTTCAAATCCCTTATAGCCGATTGTGCGATAGAGGGCAGGCACTGCATTATAATGAAACCGTCAACCTTTATGAACAACAGCGGCGAGGCGGTAGGCGAGGCTATGAGCTTCTATAAGATACCCCCTCAGAATATACTTGTGATGTACGATGATATTTCGCTTGATGTCGGCAGAACAAGGATACGCAGAAAAGGCAGTGACGGCGGTCATAACGGTATAAAGAGCATAATTCTGCACACAAACAGCGATGCTTTCCCCCGTATAAAGATAGGCGTAGGCGCAAAGCCGCACCCTGATTTTCCGCTTGCCGACTGGGTACTGTCCGGCTTCAAGAAGGAAGACGGCGAAAACCTTGAGAAAGCGCTCGACAATGCCGCAGAGGCGGCAAAGCTCATAGTTGCGGGCAAAATAGATATGGCAATGAATAAATACAGTTCGTAAGAATAACCCTTAAAGCTACAGAAAGACAGACAATATGGAACTTCTTAAAAATATGGCTGACACGCTGACCGAGTACAAAAAGTCAGTCGCACATATTTTAAGCGATGAACCCGTGCCCTTACTGGTCACGGGACTTTCGCATATACACAAGGCACACTTCTTGGCGTCCTTATGCTATGAAAAGCTTCCCTCGCCGGTACTTGTCATAACCGAGAGCGAGGCATCTGCGGCAAAGCTGACAGAGGATATAAACACAATGTGCGGTGATACCGCCGCATATCAGTTTCCTGCGTCGGATCTGACCCTTGCCGATACTGAGGCACAGTCGCAGGAGTACGAGTACAAGCGTATCGAAACGCTGTCTGCGGCGCTTTCGGGCAAGGCAAGGCTGATAATATCCTCGTCTGAAGCGGCGGTACAGCTTACCGTTCCGAAAGACGTACTGAAAAAGCACACTGTTACACTTAAAGCAGGCGATGAGATAAAGCTTGACGAGCTTGCAACGATGCTTGTCAGCGCAGGCTATACACGCTGTGATATGATAGAGGGTAAGGGACAGTTCTCGTTCAGAGGCTCGCTTGCCGACATTTACCCCGTCAGCAGTGATTATCCCGTCAGGATAGAGCTGTGGGGCGATGAGATCGACACGGTGGCATCATTCGACATTGACACGCAAAGAAGAATAGATACGGTAAAGAGTGTCAGCATAACACCCTGCGGAGAAACGATTTTCGAGGAGGGTGTTCTTTCGGGGACGCTGCAGGCGCTTCTCGAAAAGACCGAAAAGAACAAAAAGAAGAACGATGAAGCGGCAAAGCGTATAAGGCGTGATATAGCAAGACTGCGTGACGGTATTTCCGTATGCTGTCTTAACCGTTATTTTCCGCTTTGCTATAAAGAGCCGGGCAGTATTTTTGATTATGCGTCCACTCTTATAGTCAGCGAATCCTTTACTGCGGCAGAGGCGGCAAAGGGCGCAATCTCGGCTCACCTTGAGGATCTTAAGCTGCTTACCGAGGACGGAGTTCTGTGCAAGGGACTTGACAGGTACCTGATGAGCAAAGCGGAATATCAGGACACGGTAAAGAATAAAGTGCGGCTTTATATGGATACGTTCATAAGAGGCGGAGGAATAGACCTCAGCGATATTCTGAAGGTGGATTCGATACAGCTTTCCGCATGGAGCGGAGAGTATAAAATGCTTTTCGAGGAGCTTGACAATTACAGCAGGAACGGCTATTCCTGCGTGATTTTCGGCGGTACGGACAAAGCGGCAAAGATACTTGCAGAGGATCTGCATGATAAAGGCTACAAGGCTGATTATGCCAAAAACCCGAAGAAATTCTATCTTGGCAGAATTACGGTAGTCGAGGGAATATTATCGGCAGGATTTGAATATCCGGAAGAAAAAATAGCCGTACTCACCCGTACAAGCGCTTCATCGTCAAAAACCTCCGCACCTAAGAAGAAATTCAAAAAGGGCGCACAGATACGTTCACTCAGCGATATTTCTCAGGGAGATCTTGTAGTACACGGCTCATACGGCATAGGTGTATTCGAGGGCGTTCAGAAGCTTACAGCAGACAAGGTTTCAAAGGATTATATAAAGATAAAATACGCAGGTACGGATGTGCTTTATGTTCCCGTTACCCAGCTTGACCTCATTTCACGTTATATCGGAAGCGGAGATGCGGATACTGTAAGGCTTAACAAGCTTGGCACAGATACCTGGAAAAAGGCGAAGACAAAGGCAAAAGCGGCAACACAGGAGATGGCAAAGGAGCTTATCGAGCTGTATTCTCGCCGTATGAAAGCGAAAGGCTTTGCATTCTCCCCCGATACCGAGCAGCAGCATATATTCGAGGATCATTTCAGCTATGTTGAAACGGACGATCAGCTCCGCTGTATAGAGGAAATAAAGCACGATATGATGCGTACCGCCCCTATGGAGAGGCTTCTCTGCGGAGATGTGGGATTCGGAAAGACGGAGGTCGCACTCCGTGCCGCATTCAAGTGTATAGGTGACGGTAAGCAGTGCGCTATACTTGTGCCGACTACCGTTCTTGCGTGGCAGCACTACCAGACGGTTTTAAAACGTATGGAGGGCTTTGATATAAGAGTTGAGCTGTTGTCACGTTTCCGCACAGCAAAGGAACAGAAGATAATTCTGAAGAAGCTGGAAGAGGGCGAGCTTGACCTTGTAGTAGGCACACACAGGCTTGTGCAGGACGATGTTAAGTTCAAGGATTTAGGACTTGTCATAATAGACGAAGAACAGCGTTTCGGCGTAAACGACAAGGAAAAGCTGAAAGAAGCGTTCACAAACGTAGATGTTCTGACGTTATCTGCGACCCCCATTCCCAGAACGCTGAATATGGCGATGTCGGGAATAAGGGATATGAGCGTCATTGAAACGCCGCCCGGCGACCGTCACCCGATAACCACATACGTTGTCGAGCATGACAGAGGAGTTATAGCGCAGGCGATAAATAAGGAGCTTCGCCGCAACGGACAGGTTTACTATGTCCACAACCGCATTGAAAGCATATATTCCTGCGCCGCAGATATTCATTCTATGGTACCCGAAGCGAATATCGGAATTGCACACGGAAGAATGAGCGAGGAAGAGCTTCTTGATGTATGGAGAAGGCTTATCGAGGGCGAGATAGATGTGCTTGTCTGCACAACGCTTATCGAAACCGGTGTAGATGTACCCAACTGCAACACGCTTATCATTGAGAATGCGGATTGTATGGGACTTGCCCAGCTCCACCAGCTCAGAGGCCGTGTCGGACGTACAAACCGCCGTGCATACGCATATTTCACATTCAGACGTGGCAAGGTGCTAAGCGAGATCGCCACCAAGCGACTTGACGCAATAAGAGAGTTTACACGCTTCGGTTCGGGATTCAGGATAGCGATGAAAGACCTTGAAATAAGAGGTGCAGGTTCGGTTCTCGGTCAGAGCCAGTCGGGACATCTTGCGTCTGTCGGCTATGATATGTATATAAAACTGCTCAATGAGGCGATTTTAGAACAGCAGGGCAAAGCCCCCGAAATTACTCCGGAGTGCCTTATTGATATAAGAATTGATGCGTTTATCCCCGAAAAGTATATCTCTAATCAGGCACAGCGTGTTGATTGCTACAGAAAGATAGCGATGATAGAAAATGACGAGGACGCTTATGACGTGACCGATGAGCTTATTGACCGTTACGGCGATGTGCCGAGAGCGGTCGAGGGACTTATCGAGGTTGCAAAGCTTAGAAGGATTGCTCAGAAGATGCACCTGACCGAAATAATCCAGAGCGGCGACGTTATGATATTCTATCCCGAAAAGACCGATAAGAAAACGATGGAACGTGTTTCGGCGGTCGGAGGAAAATTCGGCAAGGATATGATGCTGAACATTGCCACCGACAAGCCTAACTTCCGTGTAAACGGCACGGATAAACACGGCGGACCGCTTGCACTGCTTGCGGATACACTTGCGGCAATGCAGTCGGTTGATAAAGACAGCGATAAAGAGAATGTGAGCGAAGAAGGTGAGAATAATGGCTGAGAAGAAAAGCGTCAAGCGTAAAGTTATAACAGCCGTTGTAATTGTCGGAGTATTTGTACTGCTGATAGGCTCGTTCTTTTTGAGGGATATTTGTCTGAGAGCAGGTATCACAGAGTGCGAAAAGCGTGAGATACTTCAGGTAAAGTCGAAATATTCAGCGATACTTGACAGCGTTGTAAGCGCAGGCAACGATATTGCCGACTATAAGATTACAGCCGCTCACGGCGGACTTTTTGAAAAGTCGGTCATATCGGCTGATGAAAACGGCGAGCCGCTTTATGATAAGCTGACGGAGGAGCTTGATGTATTGTGCCATACTTACTGTTACGGCGTAGAAAAGCAGGATAATGCAGTACATTTCAGCTTCAACACTGGCAACACAAAACAGCTTATCTATTCTGCAAAGGATATTTCCGACAACGAAACTTCATCGCTCGGCGATAACTGGTACTATTACGAGAAAGTAATGACAGCCGATAACGGCTGATACAAAGAACAAAAGAGAAGGACACAAAAATGAAAAACATAATTCTTATCGGAATGCCCGGTGCAGGCAAAAGCACTGTCGGCGTACTGCTTGCAAAGTCTATGGGATATGATTTTGTGGATGCCGATCTTGTTATTCAAAAACAGCAGGGAACAAAGCTCCAGAACATAATCGATGAGCGTGGACTTGACGGCTTCAAGCAGGCGGAAGAACAGGCACTGCTGTCAATAAACGATAAAAAAGCGATAATCGCAACAGGCGGTTCAGCCGTATTTTCAGCCGCAGGTATGGCACATCTCAAAGAAAACGGCATCTGCGTATATCTCAGAGTTGACGAGCAGGAGCTTATCCGCCGTCTTACGAATATAAAGACGAGAGGTATAGCCTGCCGTCCGGGTGAAACGGTAGCGGAAATAATCGCTGAGCGTGAGGTGTACTACAACCGCTACGCAGATATAACGATAGATTGCCTTAACACCACGGCAGAGCAGGTGGTAGGGATGATTATGGACAGGATAAAGTAATTCTGATTTTACGCTACAAAAAGGAGGAGCTATGTCAAAGTTTGATTACCTGATAGTCGGAGCAGGGCTTTTCGGCTCGGTTTTTGCCTATGAAGCAACACAGCGTGGCAAGAAGTGCCTTGTTATCGACAAGCGCAATCACATTGCAGGCAACATTTACACCGAGAATATCGAGGGGATAAACGTTCACAAATACGGAGCACATATATTCCACACGTCAGACAAAGCAATATGGGAATATGTGAATCGCTTTGTCGATTTCAACAACTTCATCAATTCCCCGATAGCGTCCTACAAGGACGAGCTTTACAATCTGCCGTTCAATATGAACACCTTCAGCAAAATGTGGGGAATAAAGACGCCCGCCGAAGCAAAGGCGATAATTGCCGGTCAGATAGCCAATCTCAACATAGGCGAGCCGCAGAACCTCGAGGAACAGGCGCTGAAGCTGGTCGGAACGGATGTTTACGAAAAGCTGATAAAGGGCTACACGCAAAAGCAGTGGGGCAGACCCTGCACCGAGCTTCCTGCGTTTATAATAAAGCGTCTGCCACTCAGATTCACCTATGACAACAACTATTTCAATGACCGCTATCAGGGCATAGCGATAGGCGGATATACTCAGATAATCGAAAAGATGCTCGCAGGCTCTGACGTTAAGACAGATACCGACTATTTCGAATTTATCAAGGAAAACCCAGACATAGCCGAAAAGACCGTTTTCACAGGACAGATAGACGAATTTTTCGGTTACAGATACGGCGCACTCGGTTACCGCTCGGTACGGTTTGAAAACGAGATACTCGATACCGATAACTATCAGGGCAATGCGGTAGTTAATTTCACCGACAAGGAAGTGCCGTACACGAGAATTATCGAGCATAAGCACTTTGAATTCGGCAAGCAGGAAAAGACGGTTATCAGCCGTGAATATTCAGCCGAATGGCAGCCGGGCATTGAGCCTTATTATCCGATAAACGACAAAGCAAACAATGCTCTTTACGAAAAGTACAAGACCCTCGCCGCTACCCGTCCCGATGTAATCTTCGGCGGCAGGCTCGGACAGTATAAGTACTACGATATGGATAAGGTAATTGCCGCAGCGCTTTCTGCAGTAGATGATGAGTTTGGCAAGTGATAAGCGACAGAATAAAAGCCGATAGACCGTGAACTTTTTTCACAGCCTATCGGCTTTTTTGCAACAAACAATAAAAATAACGGTCACATTCTCTTTCGGGAACGTGACCGTTATATTATTTATAAGTTAATTTAAGGGGAATCCTAAATTACTTCTTGTCAGCGATAGCTGCCTGAGCTGCTGCAAGTCTTGCGATCGGTACACGGAAGGGTGAGCATGAAACGTATGTCAGACCGATCTTGTGGCAGAACTCAACAGATGAGGGATCACCGCCGTGTTCGCCGCAGATACCGATGTGCATATCGGGACGTGTAGCCTTACCGAGCTTGATAGCCATTTCCATCAGCTTGCCAACGCCTGTCTGGTCGAGCTTAGCGAAGGGATCGTTCTCGAAGATCTTAGCGTCATAGTAAGCGTTAAGGAACTTGCCTGCGTCATCACGAGAGAAGCCGTATGTCATCTGTGTAAGGTCGTTTGTACCGAAGCAGAAGAACTCAGCTTCCTTAGCGATTTCGTCAGCTGTAAGAGCAGCTCTGGGGATCTCAATCATTGTACCAACTTCATACTTGAGGTCAGCGCCGGCTTCCTTGATAACAGCGTCAGCTGTTTCAACAACGAAGTTCTTAACGTACTTGAGTTCCTTAACATCGCCAACCAGAGGAATCATGATCTCAGGAACGATTGTCCAGTCGGGGTGATTCTTCTTAACGTTTAATGCAGCCTTGATAACAGCCTTAGTCTGCATCTTAGCAATTTCAGGATATGTTACTGCAAGACGGCATCCTCTGTGACCCATCATGGGGTTGAACTCGTGGAGAGATGCGATGATGTTCTTGATTGTTTCAACAGACTTGCCCTGAGCCTTAGCGAGAGCCTCAATGTCAGCTTCTTCTGTAGGAACGAATTCGTGCAGAGGAGGATCAAGGAATCTGATTGTTACGGGGCAACCTTCAAGTGCTTCGTAAAGAGCCTCGAAGTCAGCCTGCTGCATAGGCTCGATCTTAGCGAGTGCAGCTTCTCTTTCTTCAACTGTATCTGAGCAGATCATCTCACGGAAAGCGGCGATTCTGTCAGCTTCGAAGAACATATGCTCAGTACGGCAAAGACCGATACCTTCAGCACCGAGTTCTCTTGCCTTCTTAGCGTCAGCGGGAGTATCAGCGTTTGTTCTTACCTTAAGAACTCTGTACTTGTCAGCCCAAGCCATGATTCTGCCGAATTCGCCTGCGATCTGAGCGTCAACAGTAGCGATAGCACCGTCATAGATGTTACCTGTTGTACCGTCGATAGAGATTACGTCGCCTTCAACGAATGTCTTGCCGCCAAGCTCAAACTTCTTGTTAGCTTCATCCATGTTGATTGCAGAGCAACCGGAAACGCAGCACTCACCCATACCACGAGCAACAACGGCTGCGTGTGATGTCATACCGCCACGAACTGTCAGGATACCCTGAGCAGCCTTCATACCTGTAATATCCTCAGGTGATGTTTCAAGACGAACCAGAACTACCTTTTCGCCTCTATCAGCCCACTCTACAGCGTCTTCAGCTGTGAATACGATCTTACCGCAAGCAGCTCCGGGAGAAGCGCCGAGACCCTTACCGATAGGTGTAGCAGCCTTGAGTGCCTTTGCGTCGAACTGGGGGTGAAGAAGTGTATCAAGGTTACGGGGATCGATCATAGCAACAGCTTCTTCTTCTGTTCTCATGCCTTCGTCAACGAGGTCACAAGCGATCTTCAGAGCAGCCTGAGCTGTTCTCTTACCGTTTCTTGTCTGGAGCATATAGAGCTTACCGTGTTCAACTGTGAACTCCATATCCTGCATATCTCTGTAGTGGTCTTCAAGAGTCTTGCAAACTTCTGTGAACTCCTTGAAAGCCTCAGGGAACTTCTGTTCCATTTCCTGTATGTGCATAGGTGTACGAACACCTGCAACAACGTCTTCGCCCTGTGCGTTTGTTAAGAACTCACCGAACAGACCCTTAGCGCCTGTAGCAGGGTCACGAGTGAATGCAACACCTGTACCGCAGTCGTCACCCATGTTACCGAATGCCATAGACTGTACGTTTACGGCTGTACCCCATGAGTAAGGAATATCGTTGTCACGTCTGTATACGTTAGCTCTGGGGTTGTCCCATGAACGGAATACTGCCTTGATAGCGCCCATCAGCTGTTCCTTAGGATCAGAGGGGAAGTCTTCACCGATCTTAGCCTTGTATTCAGCCTTGAACTGACCTGCAAGCTCCTTTAAGTCGTTAGCATCAAGCTCAACGTCCTGTGTAACGCCCTTTTCAGCCTTCATCTTGTCGATAAGCTCTTCGAAGTACTTCTTGCCGACTTCCATAACTACGTCGGAGTACATCTGGATAAATCTTCTGTAGCAGTCCCAAGCCCATCTTTCGTTGTTTGACTTTTCAGCCATTACTGCAACAACGTCCTCGTTAAGACCGAGGTTAAGGATAGTATCCATCATACCGGGCATAGAAGCTCTTGCACCTGAACGTACAGATACGAGCAGGGGATTTTCCTTATCACCGAACTTCTTGCCTGTGATACCTTCCATCTTTACGATGTATTCGTTGATTTCAGCCATGATCTCATCGTTGATCTTACGGCCGTCATCGTAGTACTTTGTACAAGCCTCTGTTGAAATTGTGAAGCCCTGGGGTACGGGAAGACCGATGTTGGTCATTTCTGCAAGGTTTGCGCCCTTACCGCCGAGAAGCTCTCTCATTGTAGCATTACCCTCTGAGAAGAGGTAGCAATACTTATGTGCCATTGGGGGGTTCCTCCTAAATTATTATTCCGGCCGTTTGTCTGAATTTTCCTTTTCTGCGGAAACCTGCAGAATTACAGACTTCTCAGCCATACAATAAGTATTATAACAGATTTGATTCTACTTTTCCAGTGTTTTTTAAAATTTTTTTGTTTTTATGTACCGAAAATGAAGAAAAATTTTTGTAAAATGTGACTAAAGCGTGTTTGGCTGTCGGCAACGGTGGTATATCGGTATCGAATCGTGTTATACGATAACAAAAAAAGCAACAGAAAAAGCTGCGGCGAAACATACATTTCGTCACAGCTTTAAATTCAAATCCGATCTCAATATTTCCGTACATTCTGTACAGCCATCATTGCGAGCACCGCAACAGTATTATAAAGTGTGATAACACTGGGCGTAAGCAGGGTCATTTCCCTTAGCAGTACCATTACAAGCACCAGAAGAAGTCCGAGTGCGGACGAACCGAGCATAATCGCCTTAGACAGCGAGAAATCACGGACAAGATTCTTTGCCGCCATAATTGCTCTTGCAAACGAGGTGAATGTACCCGAGCAGGAAAGTCCGCCGTTTCCTCTTGAGGTGTACTTAGTGCTTTCGCTGTATTCCTCGTGTGCCTCGTGCGGAAGCACCTTTACGAGTGACGGGTCAAGCTCGAATATATCCGCAAGGCTTTCTGCCGTTACAAGAGAATCGGTAGTATGAACAAGCACAGTTATGCCTCTTGACTGAAGTGTCTTCAGCGTTGACTGTATTTCGGGATTTGCCGTCATGCCCACAACGAACATTGCGACTATATCACCGCTTACCGCAAGATATACAGGCTCAAGACCTTCCGGACAGTATTTGCGTTCATTCTTCTTGTTCGGCAGATCTATGTTGTGCATTTCCATAAGTGCCCTGCCGCCGAGCATAACACGCTTTGTTCCTATCCAGCCCGTAACACCGCAGTTATCCTCGTAAATGCAGTTATCGACCTTCTTGAGAAGTTCCTTGTTGCCAAGAGTCATATCATAGAACGGGTATGACAGTATACCGTCTGTGTGTATCGCAAGGCTTGCCGCCATAAGTATAGCTTCGTCAACGCTGGTCTTGATGATTGAGTTCTTCTTCTGCCAGCGCTTCAGCTTTTTAATCTGTACGCTTCCTGCGGGGAACAGCGTCTTTGCGTCTGTCATGACCGTGTTTACATCGGAAAATTCGATTGCCGCATCATATCCCAGCAGTGCCGCATTGCATTCGCTGAGCTTTTTTGAGGCACGGGAAAGAGGTCTGTTCACAACGAACAAAAGCGAGAACGGCGTTACTGTCAATATGGTGGCAATAGCCGCAGAGATTGCCCAGTAAAGCGGATTTTCGGCTCCCGATGTGGCAAATTCACTGCCAAACGGATTTATGAACGCCAGTATTCCTGCCACAAGTCCCGCAACAAGCGAGGCTATTATCAGCTTTATCGACATTCTGTCCGCTTCGTCGTCGCAGTAGCTCGATTTCAGAAAGTCCGTCAGAAATTCGGTTTTACGCATTGCCGCAATCACAGGAATCTTTTCGCCTGCCGCTCTTGTAAGTGCGGAGGCACGTTCCTCACCGTCGATTACCTGCGCATAATATTTCTGGCTGTCGCCCGATATGAATTTGAAGTTACGCTTTGCACGGGAAATCATATATATCTTTCCGATTGTGTTGAACATAAGACCGACCAGTGCGGTTGAAAGATATATGAACGAGTGACCGAGCTTGAACGTCTGTACGTCAACAAGCGAGATAACTCCGCCGATCAGCGACAGTACCGATGTAAAAGCGCATACCGAGTCGCAGTCGGCTTTTCCGGTCACCAGTTTTACAGCGCCGTTGCTTATTGCTGTCGAGCATATCGCAATGCCGAGTACGCCAAGCACAAGATAAATGTATATCAGCGAGTTTACATCGCCGGTCGTTCCGTTTATGAAATTGAACGCAGAGCCGAGTCCCAGCTTTGCGAATAGGCTGAAATCGTTCATTACGGCAATAATGACGCTTATCATCGTTATGACCGTAAGCATACCGAGCCTTACCTTAAGCCCCTTGTGGCTTGCACAGAGATCCGCCCATATCTGACCTGTGCTGTCATAGTCCTCGAATTCTTCCTCAGGCTCTGCCTGTTCTTCGGCTTCGGGCACCTCGTCCTCAAGCACAAAGTCCTTCAGCTTGTGCTTCTTTGCCGCCGCAAGCTCGGCCTGCTTTTCCTCCTCCACAGCGGGATTTTCTGTCGGAATAGCGCCTGTTGCCTCGATTATCTGCTTCTGATAGTCTATGTTCAGCGGATGCGGAAGCGTGGTCCTGTCGCCGTTTATTGTGTTGAGCGTTATCGTGCGGTATGCCTTGACATTTTCCTTGCGTTGCTGCGCAAGATTTCTGTTCAGCTTCTCTATAAGATTATCGGTCGATTTCTTTCCGTGATATTCCTTTACGGGAGCGTCGTCGCTTTTCGTATCCGAAACTGCTTTTTCCGAAACGTCTGCGGTATCGCTTATTTTTTCGGCAAGAGAGGTCTTCTGCGGTGCTATGGCTTTCAGATCGTCACCTGCGATGCCCTGCGTGTTACCTGCGTACATACCGCTCAGCTCCGCAACGGAAACAAGCTCCTTTTCCTTTACCTGCTCGTTTACTTTTTCCTTGACCTCAAGAGGATTTACAAGCGCCAGCATATCGTCGGGGTCGGAGTTCTCACGCTCCTTTTCAAGCATCATTCTGCGTTTTTCCTCGTCGCTGACAATCTCCTTGCGGATTTCATGAACAGGCTCGGGAGCTTTTTCGGCTTCTGCCGGCTTTGCCTGCACGGTTTTTTCGTTTTCCGCCAAAACCTTTGCTTTATGCTCGTCAATATCTATCTCACTGCTTGCGTCCGCTATCATAAAATTATCGGTTTCGCCAAGCACTTTATCGACATCGCTCTGTTCGCCGGTTATTTTGTCTATATCGGAGTTATCCGTACTGCCGTTATCTTTCCTGGTCTCATAAGACGTTGCTTTTGATACTTCCTCTGAGCCGTCCTGCGCTTCGTTTATATATTCTGCGTCAACATTTTCCGTGTCGCCGTCCTTTTCACGCAGATATACGCCGTCCTCGCTTCCGTCAAGTCCTTCTATTATTGCGGTTGCGCTTATGTCGTGATGACGTGGTGGCGTATCATCTCCGTATGATCTGACGGTATTGTCCGAGTCGCCGCTTTTCTTTGCGTCAAGCTCTGCCAGAATATCGTCTATTGAATAATCAGCCATATCATGAGCGTCCTTTCATTTCTTATTTTCCGGTCGTGCCTTTATCTGTATTTGACCGCCTCGTACATCAGTATGCCTGCGCAGACCGAAGCGTTGAGCGAATTTACCTTGCCGAACATGGGGAGCGACAGCACAACGTCACAGTTTTCTCTTACGAGTTTTCCGAGTCCGAAGCCTTCACTTCCGATAACGAGTGCCAGAGCACCCGACAGATCTGCCTTGTCTATGGGAGTTCCGTCCGCCTCCGCACCGTATACCCAGACTCCGTGCTTTTTGAGCGTTTTTATGGTATCAACAAGATTTGATACCCTTGCTATCTTTATCCATGCCGCCGCACCTGCCGATGTTTTGAAAACGGTAGGATTGACGGTAGCACTGCGTCTTTTCGGAATAATCACTCCGTCTGCACCCGCCGCCTCGGCTGTACGGATTATCGCACCCAGATTATGCGGATCCTGTATCTCGTCACATATGATTATAAAAGGCGGTTTGCCCTTGCTTTCGGCATTTGCCAGAATATCCTCTACCGTGCAGTATGAAACTGCCGATAATGCCGCCGCAACGCCGCCGTGCTTGTCGCCGCACAAGGCTTTCAGCTTATCCTCGCCTGCGTCCTTTACGACTATGCCCTGCTTTTTGGCAAGTGCGATGATCTGATTCATCCCCTGCGTACCTTTAAGCACAAAGACGGTGTCTATCGGCTTTTCGGCTTTGAGAGCCTCAGTTACCGCATTTTTACCGTATATAATTTCTTCGTTTGAAGCTGTTCCCATTATGATACCTCTGTAATTTTCTTGTATCTGCATACAGATATGCAGATTAAGTATAACATAAACCGACTTCTTTTGCAAGCAAAATAAAGGCTTGGAGCAACCTTTCACGAATTTTTCACAACGTTTATTGAAAAAATTGCTTAATTATTTTTTATCGTGATGAAGATAATATTATTGTCGGATATTTTCCGACAGCCGAAAGGAGAAGAATAATGGATTTTAAACGTGATGAATCGTTGCAGAAAAGGAAAAACACGGGTTACAGCGACACCGCAAGGATAATGAGAAGGGCGCTCGGTGTTATGGCGCTGAGAAGCTCGGATTTCGATCCCGACGGAAGCTATACCGGCGTATGCGACAATATTTACGAAAAACCCGTGCAGGATGCCGACGATTTATAATTAACGCTTGAAATAAGCCTTCCGTTGTGGTATGATATTTCTGTCCATCACTAAAATTATTATCACAACGGAAGGTGTTTATTTGTTACATACTGAGCAGGACAAAAAGCAGATAAAGATAATTACGCTCGGTGAGCTTAATCGCCGTGCGGAAGATATTGATACATTCATCAAAACCTCCGAAAAGCAGTATTCGGATAAAATAGCGGCGGCGGCAGACAGCATAGCGCAGTGCCACAAACAAAAGCCGCTGGTGCTTTTGTCGGGACCGTCCGGTTCGGGCAAAACCACAACGGCATATCGCATAGCGGATGCGCTTGTGAAAAAGGGCATTAAGGCGATAGTCATATCTATGGATGATTATTTCGTGCCGGGAGTTATACCGCCCGATGAAAACGGCAGGGTAGACCTTGAAGCACCTGCGAGGGTCGATTGCGAGCTTCTGAAAAAAGATCTGCGCACTCTGGCGGCAGGCGGCGAGGTAAGACTGCCTAAATTCAATTTTGCCGATAATTCAAGACAGTACGGCAACGCAATACGCTGTGACGGCAACACGGTAGTTATAATAGAGGGCATCCATGCGCTCAATCCCGATGTTACGGGCAAGATGCACGACAGCGCAACGTTTATCTATGTCAGCGTCCGTACAAGAATAGCCGATGAAAAGGGCGGACTTCTTCACCCGTCAAAGATTCGTCTTATCCGCAGGCTCTCCCGTGACAAGTTGTTCAGAGGAAGGGATTATCACAGGACGATAGAACAGTTCCCCAGCGTACAGCGTGGCGAAAGCCTTTATATAATGCCGTATAAGCACCTTGCGGATTTCGATATAGATACATTCTTCCCGTATGAGCTTTCGGTATACCGAAGCGTGCTTGCGAAGCTCTGCGACAACGATTTTGACGAATGTATAAGACAGGTCAACCGTTACAGCGAGCTGCCCAGATTCCTGTCGCTGATAAAAGAGGTTCCGCCGGAGGCAGTCCCCGAAAATTCGCTTATAAAGGAATTTATAGGCTGATATAAGGCTTTGCACATAGCCGTCCGAACGTATCGGATGGCACAGACTGTTGATAAACCTATATTTTTAATAATACGGGATAATACGGGGTTTGGGGCGTAGCCCCAAGCGGGGTGAGGGCGGCAGCCCCACATTCAGCCCCTTCCCGAGGGGAAGGGGTTTGGGGTTAGGGATAGAGAATTTGCTCTATTTTTATAAAAAACAGACTTTTTCTACAAACTCGACTATTGCTTCGCCTTGTGCAAAATCACAAATCCAACCGCAAAACTTGGTTGTTTTTAACTAAAAATCAAACTCATCTATTTACTTTTTTGTGGATATGGTGTATAATAAGAATCAGTTTAAGATTAGAATGGCAACGGAAGGTGTATATTATGGCAGCTTACAGTGCAAATGATACCGGCATACTGCTTGAAAGCGGTACTAACGAGCTGGAGCTTTTAGAATTTAACGTATGCGGAAATTCCTATGGCATAAACATTGCCAAGGTCCGTGAAATAATGATGGAACAGGAGCTTGTCCCGATGCCTCAGGCACCCGATGAGATAGAGGGCGTATTTATGCCCCGTGACAAGCTGATCACCGTTATCGACTTACATAAGGTGTTAGGCACCGAAAAGCCGGAGAACGCAAGAGGATTATTCATAATCTGCGAGTTCAACGGAATGGATGTAGGCTTTCACGTTACGGCAGTGCAGGGCATACAGCGTATAGGCTGGACAGCTATCGAAAAGCCCCCTCAGGTTTCGGGCGATTCGACTACCGGCATAGCTACCGGTATAGCAAAGGTCGACGGAAAGATTCTTGTTATCCTTGACTTTGAGAAGATAGTAAGCGATATAAACAAGGCGGCAGGACTTGATCTCAAGGGTGCCGAAAATGCAAAGGCTACGGCAGTGACAGCTGAAAAGCATATCGTAATAGTCGAGGATTCGCAGTTTCTCAACAAGATGATAGTAAACAGCCTTTCGGATATAGGCTTTAAGGAGATCCGCTCTTTCCCCAACGGAAAAGAGGCGTGGGACTACATATCTCAGTTTTCGGGCTACAACGGCGATGTTACAAATTGCGTAGCCGCAGTTATAACCGATATTGAGATGCCCCAGATGGACGGACACCACCTTACAAAGCTCATAAAATCCGACCCCACACTTAAAAAGATACCCGTTTTCCTGTTCTCCTCGCTCATAAACGAGCAGATGTATCAGAAGGGACTTTCAGTAGGTGCGGACGAACAGTTCTCAAAGCCTCAGATAGGTATGCTTATCGAGCGGCTTATGCAGATACTGAGCTGATAATTTTTTGCTTATTCGCTGTTTGCCTTTTTTGCTACCGGCAACAGTTGAATATCTGATTTTCATTTTTATTCCTTACTTAAGTTTGTTTCGTTTTATTTGAATTTTACCGGCAGAAGTAACATTCTGCCGTCATTTTTTTGTTCTGCGGCTTTATATGCTTGAAGTTAAGACGGATATGTGATAATATATATTAATAAGATTACGATTGCAGAGAAAGGAATGACGCTTTTGAGGATAGTATCTCTGTCCGACGATGAAACAGCCGATTCAAAGCTGTTTTCCGAGTACGGAATATGCCTTTATATCGAACACGGCAGGAACATAATTCTTTTCGGCACGGGAGCGTCTGCTCTGTATCTCAGCAACGCAGAGCGTCTTGGCATACCTGCGGATAAGGCGGATACGCTTATAATCCCCGTAAATGCCGATGATTGCACGGGCGGCGTTGAAACAGCGGTGCGAAAGAACAGAAATATACGCATTTTTATAAGAGAGGACGAGGCGGCCGATTGTGCCGTGAAGGAAAAACTGCTCAGAGTACGAAGCGGACTTCCTCAATCGTTCTACAGAAGCGACAGATACAACACGTTCCGTTTTGAACGCTTCACAGAGGTATGCAAGGACTTCTATCTTGTCGCCGTAGAAAAGAAGGATAAGACCGCCGAAGCCGACAGGCATTTTTATATAAGGAAAAAGGGCTTTTATGTGCCGGACGATTTTTCGGGAGAATGCTTTGCCGTATGCTTCCCCGGCAGAAGACGTGACGGCTTCGTGCTGATAACGGGCGGTGCGTATACGGGCATCGCAGGTATGATAAATACGGCGAAAAGGCTGTGGGACGCTCCGGTTTTGTCTGTAGTCGGCTGCTTTGCCTATACAAACAGGCTCGGAAAACAGACCGTACAGCAAAGCCATATAGCAAAGTCGGCAGATGAGCTGTCAGGGCTTCGCACAGGCAGTATATACACCTGCCATAACACAGGAAGAAAAGGATATGAAACAATGAAGGATATACTCGGTGACAGGTTGCAGTACCTGCGTGCCGGAGAGGAGTTGAATTTTTAATGAACGTACTGGTAGTCGGTTGCGGTAAGGTAGGCTCGCGTCTTGCAAACACGCTGTGCGATGAGGGCATAGACGTTTCGGTAATAGCAAGGACGGCGGCGGAAGCGGATAAAATGCTTGAGCCTGATTTCAAGGGCAGTCTTTTATGCGGTGTGCCGATAGATCAGGATAATCTCAAAAAGGCGGGCATTGAAAGCTGTGATGTCGTATGCGCCGTTACGGACGATGACAACACCAACATAATGGTGTCACAGCTTGCAAAAGAGGTTTACGGAGTAAAGAAGGTCGTCAGCCGTATCCTTGACCCCGAAAGAGGAGATATATTTGCCCATTTCGGACTTGAAACGGTCTGCCCGACAAAGCTCACAGTTGAAGCGATATGCTCTGCGATAAAGCCTATGCTGGAAGAAAAATACGTCAGCTTCGGCTCGCATATGGTGCGTTTCACCACAATGGAGATACCTAAGGAGTTTATCGGTATGACCCCCGTTGACATAGAATATGAGGAGAACGAAACGCTGTATGCGATAATCAGGGCAGACAGCACGATTGAAATAGTGAATAATTATAACGTTGTTATGAGAGAGGGCGACAAGCTGATATTCTCAAAAGCCATCTGACATAAACGACAGAAAGGATCTGTAAAATGCACTCGCTTATAATAGGCGGCGGAAAGATAGGCTACTATCTGACCAAAGTTCTTATTGAAAAGGGATACGATGTATCCGTTGTTGAAAAGGAAAAGGAAGCCTGCCAGAAGTTTGCAAACGACCTTAACATAACCGTAATAAAGGGTGACGGCACAAGCGTTTCCGTGCTTGAACAGGCGGGAGTTGCCGATGCCGACAGCGTTATTGCCGTGACAGGACGTGACGAGGATAACCTTGTTGCCTGCCAGCTTGCAAAAAGGCTCTATCAGGTGAAAAAGACCATAGCAAAGGTAAACAACCCCAAAAACGTTGAGGCACTGAAGAAACTCGGCGTAGATATAGTTGTAAGCTCTACCGATAACATTACAGGTCAGCTTGAGCGTGAGATAGACAGCGGCAAGATAAAGGAGCTTCTTCCTCTCGGCGCAGGAAATGCCGGTGTTTTCGAGATAGTGCTTGATAACAGCTTCACGCTTCAGAACGTTCCGCTTATGGAAATGGAAATACCGCTGACGCTCAATATTATTTCTATTATCCGCAATGAAACCGAGCTGATAATCCCAAGAGGTCACACCACTCTTGAGATAGGCGACAAGCTGATGATATTATCCAAAATCAAGGACAAGAACGACATTTTCAAGGCGTTTAAGATAAAGGCGTGACGTGTATGTAACACGCATTTTGTCAATTATCAGTAAATAAATCCTACATAGGAAAAATTTTATCGTGAAATTGCATAAAATCGGCAATCGGTTTTAGTGCAATTTCACCTTATTATTTACAAAATATTTTATTCAGCCTTGAATACGGATAACGTATGTTGTATAATTAGTAAGTAAGAAAATCGGACCGGAAGAAAGGGAAAAATTTATATGACTTCACCATTTACAGAAAATGAAATTACCCGTAAGCTGACGGAGGTGCTGGAGTACGACTTCAGAGTATCCCCCGCAGAAGCAACTCACACCCAGATTTACAAGGCTTTATCAAAGATAGTGGTAAACTACCTCAAGGAAAAGCGCTCGATGTTCATGACCGACTGCAACTCAAAGGGCAGAAAGCAGGTCTACTATCTTTCTATGGAATTCCTTATGGGACGTTCGTTAAAGACAAACCTCTACAACCTCGGTATGCAGGACGAAGTGGCAAAGGCGCTCAAGAAGCTCGATGTAAAGATTGAACATATCTATGAGGAAGAACCCGATGCGGGACTCGGTAACGGCGGTCTTGGCAGACTTGCCGCCTGCTACCTTGACGGACTTGCAACCTGCGCATTCCCCGCAACAGGCTACTCTATCCTCTACGAATATGGTATCTTCAAGCAGAAAATCATAGACGGCTGGCAGACAGAGCTTCCCGATGACTGGCTGCCCGGCGGCAGAGCGTGGCTCGTACCCGTACCCGATCAGGCTATAGAGGTTCATTTTGACGGCGAGATTTACGAGAAGTGGGAGCAGAACTACCACAGCGTAAATCACGTTAACTATAAGACAGTAAATGCAGTACCCTATGATATGTATGTATCGGGCTATGACAGCAAGGGCGTTTCAAAGCTCCGTCTTTGGAGTGCCGAGAGTATGTCGTTTGATATGAATATGTTCAATCAGGGCGACTATGCAAAGGCTATCGGTGCAAATAATATCGCACACTCACTGACAAAGGTACTTTACCCCAACGATAATCACCTTGAGGGTAAGGCTCTGCGTCTGCGTCAGCAGTATTTTATGAGCGCCGCTTCCGTAGGCGATATTGTAATGCGTCATATGAACGTTTACGGTACTCTTGAAAACCTTCACGAAAAGGTAGCTATCCATATAAACGATACTCATCCCACCCTTGCTATCCCCGAGCTTATGAGAATACTGCTCGATGACTGCGGTTATGACTGGGATAAGGCGTGGAACATCATCACAAACACATTCGATTATACAAACCATACGGTTATGGCAGAAGCGCTTGAAACGTGGGATGTCGATCTTATGCAGAGAATACTCCCCAGAATCTACGCTATCATAGTTGAAATAAACAACCGTTATTGCGCTCATCTTATGGAAGTGACCGGCGGCGACAGCGAGAAGGTAACAAGAATGTCCATTATTCTTGACAACCGTGTAAAGATGGCTAACCTCTGCTGTGCGGCAAGCAGCTCTGTAAACGGTGTTTCTAAGCTTCACTCCGAAATCATCAAGGACAGCGTATTCCACGACCAGTACACTGTTACTCCCGATGCCTTCAAAAACGTTACAAACGGTATCGCATATCGCCGTTGGTTACTCGCAAGCAATCAGGGACTTACAAACCTTCTTACCGAGTGCATAGGCGACGGCTTCAAGAAGGATGCGTCAAAGCTTGCAGATTTCAAGAAGTTTGCAACGGATAAGTCGGTTCTTGATAAATTAGCCGCTGTAAAGTTAGCTAACAAGCAGGCTTTCGCAAAGTATGTATACAACACCACAGGCACTAAGCTTAACTGCAACGGTATTTTCGATGTACAGGTAAAGCGTCTGCACGAATACAAGCGTCAGCAGCTTAACGCTATGAACATTATCGCAGACTACATTTATCTGCTCAATAATCCCGATGCGGACTTTGTACCCAAGACCTATATCTTCGCTTCAAAGGCGGCACCCGGCTATTATATGGCAAAGCAGATAATCAAGATGATATGGTGCATAGGCGAAGAGCTTAAGAAGAATCCCAAGCTGAACGAAAAGCTTGCTGTTGTATTCCTTGAAGATTACAAGGTAACGCTGTCAGAGATTCTTATGCCCGCAAGTGAAATTTCAGAGCAGATCTCTCTCGCAGGAACAGAGGCTTCCGGTACAGGTAATATGAAGCTGATGCTCAACGGCGCTCTTACAATGGGTACCTATGACGGTGCGAATGTTGAGATACACGAAGCGGTAGGCGATGACAACATCTTCATCTTCGGTATGTCAACTCCCGAGGTAAATCAGCTTAAGGCTGAGGGATATGACCCCGAAAAGATATACAACTCACACGCAGTTATCAAGAGCGTTCTCGAAAAGATGTACAAGGGTATAAACGGTGCAACATTCGAGGAAGTAGCAAATTCACTGCGTCACGCAGACAGATATATGTGCTTTGCCGATTTCGACAGCTACAGAGGAACACAGGCAAAGGCAAGCGAAACCTATAAGGATAAGTACCTCTGGAACAAGATGTCGCTTATAAATATCGCATCTGCAGGCATATTCTCGGCTGACCGTGCCGTTACAGACTATGCCCGTGACATCTGGAAGTTAATTTAACAGACAGTAGCCCAAGATAATAAAAAAAGTCCGTTGCAACCAACGGACTTTTTCGGGTATATATAACCACCCTCCGACTTTAATCCGACTTTAATCCGAAAGGAATGTTTTTTAATGGATACTCCGATATTCGACTGCTTCGACTTAAACTATAAAAGCCCGTTCGGAGCAATACGACAGTATCAGCCCAGCACATTCTCCCTGCGTTTTCCGAAGGAATGGCACGTCAGCGACCCTACTCTTGTAATGTTCCGTCCCGGCGAAAAGGAACGCTTCATACCGCTTGACATTACCGATACGACCACAGAATGCAACGTGTTTACCTGTAATTTCAACCCCTTGCATAAAGGTCTGCACCACTATTATTTCTCTTTGATGATAGACGGCAACAGGAGATATGTAAAGCGTAGCGGAGCAAGGCTCGGCGTTCTTGATAACGGAGAGCTGTTCCAGCTTACCGTTTTTGATAAGGATATGGCGGCTCCCGACTGGATAAAGGGCGGAATTATGTATCAGATATTCCCCGACAGATTCTGCCGAAGCGGAGAAAAGCACGAAAACGTTCCTACAGACAGAATAATCCACGAGAACTGGGAGGATACCCCGTTCTTCCGTCCGGATGAGAGAGGAATTATCCGCAACAACGATTATTTTGCAGGAGATTTCAAAGGCATAGAAAGCAAGCTCCCTTATCTTCAGAGTTTAGGTGTTACCTGCATTTATCTCAACCCTGTTTTCGAGTCGCACGAAAATCATCGCTATTCTACCGCCTGCTATGAGCATATCGACCCTATGCTCGGCACGGACGAGGATTTTGAGCATCTGTGCAAACAGGCCAAAACATACGGTATAGACATTATCCTTGACGGCGTGTTCTCCCATACCGGCGCAGACAGCATCTATTTCAACAAGTTCGGCAGATACGGAGATCACGAGGGCGCATACAGAGATCCCGACAGCAAATATAAAAACTGGTACTGCTTCTCACGCTATCCTTTCGATTATGAATCGTGGTGGGGCATCACCACACTTCCCAACGTAAATGAGAACAACCCCGACTACACAGAATATATCTGCGGTGAAAACGGTATATTACAGCGTTGGATAGACAAGGGCGCAAGAGGCTGGCGACTTGACGTTGCCGATGAGCTTCCCGATGAATTCCTTGACAATCTCAATAAGGCTGTAAAAGCCAAGGGCAACGATAAGGTCATCTACGGCGAGGTATGGGAGGATGCGTCCAACAAGGAGAGTTACGGTGTCCGCAGACGTTATCTTATAGGCGGTCAGCTTGACAGCGTTATGAACTATCCTTTCAAGGAAGCTATCATAAACTACTGCAAGTACGGCGATGCAAGAGGCTTTGAGGACGGCGTAATGACGATACTTGAGCATTACCCCAAGCCCAGTGCCGATATGCTGATGAACTTCCTGTCAACTCACGATACCGAGCGTATCCTGACAAGACTTGCCGGCGAGGATGTAGGCTGGCACGACAGAGAATGGCAGGCTGAACGCTACCTTTCGCCCGAACAGTACGTTTACGGCCTTTCACTGCTTAAATGCGCTATGGTACTGCAATTCTTCCTGCCCGGTGTGCCGTGCATATATTACGGCGATGAAGCAGGTCTTGAGGGCTATAAGGACCCGTTCAACAGACGCTGTTACCCGTGGGGCAAGGAAAATCTTGATATGATAGACTTCACAAAACAGCTTGCAGGGATAAGAAAGTCAAGCAAGGCGTTCGCTCAGGGCGAAATGAAGTTTTTAAGCTGTACGCCTGAGGAATGCGTATTTGCAAGAATTGACAAGCTAAACCGTGAGGCAGCCGTTATATTCCTGAACAAGTCGAAATATCCTAAGACGTTTAAGCTTGACGACTATATGAATGGCGAATATACCGACCCGAAATTCCTCAGAAAGCCTCACGAGAGCGAAGAAAAGACGATAAAGCTCTCGCCGTTTGATTACGGTGTGCTTGTATGCAGTATATAAATATTGCTTGTTTTTTTACACACGATAGTGTATAATCTATTTGTAACCACTATGTGACGTCTGCCCTCAGGCAGAACGGAAAGGAAAGAAAAATGGGAAAAGCATTGATAATCGGTGCCGGCGGTGTTGCCGGAGTAGTAGTCCATAAGTGCTGTCAGAACAGCGAGGTTTTCACTGAGATCTGCATTGCCAGCCGTACAAAGTCAAAGTGCGATGCGCTGAAAAAGCAGGTAGAGGAAAAGGGTACAAAGACAAAGGTAACGACCGCACAGGTAGACGCAGACAGCGTTCCTCAGCTTGTTGAGCTTATAAATAAGGAAAAGCCCGACATTGTCATAAACGTTGCGCTTCCTTATCAGGACCTTACAATAATGGATGCCTGCCTTGAAACAAAGACAGACTATGTTGATACGGCAAACTATGAGCATCCCGACACAGCAAAGTTTGAGTACAAGTATCAGTGGGCATACAGAGAAAAGTTTGAAAAGGCTGGCATCACCGCACTTCTCGGAAGCGGATTCGACCCCGGTGTAACCGGTGTATTCTGCGCCTATGCCCAGAAGCATTACTTTGACGAGATCAATTATATTGATATTCTCGACTGCAACGGCGGCGACCACGGTTACCCGTTTGCGACAAACTTCAACCCCGAGATAAATATCCGTGAGGTATCCGCAAAGGGCAGTTATATCGAGGACGGCAAGTGGGTAGAAACCGAGCCTATGGAGATAAAGAGAGAGTACGACTTTGAGCAGGTCGGCAAGAAGGATATGTACCTTCTGCACCACGAGGAGCTTGAATCGCTCGCACTCAATATCAAGGGTATCAAGCGTATCCGTTTCTTTATGACATTCGGACAGAGCTACCTTACCCACATGAAATGTCTTGAAGACGTGGGAATGTTGTCAACGGAACCGGTTATGCATAATGGACAGGAAATAGTTCCAATCCAGTTTCTTAAAACACTTCTTCCTGACCCGGCTTCACTTGGAGAGAGAACAGTTGGCAAAACTAATATAGGATGTATTTTTAACGGCGTTAAAGATGGTAAAGAAAAGACAATTTACATCTATAATGTCTGTGACCATCAGGAATGTTATAAGGAAGTGGGAAGTCAGGCAATCAGTTATACTACAGGAGTACCGGCTATGATTGGAGCAATGCTTGTATGTCAGGGAATATGGAAAAAACCTGGTGTATTCACCACTGAACAGTTTGACCCGGATCCATATATGGAGGCCCTTAACAGGTTCGGACTTCCTTGGGTTGTTGATGAGAATCCTGCAACTGTAGAATAATCGGCGAGGTTATAAAGTGAAAATTAACGAGTTACCAACACCCTGCTATGTTATAGATGAAAATATCATAGAGGAAAACTGCAAAGTTCTTGCAGATGTTATGAAAAAAACAGGCTGTCATGTGCTTCTGGCACAGAAAGCGTTTTCCAATTATGCCTTGTATCCGCTGATTGGAAAGTATTTATCAGGAACAACTGCCAGCGGACTTTATGAAGCAAGACTTGGCAGAGAAGAAATGGGCAGGGAAAACCATGTTTTTGCTCCGGCATATAAGGATGAGGATATGGATGAACTTGTAAAAATATGTGACCATATTGTATTTAATTCCATATCCCAGTTAGAAAAACACAAAGAAAAATGCAGAAACGTCAGCATAGGAATACGTGTTAATCCTGAATTTTCAACGCAGAATGGACACGAAATTTATGACCCTTGCGGAAAAGGAAGCCGCCTTGGTGTGACTGCGGACCTGCTTAGAAATGCAGATTTAACCGGAATTGACGGACTCCATTTTCATACGCTTTGTGAGCAGAATTCGGATGATTTGAAGAAAACACTTGATGTTGTTGAAGAAAAGTTTGATTTCCTTCTTAGGAAGGTTAAATGGGTAAATTTTGGCGGTGGACATCATATTACAAGAAAAGACTATGATGTGGAGCTTTTATGTGACTGTATTACCCATATAAAAGAAAAATATAATGTCAAAGTATATATTGAACCGGGAGAAGCGGTTGCACTTAATGCAGGGTATTTTATCACAACGGTGCTTGATAAGGTTAAAAACAGCGGAATAACCTGCCTTATTCTTGACGGAAGTGCGGCCTGCCATATGCCGGATGTGCTTGAAATGCCGTACACACCACCATTATCAGAAGGTAGCATTATAGAGACTCCGGAAAAAGAATTTGACTACAGGCTTGGCGGAAATACCTGTCTTGCCGGTGACATTATCGGTAATTACAGATTTGACCATGATGTTCAGATTGGCGAACGCCTGACTTTTTGTGATATGGCGATTTATTCCATGGTAAAAAATAATACATTTAACGGGATACCGCTTCCATCCATATATTCAATGGATAGAAACGGGGATTGCCGTCTGATAAAATCTTTTGGATATAATGACTTTAAAGAAAGGCTTTCATAGATAATGGACTATAGTATAATAAAAAATTACCGTATGCCCGGTGAATTTGAACCCCATGACGGCTGTATTATGATATGGCCCGTGCGACAGGGCAGCTGGCCTTATAACGGCAGAGATGCCCAAAAAGCTTTTATGGAAGTTGCCAAAGCCATTGCTAAAAGTGAAAAAGTATATATGCTTGCGGATGAATGTCATATTGAAGAAGTTAAAAACAGTCTTAAGGAAAATATGGAGGCTGTGATTATAGAAAGCGATGATGCATGGGCAAGAGATGTGGGACCTACCTATGTTGTTGACGATAAAGGCAACAGAATGGGAATTAACTGGAAATTTAACGCATGGGGAGGCAGCTTTGACGGGCTTTATATGCATTATGACAAAGATGACAAGGTAGCTTCCCGGTTTTTAAAGTATACAGGAGATATGATTTTTGACGCCCATCCTTTTGTACTTGAAGGCGGTTCGATTCACAGCGACGGAGAAGGCACAATTCTTACTACGGAAGCATGTCTTTTAAGCAAGGGCCGTAATCCTTCAATGACCAAAAATGAGATTGAGGATATACTTCTTAAAACACTCGGCGGCAGAAAAGTTCTCTGGCTTCCATGCGGTATATATAATGATGAGACTAATGAGCATGTTGACAACATATGTGCATTTACAAGACCGGGCAGAGTAGTGCTTGCGTGGACTGATGATAAAAATGATCCTCAATATGAGATGAGCAGAAGATGTGAAGAATATCTTTTACAACAAAAAGATGCAATGGGAAGATCTATTGAGATTGTTAAACTGCCGGTTCCTTCAACTCCTGTTCTTGTTAAAGAAAGTGACCTCCAAGGATATGTGTTTGAAGAAGGCGAGGATGTGAGAGAAGCAGGAGAACGGCTGGCTGCCAGTTATGTTAATTTCTATATATCCAATAAAAGTGTTATTGTTCCACAATTTGGTGATGTTAATGATGAAACAGCGGTTAATATTCTGCAAAAGGAATTTCCCGGCAGGACGGTATGCCCTGTCAAAGCAGATGTGATTTTGCTTGGAGGAGGAAATATTCATTGCATTACCCAACAGATTCCTAAAGGAGGAAAATAATGAGAAAAGTATGTGTTGCTTCCATTCAGATGAAGTGCAGCAGGGAAGTTAATGAAAATATTCTTACGGCAGACAGACTTGTAAGGACTGCCGCAGAAAAAGGAGCAGAAATTATTCTGCTTCCTGAACTTTTTGAGAGACAATATTTTTGCCAGGAAAGACGATATGAGTACTACGGATTTGCAAAACCGGTTGAGGATAATGATGCAGTAAAACATTTTCTGCCTGTGTCTGAGGAACTAAATATTGTTCTGCCATTGAGTATTTATGAAAAGGACGGAAATGTTCTGTATAATACTGTTGTGGTACTTGACTGCGGAAAAATACTTGGAATTTACAGGAAAACACATATTCCGGATGACCATTTTTATCAGGAAAAATTTTATTTTACTCCGGGAAATACAGGATTTGTGACATTTAAAACAACTTACGGACAGATAGGAATCGGTATATGCTGGGACCAGTGGTTTCCGGAAACAGCAAGGTGCCTCACACTTAATGGGGCAGAGCTTTTATTTTATCCTACGGCGATTGGCAGTGAACCTATCCTTAACTGTGACAGCATGAAGCACTGGCGTAATGTTATGAAAGGTCATGCCGCAGCTAATATTATTCCTGTTATAGCAGCCAACAGATACGGCCTTGAAGAAGTAACGCCGTGTGATGCCAACGGAAACCAGAGTTCTTCACTGGAGTTTTACGGTTCCGGATTTATTACTGATGCTACGGGCGAACTGCTCTGTGAGTCGGGAAGAAAAGGCGATGACATTCTTTTACAGGAATTTGACCTTGATGAAATAGCCGCAATGCGACTTGAGTGGGGACTTTTCAGAGACAGAAGACCGGAATGTTACGAAAAAATATTGAAATAATACACGTTAATGTGTTAAAATAAGTAGTGCATAATTTTAGCACTTGATTAAATTCCAAGGAGGAAAAGATGGGAAAACTTTTTAAACTCAAAGAGAATGGTACTACTGTTCGTACTGAGATAGTTGCAGGTCTTACCACATTTATGACAATGGCTTATATCATTGCATTAAATCCTAACCTGTTAACGGCTTTTGGTGCCAATGGTGGAACAGAGTTATGGAACGGTGTGTTCCTCGCAACATGTATTGCTTCTGCAATCGGTATGTTCGTAATGGCATTTCTTGCCAACAAGCCTTTTGCCCTTGCACCGGGTATGGGACTTAACAGCTTTTTTGCTATAGTTGTAAGTAATATTGTTTCAATTACGGGATTAAGTTACACTGAATCATTTCAGGCTGGACTTTGCATAATCCTTATTGAAGGTATTATTTTCTTTATTCTTTCTGTACTTAATGTACGTGAGAAAATTGTTCAGGCAATTCCTTTGGGAGTACGACTTGGTATTGCTCCGGCAATCGGTCTTATGCTTATGAACATTGGTTTTGGTTCTAATGCGGGTATTTATAGTGATAAGGGTGGCCCTTTCTATGTAATGAGAGACTTTTTCGGTTCATTAACACCGGGTCTTGCAAGAGATACAATGGGCTCAGGTTACTCAGCAATGGTTTTAGCTGTAGTGACAATGTTTATCGGATTATTTGTTATCATTATACTTGCTCATAAGAAAGTTAAAGGTGCCGTTTTACTTGGTATGCTTGCTTCTTGTGTTATCTATTGGGCAGGCGAAGCTATCTTCCTTGATACTAATCCATTTGCATCACTTAAGGGTGCTTCTTTTGTACCTCCATTCGCAGATATGGCGGAGACAACCTTATTCAAGTTCAATTTTTCAGGATTTGTTGAAATTGGATGGTTTACAGCAATTACGCTGATAATTACATTCTGTATTATCGATATGTTTGATACAATCGGAACTCTTGTGGGAACAGCTTCAAGAGCCGGTATGGTTGATGAAAATGGCGAGATGCCTAACATGAAGCAGGCATTGATTTCAGATGCTGTAGCAACAGTAGTAGGCTCTGCAACAGGTACTTCTACAGTTACAACATTCGTAGAATCAGCTTCAGGTGTTGAAGCCGGCGGACGTACAGGTCTTACAGCTTTGGTAACAGGTATTCTTTTCCTTGCATGTATGTTTATTGCACCTATTGCAGCAATTATTCCACCTGCCGCTACATCAGCAGCGCTCATCTATGTTGGTATCCTTATGATTAGTGGTCTTAAGAAAATTAACTTTGATGATATGACACAGACAGTTCCTGTAGCACTTATGTTAATTTCAATGCCTATATCAGGATCTATCGGACATGGTATTGGATTAGGATTAATTGCTTACACAGTAATTAAAATATTCACAGGTAAGGCTAAGGAAGTTTCAATTCTTACTTATATAATTTCAATTATATTCCTTATTAAATTTTTCCTTGTTGTTACCGTGTAATAACATAGGATAATATAAAAATCACTGAGGGCATACCGCCATCCGGAAGTCAGACCTGTAAATCTGACAACAGGAGGCGGATGTTCTTAGTGATTTATTTTAATTCAAATAATGCGGCACTGAAGCGTGGCATTGTGCAGGTTAATGTGTTGCCGTCAATATGCCAGAACACATTGTTTTCATCGGCATTTCCGCCATAACATTTCCAATCACTGTTCATAAGGATATTTACACCCTTATTATCCGGAAGTTCAATCCGGTAATCAATCTGCTCATATTTGCTGAAGTTAAATATGGCAAATATACGGCTTTTATTATCTTCTCTCAGAATAGAGTACATAAGTCGGTCAGGGGAGTTACAGTCCAGCCATTTAAAACCGTCATAATCATATTCTTTTCCAAAAAAAGCCGGGTGGGAAAGATAATTTTTGTTAAGATCTGCAATGTAATTGTTAAATGCCCTATGGATAGGAAAATCAAGAAGCATAAAGTCTTGTTCTCTTTTTTCGTCCCATTCCCTGAACTGACCGAGTTCATTACCCATGAAATTAAGCTTTTTGCCGGGATGAACCATCATATACATATAAAAAGCTCTTGCCTGAGGAAATTTAATATCGTAGTCCCCATACATTTTCTGTAAAATTGTAGCTTTGCCGTGAACCACTTCGTCGTGGGAGAGAGGCAGAAGAAACTTTTCATTATAGTAGTACATCATGGAGAAAGTGAGCTTATGGTAATTGTTATATCTGTCGTCCGGTGACATCTGAAAATATGATAATGTATCATGCATCCAGCCCATATCCCATTTGTAATCAAATCCAAGTCCGCCTTCCGACACTGATTTGGTAACATTGGAAAAATTGGTTGAGTCCTCGGCAGCAAGGAAACATCCCGGATTTCTGTCTTTGAGTCCCTGATTCATATATTTGATGAAATCAACGGCATTACCGTTAACACCTCTTTTTTCATCACCATGCCAATAAATTATACGGCTGATTGCATCCATTCTGAGACCATCAAAATGGAAAGTCTGGAGCCAGTAGTTGGCACATGACTGGAGAAAACTTCTGACCTCACCTCTTGAATGCATAAAGTTATTGCTGCCCCATTCACTGATACCTACGTCATTGTTAGGATATTCGTAAAGTGCAGAACCGTCATATTTGGCAAGACCATAGTAATCTACAGCAAAGTGCACAGGCACAAAATCAAGTATTGCACCGATTTTGTTACGGTGAAGTTCATCTATCATATACATAAGGTCTTCGGCGGTGCCGTATCTGCTTGTAGGGGCAAAGAAGCCGGTATTCTGGTAACCCCAGCTTTCATCGCATGGATGCTCGCTGATTGGAAGAAGCTCGATGTAATTGTACCCGTTTTCCTTAAGATAAGGAATGAGTAGTTTTACAAGTTCCCTGTAATTATACCAGTCGGTAGGGCCATCACCTTTCTTTTTCCAAGAACCGGCATGTAATTCATATATGTTAAGAGGACCGTTAATACATGAAGTCCTGTTCTTAATCCATGCACTGTCCCTGAATTTGTATGAGGAAAGATTTCTTATAATTGATTTATGGTCAGGTCTTAATTCCATACCAAAACCATAAGGGTCACAGTGGTCGGTATATTGGCTTCCGTGATGGTAAATTCTGTATTCATAGGTGTCACCACAGGCTGCATCAGCAACTTTTACTTCATAGAAATTGCCATCGGAAATGCAGTTCATAGGGATTTCCCTGCCTTTATGAAGAAGAACCACACCTGAAGCAGATGGAGCGAATGTTCTGAAAACTACACCGTCATCCTCCACATGGGCGCCCAGCCATTCGTGGGCATCAAATATTTTTCCTGTATAAAAACCATAATTGTCCATATTGTTTACCTCTTGACTTATTCTGTATTTCTGTTATAAAGATAATAGACACCAGTCTAAAAAGCAACGTGCTATTTTTAAAATTAGTCAATTAATAGACACATAGAGGAAAAAGGATAATAAAATGGATTTAAGAATGAAAAAAACTTTGGCTGCAATCCGTAATGCATTTATTGAATTAAGGTCACATAAGCCTCTTGAAAAGATTACAATAAAGGAACTGACTGAAAAAGCAGAAATCAGCAAGGCAACATTTTACCTCCATTATCAGGATGTATATGATCTGTCATCATCAATCCAGGAGGAAATAATTGATGAAGTATTTTCCAATATAGAGAATCCTGAAACAATTCTTTCTGATACGGAAGGTTTTACAAGAACACTCTTTTATGCTACGTCTGCGTCTAAAGCACTGATTGATATTGTGTTTGCAGACAATCAGGCAATTGTACTTCCTGAAAAAATTGAGGATAAGATTAAAAAAAGTATTTTTACCATTCATCCGGAATTTAAAGATGATATAAGGCTTAATATATCTATTACATTCAGGGTGCAGGGGGCCTATAATGTGTATAGAAAATATTACGGAATTTATGAACTGGAGGAGATTATTAACAATCTATGTGTGATATTTAATTAAATAATAACCGAGCTTGATTTATTATTTATTAAATGATATAGTATGCAAGGATGGTATTCGGAAAGAAGCTGTACCTGATTAATTTTGACCCATATGCTTTTATTGCTTACATTGTTTTTACAAGTAGGACTTTAACGGAGGAATGCGTATGAGAATAGGATTTATTGGCGCAGGGAAAGTAGGATTTACCCTGGGAAAATATTTTGCCGTCAACGGACTTGATGTTGCAGGATATTACAGCCGCAATTATAAATCGGCTGAGGAAGCCGCTGCATTTACCTGTTCAGAAGCGTTTGATTCAATTACACGGCTGGCAGGCATATGCGATATTATTTTTTTGACCGTTACTGACGGAAACATCAGAGAAGTAGCGGAGAGTTTAAAAAGGGCAGGTATATCGGACAGGATAATCTGTCATTGTAGTGGGGCACTATCATCAGAAATCTTTTCGGACATAACCGGATGCACCGGTTATTCAGTTCATCCGTTCTTTGCAATCAATAATAAATATGATTCTTACAAAGAACTTACATCCACGTTATTTACAATTGAAGGACCGGATACCCACAGGGATTGTGTTGCTTCCCTGATAAGGCAGTGTGGCAATAAAGTGATATTTATACAGCCGGATATGAAGGCAAGGTATCATGGAGCTGCGGTGTTTGCCAGCAATCTTTTAATGGGATTAATGGAGACGGCAGTTGATGAGCTTGCAGCCTGTGGTTTCTCTAAAGAGGATGCACTTACCGCAATCTATCCACTTGCTTTGAATAATTTAAAACATCTGGAAAACAATAGCCTTGAGGACTCCCTTACCGGACCGTTAGAGCGTAACGATGTCAGCACAGTCAGAAAACATCTTGGATGTTTTAAAGGCGATGACAGGATGATGTATATTTTATTATCCCGTAAGGCACTTGAAATTGCAAAAAGAAAAAACTCTGACAGAGATTACAGAGAAATGGAGGATTTGTTATATGACAACAGTCACTACACTTATGAATATGAAACAGAAGGGCGATAAGATTACAATGCTTACCTGCTACGATTATTCAATGGCAAAATTAATGGATAATGCAGGTGTTGATACGCTTCTTGTAGGTGATTCCCTGGGAATGACCATACTTGGGTATGAGGACACACTTTCAGTTACAATGGAAGATATGATTCACCATACGGCAGCAGTTGCCAGGGGAGCAAAGAACGCCCTTGTTATCGGAGATATGCCATTTATGTCATATCAGGTTTCTGTCGAACAGGCAGTAATTAATGCAGGAAGACTTATTAAAGAAGGCAGGGCACAGATGGTCAAGCTTGAAGGCGGTGCAAGTGTCTGCCCTCAGATAGAGGCTATTGTAAAGGCGTCAATTCCTGTATGCGCACACCTTGGACTTACCCCACAGTCAATTAACATGTTTGGCGGATTTAAAGTGCAGGGTAAGACAGAGGAAGCTGCCAAGAAAATTATTGACGATGCCAGAAAGATTGAAGCTGCGGGAGCGTCAATGGTAGTCCTTGAAGGAATACCTACAAAGCTTGCACAGATTATAACAAAAGAACTTACAATTCCTACAATCGGTATCGGAGCAGGCCAGTTCTGTGACGGACAGGTGCTTGTATATCAGGACATGTTAGGCATGTTCAGCGATTTTAAGCCTAAATTTGTAAAGGTATTTGCCAATACCGGAGAATTTATGACTAATGCTTTTAATGACTACATTAAAGAAGTAAAAGATGGTTCATTCCCTGCTGAAGAAAATTCTTATTCAGTAGATAATGGAATTTTTGACTTTATTAATGAATAAAATAAAGAGGTAAAAGATAAAATGAAAGTAGAAGGAACAGTTAAATCAGTTAAAGACCAGGTTAAAGAATGGAAAAAGGAAGGCTTAAGCATAGGATTTGTCCCAACAATGGGATATCTTCATGAAGGACATGCAAGTCTTATTAAAGCCGCAAGAGAAGGCAATGACAGAGTTGTTGTAAGTATTTTTGTCAATCCAATGCAGTTTGGACCGACAGAAGACCTTGCAAGCTACCCAAGAGACCTTGCAAAAGACAGTGCTTTGTGTGAATCCTTAGGCGTTGATATGATCTTTCATCCAGAACCTGAAGAAATGTATCATGAAAATTTCAGCTCTTATGTTGATATGTCAGTGCTTACGGAAGAACTTTGCGGATTAAGCAGACCTGTTCATTTCAGAGGTGTATGCACAGTTGTTAATAAGCTTTTTAATATTGTACAGCCTGACAGGGCATATTTTGGACAAAAAGATGCACAGCAGCTTGCAATAATAAAGCATATGGTTGAAGACCTCAATATGAATGTGGAAATTATCGGATGCCCTATTATCAGAGAAGCTGACGGACTTGCAAAAAGTTCAAGAAATACCTACCTCTCAGCAGAAGAGAGAAAGGCAGCCCTTATTCTCAGTAAGAGTATAAACCTCGGACGCAAGATGGTAGAAGACGGTGAAACAGATACAGGCGTTATCACAAAAGCCATGACAGACCTTATTAATACAGAACCACTTGCAAAAATTGATTATGTTAAGGCTGTTGACGGCATCACAATAAGACCTGTTGCAAAGGTTAAGAAGCCTATGCTGGTTGCGATTGCGGTATACATCGGTAAGACAAGACTTATAGATAATTTCATGATTTAAGCTGTCCTTTAACCCCTTGATTTGACAAATTACAGAAAATGTGTAATTATATGGGGTATATTTAGAGAAGGAAAAAGTTATGATAAGAAAATCAAGTTGTATTTTTGTCCTGACACTTGTAGTCCTTGCACTTGTGGCGGCTGTCGGGTCAATTGATAATAACAGGATGATTGCCGGAAATAACGGAGTATCGGATAATGAGATTGTTACCGATATGGATGATATGGTTAAATATGATATCAGCATAGAGTCTGTAAAACAGGATAAGGTATCGGGAACGCTTTCAGGCGGAGAGACAGGTACCTCAGAGAATGTCAGTGAGGCACCTACGGAGCCTGTGACAGAAGCACCGACAGAACCTGCGACAGAACCTGCGACAGAGCCTGTGACAGAAGCACCTACAGAGCCTGTTACAGAACCGGAAACAGCAGCTCCTGTTAATTGGAAATATGTATATGTCGGAGATTCCAGAACAAAAGGACTTAAAGCGGCACTTGAGAAATACGGCAGAATTACCGGTAAAGAGACTTTTATCTGTGAAATCGGTGAAGGATATGACTTCCTTATGGCTAATATGGCTAATATCAGAAGCGTATGTGATTCTTCAACAGTTCTTATAATAGGACTTGGAATTAATGATATGAAATACAGATATAACGAGTATATAGCGGCTATTAATAATATGGCGGCTACAATGGACTGCCAGATTTATTTTATGCTTGTTAATCCGGTTAATGAAGCGGAAGAAGCAGCTGGCGGCAAGTTCCATATTACCAATGCCGATATAGATACTTTTAACGCCAGAATGTTGTCGGGACTTGGACCAAGTGTTCATATTATAGATACTAATTCATATCTTAAGAATGTAATCGTCAATTACACTACAATGGATGGATTACATTATACGGATGAGACATATATAATCGTCTATGATTATATGCAGAATTTTATACCCCATAGTTAAAAATAACGAGATTCGCAAAACTTTATGCGAATCTCGTTTTTAATTAATTGTGTATACGTTCTGATTTATAAATTTCGGTAAATAATTCATATTCGCCTTTGTATCCGTCAGCACAATAGAAAGTATATTCATTGTTCTCAAGCTCTGCAGTTGACTGTATTGCTTTACCTGTGAAAAAGAATTTATCTTTTCTGACAAATACAAGAACTTCATGAAGGGCAACATTGATATAATGATGACCTTTTCTAAGAGGGACAACATCACGGTCTTCAAGACTTCTGAAACGTATCATTGTCATATCCTCCGGAAGATATACATATCTTCCAAACGTATTCTGCTTATAGACAGGTGCAATCATTATATTTTCACCTACCATAAGCTGGTCTTCAATATGACGGCAGATTCTGTCTTCAGGAAAAGCAATACCCAAAGGAGTAAACATCAATGTGTTAAATTTAACTGATTTGAGATATTCACTGTAAAGGTAAGGAATCATGCCATATCTTAACGTAACAAGGTTACGGAACGTTTTGATGTTTTTGTAGCGGAAAAATTCCTGTGGTCTTGTACCCAGGGCTGCATGGTTACGCATAAGAGGGGTAAACATTGAAAGCTCGGTAAATCTCATCAGGAGGTCTTCTGTTGCATTATTGTTAAAGCCGCCTGTATCAGCACCGACATACATGAATCCACACATATTCATATTAGGAAGCTGGTGCATGATAAGTTCAATATGTGACCACCATGACGAATTATCACCTGTCCATATACCTGCATAACGGTGCATGCCAATGTATGAAGCACGGGAAAACATAAGAACCTTTTTATCAGGTTCAATTATTCTGAATGCTTCCGCAGCCGCTCTTGTCATAAAATAGCCATATAAGTTGTGGACTCTTTCATGACATACCTTTTCACCATTGAAGTTATGGTAAAAACTTCTGTAGTCCGAAGGACTGTTGGCAAGACCGTTCACAAGGTCTTTGAAATCCCAAAGTTCCTGAAGGGAAAGGTCTTTGCCGACATATTTTTTAAGTTCTTCCATTGTCTTTTTAAGATTCTTTTCGGAATAAAAGAGAGCAGGCTCATTCATATCGTTCCAGAAACCGTCAATGCCCATATCAATAAGTCTTTTGTATTTCATGCCGAACCAGTCACGGACTTTTTCATTAAGAAAGTCGGGAAGAAGAGATTTGCCGGGCCATACAGCTGTGACAAAATCATTTCCGTCTTCATCCTTGCAGAAATAATCTTTTGCAGCACCTTCTTCGTAAACATCATAGCCACGTTCTTTTTTTACGGCGGCATCTATTATTGGAACAAGGTGGATATTGTTATCTTTCATCTCGGATACAAAGTTTTTGAAATCAGGAAAGGCTTTTTCACTGACTGTAAAATCTTTGTAGTTGTCCATATAGTCGATATCAAGATATACGGCATCTATAGGAATGTGGTTATCTCTGTAGCCTCTGACGATTTCCCTTACTTCATCGGCAGTATTGTAACTCCAGCGGCTTTGCTGATAACCAAAAGCCCATTTAGGAGCTACATAACTCTGACCGATTATTTCACGGAATTTTTTGATAATGTCCATAACATTATCGCCTTCCACAACATAAAGTTCATAGTTGGCTTCTTCCACAGAAACTGTTAATGTATCTAGGTCTGTATAGCCGAAATCAAAATATACTTTACCCGGAAAATCAACATATATACCATAAGTTTCCTCGCCGTCTACCACGAAAAAGTTGTGGGCGGCATAAAGAGAGGATTTGTCTTCAGTATGGCTGAAGTCATCTGTGCAATTACTGATATATCTGAAACCACGCTTATTAATACCACGAACACTTTCACCGAGTCCGTAAATAATATCATCTACTCCCAATTTTGCAGTAAAGGATTTCTTATCCTGACTCATTTCGATGTAGTCAGGAAGAGAGTTGACCAGTGGAAAGCTTTTAATAACCGCATCTGTTTTGAATGGTCTTCCAAAAGCATATTTAAAAATCATAGCTGCCTCCTAAAATTAATGGTGGAAAAGTCTGATTCCTGTGAAGCACATTGCGATTCCATACTTATTGCATGTATCGATTACATTATCATCCCTTACAGAACCACCCGGCTGTGCAATATATTTAACACCGCTTTTATGTGCTCTTTCTATATTATCACCAAATGGGAAGAAAGCATCTGAACCAAGGCAGACATTATCCATCTTGTCAAGCCATGCTCTTTTTTCTTCTCTTGTAAATACGGAAGGCTTTTCTGTAAAGAATTTCTGCCATGTACCTTCAGCAAGGATATCTTCGTATTCATCACCGATATATACGTCAATAGAGTTATCTCTGTCAGCACGTCCGATTCCGTCCTTAAACGGAAGATTAAGAACCTTTGGATTCTGACGGAGGAACCAGTTGTCAGCTTTCTGACCTGCAAGCCTTGTACAGTGAATACGTGACTGCTGACCTGCACCGATACCTATAGCCTGACCGCCCTTTGTATAACATACAGAGTTAGACTGTGTATATTTGAGGGTAATCATTGCAATGGCAAGGTCAATTCTGGCTGACTCAGGGATATCTTTGTTCTCTGTAACAACATTGGCAAAGAGCTCATCATTGATTACAAGTTCATTACGTCCCTGTTCAAAAGTAACACCGAATACGTCCTTGCGTTCAATAGGAGCAGGAACATATTCAGGATCAATTTTAATAACACAATAGTTACCTTTTTTCTTGGCACTTAATATTTCAAGGGCTTCAGGCTCATAACCGGGAGCAATAATTCCGTCGGAAACTTCTCGCTTGATTAATTTTGCTGTAGCAACATCACATACATCTGAAAGTGAAATAAAATCACCGAAAGATGACATTCTGTCAGCACCTCTTGCTCTTGCGTAAGCATTTGCCATAGGAGTAAGTTCTCCCATATCGTCTACCCAGTAAATCTTTTTCTCTACGTCAGTTAATGGAAGACCTACTGCAGCACCGGCAGGTGATACATGCTTAAAAGATGTTGCAGCAGGAAGTCCTGTTGCTTTCTTAAGTTCACGCACAAGCTGCCATCCGTTGAAAGCGTCAAGGAGATTAATATATCCCGGCTTTCCGTTAAGTATCTCAATAGGAAGTTCTCCGTTCTGCATAAATACGCGGGCAGGCTTCTGATTAGGGTTACAACCGTATTTTAATTCAAATTCTTTCATCTTATACCTCACATTAATTGTTTTTGTTGATTATTTTTGTCTCGTATGAACCATCTTCAATATTGATATATCTTACAAAAAGTGAAACTTTGTTGTCATTGTTAAGATTGTTCCATACAAGGTCTGCGAAATCCTCCATATTATCAGGAACATCAACAAGTGTTGGTTCACCTTCAAAGCTTGGAAGCGGATTGCCGTCACCCATATATGTGTGTATAAAATGAGCCTCTCCGGCTACCGGGTTTTCGTATGCAAAAGTGTATCTGTTGCAGGCTTCCGGATTGCCGTTATTACTTTTTAAAATAGACATGGCATAGTTAAATGAACCATTGTCAAAATGAAGTACACCTGAAATTCTAGGAGTGTAGTTAGGCGCATCAGGTTCAAATTCTCTCGTTCTGAGAGCCTGTTCAAAAGTATACTGCTTGTCCATTAAATCGTAAATTGTATCTGTCTGGTCACCGTTGGTAACGATTGTCTTATTGCCAAGGACTCTTACCGGGGCGTAGATAATAAGACTTGGGTCTTCTAATTTGGAAGGGTCAAAAGCTTCTGTGCGGATGCCTTCTCCGTCTTTTACAAAAATACGGTTACGGCTGTTCTCACTTCTTCCCATAATAAAATATGCAATAGCTGCTTTCTTTCCGTCAGGAGTCTTTCCGATAACGATTCCCCTTCCCGGATAAGTGGTAGAACTAAGTTCTTCTGCCAGTGATTTTTTTAACATAATAATTCCTCCGTAAAAATAAGATGCCGCCTGATAATCAGACGGTGCCCAGACGGTCGGCAAATCACATACTGCGCTTCTCTGGAGTAAGCTCTCCTATTGTCCGTCAGTCACGCAGTCTTTAGATAATTATTGCAATATTTTTATACAATGTCAAGCAATTCGACAAAGTCATGAATCTCATATACGGGCTGGATTTCAGTCTTTTTTTTCAGATATCCGGGGTTATAATAACAACTGTCAATACCTGAATTTCCGGCACCGCCGATATCATTGACCAGAGAATCCCCAATCATAAGGCATTCTTCGGGCTGACAGTTAAAATAACCGGTTATGTATTTAAAATATTCGGGGTAGGGTTTCATGCAATTCATCTCTTCCGATATGAAAATTTTATCGAAAAATTTCGGAAGTTTTGTCAGTTTATAAGGCTGGATTATCGTAAGCCCGTTGGTTGCAACGGCAAGAGTATACTTATCCTTAAGTATATTAAGCACTTTGACCGCATTTTCATTAACATAAGCTTCTTCGCCAAGTGAATGGTTAAAGCAGGTCATAAGGTCATCGTAATTGCCCTTTAATCCAAATTCGTTAATTGCTTTATCCAATGAATCTTCCACATATTTGTGATAGAGCCGGTGATAATTTTCCTTAATATATGGCTCATATATATCTTCAAGTCCTGAAGAAAACCATACAATGTCATTAAGCTCTTTAAAACGTCGGACATTTCTGCCGGTAATTTCACAGCCTCCGAGCTCAAGGACCTTCGCTGCACAGTTATGGAAAGATTTTTCAAAATTTATTAATGTATCATCAATGTCAAATAACAGGTATTTATATTTGCTCATGTTTGTACCTTTCAAGTCTGTATTTTGTAGTCAATGTAACATGAAAAAGAATTTGAATCAATAGTAATACTGTGGTAAAATCTTTGGTAGAAACAAAAGGAGAGCAAAGGTATGTATAAAAATTATATTTTTGATTTATATGGAACACTTATAGATATCAGAACGGATGAATGGAGCAAAGAACCATGGGAAGAATTTGCCGCATGGCTTACCGATAACGGTATGCCATATACCGGAAGTGAGGTTAAGGCTCTTTATGATAATGAAGTTAACAGGCTTACATCGGTTGAGACTGAATACACAAGTCCTGAAATTGATATAATCCCTGTATTTGAAGCAATATGCAAGAAGCACAGACCTGACATTACAGACGAAGAGGTTTGGAAAGTCGGGGAACAGTTCAGAATAATCACAACTAAGATGATTAAGCTTTATCCTAACACCAAAAAGGTACTTACCGGACTTAGAAAGGCTGGGAAAAAAGTATATCTTCTTTCTAATGCACAGCGTGTATTTACATGGCAGGAGCTTGTGAAAACAGGTATTGTGGATGATTTTGATGATATTTTTATATCATCAGATGAAGGCTGCAAGAAACCGGATCCTGAGTTTTATAAAAAACTTATCAATAAGCATAATCTTGATATAACAGAATGCATAATGATTGGTAATGACAGCACAAGTGATATTGCCGGGGCAAAGGCAGTAGGAATGGATGCACTTTATGTGAGAACGGCTATTTCGCCTGAGAATGACCCTGTGCCTGATTGCAAGTATGTATTTGAAGACGGAGATATTGGACATGTCCTTGATATTTAGGAGGAAGCAATTATGTATTCAACAGTTATTTTTGATCTTGACGGAACTTTACTTAATACACTTGACGACCTGATGGACAGTACCAATATGGCACTTGAAGCATACGGTTTTCCGAAAAGAAGCCATGAGGAAATCCGATGTTTTGTTGGAAACGGTATCAGGAAGCTGATTGAGAGGGCAGTACCTGACAATACGGATATTGCCGATACAGACAAGGTTTTTAATGAATTTAAGAGACTGTACCAGATTCACTGCAATGATAAAACGGGTCCATATCCCGGAATAATCGAACTTCTGCGGGAACTCAAAAAGCATAATATTAAAATGGGAATTGCCACTAATAAAGTTAAATCAGCAGCGGACAAACTCAACGGAATCTATTTTGAAGGTCTGATTGATGAAGTTGCAGGGGTAGAGGATGGTATAATTCCAAAGCCTGACAGATGTATGATTGACAATCTGATGAAAAGACTTAACGCAACAACAGATGAGACGTTATATGTCGGGGACTCACAGGTAGATGTGTCTACGGCAAGAAATACAGGACTTGATATGGTGGCGGTACTCTGGGGATTCAGGACAAGAAAAGAACTTGAGGAATCAGGTGCCATGGTATTTATTGATGACCCTATGGAAATTTTAGATAAAGTATTATAAAAAAGTAACAGCTATAGGCATACACAGGTGGATTACCGTGTTCCTATAGCTGTTTTTATGTCAGATAGTAAATTTTATATCAGAGTGAAGCTCTGACATATTATACAAAGGATATTCTGCCTGTAATTTCTCATAGTCTTCCTTTGACACTTCTTTGTCGATTGTATATATTCCATTTTTTTCATCGGCAAGGTAGGATTTATACATACCGGAAAATCTGGTAAAACTTACTTTATAGTACGTGTTGACTCCCGTACCTTCATTAAATAAGATAACACTGTTACTTGCAACTGTGAAATTTTCGGATCCCAAATCACATACAAAAACCTCATCCTCGCTATTGGTCAGAAAAACAATACTCTTATTGTATGTAGGAACTTTACATATTAAATCGTTAATTCCGTCACGGTCAATGTCTATTGCGTAGATGCCGTTTACAGCATCGATAGGGCGTTCTTCATTATCATAATATATCTGAAAATTTTTAAGCGTAGTAGTTTTTTCGTTATGTGTAGTATCGATAAATTGTCCGTTATCGGTGAAAATTTTCTTAATATTCTCAGGAATATCGAGAGCATTTATTTTTGTAATTGCGTCGCTGTTATTGGATGCAGTACCATTGTTGATTGTAAAAGACAATTCGGTGAAACAGTCTTCCATTTTATATAATGGGTAAGGCTCTATGAATTTATCATATTCTTCTTTGGAAACTTTAGTTTTAATTTTATAAGTTCCCCAATATTCACTGCCAAGATAATCTTCATGCATCTCATCATCGGTAAACGTTACTTTGTAGTATGAATTTGCTTCGGCGCCACTGCTTCCTAAAATAGTTCCTTTTTCAGCAACCTGAAATCTAGTTGAATTAGGTATATATGCAGTAACTTTACCTGAGACATCATCTGTATGTAATATAAGTTCTGTAAGGTATGTTGGTAAAATACATATTAATTCGTTGATTTCGTCACCGTCAATATCTGCTGTATATATGCCGTCAATGTAATCAAGAGCCTTTTCGCCATCTGTATGAAAATAACGAAAATCTTCAAGTGTGGTTACTTTGCCGTGATGGGTAGTATCAATGAACTCACCTTTATCAGTGAATACTTTTTTGATATTTTCAGGGACATCAAGAGCATTTATTTTTGCAATGGCTTCTTTATTATCGGGCTTGACAGATAATCTTTCTACAGTAAAATCAATGGTTATAAAAGGCATTGATAAAAGAGGGTATTCAGCCTGTAATTTATCAAAATCTTCTCTTGATACTTCTTTGTCAATCGTATACACACCGTTATTTTCACCTGCAAGGTAAGATTTATATGTGCCGCTATATTCTGAAAATACCACTTTATAATATGTGTTGCTTCCTGAATCTTCACTAAACAAAACTGCCTGATTTTCAGCGAGGGTGAAATTTTCTGCTCCCAAATCACATACAAAGACGTTATCCGAGCTATTAGTCAGAAAAACAATATTTTTATGGTATGTAGGAATACTGCAAATTAATTCGTTGGTTCCGTTATTGTCAATATCTGCGGTATATACTCCGGCAATTAAGTCGATAGGATATTCTTTGTTGTCAGAGTATAATTTAAAATCTTTAAGGGTTGTGCTTTTTCCGTTGGATGTGGTGTCAATAAACCGGGCATGGGTCGTAAAGACTTTTTTGATACCGTCAGGAATATCAAGAGTGTTTATTTTATCAATGGCATCTTTGTTACCGGATATTGTACCGTTGTCAACAACGTAAGATAATTCTGTAAAGCAATCGTCCATGTTGTATAAAGGATATGATTCTAAGAACTTGTCATATTCATCTTTGGAAACTTCTTCTTTTTGTGTGTAGATTCCGTCACGCTCTCCACCAATATAATCCTCCAGCATTTCGGTATCCGTAAAAGTTATTTTATAATAAAGATTATAATTGGCACCGCCGGAAAATTGCATAGTACCTTTTTCTGCCACAATAAATCTGGAAGTGTATGGATTATATAAAGTAACTTTACTGTAGGTTTCGTCTGTATGTAATATAAACATTCTTTGACCGGCCGGGGTTGCAAATATTAATTCATTAATTCCGTCGCCATCAATATCTGCAGCAAGAACCGAATCGATAGTATCAATGTATTGTGTTTTAGAATTATCGACATATTGAAAATTTTCAAGTGTGGTTACTTTACCGTGTTGTGTTGTATCGATAAATCTGCCTTTATCAGTGAATACTTTTTTGATATTTTCAGGGACATCAAGAGCATTTATTTTTGCAATGGCTTCTTTATTATCGGGTTTGACCGGTAATCTTTCTACAGGAGTTTCTTTGGTAGTGGTAACAGGTTCTGTAGATGAAGAGGAAGCAGCAGATTCACCCGGAGCTTCTTTTTTATTAGAACATGCTACAGTAGATAAGGCTATTAATGCGGTCAGGGTAAGCACTAAAAATTTATTGTGGGTTTTCATATTTATACTCCTCCTTAAGTAAAGTAGTTACATCTATGCTCTGATTTGATATACTCTACACCGATATGTTCTTTGGATGAAGACGTATCTGATATGGTACAATTCTGTCCATTTGATTCTGTTGAGTTGGTGTACAACTCATTTTGTCTTGAAATACTGTTAATTTGCATCATTTGGTTCCTCCTAAAAATAGTTTTTTCGATACATTCAACGTATCTTTTTTACATATGAATCTTCCTTCTCTGTGGCGAAAAAAAACCACAGATATGTAATCCATGGTTGAGGAGTAAACTATATGATGTGCCCTATTAATTATGTATTGTACTCCTTAACTTAATTAGATTATGGCATATGCATATTATGGTGTCAACGAAAATTGAAAAAAATGTAAAAAATAGCCTGTATCCCCAAATAAGACTTTGGGATACAGGCATAATGTTATGTTTTATGATAATGCAATCTGGTCGATAAGTGCAAGATCCTTGAAATTGAGTGGCATACTGCCAATTGCACCCAGGTCTTCAAGAAGCTGTTCAGGTCTTGAAGCACCGATAATAACACTGGATACGTTCTCATCCCTTAATGCCCAGCTTATAGCTAACTGTGAAAGAGTCTGACCTCTTAATGCAGCTACTTCGCTAAGTCTTGTAAGCTTGCTTAACATATCAGGAGTAAGTGCATCACTTGTAAGGAAAGGACTGGCTGAAGCCATACGGCTGTCAGCAGGAATTGTACCGTTAAGATATCTTCCTGTAAGGAGACCCTGCTCCAGCGGTGAATATACGATAAGCCCCTTGCCTGAATTGGCTGTTGCTTCCTTGACACCGTTCTGGTCAATGGTTCTGTCAAAGATAGAATAACGGTTCTGATTCACTATGTATGGACACTTAAGGTCATTAAGAATAGCTGTTGCTTTCTTAAGTGTATCTCCGTCATAGTTGGAAAGACCTATGTAAAGAGCCTTACCACTCTGAACAATCTGATTAAGAGCCTGCATTGTCTCTTCAAGAGGAGTATCCCTGTCCATACACTGGTGATAGAAGATATCAACATAATCAATACCCATTCTGTCAAGAGACTTATCAATACAAAGTGAAAGATATTTACGGCTTCCTCCACGTCCGTAAGGACCGGGCCAGATTTCAAAACCGGCTTTTGTGGAAATAACCAACTCATCTCTGTAAGCGTGTAAATCCTCTGTAAGGATACGACCAAGGTTTCTTTCTGCTGCACCTACCTCAAAACCGTAGTTGTTTGCAAGATCGAAATGTGTAACTCCGTTGTCAAATGCGGCAAAACATATTGCCTTCATGTCCTGAACATTGTTGTAGTTACCGAAATTGTGCCAGAAACCAAGTGAAATAGCCGGAAGCTTAAGACCGCTCTTACCGGCATTACGATACATCATTGCACTGTATCTTGTGGAATTTGGTGTATAACTCATATAACCCTCCATATACCTTTATTTGTTATTCTATTATAACATTAATTGTGATATAATCAAATAAAAGTTTTTTAAGAAAGTACGATTTATGGAAAAAAATAACAAAAGAAAATTAACACCTTATTGGAAAAGCGTTATTATACTTTCCGGGGTAATAATTATATGTAATATCCTTGCAAGAATCAGGGCGGTATGTGATTTTTATGTGGATAATATTTTTTTTGTATGGTCGAATACCTATGGACGCATAACCGGCATTTTTCCTTTTTCGGTGGGCGGGGTCCTGATTATAGCAGCAGTGATGATAGTAATTGCTGCACTGGTATTGGGTATACTTTTAATAATTTTACATCGTAAGACAGGATTTAAAAGGAGAGCGGTCTGTTTCTATAAGGTTAATTTAATTATTGCACTTGTTACGGGGCTTATTATGACGCTTAACTGCTCAGCTCTTTACAGATGTTCCAAAATAAGTGACAGATGCAGGGAATACGGCACTTCAGAGTTAAAGGAAGTATGTGAGTATGTTGTAAATAAATGCAACGAGCTTTCAAAACAGATAGAACGTAATGAAAATGGAGAGGCCGTATATAACGGGGATATAGATAAAGCAATCAGCCTTGCGGTTAAAAAAATGGCTGGGACTAATAAAAGATACCGTGGATATACACCCGACGCAAAGCCGTTTCTTTTCAGTTATATAGCATATAAGCAGGAACTTATCGGAGAGTATTATCCTTTTACCATGGAAGCAAATTATTCCGTGTATATGAATGATCTGGCATACGCATATACGGTGTGTCACGAGCTTTCCCACCTGAAAGGATATATATATGAAGATGAAGCAAATTATATGTCGTTCATAACCTGTATTGAAAGCGATGATCTTTTTTTGCAGTATGCGGGTTATATAAGTGTTGCGGCATATATCTGGAATGATTATATGTATGTTGCGGACGATAAGAACATGGATAACTTTGACGAGATTATTCTGAAAAATGACTTTGAAGTATATAAAAAAAATGTTGAGGAGCTTGTAGCAAAGGACAGGACTTTTGAATCAATGGACTGGGTTGCGAAGGTTGAGGATACAATAACCGGCTCATCAATGAATTATTATAAAGCAGAGTATAACTATGACGAAGTAACAAAGCTTGTCCTTATGTATTATGACAGTCTGGGTATGTTTGACTGAATGGAGATTATATGAAAGATTTTTTACCTATATCAAAGGAAGATATGAAGAAAAGAGGATGGGAACAGGTGGATTTTACCTATGTCATAGGTGATGCTTATGTTGACCATTCGTCGTTCGGACCTGCGATAATCAGCAGGGTTCTTGAATCAAGAGGGTTTAAGGTGGGAATAATTGCCCAGCCTGACTGGAAAAATGAGGAAAGCATAAATGTTTTTGGCAGACCAAGGCTTGGCTTTCTTGTATCCGGCGGCAATATGGATCCTATGGTAAATCATTACACGGTTTCAAAGAAAAGAAGAAAAACAGATGCCTATACACCGGGCGGGGTTATAGGGAAAAGACCTGACCATGCCACGGTTGTGTACTGCAATCTTATAAAAAAATTATATAAAGACAGTCCGATTATAATCGGAGGAATTGAAGCAAGTCTAAGAAGGCTTGCACATTATGATTACTGGTCCGACAGCCTTAAAAGGTCAATTCTTCTTGACTCACAGGCTGATATTATTTCTTATGGAATGGGAGAACATTCCATTGTTGAAATAGCGGAAGCACTTGATTCGGGACTTGATGTAAAAGACGTTACATTTATTGATGGGACCGTATATAAGACAAAAGAAATTGAAAATGTGTATGATTATGAGATGCTGCCTTCTTATGAAGACCTTAAGGCTGACAAGCTTAATTATGCAAGAAGTTTTAATATACAGTATATGAATACGGACCCATTTACAGGTAAAAGACTTGTAGAGCCTTATGACAAGGGGATTTATGTGGTTCAGAATCCTGCTGCCAAACCCCTCACACAGATTGAGATGGATGATGTATATGCCCTGCCTTATATGAATACATATCATCCTGTATATGAAAAAGACGGAGGTGTGCCTGCCATCTCTGAAATCAAGTTCAGCATAACAAGCAACAGAGGATGTTTTGGCTCCTGCTCTTTTTGTGCCCTTACATTTCATCAGGGACGTATACTCCAGACAAGAAGCCATGAGTCAATAATTGAAGAAGCCAAGGCAATGACTGAAGAGCCTGATTTTAAAGGATATATCCATGATGTGGGCGGACCTACCGCCAATTTCAGACAGCCCGCCTGCAGTAAACAGATGGAGTATGGGGCATGCAAAAATAAGCAATGTCTTTTTCCTGAACCTTGTAAGAACATGAAAATAGACCACAAGGATTACATTAACCTTTTAAGGGAATTGAGAAAAATACCTAAGGTGAAAAAAGTATTTGTACGTTCGGGAATCAGATTTGATTATGCCATCGCCGATAAAGACCATACATTTATCAGGGAATTATGTAAATACCATGTGAGCGGGCAGTTAAGGGTTGCACCTGAACATGTGTCGGATAACGTTCTGAAATTAATGGGTAAACCGGGTAATGATGTATATGAGAAATTCGTTAAAGAGTGTGAGCATATTAATGAAGAACTTGGACTTAAACAGTATCTTGTACCATATCTTATGTCGTCACATCCGGGTTCAACACTTAAAGATGCGATTAAACTGGCAGAATATGTAAGGGATATCGGATATATGCCGGAACAGGTACAGGATTTTTATCCAACGCCGTCAACGATTTCCACATGTATGTATTATACCGGAGTTGATCCAAGGACGATGGAGCCGGTGTATGTTGCCAGAAATCCTCACGAAAAGGCAATGCAGAGGGCACTTATACAATACAAAGAACCATCTAACTATGAACTTGTAAAGGAAGCCCTTATAAAAGAAAAAAGACAGGACCTTATCGGATTTGGAGGCAGATGCCTTATTCCGCCAAGAAAAATTGAGCATCATAAAAAGAAAAGATAAGTTTTTCCATTTAACATCTTTTGGTTGAAAAAAAACACTTCAAGCTATAAAATATATTATATATTGAGTAACGGAAAGGAAGTAATTATGTATAACGGAAATGAGAATATTACAATATGTGACCATCCTCTTATTAAGCATAAGATAACCATGCTTAGGATGAAGACCACAGGAACTAATGAATTCAGGGCTTTGGTTGAGGAAATTGCCGTGCTTATGGGATATGAGGCATTGCGTGGACTTGAGATAGAAGAAATAGATGTTGAGACTCCTATCGAGAGAGCAAAGTGTCCTGTTATTGCAGGTAAGAAGCAGGCTATTGTTCCTATCCTCAGAGCAGGTCTTGGTATGGTAGGAGGACTTCTCACACTAATGCCGGCTGCCAAGGTAGGACATATAGGTATGTACAGGGACGAAGTGACACATGAACCACATGAGTATTACTGTAAATTGCCTAACCCTATTGACCAGCGTAAGATATTTGTTGTAGATCCTATGCTTGCAACAGGAGGGTCTGCGGTAGATGCAATTAACCTCATAAAGGAGAAGGGTGGTAAGGATATAACATTTATGTGCCTTATTGCAGCACCGGAAGGACTTAAGAGATTAAGTGAAGAACATCCGGATGTTAAGATTTTTGTTGGTAATTTGGACAGAGAACTTAATGAAAATGCATATATTTGTCCCGGACTCGGAGATGCCGGAGACAGAATATTCGGTACAAAATAATCTGTTTTAATTATGACAATGAAGAGTAACATCTGCAGCGGATGTTACTCTTTTATATTTTAAAGAAAGGACTTTAGATTAATGAACAGAAGTATAGATTTAATAAAAGGCAATGTATTTAAATCGCTTGTTATTTTTTCACTTCCATTTTTATTTTCAAATCTCTTTCAACAGCTTTACAATACAATTGATACATACATAGTCGGTAATACTTTAAATGAAGGATCCCTTGCAGCAATAGGTGCATGTGCGGCGATTTTTGAATTATTGGTCGGATTCGCAGTCGGTGTCGGAAATGGTATGAGTGTTGTAACCGCCAAATATTACGGAGCCGGTGACAAAGAGATGGTACGTAAATCCATAGCATCCTCTTTTATAATAGCTGTAATAGTTACCGTGGTTATGATGATTGGCTCAATTTTTGGATTATATCCTCTTCTCAGGGTGTTAAAGACACCTTCTGATATAATTGATGAAGCATATTCTTATATTTCGATTATTGCTTTATTTGTGGGCGTTATGCTGTCCTACAATCTCTTTTCGGGAATATTAAAGGCAATGGGCAATAGTTTTATGCCTCTTATATTTCTTATAATTTCAACAGCCATAAATGTGGTTCTTGACTATATTTTTATTGCTGTTGCAAATATGGGAATACGTGGAGCAGCAGTTGCAACGGTAATAGCTGAATTTACATCAGCAGTTTTATGTATGATATATCTTTTCAAAAAATACAGGGAATATCTGCCCGGCAGAAAGGATTTCAGATACGACGGCAGGCTTTCCGGAGAACTTTGGGCGCAGGGACTTGCGATGGGATTTATGTCCTCAATTGTATCAATCGGAACGGTTATTTTACAGTCGTCTATTAACAAACTTGGAAAACACATTATTGCAGGACATACTGCTGCAAGAAAAATAATGGCATTCTCTACATTGCCGATAACCACAGTCGGACTATCAATTACAACCTTTGTTTCACAGAACGTGGGAGCGGAGAAACCTGACCGTGTCAGAAAGGGCATAAGGTACGGATGTATTATTACTACGGCATGGAGTGTGATTGCACTTATTATACTAGAGTTATTATCTCCTGTACTTGTAAAATTTTTATCAGGTTCAGAGGTGGATACTGTTGTGACTACAGGTGTGAATTATTTAAAATTCAACGTCCTGTTTTATATTCCTCTGGGAATACTTATAACGTTAAGATGTTCATTACAGGGTATGGGCAAAAAAATATTGCCGATATTATCAAGCGTTATTGAACTGCTTGGAAAAGTGATTTTTACATTCGCTGTTATTCCACATATGGGATATAATGGCGTAATTATATGCGAGCCGGTTGTATGGTGTGCAATGGCGGTTTATCTGGTCATAGCATATATAAAAGCGGTGCCTAAATCATGTCCTGAAGCATAAAACCAAGTGACAGTTCAACCCTTGCTTCAAGGGAAGATAAATCAACGCCAAGTATTTATGTAGATGTAATAATGAATTATATCGGAACCAAATTTGCCGGAAGGTAAAAATTAAAGGCAGGGCAATGTACACCCTGCCTTTTAGTTATTTTATTCTATTTTGCATTCTCTGAATCTTCGGAAAAATCGTCACCTACCTGAAAATTTACACCTGTATCATTAGGTTCGTCATCTTCAAATTTGTAGTCTTTGCCCGGAAGAATTGCATTGAGGAGAATACCGACAATGGCACCTACGGCAAGACCTGAAAGACTTATTGTTACATCTTTAATGGTAAAGCTTATTGCACCTGCGGCACTGTAATTTATTCCAATTGAAAGAACGAGGATAAGAGCTGCAATAATAACATTTCTTGACTTTGAAAAGTCAACTTTGTTTTCTACAACATTTCTTACACCGACTGCCGAAATCATACCATAAAGTACAAGGGATATACCACCAACCGTAGCAGATGGCATGGCACTGATTACTGCGGCAAATTTAGGGCAGAATGAGAAAAGAATTGCAAAAACTGCGGCTATTTCAATTACAAATGGATCATATACTTTAGAAAGAGCAAGTACACCTGTGTTTTCACCGTATGTTGTATTGGCAGGGGCGCCGAAAAGCGATGCAACGGTTGTTGCAATGCCGTCACCTGTGAGGGTACGATGAAGTCCCGGATCTTTAATATAATTAATGCCTGTTGTTGATGAAATAGCCGAAATATCTCCGATATGTTCAACAATTGTAGCAAGGGAAATAGGTACAATCGTAATAATTGATGTAATTAATAATGAACTGTCAAATCCTTTTCCGAAAATGGAAAATACGGTTGAATCTTTTACAATAGGGACGCCAACCCATGCAGCTTCCTTAACTCCTGAGAAATCCACATTACCTGTAACTGCAGCAACAACATAAGATGCAACTACACCGATAAGAATTGGAATAATCTTAATCATTCCTTTTCCGAATATATTACATACAATAACTACTACTATAGCTACAAGAGCAATCCACCAGTTGGTAGAGCAGCTGTTTACAGCTGACTGTGATAGTGTAAGACCGATTGCAATTATAATAGGACCTGTTACTATCGGTGGGAAAAATCTCATTACCTTGCTGGCACTGAATATTTTGATAAAAAGTGCAAGTAAAAGATAGACAAGACCTGCAACTGCGACACCTGCACATGCGTATGGAAGTGCGGGATTAGGCACCGTTAAATTTCCATTGGCATCTTCAAGTAAGGGTGCGATTGCCATGTATCCGCCTAAAAAAGCGAATGATGAACCAAGAAATGCAGGTACTTTTCTCTTAGTGATGAAGTGAAAAATTAATGTACCAAGCCCTGCGAATAAAAGTGTGGTCGATACACTGAGTCCGGTAAGAATTGGGACTAATACTGTTGAACCGAACATAGCAAACATGTGCTGAAGTCCGAGAATGACAGTCTTAGGAGCGCCAAGTTCCCTGGCATTGTAAATGCCGTCTTTTTGTTTGTTATCCATTTGTTTCCTCCTAATTTGTAATGCCATAGGGGCATATCATCAGAAATCGTTATAGACGAATTCCTCTAAAAATATTATCATAGGTATATTGGATTATGCAATGTAAAAATAACGTAAACAGAGGTGTTTTTTTGGAAAATACAGGATGCGGTCTTTGCAACAGAAAATGCAGGGTTGACAGGGACAACGGAGAGAAAGGTTTTTGCGGGGAAACCAGTGAAATCAGGTGCGGCAGGGCGGCACTTCATATGTGGGAGGAACCCTGTATATCGGGAACCCGTGGATCGGGAACAGTGTTTTTCACGGGATGTGTCCTGAAATGTGTATTCTGCCAGAATTCAGTTCTTGCAGAATCTAAAGTAGGCAAGCCTGTCACAGTTTCAAGACTTGCGGAAATCTTTCTGGAGCTTCAAAATAAGGGTGCGCACAATATCAACCTGGTCACGCCCACCCATTTTGTTCCGTCAATCAGGGAGAGCATTATCCTTTCAAAGAAAAATGGACTTGCGGTGCCTATTGTATATAATACGGGGAGTTATGAGTCCGTGGATACAATAAAAAGCCTTGAGGGATTAGTCGATATTTACCTTCCCGATCTTAAGTATGTTTCTTCGGAACTTTCTAAGAAATATTCTAAAGTTCCGGATTATTTTGAAGTTGCCAGGAAAGCAATCGGCGAAATGGTCAGACAGACGGGAACACCGGAGTTTGATGATGACGGTATTATGAAAAAGGGTGTAATCGTAAGGCACTTGCTTTTACCCGGATGTCTTTCCGACAGCAAAAATGTGATAAAATATTTGTACGATACTTACAGGGATGATATTTTTATAAGCATAATGAACCAGTATACACCAATGGAAGGAATCGGCGATAAATACCCGGAGCTTAACAGAAAAGTGCGGAAAAAAGAGTATGACCGTCTGGTGGATTATGCCATAGACATTGGTGTTACCAACGGATTTATCCAAGAGGGCGGGACAGCAAAGGAAAGTTTTATACCTGAATTCACGGAGGAAGGAATTTGATATGAATAAATGCAGATATTCAGCCAAATGCGGTGGCTGTGTCCATATGGGCAAAAAATACAGCGAGAGCCTTGAATATAAGCAGAAAATGATTGAGAAGCTTATAAGACCTTTTTGCAAGGTTAATAAAATTATCGGAATGGATGAGCCGTATTTTTATCGTAACAAAGTTCATGCCGTTGTGGGTGGCGACAGAAAGGGCAATATCTACGCCGGAACTTACGAGGCGGGAAGCCACAAAATAGTACCTATTGATAAGTGTCTGCTTGACAATGAAAAAGCCGATGCCATCATTGCCACTGTAATAAAGCTGATGAAATCTTTTAAATACAGACCTTATAACGAGGATACCGGCCGAGGATTTTTGCGGCATATTCTCATAAGAACGGCGGAAGTTACAGGTGAAATTATGGTTACACTTGTGGTTGGTGAAAATATTTTCCCATCCAAAAGCAATTTTATCAAAGCTCTTACTGCGGAGCATCCCGAAATCACCACAATCGTAATGAATGTTAATTCAAAGCGTACAAGTATGGTTCTTGGTGAAAAGGAGGAAACGCTTTATGGGAAGGGCTATATTGAAGACATTCTTTGCGGCAAAAGATTCCGCATATCTTCAAAATCTTTTTATCAGGTTAATCATGCCCAGACCGAGAAGCTTTACGAAACTGCCATCAATTATGCCGGGCTTACGGGAAAGGAAAATGTTTTTGACGCATACAGCGGAATCGGTACTATCGGTATCTGTGCTTCTGATAATGCTTTGTCGGTAACAGGGGTTGAGCTTAACCGTGACGCAGTAAAGGATGCCCTTACAAACTGTAAACTCAACAATTTGAAAAACGTGAAATTCATGGCAGGAGATGCGGGGGAACATATGGAAAAGGAAGCAGCTTCGGGACGTAAATATGACGTTGTCTTTATGGACCCACCACGAAGCGGCAGTTCTTTGAAATTCATCAATTCGGTGTGCAAAATGGCTCCTTCAAAGGTTGTATACATTTCCTGCGGTCCCGAAAGCCTCGCAAGGGATTTGCAGCTTTTTAAGAAGAAAGGCTACCGCGTTGTGGAATGTCAGCCCGTGGATATGTTCGGGTGGACGGGGCATGTGGAGACGGTGGTTCTTCTCGTTAAGAAACGTTGATTTTCCGGGCTTTTCGGGCACTTTTGGAAAAAAATGGACTTGTGTTTTTACGAAGAAATCAGATGTGAATTAAAAATTTTACGACCGGTGGGGTAAGTGGAAAACAGGGTTTTGTCCCGTTGTATCCGAAAGAATGGATACCGCAGGACGAAACCCTGTACTTTTTGGCAAAAGTATATACTCCGTGGCAAAAGTGAGAACCACGGGACGAAAGTTGAAATGAAAATGTGGTTCAGGAATGGATTGCAGATGTTCCAGACCAGTGAGATTCATAAGCTGGATGCGTCTTACTTTAACATTGTTCTGACGGGGGATTATGATGTGACAATCCAATCAAAGAATACGGGGCATTTTTTTCAGCAATCCATGTGTACAGATTTCTACGTGTTGGATACCCTAGAATCCTAATAGTTTCAGTTACAGACTCTGTTTGATGATATATCCGTAGTGCAATATCCTTTTGTTCTTTTGAATACATAAAAAGGCTCTTTTCGAAGCCCTATAGCAGTCTAGAATTTTGTCCACACCATCGTCTCAAAAGGCACGACAGCTTCAGAATCAAATTGATTAATCATCATCAGATTCACTTTCGTCTTCATCATTATCGTGTTCATCATAACCATAATTCTCAGGGTCGTTGACTCCGGGATTTCCCTCATTGTTTATTGTCGTAGTAGTATCTGGATAGTTAGGATCATATTCGTAACACATAAAGCATCTCCTTTCAATCGTAAAAATAATACATTGTAACAATTTGATTATATCAAATGTTCTTATAATCATCAATTTATAATAAATAATAATTCAACCATAATTCAAGATAGTTAATGTTGTTAGAAAAAGCCTACTTTTTGATATTCCAAGCAATTAATTAAGCAAGATTCCTTATCTACGAAAAGTATTTTTAAAATCCAATAATGATAACGTTTTACAATCAATGGTTTTTGTTACATCCTTAATTATCCCTTGAGAAGTCTCATGGAATAGCTTTCTATGCACATATGCCTCTCGATTTTTTCTATTAAAGGCACCCTTTAAGGAGTAGGCAATTTTTGATTGATTTCTGATATGCAAATAACCGTAATTATAATTTTCGGAAGCAAGCCAGCTTCCGGTTGCAACAACATCTAAATCAATATTCTTTTTTGCGGATTCGGATATACCGGATTCGGGAACTAGATTTCCATTGGACCATTTATAATAAATCTTTTTGCCATTTGTTATATTTGGAGTAAATGAAATACTTGAATATGAACCCAAGGATGACAGATAGTTTTCATCTAATTGCAGGCATATTCCTTTTTCCGTCCATGAAGAAAATTGTTCCGACAGAACAAGGATAAATAAGGAACGTAACCATACTTCCGCCAACATCTTATCGTTTTTATTGATGCACAGTCCATAGGCATGAGGTACAATACCTGTCTCATCTTTTTCTAATTCAATTTTATATATCAGTAAATTTTCTTTACCGGAATCTACAACAAGAGTTCTATCGTAATTTTCATAAGTTGTTAAATCAAGCTTATTACAGTTGGAGACATACCAGTTGATGAGAGTGTTATTTATACTGTTATTTTCCGGATTTGTCAAATTGATATTATTTGGTTCTCTATAACTTATGTCAAAAACTTTCGCTAAAATTGTTAAATCCATACGGGTCCTCCTTTATCGAACATTCCAAAACCTGCCATCCCATTAGCATATAATGTTTTTTTATTTTTTCGCCCTGGGAAATAATCAATGAAATATCTGTATCCCTGTCCAGATATTTCCAACTTGTTTTCTCCAGTATTGTATTAAGAGTCAGGTCCTTGACCAGCCATTCGTAGCCAAGAAGTCCTTTACGGTTTTCAGTAAATTTAATAAATACCTGACATATCCTACCCGAGCCGGCAGCCGGAAGGTGAGATTCAGAAGAGGGTGTTTCGGCTTTTAGCGTATAGTCTTTTCCCATATCGTAAATATTGGCACTATACAAAGATGAGAGGTATTCGGAATATAATTTCTGGTCATCACAAATGACTATATTTTTGTCTGTATTCAATAATCCGAGATGAAGTCTCTCGTACAATAATTTTAATTCACCATGTATTCCGAGGTCGTCAAGTTCCTCGTTGGTGTATTCCCGGATTGGGTTACATATCAACGGAACATCAACAGAAATACTGTTATCTCCATTTTTCCATGATTCATAAATTGAAATGTTGGAATTTAACATATGCACTACATTTAATACTTCAATAATTCCTCGATAACCTCCGGGAGTTATAGATATACCCTCAAATGACACAATCGGACGGGAAAAGGGATCTAAATCACCGGTATTAATAATTCGGGATACAATTATTCTTTCTCCGGTGGGCATAATCAAGTACTGTTTCTTCCAATCATCTGTAGACATATGGGTAAAGTCAGTCTTGTCCGGCATATCAATCATTGCCATTGCTTCATTAATCAGTCCGCTGGGAATATTATCAGTATGTATTCTATAGCCATAATCCTCATCGTCTCTGGTAAAAAGAAATCTATTAAACGTAACCACGCTGTTTTCCTCCTTTAGGCACTATATATAGTAAAATCCGGTAAATTATCAGCAAAAAGCTTTCTGATTGTGGCGGTTACCACCTTTAACTCCTCTAATTTTGTAGTATATTCTTTGATTTTTTCCGTATCATTGTCATATCTGGCCCTATTGGCTTTGCGGTCAAATATGCTTTTTAAATTGATATTGCATATGTCGTCTGTGTAGAATTTTATTGCTCTTTGAATGGTTTTCATTCTGCTTTCCATGTGCATACAAATTCCCATAAGATAGCTTAGACCTATGTTCTGGGGAATGAATTTGGAACCGGACTTAGGTGTACAAAAATATGTACCATACTGCTCATTAAATTCAGATTTTGTTGTTCCGGGCTGGCATGCGGAAACAGGTACCAAGGAAAAGGACCAGTTGCGTTCGCCGGTCAGATTATGGGCATAACAAAATATGACATCAAATACCTGAATTGCTAATTTTTTTAATTCAAGGAAGCCATTACTACGATAATCTGCAGGGATGACATCACTGTCGCATTTAGTAATTGTCACTACAACAGAGACATTCTCTTTCCGGCTTACTTTATTTAAGACAGAAAAATACTGATTGTATATATTGGCACCGGTCACTACCTTCGCCTTTTCGAGATTGTCCCTATATGTGTAGAGAACAGGACCTTCAACAAAAATTCTTATGATATCGGCATTTTCCATTGTTTCGATAAGCTGTGCTGTTTCATCCAACTGCTCTTTATCTTTTGCAGAGACAGTTGCGCCTCCTCTGTAATCAATAAAATGAGTTGGTATTACAAAGCAATTATTTTTATCGTTAATGTTTATATCGAAATTGAAATTGATTTTTGCAATGGTACCCTTTACTTTACCCATAAGGGTATCAGTAGTGTAAGATCTTGCGGACCCCATTGCGTTAACTACACTGCTTATCATATCGTTATCTCCGTTCTCCGAACGTGAATTAAGATTTACAAAGCAGTCATCTTTTTTTATGCAGGAATTCACGGTTCCCTGAAAAAGAGATGATAAAAAGACTGTTTTACCTACACCGGATGGTCCAAGTATCATGTCATTTAATGAGTCGAAATTTTTTGTTTCCATTTTGATGTACCTCACTTTCATTCTAGTTAAATGGATGCAGAAAGAAGTTTATAATTCCTAATCCTGCTATTGAAAAACAGTTGAATAGCAATACCTTTTTTCTGGCTTTATCCATTTCGTTGTATGTGATGTTCCATAATATCAGGAACATATAGCCTTCAATCAGGATTGCATCTGTACAAGCGGCTTGATACGTAAGACAGTATCCTCTAATCTTTGGACTATATTTGTAAAAACCTTGAGTGACAAGCCATTTAATAAGCCAGGATAACTGATACAAAACGATGTTTATACAAAGTATTATTTTTCCAAGACACTTTAAGGTACTTTTGGTTAGTTTAGCTGCAACCATATAGTTTTGTTTTTTATCCATGTTGTTACCACCTATTCATTAATTACGATTGTTTTAGCGTTACCTACAACTGTGATGTGATTTTTGTAGATTTCTACAATACAGTTTTTGTGCTTTTTCCATACCTCATATCCTTTTTTGATTCTGTTCGATGGAAGTTCAGACTCTCTAAAATGTCTGATGATGTTACCATATTTATCAATGGTATGAACAATACAACCGGGGATATAGCAGGTTGTTAAAATTGCTATGAGCTGGTCGTTTTCAGACCCCTTTTCTTTTGATTTGGAATTTTCTGTACTGTTTTCCTCAGCTTTACTTTTGGATTCATTAATTTCTTTCTGAAGTTTTTCCTGTTGGGTTTCGATTATCTGCTTGTCTATATCCGAGAGAATGTCACCCTTTTGAATCGCGTCTATGTACATAAAATTCCTTGGCTGGGCAAGGATTGCTTCAATGTCATTAGATGGTTCCGATGGGACAATTTCATGAGGCAGAATTGCAGTGTAATCTTTGGGTGGTTGTATTAATTTGTTTACTTTGTCTTTTGTTAATTCATTTTGAATTGTAAAATATTCGTTACTCATTTCATACCTCCTTCAAATCGTCTTCAGTAATGGCAGTGTCAATATCTTCTTCTTCAGGCAGCTCAGATATTCTGCTTTTGTAGTTTATAACTACAGAGTCAACAAGATTCCTTATATTACGTCCGTTGCCGTAAACACTTCCACGTTTCTTTGTCCTTTCCTTGTCTGACGCAATAATAGCTTTAACATTTGGAATTAATGTTGTTGGCAAGGTAAGGTTTCGTTTCTCAAGATGATAGGTAAAAATATCTAATAATTCATCATCGGTGTATTCGTCAAAAAGGATTCTTGTCTTAAATCTTGAGTCAAGGCCATCATTGCTGTGGTTAATTGCATAAAGCATCTTATCAGGATAGCCGGCGATAATTATCATTAATCTATTTTCATCTGCTACAGCATTGATTTTTTCGATAACTCCCTGTGAATACGATGAAGTATTATTTTCGTTAAGACAGAGGGAGTAAAACTCATCGATGAAAAGACAACCACCTTCAGCACGGCTCAGATACTCGCTTACTCGCTCTTCCGACATGCCCACATATCCGGCAATAAGATCTCTGGCGGAACATTCTATAAAGACATCCTTTTTCAGAAGTCCTAATTGCAAATATATCTTGACCAAAAGTTTTGCAATGGTTGTTTTACATGTTCCGGGCTGACCTAATAAACACAGATTCATAGGAATCGAATCGCCGGTCTGAATTCCTCTTTTTCTGAGTTTTAGATCTCCCTTAGATGATGTTACCAGCTTGTTGACCGCTTTTTTCACATTATGCAGTCCGGGAAGCCGGTTAAGCTGTGCCAGAAGAGACTCTAAGGAATTGTCATCATTGTAATCTCCAAGTAATTTAATTACGTCAGAATGGACAATACCATCATATATGCTGTCATTTTTTGCAACTCTGTCATTTGCTATTGTGTTGAGATTATCAATCATTGTCATTACACCTCTTGCTCCTACAAATTTAGGACTTCTCTTTGATTTTTCTATCAGTAATCGTATTTCTGTTTCAGAACCCGGGTAGATGTCAATCTGCCTGCTGTTTATTGACTTATAAAATATAGAAAGCAAAGTGTCGGTTGAATATTCAATAAAATTAATGGTTGTAGGAAAGCGGGAAGGCATTCCTGGATTAAAATTAAGGAGATTTTCGGTTTCATTTTGATATCCACCAAGAATCACTACCAGACGTTTTCTATATTTGGTTATTGAGTTTAACAAAATTTCCATCGCTTCTTCACCATGTCCGGAATTCTTACCTTTTGTTTTATCACCGATTAAGATGTATGCTTCGTCTATAAACAGAACTCCGTCTAATGCCTGTTGAATGAATGCTCTCATTTTGGCTGCACTGTCACCGGTGTAAGGTGATTCAAGATCACCTTTATCAATTTCCAGGACGTGCCCTTTTTTTAATATTCCAAGTGCCTTGAATAATTTGGCGAATAGTGGAGCAATAGTTGATTTACCGCTTCCCGGAGGTCCGATAAAGAGCATGTTATATAATTCATTTTGCAGAGGAGGGAGACCATTGTTCATACGTTGTTCGTTGATTTTAGCCGATTTTATCAGATTATCGGCAGCTTCAATTACCTTTGTCTGCTCGGAAAAGTTATCTAATTCATCTCTTACTTTCTTTACCTCGTTCCAATCGGCATTTGTCCACATGAAGTCTTCTTTTTCAAATATACCTATAGTAGCCTTCTTTATTTTAACGCGTTTCGTGTAGCGGTTATAAGCTGTTTCGAGAGTCTCGTTGATACAATTACCGGATGAGTAGTCCTCGGAAAAATTCTCGACAGATAAGAGATTATGTAACATTGTCTCAGCATCAGGGCTTAAGGAGCAACGATATTCATTTCTTGCTCTTTTTTCTGTTATTTCTATTAATTCTTCTTTTTTATAAGGAGAAATATCGACATTTACAAGCCTGTGTTTGGTTTCAGGATTATTAATAAATGCCGCACCCACACTTTTGGATGATTCCAGTATAAAAGTGATCTCATTGCTTCTTCTATTGATAACCGTCAGCAGCGAGGTAATTAATTCCTGATTAATTTTGAGGGAACCATCCTGTTGGATAAACGCTTTATCAATATTGTCTGAAAAGGTAACAATAACATCTTTTATCTTTTCAAATAACTGGGATATACCTTTCATGCCGGACTGGGAATGTGCTGCTATCAGTTCTTCCAGATTGATAACCTGAATGCTCTTATTTTTCCTGATTCCATGGTCGAGAAGGATTTCTGCAATTACTTTCTTTATAAGTGATTTTCCTGATAATTCATCGCCTGTAATGATGATGGATTGGGTTCTGATAGAAGTGCCATCTTTCCCGCCGGTTGCATCATATATATCCTTTCTGTCAATCATAGCTGTTAATGTCTGTTTTATATTATCGCATCCAATTACCTGATTAGATGAGAAGGCAATATCAACTGAACTTTCATGATTTATTACAGTTACATTTAGTGGTTCTGGAATTGTATTCTTTGGAGTATCAGTTTCTACTTTTGGAGGGGAAGGAATAATTCCGACAGTTTTTTTGGAATCATTACAATTATTATTTTTATCCGGTATATCTTGGGCAGTTATTGGTGTCTTAACGGACTTTATTTCAGGAGAAATAACAGTATGTCCAAGGGCAAAATTTAGTTCATCAGCTGTAAATTCTACTGCACATTTGATTTTGGACAGATGGCATCTTGGACATACATCAACACGTTCAAAAGTTGAGAACACACCACATTTTTCACATGTTATTCTATATTTTCTGCTCATTGCGAATCCTCCTAATTTTTAAAAATTTTGTATCCATATATATATTGCCTCAAGAAATGGAATATTAAACCATAGCATTATAAAAATACCTGCAAGATATGAATAGAAATAACTTTCAATCGGGTAATCCAGCTGGACAATTTTAATGGTGTCTTTATCCGGTTTTTGATACAGCACACGTTTGAAATTTCCTTCTTTCACATAACTTATCATGTAGCACTTTGATATATAATCACTGCTTAGGACATCAACTGATTTTTCATCAAATTTATGTGTTGTAAAATTGTATGCAGTGAAGGTATAGGTATTCTTTGCGTGACGCATTTTAAAACGTTCTTTGCGGTTATACATATATTTACTAAATAACTGAACTTTATTACCTGATAAGGAATCGGCTGTTATATAAATATTTTTCTTTCCCTTATATATGCACATTATAACTAAAACCAAAGTTATTATTGCTGAAATCATGGAACTTAAGAAAATGGCAATAATATTGGATTCATGAATTATTCTGCATTTCGATATGAGTAATGAAATAACAAGAGGCAAGAAAAAATTCAGCTTCATATCAATGGGATTAATTTTCTTTTTACCAGGGACAAAAGCACCGATAATAAACGGAACTGTTAAGAAAGGTCCAAAAAACAAATTGAGAATTAACCACATTAACGGAGTTCCAAATGTTGTTCTATATCCCTTACATAACATTACGAAAGAACTTATTATTAAAATAATCCATAAAAAAATCATAATAGTGGTAAGGTTCTTCACATCATTGTTTGAATTTATCAGATTAATAAGGTTTGAGATTGATTTTGTAAAATATTCTTTCAGCGTCATTATGTACTACCTCTTTTGAAACGTATTTGATAATCTCCGGATCACTGACATATCAGTAATCCGGAAATACATTCAATGTGATATGCCCTATTTATAGCAGATTTTTAAGCCACAAGTCGGACATGTCCATCCACCCGCAGGAGCCATCCATGGAGACCATGTCATGGTTACTCCACAGTGTGGACATTCTTTTGAATGGGGTTCACTCCTAAAATGAATTAATTTTTTCATATTGTACCTCCTGAAAGTTACTGCTTGATTTAAAATGGTCAGTTCCGGTTGTCTGGAATTGCCTGTTATTTGGTTACAATAACTAAATGCCTTAAATTTAATAAAATGTAACCATTGGTAGAAAAAATTTAGAATTAAGGTAAGTAAATAAAGTTTTTGATGTAGTAAAACTGTGTTATAATATGTACATAGATTGTGAAACAAACAAGGAGAGTTAATAAAGATGAGCAGTTATGTACCTATGAGGTATGATACAGTAATTGAAGAATGCATGGGTGACAGGGTCATTCATACATATAGAATAGAAAAAAATATTGGTGATGGGGGTTCGGGATTTACCTATTATGTTCGGGATGAAAAAGGAAAACGCTGTGTTCTTAAAGAGTACATTCCTTTTAATGATAGATTTTTATTTGAGAGGAATTATGAGGGTAAGCTGGTATTTAAAAATTCAGTGCCTAAAATCCAAAGAGAACGGATACAAAACAAAATAAAAAAGATTTCAGCTCATGAATATGAAATTTCACGGAATGCTATGATTAATGATAAAGGTGATAATTCACCTTATGTATTTGAGTTCTCGAAATTCTATGATAAAAATTCTGATGTAGTGTTTTCTATAATCCAGACTGTTGAGGGGGATTCTTTTGCTAATTATATTAAATCATTAAATTATATTGAAAGAATTGATTTATTATTAAAAATCTCTAATGCAATTGAATATATACATTTGCGTGGTATTCTTCATGCAGACTTAACGCCGGAAAATATTTTTATTGATAGTTTAGGGCAGGTAAAAATTTTAGACTTTGGTACTTCTATAGATTTGGAAACTTTCAAACGAAGCAATTTAGAAGAGAAAAAAAGATTTGTCAAAAACTTAATTTCAACAAATGTAGGTAGTATTTCAAGATATTATGCTTCCGAAAATTTACAATTATTTGCTGATAGAATTTGTTTCGCTTCTGAAGAGAATGAGAATGATATCAGCATGTTAGTAGATAACCTTAACAGTAATATATCTTTTGAAGATGATATATATAGTTTTAAACAAATAATTTTATATACACTAATTGGAGCTTCCGAATTTAAAATATATTTGTCATCATTGACAGCAAAGGAATTTATTTATGATGCTTGTAAAGCAAATAGTTTTGATGAATTCGACATTACATTTACGCATTTGCTGTATAAATTAGTTATGTTAAAAGATTTTAATATGGCTATTTTAAGCGATTTTTTAAAGATAATCAGATATTATAGATTACAAGTCTGCAATGGTAGACCGCGACATGTTATACCTGATTTTTCTATATCAAATCTTTCATATAATGATGATAGCATTAGAGTAGTTGATTCAGAAATTAAAACAAATACTTTTACTTATTTTCTTAGACTAATGTTAGAACTTCCACAGAAATTAAAACAAATATTTGGAACTCCATATTGGCTGATTAGAGATATTGACTTGGAGTTTGCATTGTCTATATCTACGTTTCCTTTCTATTTTGATGATAGTAATTATAAAAATTCACAAATATCAGAATATAAGGATAGTTTTATTTATTCTTTTTTTAATAGGTTTGATATAAATAACATATTTGAGATAGATAGACCGGATATAGAGGAGGCATATTTAAGAAAAACGCTGTCACAAAATATAATTATCGAGTTATATAAAATTTTTAAAATTGAACTGGAAGAATTTAAAAAAGATAACTCAATTCCAACAATTATAACAGATATACTTTCGGATGCTATTAATAATGTTTTATGTAGCGGTTCTGATAGCATATGTTATGAGGAACCTGTGGTATATGGACCATCTATATTTTACTCTGAAGAATCAAAGGCTGAATTTATAATTAATCAAATTTATCAATTCGGCAAAAACGGGAAAATTATTTGGCCTGATTTTATGCTTAAATTTAAAGTTAATACTGATAAAATTTTCTTTCATTCAAGTGGGTATATACCTGAAATAATATATACTAATAGCTTTAATAAGGAGATTGAAAAACAGCGGAGCATACATGACAATATATTGTTTAATTATTTTATTCGGTATGATGATAATGTTTCTGTTTATGATAAACTTATGACTAAAATAATTAATCCTTTGGATAGAGTCAGTCAGGTTGAGTTTCCTCAATTGGAGAATGTATATACACAACTTTTAATAAAGATAGTAATAATAGGTGCACCTGGCAGGTATGAAATTGAGAAATTATTATATAAAAAAAGTATATGTGTGAAATTAATATTTTTGGTAAATGATGAATATGAACCAAAGAATGATGAAGTTCATAAGATAATGGCATTATTACGTCATGGTGGAATAAAAAAAGATATGTTATATCGATTACAAATACATAATGAATCCCAAGATAAAATTTTATCCCAAAGGGAAATTAATACTGTACTACATGAATCCAATGATATATTTTATATTGATGGATGGTATTATCTCTCATATCAAGGATGCATGTCAAATTTTACAACTGAAAATGATGATATACTTGTAGAATTATTGATTAATTTTTTATCGAATACCTCTGAACCATCATATAGAAGCAATCTCTTTCTGGATGGATTATTTTCGGCACTTCACAGAGATGTATTAACAAAGACATTTAAAGACAATAATATAACAATATTTCAAAAGATAATCGCATATCTAAAATCTGCCGATTGTAATTGGCTGACTTCAACATATATTGAATATTTTAAAAAAATGTTATTACAGAAGTTAGATATTAGCGAGAATCTATGTGATACATTTGAATTATATGCCTTAGAAAAAATAATGTATATAGAGGGTATTTACAACAAGGACGATTTTGATATTAAAATATATGCGGTTCATCATAAGAATGTTTTTGTTGAATATGATTTTAAATGGCGAACGATAACATGTAATTTTTCACCTATAGCTGTACAGAATGGCGTTGCATTTGTACCTGACGGTATTTTGTTCATATCCTCACATTATTTTATCCATAAATTGAATAAAGAGTGTTTGTCAGATATTTATGAACTTATTTTCTCGGACCAGATAATATTTATTGATGTAAATGTAATGAGGAATTGTAAGAATATAAAAAAAGTAGTGATGCCAAGAAGTTTACAGTACATTAGTACAGGTGCATTTAATGAATGTAATAGCATTGAAGTGGATTGGCAGGATATTGAGTCTTTTTTTACATTTGAAGATAAGATAAATGGTGGTTTCAAACGAGTCTCGAAAGACGAATATATTAAAAATTATTTACCATGGTATGATGACAAGAATTCACATTAAAAGACCAAATTACATACGCTGATTGATATATTATCAATGTATAAAAGATGGTTGATAAAAAAGATATCCATCGCCGAAACTAAATTAAGGAGGAGAAATGTCATAATGAAATTTGATAATTTAGATAAAGATATGTTAATGAAAAATTTAGGTTTGGATTATTTGCACATAAAAATGTTAAGGGAAAATTTTGTCGATGATACTATAAATGAAATAGACGTTGAAAATGTATTACATATTTTTAAATATTTAAATGATAACGATGTATATTATTATATAGATTTATTTATTACATCATTAGACTTATTTTTACTACCATGTAATTATTTTATAGGCAAATTTGAAAAGTTAAAAGAAAAATTAGGAGAGGAATATGTTGATTTGTTAGGTAATGATATTTCCTTAATTGAAATTATGTACGAATAATATTTTATTCATATAGGTTGACGGATTATATAAATCAGTCGGTACAATTTATAATTTCTTGATTTTGTCAGGTTTCTTGTCTTTGCAATAATAATCTCATGCGCAAATTAGCAACAGATTCTAACATGAAAAATTGTACCGGCTGAATCATTTTGCTGAACAGATATTTACAGACTATATTCTCATAGATATAACGAGCTCTTCATAAGAATTGTTCAATAATTCGTCAATTAATGATGTTGAGATACTTTTTTATATATTCTTCTTTTGTTAAAAATGGTGTAGAATCACCTGTTAAATCAGATTCAAATGCAAAAAATGAATCTATATCTTGCCAGTCAATTTCAATGATTTTATGGCATCCATCAAACGCATGGACACTAAGATATTTAAGATTTCTGGGTAAACGTATTTTTCTTAGGTTTTTACAGTATTTAAAGGTATCAGAAGCAATATATATTATGTAATCAGAAAAAATAATTTCCTGTATACAAGATAATATATCTTTATTACCTTCATGCAAAAAGTAGTTAGCGGATATGAATAGCATACCATCCGGTATTGTTGCTATATTGTCTTTTAATTGCAGAGGTAAAAAATTATAGATTAAACTCCAGAGTTTTTCATAATGATATTGTAAAGTTTTACTATGCCATTTGATATTATAATAACTGTATCTTACATCATAAAAATCTTTTTCATTGAATAGTCCTTCCATCATATAAATGTGTTTTAAAGTTGATAAATCATGCGAAGTTACAAAAAAGTGTGTTGATATATTGTTTATAATAATGGTTTTAGCATATTCGGTAAAAGTTGTTGTTAGCCATGTGCAATTGGCAGATTTAAGGTAAGTAATTATGTTTTGAAAAATGGTTATATTGTTTACCTTAATTGTTTTTGTTAATACATCACTATAGAGTGCTGAAAATATTCCATCCAAAAATAGGTTATTTCTATAGGAGGGACTTGGATTATTAGATAAGAAATTCATCAAAAGTTCTGTTAGTATGCTATCATTTCTAGGAGTGAAATTTGATTTGCAGCCTTGATACGAGAGATAATACCAATCATCAATACAAAATATATCGCCTGATGAATGAAGGATAGTATCAATTTCCTTTTGAGATAATATTTTATTCTGCGATTTATTATGTATTTTCAATTTATATAACATTTCTTTTTTTATTCCACCATGTTTCAAAGTAGCCATTATTCTGTGAATCTTATCTTTTATCGGTTTATAATTATTATCTATTAAGCATATTATTTTCATATGTTGATCAATAGTAGAAATCAGAGGTGATATTGCCTTCCTGTCAGGAACACCTATAAGTATTACAGTGTTTAAAGAATAACCATATACATCTTTTAGAGGTGGAAATTCACTTTGCATTTGTGGGGATAAGCTGTTAATAGTTACATTATTTATTTTTTCAAAAATTGAATTATTATCATAACGTATAAAAAACTTAAATAGTATTTGTGAATTTGTTTTTTGTATTTTTTTAATTTCATCATCAAAGCTATGGGTAAATATTTCTTCAGGATAATCTGAGTGTCGTGAAAAAAACAATTTATTAATGTTAATTTTCTTTGGCATATTAATATCGGACCATTTTATATAGTCGTAATTTTTGTATACATCATGAATTTGTTTAATTATAAATTCAACTTTATCTTCTTCTGAATAATACGTAAATGAACCATACGAGATTGGTTGCTTGTAAAGAACAATATCTGAACCACTATTTATAACTGCTTTAATTGTTTCTGAAAGTATTTTCACAAATATTGAAGTGGGTGAATCTTTTTTACGATACTTTCGTAGATGCTTATCAAATATACAATATAAATTAGTCAGTATTTCTTGAGCTAGAATCCGCCGGTTAGTTAACTCATCATTATTGCATGTATTTTTTTTGAATATGTAATTTGTATAAAAATTATTATAAAATACACTGATAAAGTTGTTGTTGTTGTCTGCAAAGTAATGGTATGTACCAATGTTAAAAGTATCTATAGAAGAAAGATTACATAAAGGTAGCACAAATTCTAAATCGAAATCTTTTACGAACCAAAATGGAGCCCCAAATAATTTTTTGATTTTTAAAGGAAGTTCATATATAAGGCAGAGCAGGTAGTAAAAGTCGTTTAGGTTAATTTCATAGTCTAATGCATCAAGGCTATTATTAATTTTATGTGTATTTGATAATGAAAAATTTGGTGTAGAATCTGAATAATGCTCTCCTCGCAATCTATAATAGTCAATCAGTTTTAAAAAGTCAGTCATGATGTTTAAATCAAATTCATTAGTACGGACCAATTTACATAGAAGATGAGTGACGGTAATATTGAAATTATCTTTCAATTTGTCACAGATATATTCTTCTACTGTCATGGAAGATAAATAGATTTTTGCTTCCGGTGCACCTATTAAAGTGAATAACATAATTTGCTTAAAACTATATATATCATCTGCATATGATATATTATTGCTAAGGATGTCTACGATTTTGTTAATATCACTTTCGTTATCATTAGATACAAAATTGATACTATTAGCAAAAGTAAGAAGATTTTCTGAACAGTAATATCTTGAGAAACTTCCAACATTTGTTGACAGTAGATTTCGTGCAAATTTCTTTTTATCTTCTGTAGTGCCGCGTCTGAATTTACCAATATCCATTGAAGCACCAAAATCCAGAATTTGTACCTGTTCCATGGAATTAACATATATATTTTCGGGAGTTAAATCTGCATGAAGTATTCCACGGCTGTTAATATATTTTATTGCATCAGAAACTTTGAGCAATAAATGGATTTTTTCTTCTGTAGTTATGTGTGTAATATATTCGGAAAATACCTCGCCTTCAACGGTCTGGATAAGTCCGTATATTACATCTGAAGAAGTGTCAGAAAAGGTTGTAAAATCAAAAATATAAGGCGAATTATCTCCGGCTTCTGTTATCATTGCTTTGTGATTGATATCATATTCATGCGCTGCAATCTGAATAAGTTTGTTTGTAATTGTTTTTTTCTGGGATTCAGAAACTGTAGAATTGAAAACAAGTACATCATTACTATTTCTTACGAAAGAATATCTGTTATTGAATGGAATATATTCTTTGATTACACATGGTTTTCCTGTCTCATCCTTTGCAAGGTAAGTGAATCCGGAGCCCCCCCTGCCAATGTTTTTATCAATTATGTAGTGATGAACGGGCTCACCATTTTTTAAGCATTTGTTAATTATTGTATTTCTTTTCATTGGACGATAACTATTCATTTTTCACCTCATCTGGTATTACATATTTTATATACCATTTTAATTTCATTTATGTATTTTGGATTGACTTTTTTGGTTTCGCAATAATCTATCATTGCCTGAACATACATTGAAAAAGTTGCCGGGGTCAGGATTATGGAACCGGCTATTGCTTTTTGTAATTGTCTGTGTTTGGGAGCAAGTGTTCGTTCAGGAGAAGAGTATTTCCAAGGAATTTGTGCAAGAACAGAGTCCTTAAAATCTTCTTTTATAATATCTAAAAAGTCCTGCTCATTCATAATTCTACTAATATACACATGAATATTTTTTATATTAGAGAGGTTAGAAATAATAGCTGCATTCTCCGGGGTATATGGTTTTGAATACAAAATCATAGAACCGCTTTCCCAAAAGCCTTTTTTTGAAAGATAGTCTGCCGAAAGTATGTTTTTTATTTCGTTCATTTGATCGGAGTCTAAATTTAAAAGTAAGTGTTTAAATATTATTCCGTCTAAAATTGCCTGAGATTCCTTTTGGATAATATTTGGAGTATCCATTCTTTCGGAAATTTCTTCTTCAATATCTTTTATTATGTCTTTAATTTTATTGTTAGGATAATAGTCTATATGAGTACTGATTTTATTTAAAAGAGATGCTTTGTCTTCATAAGCAACTGATTCAGGAAGTATCGTATATGATAATTGCTCAAATCTTATTCTTCTTGATTTCCAATCGGTACCATCGTTGGACATAAGAAAATTGTCTCGGTCTGTTTCTGATAGGCTTAAGAGGAACAGTCGGATAATCTTTTTTAATGCGGTTAATCTTTTGTCAGCAGAACTTCTGAGTTCATTTTGGTTTTCCTCATTATCAAGCCATTCAACTATATATGAAAATGGATATTCTTCTTCATGCGGCTCATCAGAAGAGGTTAGCTTTTCATTTATTTTGTTAAATACGGTCCTTGTCCCTTGAAGGTCATGGGGAGTTGGCTGCATAGTTAGTAAATCATTATAGGTTATTCCGGATTTATCATTTCTAACAGCCGGCATTCCAAACTCTGAATATATTTCAAATATTCCTTTTTCTTCTAGCTTTTTGATAAGAGTGGGTTTTGAATCGTGGGAACTGTCCGGGGTATCGTCGTATATACTTTCCACCGGTATCTTTAGTGCAATACAAAAAGTTAGAACAATATCAAAAAGATCCCGGTATAGTATGAGTTGATTTTTCTGCATTTCGTCCAAAAGTATTGAGTACCATTTGAGTCCGGAGTTTTCCTCATCTTCGCTTTGCATATAGAAACAGTAAGTAAAAATATTCTCTTTATTTAATGTTCTATACAGATATTTCTTAATATCTGATTCGGTAGTCAAATTATCTTCTTTAATTTTCCTTATTTTTTCTCTATAAGAATTACAAAATTGTATTAACTGATCTTCATACCTGGTCGCTTTCTTCATATACAAAGACCTCCCTTTGAAAGAAGTATAACACAATAAATTTCATATAAAAAGACCATTCTTACCTGACTTCCCGTGTTTTGATTTACTTATAAAAACACAGGAGGAAAAGAAAAATGAATAATGAAATAAACATCATCAATAAAATAGCAATTGAGGTAAAAGAAGAACGTAAACCCGTTCTAGAATTACTTGAGAATACAATATATAGAAGAGCTTTTTCATCATGTGTTCGTAAAGCCGTGAATGAGACGGGACTTGACGCTTCCTATTTTGATGACCTGTTCAACGATGCAGTTGACGTGCTGATATCTGAATGCATTCCGAAGTACAGAGCAGATAGTGGCGATTTTTTGACCTATTCATTGTATATTATCGGAAAAAGGTTGTATCGCATGAGTAGGAAGTACAAGCCAATCAAAATTCCAGATAAAAAAAGACTTGAATATAACAAAGCGAAAAAACTCATAAACGAGTTAAAAATTATACAGTCAAATCTCGATACAAATGAAATAAAGAATATACTAACCGAAAACGGAATAAAAGAAGATGTAATAGGAATATGCATGTATGAAAAAATAGAGTCTCTCGACAACGACGAATCGGAATATTCGTTGTATGAATCCATTTCAGATGAAAAAGACAAATATAATGATATTATCATCAAAGAGATATCATCAGAACTTAAGAAACTAATGGAAAAAACTCTTACGAAACGCCAGAGAGATATTGTGTACAAATATTTTTATCAAAATAAACCGTCTTTTACAAAGGTAGCTAAGGAATTCAAGGTCTCGCCACATGCAGTAAGAAAGTCGATAAAACAGTCTATAGTTCTGCTCAAGAAAAAAGCTGAGAAATATGGTATAAAAAAAGAAGATTTGATATATTTCAGTAAATAAAAACAAACCTACTTGCGGTAATAAAAACAAGCATTGTGGTTATAATACATAATATGGAAAGAAATTATTAAGATAGTCAATAATAAAAACGAAAAGCCTGTTTTTATCATTGACTATCTGCCGGGGAAATGGTATTATTTAATTACATTGAAATAGGAGGATACACAAATGAAATTACTTAAAATGGCTGTAAATGGTTTAACACTGTTTAAAGGAACTGTGAACATTGATTTTTTTGCAGAGCAGAGGGTTTCAAGTGACAATAATGAAATGGTGTCACCTTGCTTTGGTAGTGTGTACACAAATAACGTTATGTCTATTGTTGGTATTAATGCATCTGGAAAGACGTCTTTACTAAAGGTAATTTCATTTGTAATTGAGTTTATTAATGGAGAGTCGGTTAATAACATTAATAACAAGGATATTTTAAAGGATTCAGAGAAGATAGAGATTACAGTTTTCTTTTTTGACCCGGGAAATGGTGTATGCAAACTGGAATCAGAGATTATCAGAATAAAAGATAATGAAATTGATGACAGGTATATCATCAATAGTGAACGCTTGTGGGTTAAGAAAACATCAAGAGTAAAATCAAAAAAAGACTTGTTTTTATTTGATGACGACCAGTTGTCAAAGGTTAGAGATAATGGGGCTGAATTTTTAAAGGATGATACTAGCATTGTAATATCTCTTAATAAAAACAAGGGATTTTATCTAAAAGATTTAATAAGGTTAACGAATGTAAATTTTTTGGGACTCATTGGAAATTTCCCTCATGAATTAATTGCTTTTTTAGACCCTAGTATTGAAAATATCTCTTTTGATAAAAAGACAGGAGAGGCAAAATTAAAATTCTACGATAGGGAGGAGATTGTTGTTGCAAATCCGATTCTTTTTGAACAGTACCTTTCATCAGGAACAATTAAAGGAATTAATATATTTATCAATGCGATGATAGTGTTTGAAGAGGGAGGATATCTAATTGTTGATGAGCTTGAGAACCATTTCAATCGTGAAATTGTGGCTACATTGGTAAGATTCTTTATGAATAAGAGTGTAAATAAAAATGGAGCGACATTAATCTTTTCAACACATTATTCGGAATTGCTTGATGAATTCGAGCGCAATGATGGTATATATATTGTCAGGAACAGAAATGGTATATACGCACAAAAGCTTAGTGAGATTCTTACGAGAAATGATATAAAGAAGAGCGAAGCTTTCAAGAGTGATTTCCTTGAAGGGACTGTGCCAACCTATGAATCCTATATGCAACTAAAGAAAGCAATTATTTCAGGAAAAATTGAGGAGGAGTAACTAAGAATTGGCAAACGATAAAATAATAGCATGTATATGTGAAGGAAGTGCCGAAAGTGCAATTGTCAATAAACTGATGGATGCCGGAAAACTTATTTTTACAAGAGATGATTTGTTGGATAATGAAGTACTCAGATGCAGAAGTGCAAGAAAATTTGAGGACAGATACTTAGGAAAAGGTTTTACAAAGAAAATAACTGTCTATAGAATTCTGGATTCAAGAAAGGAAGATTTTAAGCTTCGTAAAGTTTACGAAGCAAAGGTTGATGTTGTTAATGTGATTACAGCACCTGAGATAGAAATGCTTATCATTGTCCATAAAGGAAAATATGCAGAATACAGTAGGGTAAAAAGCCATATCAAACCCAGTGAATTTTGTAAAGAAACCCTAAAGTTGTCATCTGTAAAGACAGCTGAATTTATTGAGAACTATTTTTCAGATATAGAGGATTTACTTTATGCAATTAAAGAATATAAAAGATTATCCAATATTCCCAAGAATGAAATATGTCTTGCAGACCTTATTATAGAATGAAAGATTGCAAAAAGTGCTATGTCCGCAATTGTGGATATAGCACTTTTTTTCGTATCAAATATATAAGGCTGGAGCAATGTATTGAAAAAAAATATTTTTGGAGAAACATAGTTAATAAATCTTAAAAGATGAGGCATTTAATAAGTAGAAAAGCTTAAGGAGGATTATCATATGGATAACAAAGAAAAACTTAATAAAACAGAAAATAATGAAGAATTCATCATTCCTGAATTTGAAGATTATCAGAGCAAGAAAAAACCTGATGTTGACGAAGTCATAAAGAAGCTGAATGAGCGGATTACTGCATTAGAAGCTGAAGAAAATACGTTTGAGGAGATAAAAGAAATATTGGAAAAACATAATCTCAAATATTTATGCGATCCAGACTTGAATGCCGTTGAAATTGTGTTTGATGGAAGACCGTTCCGAGTTCAGATAATTTTAAATGAATATAGGCTGGAATTGAAATTGATATTCCCATTTGCAGCTCAGAGTGCTGCTCTCGCAGTTATCGCTCTATTTATGATGAACTTCAACAAGGACAAAGCATTTGCTTGTATGCATTTGAATCCGGATAATGGCGAAATGTCCATGAAATACTCATATTTTATTTCAAAAACTGCAGGTCTTGATGAAGATGACTTCTGGTTATACATGACCTCGATAATCATGCCGGCAATCGAAAAAGAATATGTGATACTTCATTGCATATCAACAGGAAGAGTACCGGACGAATATAGAGAATACTACAGAACCCTTTTAGAAAAATCTCTAGCAGTAATAAATGATGAAAATGAACCTATAGATGAAATTGAATATGGTTTCGTAAATCCGGAAGAAGCTAAGGAAACTAACATTTTTAGTGAACCGGTAGATTTGTTTAAAGAGTTTAATGAGGATGCTGATATATCCGAAGAATACGTAAAAAAGAGGATGGAAGAAATTTTGGAAGAAATACAAGAAGATGAAAATAATGTATTGCCATTTGACGAAGAAGATACTCCTTATGAAGAATGATGGAAGGAGGTAATGAGATGACAGAAAAAGAAGAATTAATTGACAAGGCGAAAAGAATTGTCATGTCAGTATTCGATAATGCACCGATTCGTATGTATGAAGAACCTACACCTGAAATAATTAAAAATGTAATTATTGAGATTGATGGCAGATATGTAGGAAAAGGAAGTGAAAAACATTCAATTATTATTAATCACAACAACAAGGAAGAAATGTTCATAATGGTTGATGAAAGTACATACAGCAGGTCGCTTAAAGAAAACAAAACGATACAGCCCGAAGAAAACCTGTCTGTCATTGCAGTTAGGGTTGCCAATCTGCCAATTTACATTACTGTCAGCGTTATTCGACTTGAGGAGAAAAATATATTTTCCAGTATAAACAGCCTTTATAATAAGGCAAAGTACATCAAAGAGTTTTATAGGTTGGAGGTGTATAAACAGGAAGCGATATTAAAACAGTTGAAAGGAAAGCAGTGTGACAAATATGGTAAATAACTATTTTAACTCCAGAAGGGAGCAGCTGGTAAAGTATGCTATTACTAAGGAAACATATCCACCGGATACTCAGCGCGGTATTGAGTTTATTTTAAGAGACTCTAATGATTCAAGACATAAGGTAGAACAGAGATTGTCATATATTTTAAATATTTTACCTATAAATTATGAACGAATTCCGGTAACCGCAGAAGAAGTTTTTAACAGACTTGATACTAAGTTTTTTAAAATGGAGCGGCAAAAGAAACTAATTAAAGATGTGTATGCTTCAAGAGAACGAGCAGGCAGAAAAGGATGCTGTTTTTTATTTGTCGGGCCTCCTGGTGTTGGAAAAACAGCTTTAATGACGGCAATCTCAGAGGCTATGCAGCTTCCTTTTGAGTGTATTCCGTTGAATGGATGTTCAACCCCATTTGAACTCGAGGGTCTTGATCCAGGATACGAGTCAGCTGATGCGGGTGCAATTGTTAGGGCTTATGAATTACATGGCACTAGTGAAATGATATTGGGATTAGATGAGTTTGACAAGGTAAACAGATGTTCAAAAGAAGGTGACCCCATGAATGTATTTTTAAGACTTTTTCAGGGATTGCATTATGATAAGTACCTGCAATGTCATATTAGTACAGAAAATACAATCTTTATAGCAACTGCAAATAGCATAGAAGATATTCCTGAAACTATATTAAACAGATTCAATGCGATTATTTATTTTGATGAGTACACACATGAAGATAAATTTGTAATAGCTAAACAGTATGTCATTCCGGAAGTGTTAAAAATTTATAATCTGTCATCCGCAAATGTCACGTTTGAAGATTGCACGATTGAATATATTATTAGAAATTATTGTGAAGATGCGGGTGTACGGGATCTGAAAAATAATATAGAGAAAATAATATGCCGTATTATTGGTTCAGGTGGGGCAGATTTATCAACAGTTGTTACACCTGATTATGCTGAAAGTGTTCTTAATGAATTAGTAGAAGAAACACAGGGGTTGCGTTTTATCAGAAATAAAGAGCACTATACAGACTCTGTAGCGAAAGAAATTAAAAAGTGCTTGGAGGAATCAAAGAAAAATACTTCATTTGATCCGGATCGTTTTAAAACAGAAAAGATGCGTCAGAAATTGGATTACCTTCTTGCCTGCCGAAAAGAAGACAATACATTCAGAGATGAGTTTAATCCCTTAAAACTCAGTGATTTGTTACATAAAAGTTTGTTCGGAATGGACAATGTAATTCGTGAAGTTACCGGCTTCTTTTATACCGAGTATTTAAAGGGGAAAAGACTTAATAGCAACTTGGTTCTTGTTGGTGATCCAGGGATTGGTAAAACTACTATAGTTAATAATATAGCTATAGCATTGAACTACAAGTACATAAAAATTTCACTTAATGGTATCAGTAATGTCAAAGAACTTCGCGGTACACCAAGCACTTATACAGGAAGTGAACCGGGTCGTATTATGAAGGGTATCAAAACTGTGGGTACAACCAGAGCTATTATGCATCTTGATGAAATAGACAAACTTAAAGCTGAATATGCGTCAGCACTGCTTGATTTGTTAGATCACAGTTTTACTGATAATTATCTTGATGTAAGTGTTGATTTGACACAGACAATTTTTATAGCAACTGCAAACGATTGGGCAAATGTTCCGGCTGTTATAAGAGACCGATTCGTAGAGATTAAAGTAGATGGGTACACACGTTATGAAAAAGAAAAAATCATTTCAGACTACATCATACCTAAAGTTGAGGAGTCTTATGCTGCAAGTGGTGTATCTATCTCCATGGATGATAAAGCGATGGAGTATCTGTTAAAAACGTATGCCTCAACATTTGGAGTTAGAGATGCTGAAATGGCTATACAGCGTATATGTTCAGGTAAACTTGTGGATCAGACGGGTGAGGAAAATTGGATGAAGATCGCCATTAGCATAGATGATGTTCGTAAATATCTTGGAGAAGAACCTATTCCAAGAGGCAATTTCCCGAGTGAAGCCGTTTCCGGAGTTTCAAAGGCTTTGGCAGTAAGTGATAATAAAGGCAGTACGTTTGCGATTGAGACAAGACTTCTTGAAGGTGAAGAGACTCTTGAAATAACAGGACTGCCTAAGGAGATGGCGGTAGATTCCGTAAGGGTAGCAGTAACTTGTATTAAGGAAATGTATCCAAATATTCTTGATAGGAAACATATACATGTTCATTTTGGCGAAGGTTCTGTACAGAAGGATGGACCTTCTGCAGGAGTTGCATTATTTATGAGTATTCTATCTGCTGCGTTAAATAAGCCAATTATAAATGAAAACCCCTATGATATTTCATATACAGGTGAATTAAGTTTAAGTGGTGGAATATTTGCTGTAGGAAGCATATTTCAAAAGATTCAGGCTGCTTGTGATTCAGGGTGCAGCAAAGTGTATATACCTGAACAGAATTATGAGAGATTGGACAAGGATAAAATTGGTAAATATAACTGTGAAGTGGTTCCGGTGGCAAATATTTCAGAAATAGTTGAAGATATATATCCTGAACTAAAAGAAGAATAACGAAACAATATAATTATAAGATAGGAGGAAACTATGATTATCATTGAGAAAAATACAGAAAAAATATTGGAAACCCAGCCATATGAAATGTTTTTGAGAAAGTTTGAAGCACTTCAGATTGGCACAAGTAGTTCACTTCATATGCAGATTGAGCCTACGAACAAAGAGTGCTTAGAGGAATTCAAATGTGGATTTACAGTTGACCCATGTTATGCCAAGAGATATATGCTTGATTTTCAGTACAACAGCCTCTCTGAGGAAAATGACAGATATAGTCTGGTACACTGCCTGGCATTTGAATTTAAGACTGAGTTCAGAGACATGATGTATGACACTATAAGCGCAATACAGAAACGTCATTACTATCTTTCATCATTGATTGAGGAATATAACATTAACTGTACAATTGATGGTGATTTGGCAATGATAAAGTGGTATACCAATTGCTTAAAATCGGATATTAAAGAGGTCTCATTAACTTTGCTCGGAGCGGATATAGCTTTATTTGCCAGAGGTTTTTAGCCATATTATGGAGGGTTTCGATGGGTAATAATTTTAGAATTTACAGGATAAAAAAATGGTGTAGCCATCGATGCAACAGGCTTAGAGTAATGATTATAATCGGACCGTCAGGGTCTGGAAAGACAACACTATTACATAGTATTCTGGCAGATTATAAAAGTGGAACATTACTCCACCCAGATGAACTTTTTAGTGTTGTATGTGAGCAGGTAAAGCATGCTAAGTTAGCGTTTCCTCCAAGGATAAAAGAATTGCTAATGGTTGATGACATGGATGAAATTTATAAGTCAGGTTTTGAATTTAAAATGGTGCTTTACCGGATAATAAAGAATTACAAGGGCCATCTGATATGTTGCTTTAACAGTTATGAATCTGCAGAAGAGTTTATCAATATGTTCAAAAAAAATAAAAAAATAGTAGTCTTAAATGCGGTAAAAATCCGTAGGGGTGTTATACGAAGCAGAGCTCGTCGATTAGAATTAGACGTAGACGATAATGAAATAGAAAGGCTTTTAAAGTGTGATGATATATATGATTTGAATTCAGAATTATATAAGTTACACCTTAAAAGGCAGCTTGAGAAAGGCAGAAAGGATGATGGAGATGAAGGAATCTAAATTTATAAGATATATGATAACAGGAGTTGTCTGTGCGTTCTTTTTAATGTGTGAGTTAACTCTCATCAAATATTGTAAGACCTCAATGTTTTTTATGAGAGGAGAGGTTATTAAACTGAGTTTAATTGCGGGCATTATATTAATCCCTTTTGAAAAAATCGGATACAGCTTATATTGTGAAAGGATACTTGGATTCAAGAAAGATTTTGCCATATTCGGACGTAAAATAGCTCTGGCAATGTCTGTATTAATTGGTTCTCTTATTATTATCGGAAAAGAAGTAAATGACCTCGATATTTATTGTATACTTATTCCAATACTTACCATCTGCTGGATAATTGCGATGGTTGTGTGCGATGTGTCAGAGGAGGAAAACCCAATTTATTTGTTTGTCGTAGCTGCTATTCAGTATTTTGCAGTTGAATATCTCGGAGTAGGAGTATTTGCTATCTTTCTTATGCTTATGCAGACAATTAGTGTATTTACGAGACAAAATAAAAATGCAGATGAAATCTTACTGATGGTTTTCACTTTTATCGGAGCATTATATCTGAAAGTAAAAGATTTTCATTACATAGAAGTAACTGATAACAATATTCTTATAGGAACATCAACTATAGGTTTAATGTCCAGACATACATGGAGTATAATAATATATATACTGTTGGCGTTATCTATTGTTTTACTGTCTATTTTAAGTTATATAACATTCAGAAAAAATGAAAAATATATCAGAGCGCAGATTGTATTTACAGCAGGAATAGGGTTTATATTAATGGTTTTATATGATATTTTTATAAATACAAGAGGATATATATTTGACTACACCACGGATAATGTTATGATACGAAATGGAGTTATTTCCTGTATGTTGGCAAGGGGAATGATGATGCTTTTTGCATTTATAGTCCTCAGGATTCAATATAATTCAGAACCTGAACTTTCAGAAATAGTTATATATGATGAGATTGATTTAGCCACTCAGATATATGATGAAAAAGCAGAGTTATTAAAGAAAGAGTACACTAACCGCATCAGATTGTATAGAAAGAGTGTAGAAAATATCCTGAAAGAAAAAGAAAAAACGGAGGAGGAGAAAGAGTAGATGATATATTTTATCTCAGATACACATTTTGGACATAGGAATATTGTCAGATACAGGCCGTTTAATGACATTGAGGAGATGGACAACACTCTTATTAATAATTGGAATGTACCACAGAATTTATGGTACAAGAAAGTATCAGCAGGTAGATGGTGTGCTGCTTAAATTTGAACCGAGAAAAAAATAGTGCAGAATGGAGGAATTAATGATGGTACACCATATGAAATTGGATAACGAACCATTTAATATGATTAAGGACAATCGTAAAACTATAGAATTAAGATTGTTTGATGACAAAAGACAGGAAGTTAATACAGGAGATTATATTATCTTTTCCAGGGTTGATAATCCTAATATCAGAATTGCAGTAAAGGTAAATGGATTATTGCATTTTCAGAATTTTGAGCAGCTTTTTGAAGTTGTGGATATTCAGAAGTGTGGATTTGCTAAAGATACATCAATGTCTTCAGCGACACAAGCAATGCAGAGATACTATTCGATGAAATTGATTGAAGAATATGGAGTGCTTGGAATTGTGATTGAAATAGTAGATTTGGATGCCGTAGTAAGACTGGAAGAATTGGAAGAGGAGCAGACTTTAGAACGATTGTTCCCGGATGGAATGAAGTAAAATTACCAGACTAATTAGTTGAGCAGAAGGAGGTGCGATAAATGTTTGAAATGAGAGCATTTGAAAGAATGGTATACAAAGCACCAGAAGTAAACTGTGAGGAGACAATGTCGATCTTTCATCCGGTACATACACATGAGATGCCACTTAATGGTTTTCATTGCGAAATATGGAAACTAACGAAGAATATGGAGAATAAGAATATGGATAAATTACAGATAACAAAGGATTTGATTCGAATTATGGCACTGTATGGCATTGTAATGAACTGGAATTTGGATGTGTTAAGAGATGAATATAAAAATTTGGGAATACCTGATAAACTGGTGAGTGAAACTTTGCGAGAAGGTGCAGAGTAAGTTGCACGGACAATCATAGATTTGAAGGTGGTGTAAAAGTATATGCAACGATTGATATTAAACAGCAGAGGCTTAAATACAAAGATTGGGTGTGAACAAATAAGTAAAAAAATATCTGATGATGATATTTCCAAGAAGAGCATGTTTATTGTTTCATATCCACCTTATGGAGTTGATGATATTATTGTTAATAACGCTGTGAAGATTATGGGATTTCAGAAGGAAAATCTGTATCTTTCTGCAGATGGAGTTCCCAAAGGAATAATCCCGGACTATGTTTATGTGACAGAGGGGAATACATTTGAAGTGTTGAAATATATGAGAGATAATCTTTTCATAGATTATATAAAAGTTTTGATGAAGAATGAGAACAGTACATATATCGGAAGTTCTGCAGGTGCAATTATAGCAGGTACAGACATAATGCTTGCAAGGGATTTTGACAGTAATTCTGTTGGAATGATTGATTTTACTGCATTGGAATTATTTGATGGTACAATAATTCCTCATTACGAACCGGAAAATCTGCAGATGTATATTCAAAATACAGAGAGACATATTTTGAATCGGTATTCAAAAGTACTATCGGTTTCAAATGATGATGTTGTCGTGATTATAGACAGAGAGGTGATTGCGTGAGTAAGGTTTGGATTACAAGTGATTTGCATATTGGACATAACAGAGATTTTGTTTATGAATATCGCGGTTTTGCATCTTGTGAGGAACATGATGCAGCATTGGTTGAAAATTGGAATAGTATAGTTGCTGAAGATGATATCGTATATATTTTGGGGGATGTAATGCTAAAACATAACTCGGAAGATGACGATTTTAAATATGGGTTATCTGTACTGGAAAGGCTTAATGGAAAGTTAATCATCATTCGAGGAAATCATGACAGTGAGTCTAAGATTGAAAAGTATCAAATGTGTGATAATGTCCTAATGGCAGGAGATGCAGCACTATATTTGGATTATCCGGAAGTTGGCAGTTATCATTTTTATTTATCACATTATCCGACATTGGTGGCACATGAGAAATTAAAGCCTGTAAAAACTGCCTTGATTAACCTTTACGGGCATACACATCAAAAGGAGCATTTTTACAATGAACATCCATATATGTATTGCGTGTGTTTAGATGCACACGATATGAAACCAGTGCTGATGGAAGATATAATCGAGGAAATTAAGAAGAAAAGATCTGCCTATAGAGATGATTTGTAGCTAGAAAAGAATGTGAGTTGACTGCAGTGTTTATTGATTCCCATATTCATTTGACACATTCCTTGTTTGATGGAACGGTTCCTTGTATAGTCGGTTCAAAAATTTTAATCAACTGGTAGATTTTGGAGTATTTTGGAGTATTAACAATTTATAACAATTCACCAACAGGAAAAATTGGATATTATAGAACATGAATATAATATTCCAATCAGTCAAGAATTCAGGGAGGATGTGAGAATTATGTGTAATCTGAGTACAGGAATTGAAGAAAAAGCTACTGAAAAAACAAGCGAAAAGTTTATTCTGAATATGTATAAAAAAGGTTATACATTGGATCAGATCGCAGATGTAGCTGAAACAGGTGTTGATGAAGTTAAAGCGATTATTAAGAAGAAAGAGCCTGCAATGGCGTAAACTTTATTAACCCAAAAGATCTAAAAATAAGACGGCAAATTGTCAACAAGTTGTTGATGATTTGCCGTCTTTGTTTGTATAGTGGAGTTATTCTTCTTTTTTCTTAGCCCTTGTCTTATAGACATTATAGCGAATCTTTATGAATTGTTCCGGAGAAACACATTCGGATGGAATTAATATTTTTTATTCAAATGCAAAGGAAAAAATAAATAATTATATTTCATAAACGTTTCATAAATGGCGTGTAGAATGTTATTGTAAGCAGCAATGGAATGCTAAGAAAAATAGAGAGGTGTGGTTAGTAAAGTGATAAAAAATGCTATAGCATACATTACAAGAAAGAGAAATAGAACTTTAATAATTTTTATCATATTGACTATAGTTTTTTCTTGTTTGTATTCTTGCTTGACAATAATGAAATCAAGCAATGAAATAGAAAAGGCTTTATATGAAAGTTCTAATTCTTCAATTTCAATAACAAAAAAAGATGGTGAATATTTTAATGTTAATCAATTTAAAGATATTGAAAAATTAAAAGAAGTTGAAGAAATAATAATTCAATATGATGGATTAGCAAAACTAAAAGATGCTAAAGTAGTTAGCGGAGAACAAATAATAAATAGAGAAGATTTATCTGACGAATTTAAGAATGTTGTTTCATTTGAAGCTACAAATAATACTAAAAGAAATATTTTATTTAGTAGTAGAGTGTTTACAATTAAGGAAGGTAAAAATATAGAAGAAAATGATAAGAATTCAATTATTGTTCATGAAGAATTTGCTAAAAAAAATAATCTAAAATTAGGTGATGAAGTTAATCTTGAATTACTTGACATTGAAAAAAGTGGAAGAATAAAGAGTCATAAATTTAAAATTATAGGTATCTTTTCCGGTAAAAAACAAGAAACATATACAGGATTATCTTCTGATTTTAGTGAAAATATGATGTTTGTAGATTATTCAACAAGTCAAGAGATACTAAATAAATCAGAAAATAATAAAATTGCAAATAAAATTTTAATGTATTCCGGCAGTGCAGAATCTACAGATTTAGCCTTAAACAAATTGAAAGAGCTTAAGATTGATGAGTCAAAGTATTTTGTTGAAAAAGATTCTAATGCGTTTGAAGAGTCTTTAGAGTCAGTGAGTGGAATAAAACATATGATAAAAATAATGACTTATTCTATTATGTTAGGCGGGATGGTTATTCTTTCATTGATTTTGATTCTATGGTTAAGAGAAAGAATCTATGAAATAGGCATATTTTTATCTATTGGAACATCTAAGATACAAATTATAATGCAATTTATATTCGAGTTATTATTCATATCGATACCAAGTATAATAGCTTCCTTATTTTTAGGAAATGTATTGCTAAGAGTAATTGCAGGCGGATTCATTAACTCAGATAACTCAATGATTTCTGGTGGAAATTTAATAAATAACAGCAGTTTTATTTTAAATATTACAACACTTGGACAAAGTTATTTAATATTAATAAGTATTATTGTTTTATCAGTTGTATTTGCTTCTTCATTAATATTAATCAAGAAGCCTAAAGAAATATTATCAAAAATAAGTTAGGAGAAAATGATGGATATATTAGAAATAAAGAATGTAGCATATAGTTATGCAAATTCCAAAGAAAAAGTTTTGTCAGGAGTAAATCAAAAATTTGAACTTGGGAAGTTTTATGCGATAGTAGGAAAGTCAGGAACAGGAAAATCTACACTTCTTTCCTTACTTGCTGGACTCGATAAACCTCAAACAGGAAAAATATTGTTTAAGAATGAAGATATACAAAAGAAAGGATATAGTAATCATAGAAAAAATAATATATCTTTAGTATTTCAAAACTATAATTTAATAGATTATTTATCACCGATTGAAAATATTAGATTAGTGAATAAATCAGCAGATGAAAGTATTCTGTTTGAACTAGGTTTAGATAAAAAACAAATAAAAAGAAATGTTATGAAATTATCTGGCGGGCAGCAACAAAGAGTGGCTATTGCCAGAGCATTGGTATCAGATGCTCCAATAATACTAGCTGATGAGCCTACCGGTAATCTAGACAGTGCTACTGCCGGAGAAATAATTAATATATTAAAGAAATTAGCTAAAGACAGAAATAAATGTGTAATAGTTGTAACACATAGTAAGGAAGCAGCAGATTCTGCAGATATCATTTTAGAACTAAGTGGTAAGAAGTTGAAAAAAGTAAAATAAATTTGGAGGTTGAATGATGATAAAAAATGCATTTGCTTATGTAACTAGAAAAAGTTTAAAATCATTAATTATTATGTTAGTTATTTTGGCTATGTCAACTTTAAGTCTTATTAGTTTATCTATTAAAGATGCTACGGACAGAGCTTCAAAAGAAACATTTGCTAATATAACAAATAGTTTTTCTATGGAGATAAATAGACAAGTAAATCCGGGAACACCTAGAGGTGGAGGAAATGTAAAAGGTGAAGATATTAAAAAGATATCTCAAACAGATAGTATAGACTCCTATGTAAAAAGAATAAACAGTGTTGCAGATTTAGTTGATTATGATATTATTGAAACTCAAGAGACTCTTGCGAATCAATCGCCTGAAAGAGCAAAGAATTTTAAAAGAACAGTGATGTTAACCGGAGTTAACGACTCATCAAAAGAAACAAAATTTGTATCAGGAGCATATAAATTAGTAGAAGGAAAGCATTTAGAAAATGAAGATAAAAATAAAATCTTAATGCATAAAGACTTGGCTGAAAAAAATAATCTTAAAGTTGGAGATAAGATAAAAATAAAATCTAATTTATTTGATGCTGATAACGAGAAACATGCAGATGAAACAGTAGAAGTAGAAATCAAAGGTTTATTCGATGGGCATAATAGCGGTGGAGTAAGTGCAGCACAAGAACTATACGAAAATACATTAATTACTGATGTTCATACAGCTGCTAAAGTTTATGGTAATACAGAAGATACAGCTGTATACCAGGATGCAACATTCTTTGTAAAAGGTGATAAGAATCTTGATAGTGTAATAAAAGATATTAAGAAATTAGATATAAATTGGAGAGCATATAATCTGATTAAAAGTTCATCAAATTACCCTGCATTACAACAATCTATATCAGGTATCTACTCAATTTCAAACAAATTATTTGCTGGCTCATTAATATTTGCAGGAGTTGTAGTTTCATTATTACTATTATTATGGATGAATGCCAGAAAGAAGGAAATAGCAGTATTACTATCATTAGGTAAATCAAAATTAGAAATTTTTGGTCAATTCCTATTTGAGATGGTATTTATATCAATCCCCGCATATGCTGGTTCTTATTTCTTAGCTCAATATACAGCTGAAAAGCTTGGAAATAATATATTGAACAAGGTTACTGGCAATATAGCAAAACAAATAGGTAGACAATCCGCATCCAGCCAATTAGGTGGTGGGGCAGAAGCTGAAGGATTTAACAAGACATTATCAAGTTTAGATATAAATGTATTACCTAAATTCATAGTTTATGTAGTTATATTTATGAGTTTAGTACTTCTTGTATCTTTGATTATTTCTTCATTCAATACATTAAGAAGAAATCCAAAAGAATTATTAATCGACAATAAATAAAATTTTTGGTGCAAAAAAGCACCAAAAATTTTTTGCTTTTAAATACCCAATAATATACTGTACAATATAAGCGAATAGGTTTAAGTGGAGGTATACATGAATATATTAACTGTTGAAGATGATAATATGATAAGAGAGGGAATAAGTGAATATCTTTCAGAATTTGGATATACTGTTATTCAGGCTAAAGATGGAAGAGAAGCATTGTCAAAATTTAATAGCGATATAAATCTGGTTATCTTAGATATTCAAATACCTTTTATTAATGGTTTAGAAGTGTTGAAAGAAATTAGAAAGAAAAGCTTTTTACCAATTCTAATCCTGACTGCATTTAGTGATGAAGAATATAAAATTGACGCATTTACTAATTTGGTAGATGGATATATGGAAAAGCCATTTTCATTGCCGGTCTTAAAGGCCAGAATAGATTCCTTAATTAAGAAGAATTATGGACATTTAGAGATGTTTGAATATAAGAATCTATCAGTTAATTTTAATAGCTATACAGCTAAAATAAATGGAGAAGAGATAGATGTAAATGCAAAAGAACTAGAAGTATTAAAATGTTTATTGGATAATAATGGACAAGTGTTAACAAGAATGCAAATTATTGATTATGTATGGAAAGATAGCGAAGAAGCTCCTTATGATCGAGTAATAGATGTATACATAAAAGAACTTAGAAAAAAATTACAATTAGACTGTATAACTACTATAAGAAATGTAGGATACAAATTGGAGATAAAATGAAAAAATTAAAGATATTTCCCAAAATGTTCATACAAATATTTTCTGTTCTTGGAATAATAATTATATTAGTCCATTTATTAGTTTATTTTATCTTCCCTAAAACATATTTGGAGACGAGAAAAGAAAAGATCCATAATATTGCAGATGAAATTTCTGGTAATATGAATGGAAAAGAAATGAAATATATAGAACAAACTTTGGAGCTTTATTCGAAGAGCAGTGAAATAAAAGCATTTATAAAAGAAAAAAATAATAAAAATGAAATACAAATCAAAGATGATATAAATGTTAATTTAGAAAGCGATAGTAATTCTTTGATAATTGAAGAAAGAGAAATAAAGCTTAATGATGGTAAAAAAATAAATTTACAATTTGTTTCTACAGCTGATATGCAAAAAGATGCGAAAAATTTAAGCGTTAAATTTTTACCATATTCTTTATTAATATCAATTTCCTTTTCTGCTATTATTTCTTTAATTTATGCAAAATTAATAAAAAATAATATACAGGAAATAAAAATTGTTACTGATAAAATGAAGAAACTTGATAAAGAAACGCGATTAAAAGTTAGCTCTAATGATGAAGTTGGCGAACTAAAACAACAAATTAATGATTTGTATTCTACTTTATTAATAACGATTGACAATTTGGAATTTAAAAATAAAGAAATTTTAAAATTAGAAAAGTTAAAATATGACTTTTTTAAAGGTGCATCCCATGAACTTAAAACTCCTCTTGCCAGTCTTAAAATAATACTGGAAAATATGAAATACAATATTGGAAAATATAAAGATAGAGATACTTATATTAATGAATGTATTGAAATCGTTGATAGCTTGACCAAAAACATTTCTCAAATATTATCAGTTCATTCTATAGAAAACTTGAATAATGATGAAGAATATTTGAAAATAAATGATACATTAGAAGATATATTAGAAAAATACGAAATATTAGCAAATCAAAAGAAAATAACGGTCAATAATTACATATCAGATGAGAATATTTATATAGGAAAAACAGCATTAAAGATTATTTTATCTAATTTGATTAGTAATGCGATAAAATATACCGATGTAAATGGTGTAATTAATATTGGGATAGCTAATGATTGGTTATATATAGAGAATACATACGGTAACAATAAAATTAAGGATATGGATAAAATATTTGATGTAAAATTTGATTTAAATAAGGAAAATAGTAATGGATTAGGCTTGTATATTGTAAGCAATATCCTGAATAATTACAATATAGAATATAAAGCATTGCAGGATGAAGAATTTTTTATCTTTAAAATTAAAATGTGAAAAAAATGGAGAAGGGGGTCTAGTAGTCATGGATATCGAAACATATAACAGAAGAGAGAAAATGCTAAAACTCCGTGAAGAACTGCTTGCAGTAGAAGAAGACAGAATGGCAGGCAGAACCGGAACAACGGTGGATGAATTAGATGCATACCTTGATGACATAATCGAAGAGATGTAGTCTATGGCAGGTAATGAAACATATAAGGTGATTGTATCTGACCGTGCAAAGCAGATGCCTGGAACTCATATCCGATTTATGGCATAGGTCAATAAGGAGGCTGCCAGCGACAAGAAAAAAGAGATTGTTCAATCAGTATTTTATGGGTTAATCAGTCTGGAGGTAAGGAAGATGAAAAGTAAGAGAGCAATGTGGATATTCGCCGCAATTCCAATGATTGTTACAAGTATTGTTCTTCAGTTTATGCCTGATACAATACCTATGCACCATGATTTGGCAGGAAATACTGACAGATGGGGAAGTAAAATGGAAAGTTTTATATTTCCTATTATCATTTTACTTATTACATTATTTTGGAACATATTGATTTGCATATATGAGAAAAAGGCTGTTAAGTCCCAAAATGAAAAAGAACAGATGGAAGCAAGAACATCTGCGAAATTGTTGTCTATAGTTGGCATTTCCCAGGCGATTATGTTTGGGGTTTTGCATTATTTTATTCTCTATGCTTCTTTTCAACAAGCTATTGTTAATGGCTCGAAGGCAACAATTGATATTGCAAAAGTTTCTTGTATCTTATGTGGGATTATGCTCATTGTACTTGGAAATTATATGACTAAATCAAAGAAAAATGCAGTAATAGGGTTAAGGACAAGCTGGAGCATATTTAATGATAATACCTGGAGAAAAAGTAATCGATTTGGGGCAATATGTATTATCATTGCAGGAGGATTAACTGTTGTTACATCTGCTTTTGCGAACGGAATAATAAGTACAATTTTTTTACTATTATATATTATAGTGGCATCAGTATTAGCAGTGATTTACTCTAAAAAAGTTTATGATAATGAAAGAAAAAAGGAACAAAATATTTAGAGGGTGCCATTGTACAAATTCTGGTTGTGTGCTTTTTATTACACTATCAGTTTTCGTATTTTTTATTGAAAAAATGGATAATGTTGTGCTTCAAACTGTTTTTTTTATACTTGCACTGTTTGTAGGGATTGCATGGGTTGAGTTTGAACATAACATAACAATTTATAAAATATTGATTTTGTATTGCCTTTGTCCGGACAAATGGATATAATATAGTTAGAAAACTCGAAAGGAGTGTTTACTATGGCAACAAAATCAGCAAATTTATACGCGCGCATTGAGCCTGATGTAAAAGAACAGGCAGAAGGAATCTTAGCAGCATTAGGAATTACTGCATCCAATGCAATAAATATGTTTTACAAACAAATTATTCTTCAAAGAGGACTCCCTTTTGAAGTGAAAATGCCATCCGCTCGTCCTGTAGACGTTAGTGCATTATCAGAAGCACAGATGAATGCAGAACTAGAGAAAGGATATGCGGATATGCAGGCTGGTCGTACTAGAACAGCAAAATCTGTTTTTGTTGATATTCGCAAAGATTACAATTTATGATTTATGATATCGTGATTTCAGATCAGGCCGAGATAGACCTTCGAGGAATCTTCGAATACATTGCTTTTGAATTGCAGGTACCAGAAAATGCAAGTGGTCAGCTTGATAGGCTTGAAGCATGTATTATGGATCTTGATCATATGCCGAAGCGATATCGACAATATGAATTGGAACCATGGAAAAGTCGAGGGCTACGCGTAGCGCCAGTAGACAATTATCTTGTTCTATATATTACGGATGATGATACACAAGTGGTTACGATTATCCGTGTTATGTACGGTGGACGAGATGTGGATACGCAATTAAACAGATTTACAAAAACAAAATAATTTGAAAGCATCAATCAAAAATGGTTGGTGCTTTTTTCATGCTTGGAGAAATCTGGGCTTTTTTATGCCCATTTTTACGGAACGAGGTATCGGCCATGGCTAACAGAATCATGGGTATTACTGTCGAGATTGGCGGAGATACCACCAAATTACAGACTGCCCTAAAGGGAGTCAATGGACAAATTAAAAGTACGCAGCAACAGTTAAAGGATGTAGATAAGTTATTAAAGCTTGATCCTGGAAACACAGAGCTGCTTGCATGTATTACACAGGTCAAAGCTAAGAATGGAATCATAGAGTGTGAAAACTATGAAGATACAAGGATTAGTAATAATCTCAATCAGTATGCCAGGAAAGCAAATGAAACAGGAAAGCTGTATGAAGAGGATATTGCAGAAATAAAAAAGATGAATAATGAGCAAACAGAACTTTTGAAAAAGGTACTTGAAGCAGTTATTCATCTATATGAGGACGATTCAAAGAAGAGAAAGTGAATTGATAAAAAGCGTTAGCGTGGCTCGGCGGTTTATCCGCAGTTCAAGGGGATTGGGGGCGCAAGACGTCCGGTGGACGTCTGCTCTGCGCGGACCGGAGTGGAACGGAGACCTCCCCAACAAGCAAAAATGGAAAGCATTGTGGAGGAATAATGGAAGGAACAAAAGAATTGATTACTACAGATGCTATTCGGAGTAAGGTGTACATACTTCGTGGACAGCAAGTAATGTTGGATCAGGATTTGGCAGAAATTTATGGTTATCAAGTTAAAAATTTAAATCAACAAGTAAAACGTAATTTGACAAGATTTCCAGAAGATTTTATGTTTCAACTAACTAAAGAAGAAGTGGAATTGGTGAAATCACAATTTGTGACTTCACGGAATATAAATTATTTTGAAGGGCAAGAAGGAGGTCGTAGAAAGCTACCATACGCATTTACAGAACAAGGAATTTATATGCTTGCGGCAGTTCTTCGAGGAGAATTGGCAGAACAGCAGAGTATATTTGTAATGCGCACTTTTAGGGAGATGCGACACTATATTAGTCAAAATCAGCAGTTTGTTACTAGAAATGAAATGGATCTTTTAACAGCTAAGGTTGGAACGATAACGGAGAGACAGGATCGAATGGAGAAAAAAGTAGATTCCATTCAAAAAGATGTGACTATCTTAGCAGACAACTTCATTACGGATAAAGATAAGAAGAATTTTGTTATTTATAAAGGTCAGAAGTTAGAAGCTGACATTGCTTACATAGAAATCTATCGACAGGCAAAGAAATCAATCTATGTTGTGGATGATTATATGAATGCAAAATCATTACAGCACCTTTCACAGAAAGCAGATGGCGTGGAAGTTGTTTTATTCACAGAGAATGGAAAAGGTGGGAGAGGATTTCTTACGAACTCTTTAGTGAAGGATTTTCAAAATGAATATCCAACGATTCGGATTAAGCCTAATCCGGATTGCCACGACAGATTGATTGTACTTGATTATGGTGAAGAAACAGAGAGGGTATATCATTGTGGAGCATCCAGTAAGGATGCAGGGAAAAAGCTTTGTGCCATTAATCAGATTACAGAGACAGCAATCATTCATCCGGTAATAGACAGATTACTTTCATTGCCAGATAAAAAGATATAATTAGTGGTCATAATAAGACTAATATTAACAATACTGATTTTCATAATACCTATCTTATCATATCTGACCGAAGGAATAATGTCTTGGATGGGATATGATGGAAAGCATTGTGGAGAAATAGAGATGGCAAATAAAATAGTTAGAGAAATTATTCATGCAAAGGGTATTGATATTGGAATTTACACGAAGAATTTTGAAAATGAATATATTTCGTTGACAGATATCGCAAAATACAGAAATGATAATGATCCCAGATTTGTCATTCAGAACTGAATGCGAAACAGGAATACAGTTGAGTTTTGGCGGTCTGGGAAGAACTTCACAATCCGGATTTTAACCGTGTGCAATTCGAGGCGGTTAGAAGTGAGGCTGGATTAAACAGATTTGTTATGACACCGACCAAATGGATTGAACAGACAAATGTTATTGGAATCGTGTCGAAAGCAGGCAGGTATGGTGGAGGAACTTATGCATATAGTGATATTGCTATGGCATTTGCAACGTGGATTTCTCTAGAATTTCAACTGTATATTATGAAAGACTATCGCAGACTGAAACAGGACGAAAATAGTCGCCTGTCATTGGATTGGAATTTGAACAGAGCATTATCAAAGGTGAACTATCGTATTCACACAGATTCAGTAAAAGAAAATTTGATTCCACCAGAACTAACACCGGAACAGATTGCCTATACATATGCCAGTGAAGCAGATCTTTTAAATGTTGCTTTATTTGGACAAACTGCAAAGCAATGGGAAAATAACAATCCAAATAAAAAGGGTAATGTGCGTGACGATGCAAATTTAAATCAGTTGTTGGTGTTGGCAAATGCTGAAAGAAAAACTTGACTATTATACGTTGGTAGCCGCTGATGACGAATTTGATGCCGGGAAAGTTATAAAAATTGTCAAAAGGTTGGAAGAACTTGAACCGACAGAAGCACCGAAAAAGTCGGTTGACGAATTTTTAGACGATTTCTGTAAGTATTGCGAAGAACGGGAAAGGGAGGAAAAAATACTGGTGTAGGAAGCAGTAATAGCAGTATCTATGATGAAAAAAGTGTGGTATTATGAGAAAAAGAAATTTGCAAATCGGAGTTTGTTACTCTTTTTGGAGGTGAATTGGTAATGATAAAATTAAAAATGTCTATTGAAGATATAAGTGAGTATCAGACAGGTATTTTACCAAAGAATGCTGTTAAAATAGAAACACCTCAGAGCATTGAAGAGATGATGAAAAAAGCGGCACCTATTGCAGCGGTATTATGTGTTTTAATGTTTGTAACGATGCTGTGTAAAACAGTTATGAACAAGACAGTTGTTATTTCACATGTATTTATTTTGATTGGTTTTTGTCTGGGGTATATTTGTTTGGTGATACACGAGTGGTTACATGGGATTGTCTATCCGAGAAACGCACTGGTTACGATAGGTAAAATAACGGGTAAGATATCATTTGTTGCATTAGCATCATATCCTCTGAAGCGTAGAAGGTTTATTGTAATGTGCCTATTACCATTTGTGCTTGGAATAATACCATTATTGATTTTTATTGTTAGTCCGGCAGAATATAGAGAACTAAATGGACTAATGTTTGGCATGTCATGTATGGGTATGGTTTCACCATTTCCCGATGTATATAATGTTTTTATTGTCTTAAAAAATGCAAATAAAAAAGATGCAATAATGTTTTATAAAAACGATATGTATAAGGTATCGTAAATTCCAGTTTGGAGAATTGAAAAAAACGGAATTTACCAATTAAGACATATAAACTCTTGACAATAAAGCTCCTATATAGTATGTTTTTAATAAACTACTATATAGGAGCTTTTGCATGGAAATGAATGGAGGATTTCTTGTCACCAAAATAAAACAGCTTGGAGACCGGATTTTCGAGAAGATTCTCAGTGAAAAGAATATTGATGCGTTTAATGGAGCTCAGGGACGTATTCTTTATGTGCTGTGGCAGGAGGATGGTATCTCAATCAGGTCACTCTCGACTA